>Ga0136560_1001715_pt1 | contig 11279 bp, 9 predicted proteins | sample AntRauMeHopE1497_FD_104925 | JGI IMG/M metagenome (GOLD analysis project Ga0136560, IMG submission 104925) | Saline lake microbial communities from Rauer Islands, Antarctica - Metagenome Hop E1 #497 | ecosystem: Environmental > Aquatic > Non-marine Saline and Alkaline > Saline | place...
ACACAGCGTATGTACGATAGCGAGCTTGAAATAAATCTTGCACTCTTCCTTAACGTGACCACGTACAAGAACGATCCGGAAGGGATCGTTTTTTCGGACAGGCTGTACAACGTGCCGATCATACGGGATGTCCGCGACTATGAAAAGAAACGTATAAAGGCATGGAACTTTACGATGTACGGACCGACCGGGGAGGGAAAATCTGTCCTTGCACAACACATTATAAGGCAGTTCAACGAACTTGGGTACAGGAACGTAATCTTCGATATCGGGGGAAGCTTTAAAAAGCTTGCCCTGTTACTGCCCAAGGAAAGATCTTTGTTTATTTCCTTCGAACCGGGACGGCCCTTACCGCTAAATCCGTTCCAAATCAACGGGTCGCTTGATGCCCAACAGTTAAAAGATCTGTCGGTTTTTGTGTTCAAATTATGGAAACCGGAGGAGGATATATCCGACACGGTACAGACCTCATTATCAAGACTGCTAGAAACCTATTACAGGGAGGTGGTCTCCGACCATACCTACCCTTCGTTCTATCGTTTCGTCAAGGACAATACGGACAAACTAAAGGAATTCCTGAACATAGAATCCCGTTTTTTCGACATGGACAGTTTTTTGTTCCTATGTTCAAAATATATCGATGACGGGCAGTACGCCTATCTTTTTTCGGGGCGGGAGGATTCAAGCCATCTCATAGACGAGAAGGAATATATCGTATTCGAGTTCGACAAGGCGCAGGACGACCCGGTAGCGCTTTCCATATTGATGCTCATGGGTTCCCAAGCGGTCAAGAAGCTTATTTGGGAGAACAAGGCCGTTCCCGGTGTGATATTCTATGACGAGCTCGCCAAGTTCATCAAGTACAAATCGATCCGAGACACCGTTGTTTTCTTCTATCAGGCCATTCGAAAGCAGAACGCGGCCGTAGGTTCCTCCCTGCAAAGCCCGGCCCAATTGCCTATCGGGGACGATACCGATGCGATGATAGACAATACCCAGGTCGTGTATGTCCTGTTCAACGAGAAGGGCTACGCACCGCTGGTGCAACGTTTCAACCTGAGCGAACATCAGCATAATATACTAAAGTCGCTGACCAGTATACGGGAAGGGGACAAGGACTTTACGGAATTCGCGCTTATCATCGGCTCGGAAATTTGGCCCCTGCGCTTGGAACTGCCTCCCGAGGTCCTAAAATTGTATCAGACCGATGGTGCGGAATACGAGGAGATCATGCAGCTGTACGAAAAGACCGGTGATATGGAAAAGACCATAATACAACACATTAAAAACCATTAATATGAACAGATCACTACTTTTTTTACTAACCTTTTTAGTTTTTGTTACCTCCTATGCGCAGATTCCCGTGACGGATGTCGGAACAAATGCGAGCCTGCTCCAAACGATAGCCCAGGGCGCCGAGCAGGTCAGGCAAGGGCTGCAGACCGTGGAACTTTTAAGGGATGCAAAGGAAACGATCACGACGGTCAGCAATGCGGTTCGGGATATCAACGACATCAAGGAAATCTACCGGATGCAGAAATACCTGATAGAAAGCTCCACCGACAACATGAAAAAGCTTTCAAGCTCCGGAATGTTGACCCCTAGGGAAACCACGACCATGTATAACTCGTACAACAACCTTTTTGACGGCGCCATAAAATCCCTTGAGGGAGCCGATAAACTGTTGACGAACAATCTGTTCGAAATGAAGGATGCGGAGCGTATGGAATTTATCAGAGAACTAAAAAACGATATGAAGGTCCGTATCGCCGCGAACAATGCGCTGGCAAAGGAATATTGGATGTTCGCCGAAAGTAGAAGTCTGAACCGTCTATTCAAGAAGCAATGATCGATTTCGGGTATGACATGATCAAGTCCATTTTTGACGGGGTAGGTACGTCCTCCTCCTTCATGTGGGCGAATTACAGTGTCAAATTCTTGGCAATCGCTTTTTTTCTTCTGAACCTGTACGGTAGTTTTTTGGACAATATTGCCAAGGACTGGGGAACAATGGATCTGCCCTTCAACTTTTCCAAGGCGGTCAGCGCCTTTATGATCATCGTGATCATCGCAGGTTTCGACCAGCTCCTGATATTGTTCGAGAACATCTTCGTTCCCCTGAACGGTCTTGTGGAAAACTACAACCCTTTAGCGGCATCCCTGATAGCGGTAGAGCCCGAACCGGCCATGGAACAGGAGCAGAGCTGGACGGCCCAATTGGTCGAGACTTTTTCCGAAATCCAGATGATACTGAAAACCCCTTATTTCCTTGTTGCCAAAATCCTGTACTTTATCCTATGGATGGTGGACAATGTGGTATACGGTATCTTTTTGGTGGAACGTTTTTTTGCCCTGACCGTCCTACGATTGGTCGGGCCCATAGTGTTCGCCCTTGCGGTATTCGAGAAGTTCCGTGACCTGATGTACAAATGGCTCAAGCTCTATACCGCCTTTTACCTTCTGATCATCCCTTACTTTTTGGTCATCTATATCACCAATGAAATATATCTCAACCTATCCGAGGGATTCATAGAGGAGACGCCAATGGTACTATCGGGACTGATGACGGTCGGTTCCCTGGTTGCCGTCGGGATATCGCTTTGGTTGAAACTGCGCTTGTTCAAGAAATCAACGGAACTTATCTATAAAATTTTCACCTAAAATGAAAGATGTAAAGGTCGATATATATAAGGCGCTAAAGCAAAATAGAAACATCACACTTGTGGCCGTCATCGTTTGCGGCGTGGTCTCCGTCCTGTCCCTGCTACTGGTGTATTCCATGCATGTCGGACACGACAAATATGTGTACGGTATTTCGAATACCAAAGAACTGATGCCCTTGGAACTCATAGAAAAGGAAGAACTTGTAGAAACCTTCAGGAAGGGCCATATACTGCTATGGGCGAACTATTTTTATAACATAGACCAGTACGACTATAAAAAACAGATCGAGAAATCCCTATGGCTGATAGATGATAGTGGAAGAAAACTTTACAAGGAGTATCAACAGATAGGGCATTTCAACCGTATGATACGCACATCCTCCGCGCAATATATCGATGATGTACAGGTCGTTTTCGGAAAGGACGGGGCCTTCCGGATAAAGGGCATCGTATCGATAGACAGGCCCAACCAGGAAAACCAAAAAAAATATGAACTGGTAGCACAGGGCAAGTTAAGCCCCGTCAAGGCGAACTATCCCAAAAATCCCTATGGGTATATCATATCGGGATTCAGGGAAGTAACAAAAACGGAAATAAACTGACACCTATGGAAAACCTACTGGATAAACTAAAGCAATTGGAAGCACCCCAGATCATTGTTTCGATACTGATCTTGGCCTGTGCCGTTTTTGTCGCCTATGGTGTTTTCAGGCCTTCCGACAATGAATCAAACGGTGCGTCCACCGAAATCCTTGAATTTCCGGACACGGACAATACGACCGAGGATTACGACAGTAAGCTGGAAGCCTACCAATTAAAGGAAGAAAAGGAATCCGGTCTGGAACTGAAATTCGACGGAAAACTATTCGGTGGCGATAACGACGATATGGACACCGAGGTCTACAAGGAAGAGGAAGACGAACGTATACAGGAACTCCAAAACCAGATCCGGCTAATGGAAGAGAAGCGCAAAAACCTTCAGGAAAAGAACGCAACAGGCGCAGTTATCCCGACCCTATCGGATACTAAAGGTGCGGGGACGGGAAGTACAGGTGAAAAAGCGAAGATGTTGAGCGCAGCGGAAAAAGAAGCCTTGTACCGATCTCAACTACTAAAGGCAAGGGAAGAACGTTTGGCAAGGTCCCAGGACTATTCCGCACCGCTACAAGGAGCTACACAAACCGACCGGCCAACCGATTTTTTAGAGTTTCGCGCCGCCATTTATCGCGACCAATTTATATTGCCGGGGGACCGTGTTACACTCATCCTGACACAGCCCATTACCTATAGGGGCAATGTGTTCAAAAAGAACACCTTTATCTACGCAAACGCCAATATACGGGGTTCTAGGGTCTTGATGGACGTTACGAACATCGACCATGTGCCTATCCAGTTGTACGCAAAGGATGTTGCCGACGGAAATACCGGAATGCATAGTCAAAGGGCCGGGGAACTATGGAGCGAATTTCAGGCAGAAACCCAGACCAGGGGGATGAACGATGTTGCCGGAGAGCTCGCACGAGGCTCGAACGTACCCTTGGTAGGGACCGCTATCCGTGCGTTCGGTCAGTTTTTTAAAAAGAAACGGTACCGTCAAAAAGACAAGATCCTCCTGGTCAACGATGACAAGCTGATCTTGACAAGTACATTGAACCAATAGAAATGAAGAAACGGCTATTTATTTTAATGTCCCTTATCGGTATGATGGTTTCGGCACAGACCGACACCATTCAGGTATCGACCAATACCGCAGTGGTAATTTTTCCAACGAACATATCCGATCGTTTTTTGGGGGACGACCTTAATTTTTTCATGTCCGACCCTTCCGAGAACGGAAGCGCTTTTTCGAAAAGAATCCTTAAACTTTATTACAATGAGCGGTCGGTCGTTAAAAAGGATTTTACCAACCTGACCGTTATAACGGTCAACGGAAATTCTTATGAATTTACCCTGGAATATATCAAGGCGCCGGAACGGAAAACCTGGTATATAAAGCCAGAACAGGCCGTTACCAATATCCTTGGAAAAAAAGTACAGTCTAATTATCAGGCGCAAGAAATTACGGGCCCAGAACAGGACGACACCATAGCTGCGGAACCAAGAAAGGAAGATAAAGAGCACACCGCCCCGGTGGGGTCGGACGAAGATGATACCACCGTCGAAACTACCGATCCGACTAGGGAACTATACGAATCCGATAAAATGGAATATTTCAGGCTACGGTCCTATTATATGCAATTCGATAAGGCAAAAATCCCCCGGTTCTTCGCACGTTCGGGAGATGTTTTCCTATGGTTGAAGGGCATTTATTACAACGAGAACGAAATTTATATGCAGTTCAAGGTCGAGAACCGGGAGGGAGTCGATTTTGATACCAACTTCTTGAAGTTCAGTATAGCTACATCCTATAAAAAAAGCAGTAGCAATCAAAAAACCGAAATAGTTCCGGTTTTTCGCTACAAGGTGCCCAAGAGGGTATATGCAGGTACCGAGAACCACTTCGTGGTGGTCTTCGATAAATTTTCATTGGACCGAAATAAGGTGGTGGTGGTCGATCTGGACGAAGAGAACGGCAACAGGAACGTATCTTTAGAGATAGACCACCACTTGGCCAACAACCCTTTTAAAATAAAATAGATGAAAAAGGAAATTCCGCAACTGTTGCTGGTAGTACTCTGTATTTTCATTACGATGGGGGCCATGGCACAAAGAAGGGGAAACCTTGCCTCGTCCGTGGGCATAAGCGGTGGTTATGTCGAGGATGGCTACGGGGCTATGGGCACTTTCAATTTCCACCCGAACCGGTACAAATATTTTCAACTGAGCATATTGGCCTCCTTCGCAGAGGACAAGGGCAGAAATGACATTCCCTACAATATTTTTACGGTACAGCCCGGCATATTCTATAGGGTCTATATTTCTCCCAGGAGAAAGAATTTCAGTGTTCACTTAGGGGGCGGTGGACTCTTCGGATATGAAGTGATCAACAACGGAAGCAACGAACTTCCCAACGGCGCCCTGATCGATGGCAAAAGCCAGTTCATATATGGTGCCTATCTCGGAGCGGAAGCGGAAGTGGCCATAGGGAACGATTTTTCACTTCTGATAAAGGCGAACGAGTATTACCATGCCAATTCGGACGTAGGTAATTTTTATCCCTATATAGGTGCAGGATTGCGCTATTTCCTTTTTTAGAACGAAATGTGATACACTATGAAAAACCTTGACCCGTTCCGCATAATTTTGGCAAGCTTGCTCTGCCTAGCCCTAATCTTGGCCTGTAGCAAGGATTTTGATAAGATCGTAGAGGATTCCTTCGACTTTTCATTTACCGGGAACAACGAGGAGGAGATATTTATATTCGAGCCATCGAAGACCGAATTTTCCCTTGACCCGGAAAGGATGGTTACCACGGTCGACTATTTTATGAAGTACACTGTTTTGAGCGGAAAGGGATATTATATGGATTCCCGAAACGACACCATCAAGGAGAACGATACCATAGTTGTAAGGGATTTTAATATGAACTACAACTATATGGCGATGGACACGGGCGCGCATAAAGTGAAAGTACTGGCCTGGGATTCCAATAAGCTGGAAAAAGAACTGGCGCTGACCTATAATACGAGCTTTGCAAGTTTTAGTTTTCTTTTGAACAAGGGCACGGAAAACCTTATCATAAATACCTTGAACCCCGTAACGGTTACCTTGTTAAGGGACAGCGACACGGGAAACCCCGCTAGCGGAAAGGATGGTGAATTCGATATTTCCTATCAACTGGAAAACGGCACGGGCAAGCTGTATCTGGAGGGAACCGCCTATGATATCGGAAAGCCCTTTACGCTTCCCAGGGGCATAACGGAGTTCGGGTATCGACCCGAGACTCTGGGCGATCACAGGATAATAATGACGGCCATAGCCCCGGACGGCGCTGTTATAACCAAGGAACTTTTACTAACAGTAAACAACCTGAATTTTACGTTCAGGGCAACAGCGGCCGCTTCGCAGGTCGAACTCGACACCAACATTGCCCTCAATATAGATCTGCAGGCACAGGACGGGGAAAGCGAGGTAACCTATGGCATCAGCCATTCCTTTTCTTCGGACAGCGAAGGGGCCGGTACGGTACGGGACCAGAACGGGGGCGTTATGGATCCCGGGACCTTTCGGCCCATCGATTCCGGAAACTATAATTTTACCTTTCAGGACGATGAGCTCGGTCAACGAAAAATTTATTTTGACGTAAGGGATTCCAACGGGCAGACAAAAAGGGACAGTGTTCTTATCGAAGTGGCGAACATCCCGTTCACTTTCAGCGGAAATGCCGAAAGCAACCAGGTATTCGTCAACCAACGGACACAACTTAATTTTAACATCAAGTCCAATGGCAACACCTCCAATATAGATTATTCCCTTACGTACAATGTGACCGAGGGCAACGGCAGGGTAAGGGGAATTAATGGCAATACCATACAGAACAACACGGATTACCCGGTCGACCTAGGTAATTTCCCCCTGTTCTATACGCCCGAAACCTTGGGAACGCATACGATCAGCTTTATGGCCACCGATAATTTCGGTCAGGAAGTCGGCCCCGTAGAAATAGATGTAACGGCAAAACAGCTGGAACTGGAATTTAACGCCTCCGCGAACAACAATGAAGTATTGGTCGGAACACGGGGAACAATAGCCTTGAGCCTCATTGAAAAAGGGGAATTCGATGGCGTGTCCTATGAACTCAATTATTTCATTACCGGAGGGGATGCCCGATTGTTCAATGGGAATTCCGAAATAGCCCCTAGCCAATATTTTACGGTCAGCCCCGGAAGCTTTGCCTATGATTTTATTGGTCAACAGGCGGGAACCTATGAAGTGACCTTTTTGCTCAGGGACAGTAATGGACAAATTCTGGAGGAAAAGGTTACACTTGTGGTCGGCAACAACGATTTTACGGTAAACATGACGCCATCAAAAGCTACCGAATTCTCCAACGTTCCGGTCGGGGCGATAGTTGACATAGATGAAGTCCCCGATGGCGTCAACGATACCTATGAGGCCTTCTTTTCTTCGAGTAAAAACGGAACGGTGCAGTTAAACGGGGTTTCCTATGGTCCGGGAGAGACATTTCCCCTGTCGGCCGGAAACAATGTTGTTTCATATACAGGAACGGAAGCCGGAGCACACAATATCGTCCTGAGCGTAAGATCGGGATCGGACATTACGCGGACCGTTAACACGGTCATAAACTACGAGCAGGTGGATTTCGCCTTTACGGGAGGCACCCAAAGCTCAAGTATCTCGGTGGGCGAATCGAGTTCCCTGAATTTTAATATTTCCGAAAATATGGGTTCATCGAACTATTCCATGCGTTTCAGTATGAACGGTAATGCCATAGTTACCGATACCAATGGGGCGACCGTAAGCCCGGGCAATATCTATACTGTTCCTAAAGGCAATTTTAACTGGGGACTTGAGGGAACCGACGCCGGAACGGTCAGCATGACCTTTACGGCAATAAACGATACGGGGCTTGAAAAATCAGTGACCATTAGTGTAAACGTTGCGGCCAGAGATTTTAACTTTACCGCATCCGGAACTACCGCACAGGCATATACGGAGGATGCGATCGATGTAAACTTCAATATTTCCGAAATAGGTATCGGTGGTGACACGTATACTATGTATTTCTCGGTAAACGGTAATAATGGAACTTTTGAATATGGAGGATCTGCCTATTCCGCAGGGGAAAGTTTCACGGTACCAGTAGGTGCGTTTTCAGGGATATATACGGGACTGACCCAAGGAAACCACAATGTGGTATTTACCGTCCGTTCCTCTTCCGACGTAGAGAAAACGGGCAATATAAGCATCAATTTCGATACTTATGAGGAACCTTTTACCTTGAACATAAGCCAATCCTCACAGGATAAATACATCGGTGTTCCCTTTGATATTACCGCCATAACCAACGCTACGTCGGGACACGACCCAAGCGTGACGTATACCATGATATTTACCTTTACCGGCGCAAGCGCGGGCACCATCAGATATAACGGCACGACCTACTCGGAAGGGGAAGTAGTTCCACTTGCCTATGGAAGTGCCCCGATGCAGTTTACCCCTGAAACGGACGAAAGCTTCGATATCAATTTCCTGATCGAAAATTCGACCGGCCAGTCACAGACGGAAAGCGAGCAAATCGAAATGTTCAGGGCACCGATGGCCGCAGTCAAGGGAGAAAAGCACAATGTGAGTTGTGGGGGCTTTAATGGTTGCGATTACCAGGTCAGGATATACACCTGCTTCTCGGCCAACTGTTCCGAGGCCTATAACGGGGCGAACCTACAGCAGGTCGAAATTAGAATATTCAACAGAACATCAAGACGTTGGGACACTAAATTGGTCAATTACAACGATGCGACAGGCTCCGGCGTGGACAGGTATTTTTTAATCGAAGAAGAACCGAGCGAAGGAATTTTGAAATATCTTGACCAGAATTATGAGGTAAGGGTACGGGACAGCAATGGCCAATGGAGTGAATGGGTTACTGGCAGAATTAATAGAGTCTAAAAAGAGAAAAACCGTAATTAACTTCTCTTGAAGGTATAGGTTATCACTACATCCTGCCCATCCAAAAAGTCGGCCTGTTCGAGTACAAGCCTGTTCTGTTCGAATTCAATAATAGTCATATCAGGCCGCTTTTCGAAACGCAGAACCTCATTGTTTATTAACTCATATTTATCATCCTCGACATTATTAAAGGCAGGTACTTCCCCACACGAAAGTCCATTTTCGTTGATGGAAAAATCATTTTTTTCTCCAACCATACCCAATGAGAAAAAAGTAAGGTTATCTTTTAAGCATTGCCGTATCTCGTTGCTATTGTACAGGTCTATATTGACCGTCCCGTCCCCGTTGATATCTACAGCGGTATTCGACATGATGGACAGGTATTCCCACTGTCCATATAGCGCCTCGCTCCTATCGCCAAGAGGGACAGTGTCATCGTCCTTGTCACATGAAGCAAAAAAGATTAGTATCAGACCTAGTATATATAGGTACTTTTTCATAATAAAGGATTTTGGGGTGTATATCAAATGTACGAATATTTGTACCTAATCATTATAGCGGCCAAGGGTTTGCTATCTTTAAAATTGTGGAAATACAAATTGATTGTTTCAAAGAAATAAAATTTAGATGTACAAGCAGAGCTTTTCTTTTCTCTTTATTTTAATTGCTCTTATTGGGCATGGACAGGTTTCCATTTCTAATAGTGAGCTTTATAATGAACCTAGTGATGCTATAAAAAAGCACGTCAAACTTTACCTAGAGGAAGCCGAGGACGGGAACGAACTCGCAGTCCTTTTCGAAATAATAAAAGTGGAAAGGGAGTATTTTATGCCATGGTTCGATAGTATTCCCACCATTCACCCTTTGAACCCTAAGAACGAAAAAAGAATTTCGGATGGTTTCGGTGATAGGTTTCATCCTGTCGATAAAAAGAACAAACCGCATTTTGGGATAGATATCACGGCAGAAACGGGAACCGCGGTACATGCGGCGGCGGACGGAACCGTCACCTTGGCCAACCAATCCGTTGATGGTTATGGTAACGAGGTCCGCATCCTGCATTCGAATGGGTTCTCTACCCGATATGCGCATATGTATACGTTAATAGTCAAGAGCGGGATGAACGTGGAAAAAGGCGATATTATCGGCTTTGTCGGGAGTACCGGCAAGAGTACGGGCCCCCACATCCATTTTGAGGTCAGAAAACACGGAAAGGCCGTGAATCCGGAATATTTTTTAGGAATTCCTCATTAAACTTTTGTAATTATACAATTACCGAAGTAGCTGAATCTAAATTTTGACTTTCTGAAGAATTCTCCTAGTTTACTGAAGGGATATGGTATAGAACTCCTTTTTTCCTATATAACCTTTGTAGAGTGAATAGGACATTATACTAATGAATAGGATAAATGTCCCGTTCAACTGTGTTGCACAATTGGAGAACAAAAAACCATCTTGAGCCTTTTTACGCTCCGTTCGGAAATTATAAAATTTGGTTCATAACCGCTAGAACAACATGTTTCCAAAGCCCTCTTCAAATCTCCTATAGTTATCCCAATGCACACCGAATAGTCCGATTCCCAATTATAGGCAAGCTACGCCATAGGGTTCTGTCCCGTTTATCAAGGGTTCTCGGCAAACTCTCTTTTTAGTATTCAATTAAATAGCACGATAGACCTTTAGATGTTTAACGTCGCGTCGATGAAAGCCAGGCGTATTTTTTTTTGGATGCAAAGTTAGGACCCCATATGAAACACAAATAAAAATAGGGTATCCCTCCTTCGGGGGAGCCCACCACGATTTCCCCTGCTTATTCATATGGCATCCTTTGATAAGGGCATCAAAAAAAAATAAACATGCTCGACTTTTACAGACTACAGGACGAAAACGCAAAATCCGAGGAATATATCAATTTAAGGGACATAGTCCTAAAGTGCTTCCCCACTGCAACAATACAAAGTACAGAAGAGGGACATCGTATCCTCTGGTGCGGCATCGCGATAAGCGAAATATCAAAGACCGCCTACGAAGCTTGGTTGGACGTAG
>Ga0136560_1001716_pt1 | contig 11277 bp, 10 predicted proteins | sample AntRauMeHopE1497_FD_104925 | JGI IMG/M metagenome (GOLD analysis project Ga0136560, IMG submission 104925) | Saline lake microbial communities from Rauer Islands, Antarctica - Metagenome Hop E1 #497 | ecosystem: Environmental > Aquatic > Non-marine Saline and Alkaline > Saline | place...
GGAGGGATGCGTGCGCGGCGCGATCGCAGCATTCCAATGCCTCTGTCGCGAGGCAAGCTAGGGGCGCCGCCACGCAAGCGGAACCTGCGGCCGTGCTTGCCTGGATCTTGGCCAGGCTACGAGCCGCTGCCACTGCGAAAGGACCTTTCGGGTCCGCCAGTGCCTCCACAAGGAGGGAAGCAGCGACTCTCTCAGCAGGAGTCCCATGACCGGCGGACAGACCCCGCTGCTGCTCCTGCTCTTCCCCCTCATGACCTTCGCCAGATAGGTACTCCCTTGAACCCGCGATTTTGACCATCGGCTCGCTGCCGCTGGCCAAGAATGCCACGAGGCTCATCGCCGTCTCGCAGAGGGCGATGTCTCTATCTCCGGGCTAGGCCGCTCTCGCTGCCACCTCGACCTTGGAGACTTTCTTGGCCGAGAGGGTGGTGGGGTCTGACCCGTCCAGGGCCTCTGCTGCTGCCACGGAGGCTGCGTCGGCCCGGCTGCCATCCATGAGAGCACGGAGTGCAAGGGAGGCGCCCTCTGCCACCGACTTCCTGCACATCTCCCCCATGTCTGCCACAGCAGGCAGAGACGAGCCTACCACCTGCCGCATCCTCGCGTCGGCTGCCAAGCACATCTCCGCCTCCCTCGCTGCCTCCGTCGCCTCGTCTGCTGCCTCATCCATGTCCTCAAAAGACTCAAAAGCGGCGGCCGCTCGCTCGGAGCATGCGTCTGCCGCGGCCTCGGCACCGATCGAGTCGTCCGCGCAGTACACTCGGATCAGGGTTCGGATGGCCCTCACATCCAATGGCACACCGGCACTGGTACCGACATAAGTCGATGGCAGATTGGTGGATAGGTGCAGCCGTCCAGAGAGAACAGCGCGAGCCAGACCCTCCACAATGCTGGCACGCAGCCGGACCCGCCACGCACCCTCGGCAGCGGCAGCCCCTGCCCTCGCATGTGCGGGCCTGGCAGCGTGCTCGAGAGCCACTCGGAGAACTGAGAGAACGAGTCTGCGACCCGCTGTGGCGCACCGTTCCCGAAGGGATGCATTCCTATCTGTTCCCTGAGAGCGGGCTCCGGCCACAGGGAACGGAAGCGCACATACAATGTCCAGAGCCCCCCGCGCTGCTTCCAGCCGACATTCATCTTCTTCGCTTGCAATGCCGCGGCAGGCCACTTCCAGAGCCGTAGCCGCTGCCTCCAGCGCTGCCTGCTGGTCGGGTTTGTACGTAGGATCCTTGCTTTCATCTGTGTGCTCCCTGCCCGTATCAGCGGATCCCTCTTCGCCAGCCCAAGCCAGCGCAGGCCCGCTCTCGGCCTCGTGGTTCCCTCCCCCGAAGCTCACCCCGGCCCAGTTCGCGGCACCTAGACGGAGCACCGCGTCTGCGGCAAGGCATCGCACTGCAGCGCCTCTTACGGCCGGGTAGGGGCTTGCGACCGCGGGGCACACGAGCCCTTGCATCGCCTCACTCAGGTCAGAGGACAGTCCCCCGACCGATGCCTGTGTTCCCCCGAGGAGAGCTGACACGATCCTTAGCACTCGAAGGGTCGCAAGCGCACAGTTCTCCGCAACGTCCTCGGAGGCCGACTGTTCCCCCCCCGCCTCTCGCAGCTCTGACTCGGCCCGCAGGTTCAGCGCCCTCGCCACCCCGAGCACTCGCCCCGCATGTGCTGCATGATCCCCCCCCATTGCGAGGAGAAGGGCCCCTGTCACTCCGAAGAGTGCGCCGTCAGGCACGCCCGGTCGAGGGAGCACAGAGTGCACGAGCACTTGCTCCACCCTGCTCCTTCCCGCCTCATCGCCCCAGTCGGCGTGCGAGCACAGAGCAAGCAGTTGCCTCAGAACGAAGGACAGCTCAGGTGACATTTCCTGGGCGAAATCACCAAGCCTGGCCTGGGATTCCGATTCCGGATCAATAGATCCTCCCTCGTCTACGGTTGATTTGATGGCTACAGCGAGAGTGCTAAGGCCGGGGAGACACGCCTCAAGCTCATGCTGCTGCCGGGTCCCCCGACCGGCCAGCCAGTCGCATCGTACCCGCCACACGATCGCGGCCTCTGGAGCCAAAATCCCCCCCTCGTGCACACCAGCCTTGGCTTCCACCGTGCCCGCGCCCGAAGCAGCGGAACTGGCACCGCCGATGCTGGGGGCTCTATATGCCTTGATGCTTGCTTTCGCTTGCTTCCAGATGGTTCGGATCGGCGCCGCGCCAGCGGAACCTACCCTGGCTGCCTTGGCCTCGGCGGGTGGGGACCCTCTCGAGGCGGCTTCCATGCAGGCGGCGACGGCGAAGGAGGCCGCGCGTTCCGATTCCGGATCCGTCATGGGGCCGGCGAGCGCCGCGAGCGCTGGGAGCGACTGGTCGCAAGCTGCTAGCCAGCGGAGGGCGAGCGCCCTAGCTGCTGATCTCACGGCCGGCGCTGGATCCGCGAGTGAGTCCAGCAGCAGCCTGGTCCTGTCGTTCTGTTCCAGGGCCTGAGGCGCGGCCTTGGAAGCAATGACACCGACGGCGACAGCTCTCACTGGTTCTGCCTCGTCCCTGGCACGTCGCAGGAGAGGCTCCAGTGTTCCTCGGGTCACCTGCACTGTGCCTGTGGCGGCCTTGCGCACATCACTGCAACGATGAAACGAATGAATGGAGATGGAGATTGTGGTGTAGTGCGGGATGGCGATGGCGATGGGGGTAGAGAGGGTATTGGCGGATCTCAAAGCCACACCGCCAAATAAAAAATAGTACCAAATATTTGTGCTTTAAATATGTGCACGATTCCTAGTTCGTGGCTGTGCTCGGTTGCTCACCTCGACGTGTCTGCTTGCATCATATCGAGAAGCCGCAGCATGGCCGGGCAGTCTTCTTCTCCTGTCTGCAAGCGGTCCAGCGCTGCTGCGGCTTCTGCTCGCACCCCGGGGTTCTTGTCTTTCGACCGTGCCAATAGTGCATCGAGTATCCTCTGCCACAGCTCATCGCTCATCTCGGCATCGTCTGCCATGCCGGCTAAAGCTTGCTTTAGCATCGAACAGCACTTTTGCCGCACGCCCTTGTCTTTCGCCTCGGAAAAACGAAGCAGGTGCTGCAGCAGGGATATAGAAGATATATGCGATCTATCGATGCGGCGTGCATTCTGGTCTGATCGAGGCATTGTTCACAATATATTGTTTCTCAACTAAAACCTGCTGTTGCACCACACCAAGTACATCTTGCTCACCTCAAGCATGGCATCAAGAAAAGCCTATTGACCTGCAGAGACGGCAAAAGCAATGATTCCTGCGATCACTCGATCGACGGCCGGCTCGCGCTTAGACACCACTAAGCAGCGCCGAATGGCCCCAAGGAGTTCCGACTCAACCTCTTTCGGTGTCTCGCTCAGAAGCTTTTGAAGCGACTTCGCCGTTTTACCTTTTCGGCCTGTGCTAGACCGCTAGCATTCATCCAGAACTGTTCCAACAGTTGGCATACTTCGGGGGAATGTACCGCAACTAGCTTCCCAAACGTTCCCGTCCGTTTGGCGTCCAGTCTGGAACACGCCGCGCAAAACTGCCAGGAATCCGGAGTCTATTTATATCTGCGGAACTAATCCGGGAAATTACCAAGAACCGAAGACAAATGCCCATTGAACGACCCATGGCAGGATTGTATGATCATTGCAAGCGCTTGATAGAGCGAGTGAGTTTCGCAACTACACGTTCCCGTGTATCAACCCAGTGCTCTATGTTTCAACGTCAAAGATCCCTGAGCCACCCAATCAATCTGCACAGGCGATCTCTGCTGACAGATCTCAATCGTATATCACTGCCCGCGCGCTCTATGTCGATGGAATCGATGCTCTTCTCGCGGCTATTCGAATGGATAGGGACGCCAGCAGGCAAGGGACGATGAAACTGAAAGCAAACGAGTATCTGGCCAGACTCTAGGTAATCGTCGAGCACATCAGCAAGACCAAGGAGACAGTGACGAGGCTCGGAACGCATGACCGGGAAGCCATGTCAGGCGATTTTGCGCTAGAGATGGCCATGTGCGAAGACGAGCTGGGAAGGCCGCGAGCGGCGCTGCCAGCCTATCGTCAGGCCATCGCTCACTACAAGTCGGCCATCGACGCATTCCTCGACCTAGGGGCCAGAGACAGCGCCGGCCTAAGCAAATGCCAGAGAAGATACGAACAGTGCTGTGCTCGCATCCGCGAGGTCGAAGCAAAGATCAAATCCTCGGGTCCACAGGACCTTACAGACGACATGATGAGGAGAATGCCGCTCGCTCCAGGGGCGGCATATAAACCAATGCTCATTCCTGCTGCTGATGCCGGTGCCGATGCCAGCCATTTCACCGGGCCATCTTTACCTGCAAGGGCAAGCGCAGGGTCTGGGCTCCAGCACGGGACCAGTAGGCGAGCAGGCGCCGGAGCAGGTGCCTGGCAGCCAGGCCAGCTCGTACTCACCACTCCGTTCGGAATGCAAACTGCCGGCAGCGCCGGTTCCGCTGAAAGTGCGGTTGCAGGTGGGGGTGGTTCTCCTGGCAGCATCGGCGGCGGTAGTAATCGCAGTTCCGGTTTGTCTCCCATGGCAGGCCAAAGTGCCAGCGGTCTCTCGGCGGGTGAGTACGCTCTCATACGGACGACGACGATCAACGGGAAATCATACCCGCTCTGGGACGAGGATGAAGTTCGCAGGGAACAGTTTGCCTTCCCGTATCTATACGAAGACCCAGATGGCCTTCTTGACCTGAGTCGGTAGCAGCGGGAGTCACTGAAGGCGTGGGAACGACCCACCGCCTTCCTGAAAGGGACCCCGAAGATGATCGAGCAGGTATCTCCATACACCATCACGCAGGATCTTGTCGGCGACTGCTCCTTCGTGTCAAGTCTGTGCGTCGCCGCGCAATACGAAAGAATGTTCCGCAGGAAGCTCGTGACAGGTATCGTGTACCCCCAGGATCGGAGCGGCAACCCCCTGTTCAACCCCTCGGGGAAATACGTCGTGCGGCTGCATGTGAACGGCGTGCCAAGGCGCATCGTGGTGGATGATCGATTACCCATGTCTAAACGAGGACATCTGCTCTGCGCTCGCTCAAACAATCACAGCGAGATGTGGGTGAGCATTATCGAGAAAGCCTTCCTGAAACTATGCGGGTCGTACGCCTTTCCTGGCAGCAACTCGTGCAAGGACCTGTATGCTCTCACGGGGTGGATGCCGGAACTACTGCGCGCCACGGATAGTTCCTTCGATCCGGATAGACAATGGCAGCGCATCTCCGGCGGGATGGGTAATGGGGACTGTCTCTGCACAGCGGCAACACCGGAGCTTTCTAAGGAGGAGGAGGAGCGCTGGGGCCTCGTGGAGACACACGCGTATGCTGTGCTCGAGACGAGAGAGGTGATGGCGGGTGGGCAGAGGTACCGCATGGTGAAGATGAAGAATCCTTGGGGTCGCAAGCGGTGGAAAGGAAAGTATTCAGAGGGGGACACATCCAACTGGACTCCTGCTCTCAAAAGGGCCTTGCAATTCGACCAGACCCAGGCCATGCAATTCGACAACGGGATCTTCTGGATCGACTGGGAGTCCATGCTTCAACACTTTCCCTCCGTGTACTTGTCCTGGAACCCGCAACTGCTGGTACATCGCGCTGTTAGGCACGGGTCCTGGCCAATCGCGGCTCCCGGACCACGCTTGGACCAGTATCAGGTTGGTCAGAACCCGTAGTTTCGGTTATGTGTGCAAGTGCCCACTACTCCTGGGGGGTCTGCGAGCGGCGATCCGCATAGTGCGATCCTTTGGCTTTTGCTGATTCGCCACGTCACTGTGATGGAAGTCGACGACGACGACGATGATGGTGGTGGTGGCGATGAGAGTCCACCCAGTGCCAGTGCCGGTGCCAGAGCCAGTTCTGGTGCTAGTGTTTCAGATGCAAGTGCAGATGCAACAACGAAAGATTGCATGGCCCTTCACGTGTACGGCAAGCCTGGCTCAATTGAGACCAAGAGCGTGGAGCGTAGCTCGGGAGGGCGAGGGCACGCAACCCTCAAAGCATTCGGCGCTGCCCACGGTAAAGGAGGGGTATCGGTGGTCGAGGAACAGCCGGATGGTGACTCGGAGCATGGTGGAGATGGAGGGGGCGTGCAGGCAGGCGAGCGTGTGTTCCTCAGCACTCACTCCCTCATCCGAGGCACATACTACGATTCGCCTTATGTGCTAACTCGGTTGCATGTGCAGCCTGGGGACCAACTGTTTACTCTGGTAGTGTCTCAGTATCGCCGGATGAGAGATGTCTCGTACTCGCTCATGGCGTTTTGTTCCTCACCTGTGAGCCTGAGCGCAGTCCCTGACTCGCTGCCCCTCGTGCGCTCACTCAGATCAGCGTGGACGGTAGAGACGTCCGGAGGCAACTCTACTTTTGCCGGTTTTCTAGATAACCCCTAGTTCGGGGTCCGTGTGGAGAACAAATGCGATTTAATGCTCCGGATGACGTACTCGAAAGACGTGTCGGCGCAGGTTCGTCTGTTGGCGCACGACGGCCGGCGGGTGCTGTCAGGACAGCAGCTGTCTGACGCCGCAAGAGTATGCGATAGCGGGCCGTATCGTCCTTGCTTCACGTATGCACTAGCACGAGGAGTAGAACCTGGGGCATATACAGTGCTTGCGTCTACCTTCAGACCCGGGCAGGCATTCCCACTCATACTCGAAGCGGCAGCGTCGCCAGAGGGAGGTGATGTGTCCCTCGCGCAGCTGCCGGAGGAGGGGGCTGGCATGCGGAAGATGGTGCGACCAGGTGTATGGCGACTCTCTGACGGGAGCGCCGCAGGCTGTGCCAACCATGGCAAATACGAGAGAAACCCTATGTACTCGTTACATGTCCCTGCAGGCGGGGCTCTGGTCTGGGTGAAGATGGTGGCTCGACCTGCAGGGGGGAGCGCCTCCGTTGGCTCCAGCACGGCTGGTGGTAGCCGTGGGGGTGTCACGGGGGGGGAAGGCAGCAAGTGGCCGGCGCTCAACGTGTCTGTATTCCGAGCACCTGAGCAAGTGCTCGGCCACGTCGGAGAGATATCCCCGGGCTCGCTCAAGATAGGGAAGGCCGTGTCCACGTCGTGCGAGGGCGTGTATCTGGGGACTCCCCATGGGGTGGTGACCCGCCCTGTGCGCCTAGATGAAGGGATGTATCTGCTTATTGGATCAACGTTCGATCCGTGGGATGGTAGGTTCACCTTGAGGTGCTATTCGGATCGTGACGTTGTGCTGGAGCCCAGGTGAGCGCCGATCGACCGCTACCGATAGCAATCCGATTGTATTAGCGCATTCTTGCTGTCGTTTTGTGCACGCCCCACCAGTAGCTGCTAGATCCACTGCCGCTGTGGCACGTGGGCAGGGCTGGCGAATCCTCCGGAGCCAATATCGATCGACGGTGGCGCGACAGAAAGGAACACTCGCACGTCAGTCAATCGTAGGCACGCGTTGAGCCAAGATGGACAATGCCAATCGTTAGCTTCAAGAGGTAGTGGAGAAATTTCAGAAAATGACCATGGACATCGCGAAGCCATTGCAAAAAGCAGTATTTTTGCCACTGCAACGATCGCAAATGCTAGTAGCAGCAGATTGTATCTACAAGCACTCCAGTGGATCTGAGGAGGAGCTTGCGGCGTGCCAAAAGAAAGCTATGACTCCTTTGGCATCAATGATGGAGACGGTGGCGAGATCAACAAGCCAAGGGGGTGTCCAAGCTCAAGTCCAAAACGTACAGCAGAGGTGCGCCGACGATTTGAAGCAAGAAGCCGGGTCTGCTGGGGGGCAACCACCAGCTGATGCACAGGAAAAGTTTGTTAGATGTATGCACGGTGGTTTGAGCGAAGCCATCGCTACCATGGACGTGGCACAGGAGCGTAACCAACTCGTGCAAACCTGCGAAGAAGCAATTGCTCCTTTTTCAGGGTGGCCTTCGGCCGATGTTACTGGGTCTGGCGGCGGCCTCGGCAAAGCCATGACTGGGACCGGGTGGGCTGCGGCCAAATCAGGAGGCTCATCGAGCAGCTCTTTCGGTCTTTGGTAAATTTTTCAAGAGCTCGGCCGTGCTCCACCTCGGTTGCGTGTGATGCGATCGCAGCTTTTGCGGAAGCAGCCGGATCATTCGAATATGCAGTGTGAGCACGTGATCATGAACAGGAAATTTGAGTACGTTCGAACATGTCAAGATCCTAACCATTTGCTCGTGCGGCACGAGTCGTGCCTGCCAAATATTTATTTTTAATAGCGAGCACTTTTCACATGGCTGTTTTTTTTTGTCTTTTAAAATGGTCCATGAAACGGTTACAAGCCGTCGTCATCATCATCGCCTTCGCCAACTGGCTGCTCAAAGCTGGCCTCATCCTCCTCGGATTCCGAACAGGAACCCGCTGGTGCGGGTTGCGTTCGGCTGCTGGCCTTATCAATCGCGTAGGGTGGCAAATCCTGGGGGGCGCCGGCGGATTCGCCGGTACTTGCTGACTCAATCTCGGAGTCGTCGTCGTTCTCGGGAATCCTTTCTTGAACTGATGCCCATAGCTCGGGATCGCTTGCACACAAGTGAATCAGTAGTCCATCGCGAATTTCTGGAATATCGTCAAATATGTGCCTGCCCAGTGACTAAATACATGCTGCAGCAGCTAGATTTCGCTGCTGCTCTGTCAACTGCGACTGGCGGAGTGCAAACGAAATCCAACCGGCAAGGGTACAACGGCTGGGCAGCTGCTGGGGATCGCGAGCTAAGCGGCTACTTGTAATAATTGATACATGGTCTCTATAACATCGTTATCGGCAGCGATTCTGAAGTTGGACCGGCATCCAAGTTTCGGACTGAGCCCAGCACCCTCACGGAAGAAACTTCGATCTCAGCAGCACTGGGAGATTCTTGTCTTGAGCGCTTCCTACTGCTCGTGAGCGAACCAAGGGTGTCATTCGAGCCGAAATGTTTCGCTTTCATAGACATCTTATCGCTGCTATTGTGTAGATCAGCCCACTTAGAATGCTCGCCAGCCTGCTTAGATCTGGTTTTTTCATTCTAGACGCTACTATACATCAATCACTGCACGGTGATGCTCAGCGAGGATCCACAGAGATGCCAATGTGATGTACGATTGTTCACCTCTAGCCTACGCTTGTATGCAAAGGGCCTCGGCACTGCCAGTGCGCAGTAACTTAATTATTGCATGGTGGCGGCAGTCTATCGCGTGGTCACAATGCCACCGTGCGTCAGTGTCTAGTACCGCATCCAGTTTCGTCCGATTATTGAGCACGAGGTCGCGACGGAGATCAGATGAGCGAAAGCGCAAGCATCAATAGTAGAATTTCAGGACATACGGCAAGCAGCCATTGCAGGTCGCTGGGCCTCGTGACTTACCTGAAGGGTTGGGCTCCTCCAGGCATGACCTTAAAGGCAAGTGCTTGATGGCGGAGCAGGACTATAACGTCGGCGACGTGATAGCGACAGCTCCCGTATGGGCGTTTGTGCCACCGTTGGCACAGGCGCGAGAGGACTCGTGGTGCGCGAAGGTGCGCTTGCACCTTCCAGGCGAGCGAGGCGATGGATTCGAAGTCTATGTCGACCCGCTCACGCTGGGCCCGATCACCAGGCACTTGGACCCTGCCAGGACACGAAAAGCAATAGCGTTAGCATTCGAGCCTTTTCTTGACTACATGGGATGCGGCGGTACCGGTTCTCGGCAGCCTGTGGTTGCGGCGATACTCTTCCTTCGCTCCTTTGGGTTCCTGGGCCAACCGCAGGTCCGATGGACGAAGCCACCGGTGGTAAGACCAGACCTGATCGACGAAGAGGAGGAGGACGAAATGGTGCTAGCTAGGCTGAACCTTAATAACGAGCACTTTAAGAACTCCATGGAGGGGTTCGGGCTGCTCACATCTGTGGCTCACGAGGCCTGGGGAGAGGGTGGCACGGGCCTTTTCAAGGGGGATTATGAAACGCTGCGAAATGTTCTTAAGAATCTGTTCCGGAGTCCCGACCTCGCGGACAAGGTGCTTCGGTCTCACTTCCCTTTTGAAAATTACGTCACGGTGCGGGGTGTCATTCGGGTGAACGGCTTCGGGCTGCCGCTAGAGGATCTCTGGTGTGAGGCGAGGTCGCCGACTGAGCAACTGAACGGACACTTCGAGCAGTCAGGGGACCTGACTGGGCTAGCAGTCACACCATTAGACACCAATGATGCTCCTGCTCCTGCTGATGGCAGCACCGGGTCAACGACCGTAGGAGGACAAGGACAAGGACCATCCTCATCCTCTGCCTCATCCTCGCTCTCACCCTCTACCTCCACCTCTCCCTCAGCTTCGACGTCACCTCTGTCGGGAAGTGCAGAAACCACGACCGCAGGAGGCAATAGTGTTCTGGGCGAGGCTATTCCCAGGGAACAATAGGCCCCTAGGTCGGTCGCGCCATCGGCCAAAAGTTCTGCGACCCTGGACCCAGCAGGTTGGGCTGGCTCTGTTCTCCGGGCCGAGGATTCTGTCGATCCCAAGGCAATGGCCAGCACCACCGTCAGCGGGGTGGCATCGGAGCACCTCGACCTTTCGGCTCCGACTTCGTCCGCAAATCTGCACGGGAAAGCGCCGGTCGCCTCGGGGTCGGCATCCAGGGAACAATCAGCTGTCGGCCCCTCTGGGGTGGGCGATGACGGGGACGGCCGCGCCTCATTGATGCAGCAGCTAGTGGAACACGCACAGTCCCAGGCGACCACCGCACAGCAGCTGCAAGACGGCGGGCTGCAGTACTCTGCCCCTACGGATCGAGCCTCGGCTCTGTTCGGACCCGTCGTATCCCTCATGAATCATAGCTGCCATCCGAATGTGGATTTCAGGATGGTGGTGCGAGTTCCGTCCGCCTCCGCTGACCCGGAGGCACCTGCTCGTGCTGTCATGCTGAATTCACCCGATTAGCGTCCCGTGAGGCAAGGCATGAGCGTGTGGGAAGAAGATTTCGACGTGTTTGCCAGAAGTGCCATATACACGCGGCTCGTGGCTCGGCGCCCGATTAAGAAAGGACAAGAACTCATGATCACGTACATCGATGCAAACAGACCGGCAGATGAACGGTATTCCCTGCTGAGAGATTCTTTCAACTTCGAGTGCGCGTGCGAGCGTAAGTGCGACCTCGATGACGAGGACGCGGCTTAGTATCGGCAGCAGACGGCGGCAGCTGCCATAGAGGCGGGGCGGGGCAGCGGGCTGGATCTGGAAGGGCAACCCATCTTTGGGGAACAAGACGATGGCGAAGAGAGTGGGGACGATATTGGGCACTCTGAGGGTGTCCACCGGGA
>Ga0136560_1001717_pt1 | contig 11276 bp, 4 predicted proteins | sample AntRauMeHopE1497_FD_104925 | JGI IMG/M metagenome (GOLD analysis project Ga0136560, IMG submission 104925) | Saline lake microbial communities from Rauer Islands, Antarctica - Metagenome Hop E1 #497 | ecosystem: Environmental > Aquatic > Non-marine Saline and Alkaline > Saline | place...
CGTGTCTGTCGGCACAGCTGTTAAAGTACGATCACCGGCCCTCCCTACCGCATCACACGCCTGTCCGTGCCATGTGGCCGGTTCATGGCTCCTCGGGGCGAACTACCGGGCGCCCTGCATGGAGACATCCGCCAGCGCCAGCGCCCGGCCCATGTTGACATCGGCTGCCATGTGAAGGGGTGGCGCGCCCCCTACAGGCTCGCCCCGCGACGTCGAGGCGTGCTGTCGGGGATCAACCCCTTGTGGCCATACCAAGCGTCCGGGCAGGCGTCGGAGGGCGTTGGCGGGCGGTCCGGCCGGCCACGGCCTCAGCGCATGGCGAGGAGCGCGGGCGGCGATGAGAGCAGGAGCCGGGGGTGCGTCGGGGCCGGGGCCCCGGTGCCGCCGTCGCGACCCGCCTCGGCGTAGAAGACGGCCCTCCCCACGCGGGCGGAGCGGCTCGCGATGCACGTGGCGGCCCCCCGCATCGAGCCGCGGCGGCCCCCGGCGGCAGCGGCGGCGCCGGTGTCCCGAAGCATCACGGACCGCCGCCGCAGCGTGAGGCCGCGGAGGCCCCGCGCCTGCGCCTCGGCGGAGGACATGACTCGCTCCGCGGTGACGACGACCTCGGACGGGGTGGCGGCCACCACGCTCCCGGAGCACACGGAGGCGCCGCCCGGGGTCCAGGCGCGGGCGGCGCCGGGCGGGGCGAGGTCCGGCCGGCAGGCCGCGTCGTCGTCGGCCATCGCCGGCTCTCGCCCCATCGTCGCGTGGTAGAGCGGGAGCAGGAAGTCCCGGACGAGGCGGCCGGCGCGCTCGAGGTCGTCCCTGGCGCCCTCGTACTCCATGCGCGCGAGCAACAGGAGGGCGTCCAGGAAGTGCGGGAAGCGGAGCGAGTAGTTGTCCCTCGAGCCGGGCGCGATGCTGTTCCCGAAGATGGCCTTGGCCCGCAACCTCGAAGCGGCGTCGCGCACAAAGGGCCTTCCTACGGGCGCCCGGGACAGCATGGAGAGCCAGGCGGCCCTCGTGACGGCCTGCGCGCGCCTGCGCCCGGCGCTCCTCGCCGACACGAAGCTGTCCGTGAGGCCCGGGCGGCGGCTCCCCTGGGCGGCGAACATGGCCACGATGTCGTATACGTGGTCCAGGGACATGGTCCCGGCCATGGCCCTCAGCAGCAGCTGGTCCGACGTCTGCGCCTCCAGGCCCTTCTTTTCGGCGGCGTCGAGCCCGGGCATGCTCCGGGCGGTGGCGCTGCGCGTGATCGTTGGCCGACGGACCCTCGCTGCCATACTCGTTATGATCCTGCGGGCGGCACCACGGCGCGCTTGATTCACGAGATCAAATTCATGGCCGGCTGCAGTTGGGCAGGGCGACCCCGAGGCCGGCAGGTGGGTCTGACGGCGCGGTCGTGCCAATGTGGCAGTGGCACTGGCCGGCCCGGGCCGCAGTTTTCTGGGCAGGGTCGGTGCCCAGACCATCACACGAATCTGTTTGGTCGGCCCGGCACGCTTCCTGGGGCAAGCCAGGCCCCACTACCGCATTTTGGCAAGGACCCGAAGCTTGCGTTACGGGGCCCCATGCCTTCGCCGCTTCGCAACAGGGCACACGAGGCCCTTCAGCTTGCAAGCGGCTCACCCCGAGGGAGCAGACGGATCCCTCTTCGAAATGAGGGCGCTTGTTGGGCTCGGTCGTCGGTGTGGCGTTCCTGGCGGGAGTTTGCCGATCATCAACGCGCCTCTGCCAAGATCGATCCTGGGGGTCTGGGCATTGCTCGTGGCATGATCGATTTCCTCGATTGCGGATGCCATGGCAGTGCCTTGATTAGTTTGTGGTGAAGCTTTCGAGGCTCGTTGGTTGCTCGAGCAAGGCTGGATGACTGCGGCGAAGCAAGCGGCCCGGGCACCCTGACTCTCATCCTCAGCACAGGCTTCAAACGCCTCGAGCCGGCCAAAACAGGCCGTAGGTCCGTGCCAGGCACGGTCGCCACGGTCAATTCCAGACGGTAAGCCTGCCCGCGCCTACACGGGGCAGAGCGAGTTTGAAACCCCAGCTCCCTCGCCCAGAGCGGCACTCCCCGAACGCGGCCCGGAAAATGAGCGCGCTGTTTGACGAGGACGAGGAGGCCGGGCTCGTGTTCGATGACCTGCTCCCGGACGAGGGCGAGCGGGGCGCGGGGTCGGGAGCCGCCGCCGGCAACGGCGACGCTCCCGCCGGCCAGCTGAGCAGCGCCGAGGCAGACCAGGCGGAGGCAGACCTCCAGGCCGCTGCCGCCGCCGTGGTGCGGCCGGCGAAGCGCCGCCGTCCGCCGTTCAACGAGAACCATCTGGCTTCAAAACGCGGCCTCCCCCTGCTGCACGAGATGGCCACCGACGCGCTCCGAGGCGAGAACCCGCCCGTAAAGATCCGCACCAGCCGGGGCCGCGAGGTGAGTCCGCGGAGCGCCGCCCGCCGCAGACGCGTTTGCGCTTGCCCCGGGCTGCACAACGCAGCACGGCCACGATCGACGCCCACCTCTCGCAGGCCGAGGGCATGGCCGCGTGCGCGACGCTCTGGCGGGCATGGGCGCAGGCCTCCTACCCGGGGATGTCGCTCGGCGACATGGTTCCGAAGCTTGCCACGATGTCGGGGCGCGGCCAGGTCAAGGCGGCCACGGCCGCCGCGCGGGACAGGGACCTCGAGCTGGTCGAGGGGGAGCGCATGTGGAGGTTCAGGGCGAGCCAGGCCGCGGCTGCCGACGGCGCGGCGGGCGGAGGTGCCGATGCCGGCGGCGCGCCGTCCCCGCCCGGGTCGGCCATGGCGGCATCGAGATCAGAGACCGCCGCCGCCGCGACGCCGGCGCGGGGCACGCCCCCGTCGGCGACGGGCACCGCCGGGCCGGACGAGGCGGCGGCGGTGCTGGCAGAGGCGGAGGAGGCGGTGCGCCGAGCCGCGGCGCAGCGGGGCGGCCCGGCGGCCCAGGACGACGACGAGGAGGACTACGCGGCGCTCGGGGTGGACCTGGACGAGTTCATGTGACGGGCGTGGCGGGAAGCGGGCGACGCGCTTCCCCTGCCGGGGCGTGAGTGCTTTCGTTTCGCCCCTCGGACCCTGCCGGCACCCCTCAGCGGCCGCACCGCACGCCCAGCCGCACCGCTCAGCACATTTGAAGAACACACACACACACACAAAATAAACATGCCGTCGGGGTGCCGCCCGGACACGCAGGCGGTCACTCCGTCCCGAGCACGCGCCCGGGGAGCAGCGTCCCCCGCGGGTCGAGCGCCGCCTTGAGCCGCCGCATGAGGTCCTCCTCGCCCCGGCCCCTGCTGAGCGACGCGTAGGAGAGCTTGCTCACGCCGACGCCGTGCTCTGCCGAGACGCTCCCGGCGCGCCCGCCCTCAGCCGCGACCCACTCCGGCAGCCAGGGGATGGTCGCTCCCTTGGCCGCGTCCACCGCGTCGTGCAGGGTCGCGGGGCCTCGGGCCTCGGGCGCGAGGAGCCCGCCGTCGCCGTCGGACGGCACCGACACGTTGAGGTGCAGATTCCCGTCCCCGACGTGCCCGTACCCGCAGACCAGCACGCCGCCCGCGTCCTCCCCGCCGCTCCCCCACCCGCGCCCCGCGGGTGACTCGGCTCCGGACCCCTCCGGGACGAAGCCCCGGGACATCCATCCCCCCGGGAGCTCCTCCTCCAGCCGCCGCCGCGTCGCCCGGACCGCCCCGTCCGGCCCCGCCATGCGTGCCAGGGGCAGGCTGACGTCGAACTTGAGCGCCTGGCCCCGCCTCGACAGCGCCTCCGTCACGCCCTCCCGCAGGCCCCACACGGCGTCCTCCTGCGCCCCCGTGGACGCGATCACCGCCGTGATAGCGTCGTCGGAGGCGAGGGACCGCATTGCCACGTCCTCCATGCGCTCGCCGCAGTACGCCGCCGACGCCCCCGCGGCCTCCAGCAGCAGCACGAAGGGGTACCGCTCGTCCAGGGGGTCCTTCTGCCCGCCCCACCGCACCGCGACGTCGACCGCGGCAGAGTCAAGGTACTCCACGGCCGAGATGGTCTCCGCGAGGCCGGACGGCCCCATGGCTCGGCGCACGGCGGACCGTAGGCCGCCCCACGAGCCGAACCCGAGGAGCGCGACGGTCCTCGCGGCGGGCGCGGGGGGCGTGCGCACCGTGGCGGCGGTGATGATGCCAAGGGTGCCCTCGGAGCCGACGAGGAGGTGCGGCCAGTGGTACCCCGCGTTGCTCTTCAGCGCGGTCCGCAGGCCGTCCACCACCGTGCCGTCCGCCAGAACGGCCTCCACGCCCACCACGCTGGCGTGCAGGGTGCCCCAGCGCACCACGTGGACGCCGCCCGCGGCGGTGGCGAGGTTGCCGCCCACCGTGCAGCTCCCCTTGGCCCCCAGGTCCACGGGCATGCACCTGCCGTGCTCCTCGCGAAGCATCTTGTCCACCGTGCCCAGGACGCACCCGGCCTCTACCGTGACGACACCTGAATCCTCGTCAAAGCCGCGGATCGACCGCATCCGGTCGAGCGACAGCACGACCTCGCGGTCCGCCTCCATCGGCACGCCGCCGCCGACAAGGCCCGTGTTTCCGCCCTGCGGGACCACCGGCACGCCCGCGCGCGCGCACGCGGACACCACCGCGGAGACCTCGGCCGTCGAAGCCGGGCGAACGACCGCCATCGGCCGCTCCCCGTACTGGCCCAGCCAGTCCCGCCCGTACGGGGCCATATCGTCAGCATCCGTCACCAGAGCGCCCCGCGCGCCGCCCACGGCGTCTTCGAGGGCGAGAAGCAACTGTTCTGAGGAGCTGGTGGAGAACGCGGAACGCATGTTCGCAAGCGGTCGGCCTGGTGCGCAGCATGCCTGGAGGGCATGCCTGAACACGCGGCTGGCGCGGCCTGCGGCCATCGCCTCGGGTGCCGGCGGTGCCAAGGTGCGGATTCAGTTCGCTCTACCTCAACTTGGCCGGCTTCCCCCATCGCTCTCCCGCCAAGCTATCCGGCGCGTACCGCACCCCCTCTTCCGCCGGGGATTGCCGGTGCGAACCCCGGAGCGCGTCTGGGCAGCGACGCAGCGGCGTCGGCCGGATGCACGAAGGCGCAACCGAAGGCGCCGCTAACTCGCGCAGCAGCTCAGCGCCCAGGCGACGGAAGCCGGCCATGGCCGCGCAGGCCGCGACGGCCGATATCATCCAGCCCGCAGCGCGTGATCCAGCGGCGGGGGCAGACATCAGGTCCAGGCAGTCGAGCCTTCAGGGTCGTGTCATTGTCACCGCGTCCCTGCTTGCGACGGCGGTCGCCCTGGTGCGAATTTCCGCGCTGGTAGCGCGTGATGATGCGACAGCAGGCGGCGACGACGGCACGCTGGCGGACCTGGCCGCCGTAAACCCGGCAAACCAGACCGCAAGCCAGGCAGCAGCAGGCCGCGCCGAGCTCGTGGTGTGGTTCGGCTGGATCACCGCGGCCTGCACGGGCCTCGGTGTGGTGCCGTTCCTCTTCACGGCGCGCCTCCCCAAGGTCGCTGCCGCCGTGAGCAACGCGGTTGCCTGCGGGATGATGATCGCGGCGACCGTCGGCCTGGTCCTCGAGGGGATGCACGCCCCCGAGCCGGGGACGGCGCAGCTGATCCGGGACGGCGTCGTTGGCTGGCGCAACGGCGGCTGGAAGGAGGCCCACTGGGGCACGGCGCGGACCGCGCTCGGTGTGGCGATCGGGATGGCGTTCGTGAAGCTCACGGAGGCGGCGATGCACGGCTCACACGGGCACGGGCACGGGCACGGGCACGGGCACGGGGGAGGAGCCAATGCCGGGCAGGGCGTTGAGGGGGTCGAGGGGGGCGAAAGAGTGGCGGCGGCGGCGGCGGACGAAGCCGAGGCGCTTGCCGCGCGCGCCGCGGAGAACACGGGGGTGGACGAGGAGCGCGCCCAGGAGATCCTGGAGGCCCGCGCGGTGCTGTCCACGGCCACGTGGCGTCGGGCTCTGCTCTTCTTCGTGGTGATGGCGGCGCACTCGCTGGCCGAGGGGATCGGCCTCGGGGTGTCCTTCGGCGGGGCGCGCGGGGCGAGGCTGGGCTCCGTGATCAGCACCACCCTGGCCGTGCACAACATCCCCGAGGGCCTCGCCATCTGCCTCGTGATGGTGCCGCAGGGGGTGTCCCTCGTCGACGCCGCGGCCATGGCCGTGATGTCGTCCCTCCCGCAGCCCCTCTTCGCGCTGCCGGCCTTTTTCTTCGTCGACACCTTCGCCGCGCTCCTGCCCGTGGGGCTCGGCTTCGCGGGCGGCGCGATGCTGCTGGTCAGCGCCGAGGAGCTGTGGCCGCAAGCGGCCCGCGCCCTCGGCAGGGTCCGGGCGGCGGCTGCGGCGGGCACCGCGTTTGCCGGCATGATGCTGATCCAGAAGATGGTCCACGATCACTGATTGCGCCACGGAGGAAGCGCGTTTGCGTGCAGCGTCGCGGCCAAACTCCGACTCTGCGCCAGCCCGCGCCCGCGCCTTCCACTCCTGCGCGCCCGTGTACCACGCCGCGCAGGACAGACAGCGTCTCACGAAACACCATGGAGCGCCGTACGGTGTTCCAGGCCGTGAGACCGCCCGTCTGTGGTGCAGGACGATGTCACGAGCGCCCCACCGCCGCCAGCGCACCGCCCTCCGAACAAGCCTGCGCTTTTCCGGTGCTTTTTTCGCAGGGCTTACCGTTGGGGGCCTTTGCTCCGGAGCTCGGTGAGGCTGTCGAGTCGATGCGGGCCATCGTCGTTTGCCCCGCCCCGGACGCTCCGTGCCCCCGGGCTCGCTCCTGCGTGTCGTCGCCACGCTCCCGTGCGAAACACTGATGCACTGCGCGACTGATGCATCCTTGCGTGCGGAAGCGCGGCAGGGTGCGGCAGGGTGCCGGGCGGCCGGGACGGGATAGCGAGCCCGGCGGGAGTGAACGTTTGCCCGGCTGCTGGTGCACCCACCTCTTTGACCCGCCCGGCCCCTCGCGCAGATGCTGCCGAGGTGCGTCTTTCCCCCGTTGCGGGCGTCGTAGATGCCTCAGATGGCCTGACCGCGACGATTGCTGATATTCGTACGACGAGCGCGTCGCCCGACGGGCATCCGGGCGTCACCCGCGTGGTCGCTCTCTCGGCTGATCGCGTGTACATGTTTTCCGTCGGCACGGCCGAGGACTGCCCGGAAGTCGAGTCCAGGGCGACGATTGTGCCCGCCGGGGCGATTGAGCACGCCCGAATCCGTCTCAACGCGGCCCCAGAAGCGGCTGCATGGGCAGCAGACGCGTCGTGCGTGTTTGTGGGCGACTCCGAGGGGCGGCTGAACCTGCTGCTTCCCGGCGGGCTCGCCGTGTCGCGGAAGCCGGTGTTTCGGCCGACGCCTGCCGGCTCCAAGGGCCGGCGGGCCTTCGCCGGCATCGTCTGCGCCCGCCCCCCCGCGTCGGCGGCGGCGCGGGGCGAGGAGGAGGAGCTCGTGGCCGCGGGCGTGGAGGGCAAGATCTTTCTGATGCGGCGCCTGTGCCTCCCGGCCCTCGTGGCCGCAGCGCTGGCCAAGGACGAGGCCGCCATCAAGGCCTCGCGCCGGCGGAACCGCCTGGTGTCGCTCTCCGCGCCGGACACGGCCGGCTTCACCACGGGCATCGCCGCCGTCGACGCCTCCTGGCTCCCCGCCGGGACGTGCGTCGCCGCGGCGGCGGGGCCAGGCGGGGCCGTCGCCGCGGCAGTCTGGCTCGTCCCGCGGGGGCCGGCCGCCGACGCCGACGCTGCCGCCACGCCGCTGGGGCCCGCCCCAATCCTCACGATCGCCTCCGATGCCCTGTCGTCGCCGCTGTGCCGCCTCGCCCTGCGGCCCGGGAGCATGGTCCTGGCCGCGGGGGACGAGTCGGGGGGCGTGTCGGTCTGGCGCCTCGCGGACGGCGGGGCCGAGCAGGCCGGGCGGGCGGCGCGTGGCATCGGTGCCGGCCGCGTCCATGACGTCCGGTGGGTCACCGCCGCCGCCTGCGCCACGGAGGACGCGGGGGAGCGCGCGGCGGGGCACTACCTCCTCGCCGCGGCGCACGCGGCGTCGGGGGCGGCGGCGGGGGGAACGACGGCGGCGGGCGTGGTGACGATTCTTGACGCCGACGACGCCGACGCCGACGCCGCCGGCCCCGCACCGCGCACCGTGACCCAGGTGGTGGTGCCGGGCGCGGCTGGGGCTCGAGCGGCCCTCGCCCTGTGCGCGGACGAGGACGAGGAGGACGGGGCCGCCGAGGCCGGGGCCCGTACCTCGGCCCTCCCCCGCCTCCTCGTCGCTGCCTCGTGCGCCCTCGCTGCTCCCGGCGGCCCCGCCGCCGCCGCCCTGGACGCCATCGTGGTGTCGGAGATGGGGCCCACCCCCCTGGACGCCCGGCTCGAGGCCGTGCTGTCCGTGCACGGCCCCGCAGCGGCGGCGGGGCTGGCGGAGCGGGAGGGGCTTGACCCCACGGACGCCAAGCGGGCGGAGGCCACGGTGCTGGCGGCGCGGCTGACTGCGGCGGCGGACCGGGCAGAGGCGGGGGAGGGCGGCGCGGGGGAGGACGAGACGGCGTCGGCGCGGGGCATCGCCGAGGCGCTCGATGCCGTGGCGCGGGTCGGGGACGGCGGCTTCGTGGTGCGCTGCTGCTCGGAGGCGCTGCCCCTGCGGCGGAGGACGGTGCGACGGCTCGTGTCGTACGCTCAGGCAGCCGCCGCGGCGGCGGAGGAGGCCAAGGCCGCGGCGGGGGCGGCCGGAGGCGGCGAGGATGACGAGGACGAGGATGACGAGGAGCCGGTCGACGAGGCGGCGACCACGGTCGGCGCAGCGCTCGCGGGTCCGGTCCCGTCGCCGCAGGCCTCGCCCTCGGCCGAGGCGGCGGCCCTCGCCTCCCGCTGGGCCGCCTTTGAGGCTCTGGAGCGGACGGAGGGTGGGGGCGCGGCCGACTATGGCAGGGCGGCGTGGTCGGCCTTCCGCCTCGGGTGCTGGGGGGACGCCGCGGCGTCGATGCTGGTGCGGGGGAGGGTGCTGGAGGCGGCGGCGGTTTGGGAGCGTGGCCCGACGCCGGAGGGCGCCGCGGCGGTGGCGGCCGCGCTGCCTCGGCTCCCCGCCTGGGTCCTGCCGTCGTCCTGGGCTCGGTGGTTCAGGACCACCGTGCTCCCCCTGGCGCCGGCATCGTCCCTGCGGCGGCTGGAGCCTTGGGTCGTGGCCGAGGTCCTGCGGTGCGACGAGCAGGGCCTCCCGGTGTCCGAGGCGGCGGCCGCGGCCGGCTGCCTCCTCGACGACGCCTCGGCCGCGGCGTGCGGGGCAGAGGCCGGCACCGCGGGGGCGTGGGCGGGCCTATCCTCCCAGGCGGGGATGCCACTGGCCACGCCGGGGGAGGCGGCGGCGGTGCGGTCACGGGCCTCGGACGCCCAGGGAGCCGCGGCGGCGGCGTCAAGGGGTCTGAGCCTCGCGGGAGCCGGCGCCGAGGCGGCCGCCCTGGCCGGCCGGGGCACCTCTGACCCCTCGGCCTCCGGGGCCGGGCATCCCGCCGACAGCCCTGCGGCGTCCGCGACGCGCCTCCTCGCCCCCTGGCTCCTGGCCGAGGACGGGGAGACGCCGCTCACCCCCACCGACGTGTCCGCCCTCGCGTGCCGGCCGGGCGGCCTCCCCGTGCTCCCCCGTCTCTCCTGGCTCGTGTCTCAGCTCGCCTTCCTCGTCGCCCGCGCCGGCCTCCGCGTGAGCCTGCCCAGCCTGGCCGCCGACACCCCCGCCGACGTCGCGGTGGCCATCCTCGACACGCAGCCGCACGCGGGTCGCATGGCGGACACCGCTGTGCCCGCCATGGTGGAGTGGTGCGGGCGGCACGGCGTCGACGCCGACGGTGTTCTTGCGCGGTACGCCGAGGAGCTGTCAGAGGCGGCGGCCGAGGCCAGGCAGGACGCGAGGAGGGAGGCGGAGGAGGCGGCTGCCGAGGCGGAGGCCGCGGGGCCGGACACCGGGCCCGGGGCAGGCGGTAGGGGCCGGGCCGGGTCCGCCGCCGGGGACGAGCGAAAGGACGACGTCGGGGCGGACGACGACGACGATGAGGAGGCGGAGGACAGGGAGGGGGAGGCCGCGCCCCTCTGGGGCTCCGCGCTGGAGCAGGCACTGGGCCTAGAGGAGAGGGCGTGTGCGGCGGCGCGGTGCGTGCGGGACCCGGCGAGGCGGACGGCCGCGGCCGCGGCGGTGACGGCGAGCGCCGGGCCCGGGTCGCACCCGGCCGTCGCCGCCCTGCTGGCCGAGGCCGAGGGCTGGTCCTGCCGTGCGGACGCCCGTTCCGCGGTGCTGCGCTCGTCCCGGGTCGCGGGCATCCGCGCGCTCCTGGCCGCCGAGAGCGACGCGGCGGGAGGGGGAGGCGCGGGGGCGGGGGACGGCGCGGCGGGGGGGGCGGACGACGCGGCGGCGGGAGAGGAGGAGGGCAAGGAGGCTACGGAGGAGGAGGCCGAGGAGGAGGCCGCGGCCGCGGCGCTGGTCGGCACCGCGTCGCGCAGCGGCCGCCTCCTCCACGACCGCGGCGCTGCAGCCCTCCTCCGCGCCTCCGCCGCCCGCTCCCAAGCCTCGGACGCCGCCGCGGCCGTCGACGCCGTCATCGCGGCCTTCCCCTCCGCCGTCTCCGGCCCCGAGGCCGCCGCCCAGGCAGTGCGCTCCGCCCTCGCCTCGCCGCCCTCCCTGGCAGAGCTCGCCGCGGCGACCGCCGACTGCCCCATGGACGTCGGCGCCGCCGCCGCCCCGGCGCCCCTCGTCACCGCCCTCCTCGCCCGCCGCGCCGCGTCGGCCGTGGACGCCGCGGACCGCTGGGGGGGCGCCAACGGCGTCGAGGCCTCCCTGGCGCACGCCCTCGCCTCTCTCGGCCGGACCTGCCCCCGCTCCGCGCGCGCCGCCGCCGCCACGGACGACGCATGGGGCGCCTCCGCCCTCGGCTCCTGGGCCGAAGCCCTGCGGTCGGCCGCCGCCTCGCTGCTGCGAGAGGGGTCGATGCGCGCCGACGCCGCGCCGGACGGCCCCGGCGGCGCCGGCCTCGTCCGCCTCGCCCTGGCAGAGCACCCCGCCGCCGGGCGACACGGTGCCCTCAGCGCGGTGAGCGATGCGACCACCGTGCCCGGGTCCGCGGCCCCGGGCGCGCTCCCCCTTGACGGCCCCTGGTGCCGCCGGTCGTGGTCGGCACTCTGCGCCGCGTGGGTCGCCGCAGAGGCGTCGGCGAGGCTCCTGGCCGGGCGGGGCCGGGCAGGCTGGCACCGCCGTGTCGGCGCGGCAGCCGGGAGCGCGGCCCTCGCCTCCCCCTCGGCGCCCGGCGGCCGCACCGGCCCCGC
>Ga0136560_1001719_pt1 | contig 11275 bp, 13 predicted proteins | sample AntRauMeHopE1497_FD_104925 | JGI IMG/M metagenome (GOLD analysis project Ga0136560, IMG submission 104925) | Saline lake microbial communities from Rauer Islands, Antarctica - Metagenome Hop E1 #497 | ecosystem: Environmental > Aquatic > Non-marine Saline and Alkaline > Saline | place...
AGCTGCAGCAGCTGCAGCGGCAGCAGCCGCCATTTTGCTGCTTTTTCGTCTGACGATAACATCCTGGTCGTCATCGTCTTCGTGGTCCTCGTACTCATCCTCGTCAGAATCGCCATCTAGCCCGAGGCCGGGTGCCATGGCTCCAGGCTCAGTTCTGGCGTTCAGCCCGAAAGGGTCATAGGGGTCAACTCCGCCCGGCAGCGCAGAATCGGCCGCAGTCGCACTATCTGCACTAGTTGCAGATTGTTCCTAAAATAGGCCTAGTGCAGCTGCACGCGCGGCATCTTGTGCTCGCTCATTGGCTTGTACACGATGCTTGGCGACTAAGCTCGCCCGGCGAGGGCCCGAAGGGGGTGCAGTATCTGCACCATGTAGCGACGTAGCCGACCTGACACCCTTTTTACGACCGCCTTGCTTATGCTACCACGACTATTCGATCTTTTCGTCTGTAGCTGCAGATGTGCCATGGATTGCACGCATAACATGTCCGTATCTGTCTTTATCTCCTTTTGCGCAGGCTGCTTCCTTAAAATGCGCGACTAGGCCTGGCTACTTAAGCATCTTACCACATCCAGGACAAGGAGACTTGTCTTTTTCAGGCTTTGCAGCCGCTCTTCCTTTAATCGCTGGAGGGCTTAGCGATCCCTCAACAACCCCGGCATCTTGAAGGCCTTGCTTGAAACGCGCCAGAAGCTCTGGAAATTTGCTTTTTCGACCTGGCATGGCTGGTATATTATGACAATTATATGGTGGCGATATTTATGCGAGGAGAGGAGCTGTTCAAATACTTGGTTTGCTGCACACTTTCAAACTTGGAGCAAGTGCCTGCTGCGCTTGCCGCGATCATGAAAGGTTCCGTACTACAGGATCTAGATTTTTTTCAGGACTGCAAGTCCAGGCAAATACAACTGCTATGGATGAGCTAAGCTCCCTAGTTGCAAGCCTGACAGAGCTTGAGCGGGCCAATCAATGCCGCGGGGGTCTGCCTGATAAAGCAACGGAAGTGCGGTTGGCTTCTCTAGCGGATCGCATTGCATAGGTCTCAGGAGTCGGACTTGCACGGGGGGTGGGAGTGCACCCTAGCAATTCACGATTAAATAAAGTTGGTTTAACTTGGGAAGGTGCGCTTGGCGCGCTGGATGATCTTGCGTACGGAAAGTCTCGGCACAGCAATCAGTTCAGATCCATGCCTACCTTGATTTAGCAAGGCAGTGGCAGTGGCGCCCATAGTGGGGACAGCAGGCAACCAGATGAGCCCATCCATGCAAACAAACGACGATCAGATTTCATTGGGAAAAGGATCAAGCCGACACTCCAGCTCACGCCGTCCAAGGCACTGTACAGGCAGGCAATGAGCTCGTCAATCGCCAAAACGCCATCGCCGCGCAGTACTGTGTACTTGCGCCCCCCCCCTACAGGAACAGGCAAACTAGACGACAATCCAAGGACAAGGCTGGCTCTACCCTTTGGACGCGTGCTCAGTCCGAGAGGCAGCGGCCATCGAGGCAAAGAAGACCACTCATCAAGCAGTACTCCCTCTGGGGTAAGCCCTGCCCTTACCATTCCGAATAGCGCGACACCGGCGCCGGCGGTACCATGGCGCACACAGGCCAGCATCTCTGATACACATGACTCATAGACACATACACAAACACACACACATACATCCACGTAGTCCCATCCTCACCGCCAGCAGCGAGGCAGGTCGTCGGGACACTCAGAGGGAGTGTCAGCAGCCGCAGCAGCAGGACCAGAGCGTCAAGGCCATGCAATGACCTACATTCCTGGCGAGGACAGACCCCTCTCCCTCGTAAGCACTCCACACAACAGTCCGCCCCCACATGGGTACCAAAGGATGACTGGCGCCGCGCACGGCATTGGCGGAACATCCAGGTCACTGGATATGACCGAGTTGCTTCCAGCGGGAACCCCCACGTCTGGGGGGAGCCCCAGGGACACCGCTATCCAGACGAACCACCGCGTATATCAAATCACTGCATTGCAGCGCGAGCTGGACGACGTAGGGAACAGTCCGGATGCCCTTCGACAGATAGCATAGAGAGCGGTTCTGATGGCCGATCAGCAGGCAGGGTAGGCGGTGAGCGTCAGGGGACACGTCGCTTCCCTCGAGAACGAATTGGCAATACATGAGGCACGCCAGGCAAGTCATCACACTGCAGGGCAGGATCAAGATCCAGATAGATCTAAGGGCCATGCGTAGATCATTGCATTGCAGGCCGAGCTTGGCCGCGAGAAGAGCGCCCGTTTGACTGCGGAGGAGTTGGCCGTCTCTCTCATGACCCGAGTGGCAGCCCTGGAGATGGAGGCCGCCGAGGTGGCTTTGTTACGTGCAGATAAGGATCGATTGATGACCAGATCGGATCGCTTGGCAGCGTAGCTGACGGAGCTCCGCAATGCAATGCACGGCACTGCTGCCGATGTGTATGACGTGCCGGGTCACCATGATTCGGGTCACCATGAGTAGAGTCACCATGGGAAGGGAGTTTAGCCCTTCGGTTCACTTCTACAGTCCACGATCGCCTCACAGCCTGAGCCGGGAGCTGCAGCTATCCGGATGTTTGGAGCTCGACCCCCTTCACCTCTGTCTTTAGAGCCGGCACCTCAAATGCGACTGCAGTAGGGGAGGTGACTCAGGTGAGAGGTCGGGCCCGAAAGTTAGGGTTAGGGTGAGGATGAGGATTGTCGACGGCAGCAACAGCTGGTGAGGGGGGGTGGGATCATGAATGTGTGCAATTCACTGCGCATTTGGCCAGTTCACCAAGACTGGTTTATAGCTCGTCACAGGATGGTGAGATCATTCGCCACCCACCCCATGTATGTCGGGGACATGTCGGGGGTATGTAGTGAACAAGAGAAATGAGCCTGAAAGACATAATCGTGATTGTGTGGCAGAGTAGGCCTTCCTCGAGGACCCACACTGCAATGCGATGCATCAGCAGCATTTCCTGCCTCCTCCGCCGGCTCCTCCCTTGGCCGCCTTATCGATGTCACCAGCGCCCAGTCTATCTGCGTCCCGCCTGGCGTCGTCCTCCGCCGACTCCTTCGACTTGATGTCGATCAGATTCGAAGCGAGAGTCTCGAAGGCCTCTGCCACATGGTCTGCAGATTTCGCCGACGCCTCAATGAAAGGCACTCCCAGCTCGTCAGCCAGAGCCTGGCCTTCCTCAGTGCTCACTGCACGGTCCTCCAAATCGCTCTTGTTCCCTATGATAAGAATCTGCGTTTCAGGGGTGGCGAAACGCGTTACCTCTGCCAGCCAATCCCTGACGTGCTCAAAGCTCTCTCGGTGTGTGATGTCATATACGACGATGATACCTTCGGCGCCTCGGTAGTACCTGCGGGTCATCGGTATGACAATTTATTGAGCGAGCGCTGGAAATGAATCATGAGAGCACACATGTCATGCTGACACATTGCATTGCATTGCAGGGAAACAGCCGCAGTACTCACGCGCTTGTGATTGTGCGAAAGCGCTCCTAACCTGCGGATATCGGGACAAGTGTGCGCTTCAAAGGCGGGGCATCATATAGGAGTTCGCATCAATCCGTGAATGTTGCAGTGACCCTGTGCGAGCCGAACGCTGAGAAAGGGATGTGCCTGGGTGGGGCAAGAGCGCATTTGCGGACCTCACCGGCAGTGTCCCAAATTTGCAGTTTCACTGCCTTATCTTGCACCTTAATATTGCGAAATCTAAAGTCAACCCCGATAGTGCTGATAAAAGAATCAGTGAAAGCACCATCCTGCGAACGTAGTGTTGAGATAGGCTGAACGGTTGTGATGACCACGTCTACTGGGCGCTGTGCTCCACACGTCCCTTCGACAAGGATTCCGACCTACGAACAGAATTCTACATGCTAGCTGGCCAGTCATGGCGGCAGCGTCTGCAACCATATTTCCTCACGGCGAATCTCAGCAGTAGGCAAGACTTGCCAACCCCCGAATCCCCGATCAGGACAAGCTTGAACAGGTGGTCGTAGTCGCGTCTTCCTCTCGATGATGCTGCCACTGCGATCACAATGACAAGCGGCAACTCTTTTCTGATGGTAGAGCATTATCATTCAGGGACTACCGTATATGCGGCGCAATTGAGAATAGCTCGAGCAAATAGCGACTTGACGCTTTCTCGGCAAAAACGAGTAGCGCAGTCGACTAACTTGGATAAGTGCTTAATTATTTTGACGTCTATCTTAAACACACCGGGCCGAGATGTATTGGGAAGTATGAGAGACGGAGTGCGATTCCGTGGCAGCGTTTGCCGCGTCTTCGTCCGATTGCGGAACCACGGGAAACGAACTTTCTGCGCGGCGCCAGATATTTCTACGAAATTGCCAGAACGACGAGGCTAGTTACAACCCAAGTTGCGGCGTTGGGTATGCGCTCTCCAAATGAGGCCATTCGTAACGCCAAGAGCGACGTGATGATAGGACGGGCCGTGCTGCTGCACAATCAATTTCTCAGAAGCAGTGCCCCTTGGAAAACAGCTCACAACCGCCGTATGTGAAAGTGAGCACCGTCATTGCCCCCATTCTATTCAATGAGCACTTCAACAGGACGCCCTGTCGTTAGTCGGGAGATGTGAGTCGACTGGGGGCACTTACCTCGTTAGCTGTAACTTTTAGCAGATGCTGACCATCGGATCATTTACGTCGCCGCAGCATGGGCAGTGGATCCATCTGATGGATCACTTTTAAAAATACGCGTTACAAAAGACCAGTTGCACTTTGCTTGGCGGAAGTGGTCTCTACGAGTTTAGTTCGCGGCACCATGCACTAGATTCCATACCTCTCAATGGCAGTATACTTCATTAGTAGTGTGTGCGTGCTTACTGGCGTTGGTGCGGAATTTCGTGAGTTTGAATCTGAGATTCGGGGCACCGGAAGATTTCTGAAACAACCAGTCTTGATTCTGCACTACCGTTTGGCATCTTACAGCCAGTACTTATCGGCGTATTGATGCACTGCAATTAGGAAAATTGCATGGATACGAACTGGTCCTTTAATGCAAGCTTTGTTGGCCGCAGAAATTCTCTCGACTCAGGACTCGCAACCGATGGATTTGTACATTGTCCCGAATGACACGGCAAAGGCGTTTGGAGCAGCCTCGTTGGATGGCAGCCCCCCAGGGTACTGGTTCACTGCTGCAACCAACGCCTCCTTGAAAGACACTTGGGTTCTCTTCTTCGATGGCGGAGGCTGGTGCTTCGATGAAGTGCATTGTGCAGCTCGATCGGCAAGCTCCCTCGGGTCCTCGACTCTCCTGAACAAGACGATGCTCCTGTATTACGGGGTCGTCAGTCCGTTTCCACAACATAATGCTCTAGCAGGCGCAAACCGTGCAATTCTCGCCTACACTGATGGGGCCTCATTTAGCGGGATGCGGGAGGACCCGGTCGTCTACAGGAAGAAGACGATGTGGTTCAGGGGGTTCGCGAACCTTCGCTCAATCTTGCAGGACCTCGAAGATCGGCATGGTATGGGGACCGCAAAGAAAGTGCTAGTCTCTGGAGGCAGTGCCGGAGGTTTGGCCGCCTACATCCATGCACCTTACATTGCATCCCGGTTCCCGCAAGCAGCCACTGGATCGGCCCCGTGCTCGGGTTACTTTCCAGATTTTGCAAATGCAGCGGGAGATCTTGTGTACGGCAATGCAATGATTCATGCCGCGTGGATGCAGAACGTCACCGGCTTGCTGAATCCAGCGTGCGTGGCCGCGCAGTCCCCCGGCGAGGAGTGGAGGTGCTTCATGTCTCCACAAGCATATGCCCACTCTCCCGTGCCTACCTTCGTCATCAACTCCGCGTGGGACAGCGCATCACTCGGAGCCATTTTCACGGCGAGTGTGCAGAACGTATCATGGGACTCCAATAATACGGTATCGGCCGGTCTCCCTGGCTGGGAGTCATGCGGCGGGGACTTCCAGAAATGCAACTCTAGTCAGGTGGGTGCCTGGAACGGATTCGCTGACTCACTTGTGGGTCAGATCAACTCGACGGATAAGTTCCATAGCCCGGGGAATGGCGCATTTGTCCACAGCTGCATCATCCACATGGCATCCCTGGGACCGGACTGGGCTTCGTCTCGCATAGGTAACGTGCTGTTCAAGGATGCATTCGAGGCCTGGTGGTTCGGCAATTTCGGAGGGGCTGGGGAACCTGTGCCACCCACGCTGCAGCCCTCCTCTGATCATAGCTACTTGCCGGAGTGCGAGCTGCACACGGTGAAGCCTTATGCATGCAACCCGACTTGCCAAGGCATCTAAGAGGGGAAATAAAGCAAAGGAAGGACGGGCATGATAGCAAGATAGAACAGCCTGCCCTGTTATAGCAGTGACTCGTGGATCGTGTTCTCCAGGCATGAAAATCGAGGTATTACGTGTTTATCTATATCTATACCCCTTATTTTTGATAGCAAACATTGTCTTCAACAAGCGTGTAAACCAGTGTCTCACGCGTGCGGCGGCATGCTTCGGACCCTCAAAACCTATGGTCGGCCTGACGCCTATCGTCTGTGGTCACTTCCCCCCGGTGCCACTGCTGCCCCTGTCCTTACCGTTCACGATGTCTTCAAGCTCCTACTGAAAGGATGATGCATCGCTCCCTTTGCCCAGCAACTGTACCTCTGTTGAAAGTGCGCGGATTACCATCCGAAGAGGAGGTAGAGACATGACCACGTCCGCTGGCATCGTCGAGAGGAGCGCCCTGGCCGAGTTGAGAGGGCCTGCTAGCATCGTCTGGATTGTTCCATCGGTGGCGATGGCTGCTACGGCAAAGACGCTGGCAAAGACGATCGAAATTATGAGCTGGAGCTACCGCCCCTATTCAATCAGGGACGAGAGGTGGTCACCGACTGCGACACTCGTTTGATCGAGTGCAAGCCGAACGAAAGGTGCCTCCAGCAGAGCCATGTGCGTGTGGAGAGCGATGCGGGCAGGGGTGAAAATCGTGGTATTGGTATCTGGCCGAGGCCTGTTGATTTCCAGTCTCCTCGCGTCCGTCACGATGGAGAGGATGGCGCCGTACGTGCCTCCAGTTAGGATCCCATTGTCGATGGTTCGACACTTGGCATACAGAGATGCCATTTCCTCTGCGGTTGAATTCGGCGTGCCAACGTACAGCCGGAGGTCCTCCAGGGGAAGATCAGCCAACGGCGAGCATGCGTTGCCGAGGAGCAGACTATCTTCGTACGTGCCACCTTCCACACGTCCTAGCTGTACCGTGCCAGAGCTAGTCTCAACTGGACCACCGAAGACCATGTAATTCAGCAGCTCCAGCGTTTGCCTCTCACTCTCCCTCGTCTTCCTAGCTGTATCCTCTCGGAACATGCTGCTTGTTTGTGCGCTCAGATGCGCGACATCAACAACGAAATCAGCCAGTATACGCTGCGTCTCCTCGACCAGTCCCATTCTCACTGTGCCCTGCCTAGCCCTCTCATTAATGGCCAGCTGGTCCAACACTAGGAATACCACCCACCCTGTGATCAACAGGACGGGACTCATCAGCACTGCAAGACTCACGAGATGGAACTGACTCGTATCCCCGTACGAACGAGCCCAGGCACGAGTCTAGCCACTATGGCCCGCTCTGTCCCTGCGAGCTGCAGCCATGACGACCTTCCGAGCCTCCTTGCGAATCTTCTGTCGCATCGAGATACCCTCCCCGATCAAATCTGCGAAATCAGCATCGGGTACCCGAGCATTCGCTCTCCCTGGCCTGCCTCCTGCGATAGCATCTCTGTTCTCTGCCACATCTGCAGCCGGGTGTTCGTAGCTTGCACCCCGCCGTGCCCTCAATACCATGGATTTGGTCTCTGCGAATGGAGTCGCATGATCTTGGGCGGTTTTTTCATCTCTATCGTTCCCACCACTCCCCCCTTGCCCATCGCCAAAATGCCTCGCCTGCGCCCCCTCCAGCAGGCCTAGCTGGTGATCCTAGTCTTGATCCTGATCCTGATCCTACATCATAAACCCCTCTCCGCCAGCCTATGATGCCAGCATGGCCTGCGCCCTGTTTTCCAGCTGGAGAGCTTCCTCATCCCCACCCTGAGATTCCTCCAACAGCTCGTCTAAGTCCTTCTGCGCCTCCAACTTAATAATCTTTGCGATTGTTCGGGGGACTATCAGCACAGATCGTAGCAGTAACCACGTCCTGTGGCCCAGTGATCGCACTGCGTACGTGTAGAATATCCCACAAAGCACGATGGTTGCACCTATGAATGCCAGTCCAGAGTAGAGCACCTGACCCTGTAGTACCTCAAACTAAGCCAGGAATGCCTCTTCATACAGGGCTGTCGCGGCTGTCGTCGCTGATGCCATTGCGTCTTCATTAGAGAGGAAATCTTCCACTTCCTGCTGCCCCCTGCGAATGACCGTAGGGTCCATCGCTGCGATTCTGGCGATCGTGTTGCTCGTGTGCTCTGCCATCTCTGTGAGCGGCATGGGGATAAACTGCACCTCTGGAGCTACTGCCATGACACGCTGCGCAAGCCTGTAGTTCGTTCTGAGACCATTTCTGACATCATCACGAGTTAGTCTCTCAGGAAGACCGGGTAGCTCATCATCAGGAGGCGGAGTCAAGAGACCCTCCGACATGAGCAGCTCCACAATGTCACCCACAGAGTCGCCATACATGACATAGTAGTCAGCAGTCACGTCATCAAGCCGCAGCTCCACGAAAGGATGTGGCACTTCAGCCGACCACGCCCGTGCCTTCGCTGACTCGCTGATCGAGTCGCTGTAAAGTACTTCGTGCACGTACTGAAATCGCAACGCATCCCTCCTCATCTGATCCTGGAGAAAGACAACGGAGCCAAGCATATCTTTGGCCTGCTGGAGGGTCATGTTCAGATCGGCGTGCTGGTTCACTACGATAGCTCCTTCGACCCACGCTGCCGCTGCCTCGTACAGCACCCCTCGCTGGCCAGAGAGATAGGTCAAATGGCTCAATCGCTGCAGTTTTCGCGTGCCCCCATCTACAATCAGAGCGGTCAAGACCGTCATTGCGATGATTGCGACAGCTAGCAAGAAAGTGGTCCTCCGTACGATTCTCACTTCAACCTCGTCGGATGCCGCAATCTGTTTCACAGCAGCACTCAGCATCTGGCCTGATGAATTCAATGAGTTCTGGCTCTGTACGGACCCAACAGTCATTGGACCCACTGATCTACTCATTCGCCCACCGGCAGTGGGAGGCAGGACGCCTTGAGGAGATGCCTGTATCCTGATCGAGGACCCACATTCGAAATCCTGGCCTCGACTCGCAGTTCCTGCTTGACTTACTCTACTCATTCTACGGCCACTAGAAATTTCATGCTATAACAAGCTGGTATTTGCGGTATGGGGAGCTGCGTCAGTTCTAGACGGCGTGCCGCTGACTGTGTTCTCGCTCTCATGTCTGCCTCGTAGCAGAGCTGGCGATCCAACCTGCAGCAATACCGGCGATCCAATCTATAAGGGGACCTTGCTGGTGGCGGAACCGCTCGATTCGTCGTCCGTGGCATACAATCTACCCGTTTCCATAGAGATTGGTCTTTGCATGGGATCGTCTGACGTTGGCTAGCTCCGGGTATTCAACGAGTCACCCGTGGCAGGGTAGTTGTCCTCCACTGATCGCCGCGAGACCGGTCCTAGTCTATTGCTACCGCTGCTTCCACGCCTATGCTTACTATGCTTACCGTATGTACTTGCATTGTGTGTCGGATTGCTCATTCCAAGAGGGAGAGGGAGCGGAAGTGCCATATCATCAGTCACATCGGCAGGTAGTTTATTCTGCCTCAAGCCCCGTGCCAGAGTCTCTTGATCCGTGGAGTGAATCCCAGTCGTCGACATATCTCGGTTGAAATGTCCAGCTTCAATGCTGCTGTTAAAGCTATCCATCGCAACTGCTGTGTCCTCTGCTCGCCCATTCTTCACACGTTCCATAGGCTCGTCGAGCACAGTCCATCCGACCAGTATGAAACCGATGCCATTGTGATTGCACCTCTGTACTCGCATCACTGCTAGTTTGGAGGCAACCCCTGATCCAGTCTCTAGGACCACCACCCCACAGCGACCAATGATACTAGAGAAAGAACCAGCACAGTCTATTTCTATCTACGGGGCTCTCCTGTTATTCGAAGCAGAGGGAAGCATAGCATGAGTAGACGCAATGCGACTCAGACCGTCACCACGACGCCCCATCGATTTACCGAAACCATACTTTGCAGAAAGCAAGCCGGCTGGCACTGGGGTAAACTCCGACCCTTCGTGAGCGGATGAAGAACTAGGGAGGCCTTTTCCCCCGCCGGCCCGAGTCGTTGTCTTTCCACCCCGATCCCTATCCCTACCCTTACCACTCCCTCTACTTCTGCCGCGGCCGTTGCCGTTGCCGTTGATACTGCCAGTATCTGCAGCTACATCACTTGTACTGTCACTATCCGAAACCTCAGATTCGATTATGACAGCTGTCTCGCCGCCGTACACGGGCCAACCGTGAGATAGATCCAATATCTGTGTAAGCTGGGGCATCGACAGCATGGCTTTGCCTTGCTTCAGGAGCTCCTCCTCGCGAGATTTGCTAAGACGCTCCCCGTGCAGCCTTCGCTTGCCCTGCATGATATTTCCATGCCTCCCTTTGCCTCTGCCTTCGTCTCTGCCTTTGCCTCTGTCTCTGTCACGCCGTCGGAAAGATGACACAGAATCTTGCAGGTGAAAGGACTCGGTTCGCAGCTACAGAGCCGACACCCCCAACGCGTCAAGCGCACTCAGTGTCCCTGACCGAATCCTGCCGGAATGTTCTTCAACCAGAACCAGAAACTCAGTTGTGATAGATCTCTCGATGACAAGAGCGAATCGAGCCGCCCCTGTCTTAGTCTACGGAGGTGCCTCCGAAAGCTGCATCCTGACTGGCAACATCTCCCCTGACGCTTGCAGGACCAAGCCGTTGCGGGGAGCTAGGATCCGATCGACCAGTGATCCTTTGCTTCCGGTACGATAGGCGCCACCAAGACGAGGTCCTGTGCCCGATCCGATCATACCTCCGTCCTGATCACCATCACTGCCCGCCTTCCATGCCTACCCCATGTCGATGTCGGAGGCCAAGGCAATCTGATCTAATCCTACGCAGGCGATCCCAGCCAGCACACCTCCTTCCACCTCATCTAAAGGAGAAGGAAGCAAGCCAGCGGAAGGGTGTCCAACCAGCATGTGTGGCTGCGCTCCCAGCATAGAGCAGAAGGAGAACGACGCGCTTACAATTTCGCCCCAGGATGACGAGTCAGCG
>Ga0136560_1001720_pt1 | contig 11274 bp, 17 predicted proteins | sample AntRauMeHopE1497_FD_104925 | JGI IMG/M metagenome (GOLD analysis project Ga0136560, IMG submission 104925) | Saline lake microbial communities from Rauer Islands, Antarctica - Metagenome Hop E1 #497 | ecosystem: Environmental > Aquatic > Non-marine Saline and Alkaline > Saline | place...
ATCCTGGAGAGCCCGCTGTCAGAGAGGTGGGGCAGTCCTCGTACGGCGAGCACCTCCAGTCCGGTGCACTGCTGGGCCACAATCAAGGCGGCTTGGTCGCCGAACTGTGTGCACCTGCTCACTGATAGTGCTCTTAAACAGTGTAAGGCCCGCGGTTGCACGGCCTTCAAGGCTGCAAGTCCCAGCGCCTGGCAACCGTCGGCGGAGAGCACCTGGAGCACCCCACTGATGTGCTGCAGCAGTCGCCCACACATACCAGGGCTTAGTGAAGCCTCGCTGTTCCCCATGTTGAGGGCTGTGACCCCATCAGGGGGCAGGTCTGCCAGCAGCTGGGCCGACATGGCGTCGTTTAGGCTCCAATCGCGCAGGTCCACAGATTGTCGAATGAGGCTGCTCATCGGCAGCTGGAGGAATCGGATTGGCACGCTGCGTTGAATGTTCGCCAGCACGTGAGTCTGCTGACTCGACCCACCTAGTACGGAGCGTGCTAATGATCGTGTCCTGGCAGACGGGCGTAGGTGCGTTCTTGCGTCCTACTACTATGTGCTCTAGTCGTTACCCGAAGAAGTGGTGCTAGTGCTAGGTCCGGCCACTGGGGGTAGATTAACAGAGTGGGTTTGCCTGCCCCCAATTTCATGAGCTGCTGTTGCGGCTGAACCGGAAGAGTGAATGAGCTCTACTATTTCCTTATGTTTGCAAGCTACTTGCCTCTGCCCCTGATCGGCTGGGTGCAGCGGCATGTTAACTCCTTTAGTGGGTCTGGACACCGGCGTCAGTTGCAGATCGCTTGCCTTCCTGGATGAGCCGCCGTCAATCTCTACCGCTGATCTACGGTACCAGGCCCGCTCGACGTGGTCCAGTGACTACTACAATTGGTGCCTTTCCGTGCGCATAGAATCAAGCTTGCTTTCAACCGTGGTGGCCTGCAATATGCGTTGGCGGCGCAGCGCCGCCACATCTGCCTGCTGGCTTTCTAATGCTGACCGAGGCGCACTCTCTGCTCGAGACGAATGCTCCAGTTGTTTTATCTCAGTATCTATTGATGCTCGTATGTCGACTCGCCAAGGTTTCACGTCTTCCTTGTCATCTTTTTCAGCACTAATCTCTGCTTTTAACAACTCAGATGATGCGACCACAGCTCGCTTAGCAGCTTCAATTCTGAGGGCAATCCCCCTCGGAGGCCTCAAATTGGCCTTATTTCTAGTTTCCTGCATACTTAGGTGATCATCATGGTGTCGAGGCGGAATGAGCTAGAACTAAAAGCTGCTTAAAGTGCGAGCGCTGAAGGACGATCCGGATTCCGGATTCTAATACACGACAGTGCGGTGATACCAAATTTCGGATCTTCGAGCCACAGGAGCCGTCGTTCAGATGTACAAAAATCGCATGAACAAACCTATGATCTGATCAGCACAGATAGGCGTCTAAGAGAGCATCAAGCAGAGAAGAGGAGCTCCACGCCTGCACTACACAGCTCCCCGGGCAGTGCTTCCCTCCCGAGTTGGTCAGCTCTGGCAGTCCCTGGTGTTCGGACTCCTCCACCATCTCTCGGTGCCTCTCCTGACGGGCACGCACCCAACGCACCGCCTGTGCCGAATCCCACTCTCCCCCTGCCTCACCCTCGCTATCACCTGCCGTGGTGCTCGTCGGCTAGAACCGCAGCCTCGCCCTCAAGTAGTACCCAAATGGCCACACCCACTCGGGGCCTTGATGGTAGTTCCACCCCTTGGCCGTCTATCGAGCTGTCTGGTCATTGTTGTCATAATCAGGTTGATATGCCCAGTCAGATGGACACAATGTGGACACACCTACTTGCCCCGGCGAGTCCCCGAGCAACTGCCTCTCGAAGGTAGCGAGTGCTCGCCTTGCCCTTGACCCCGTGAACAGCTCAGGTGCCACTGCCATTCCTACCGCAAAATTCGGTCTCAGCTGGTAGTCAGTCCACCCTGCGCTCCCCCCGTACGTGTCCTTGTACACACCGCGGGCATTGGTCAAGGAATCGTCCACTGCGCACTCAGCATCTGGGCAGTAGATGCCTCGCCCTCCCTTCAACGACGTCGACGTCGACGCTGATGACGGTGACGCAGGTCCTCCGATCGATTCATCGGAGGACGAAGAACTCCGTGAGGCAGGCACCCAGAAGCACCGCTCGAACGATCGGAGCAGCTAGCCCGCCCATGCCTCAAACCGAAGGCGATGCATGGACGGTTCTTTTCTCGATGCAGAAGCAGACGCGCGCTGATCGTGATTCTCTTTCGTGGCACCCCCCCTCTTGGACCCAGGCTGAGACTCGGCTTGTTGCCTGACAACTCGATCCCACTTTGGCTCCTTTAAAACGCAATCCACGGCTGGATCGCCGGCAGTAGCAGCCGCCCACTCGGGCATCGCCCCCCAACCTCGCCCATCCCCATCCCTGCGCCCATGCTTAGCCTCGCCGTCACCGGTACTCAGCAACATATTCACTCCGTCCGAGGGACTGTGCGGGTCCCCTGCGGCCGACAGCCGAGCTAACCATGCAATGACAGAGTACTGGAGACAGCTGATCTCCACCGGAGCACCGTCTCGAGGGGTTGCTGGTACACCTTCAGTCCCATGGCTCGGGGCTTCCCCCATCTTGTCCATCCATGTCCCACAATTATGTGGGGACCCACCTAGCAGGAGCCCAGTCTCGTGGCAGTGCCGTACCTGCACGTGGAACCCCTCTGCCTTCATGTGAGCATCGATGCCAGGACCCGCATTCCACTCCGTGAAATCGATCCCGTTCGCGTGCTTCGAAATCGCCTCGAGGACGATCTCACCAAGGCTCACTGGATCTGCCCACCCCGCCCTCGGCACTTGCAGGCCTCCATGCACCGCATCAGAGTAATAGTCCTACTAGTCGTCCGACGGGAACCTCCGACGAACCTTCTCAGACAGGATTTCTGTTCCCTGGGGAGCCATGAGACAGTAGTCCTTGATTGCCTAGAGCCAGAACCACGTGGCATCTCTGGCGTTGTACCTCGGATTCCTTGCCCCGTCCATCAGGTTAGGGATCAAGCCATGCCGGAGCACGGAAGCGAATGCTAAGATCGTATCCCGGGCGTCAGACCACCGACCAGGTACCAGTAGCAAACCCCGCAGTGAGATGAACGTATCACGGCCCCAGCTACGCATAAATCCCGTGCAGAAATGATCCACACCTGCAGCAAGAGAACCGGAGCACCCTTCGAACCTGTCGGAGCCTTCCTCCACCTCTTGATGTGATCGCATCACTGGCAAGTTGCCATCCACGAGGGGGGCACTTGGCTGCTCGGCAAATAGCATCACGGACGACAACAGGAGGCTGTGATCGTACGGCAATCGCAGAATACCAGGCGGCCCGGCATCTCCCTTGTTGCTCCTAATAGCTGCAAATAGTGCATCGTTGATGCTGGACAGGGTACTCAGATCTGAATCCAACTGATGTCCTCCGCTGTCCGCACCCGCGATCCTCGAGAGATACGGATCAAACGCAGTCGTAGCACTGGTGTCCACCGCGACAGCTGGTGTGTGCCTAGCTCGATGCGTTCTTACCATGGCACGATCCTGGCTATCGCGTGCTAGCTGCAATAGTGGAGAACCCTGCATTCGCCTGAACACGGCAGCAAGTGCCATCGCGATGAAGGCACGCACCACACGTTCAAAACCCTGCGGTCTCAGCCCGGGCTGCATGCCGCGCACTCTGCGGAACCACGCCCTCAGCCACGCCGCCGCGGGCTGTAAAGCCTCTCTTCGCCCCACGCGATCCACCATATATTCTGCCAACCACATGCCCTGCCTCAGGTTCTCGCACACGGAATGCCCTGTGTCATTCCATCGCGCCATATGGACGAGTGGACGAAACAGTCCCATCACTCCGGCCCATGGTAACAGCCCACTGCCTGGTAGCCCATAGCACCCCCTAGCACCCCCAGAATCATCTTTCTCCTCCGGTTCTGCGCGATATAAGAGCACAGTCAGATCAGCAAGGCTCACAGACTCGCTCTCAACCAAGCAAGACCGAAGGTCGGCCAGCGAGGGAGGCTCATCGTCGCTGGTGTTGCTCTGGTCACTGTCCTTGTGCTCCAGACTAGGGGTCTCCGCTGTGTCTAGGCGCACAATCATCATGCTGCCTGGCTAGAAGTTCTACCTGCACAGGATCAGATCCGTCACTATTGTTCCCTCCGCTGCACCGTTACCTGCCTCCACGCACTCGAAGGACTGCAGCATGCCCAGGGAGTCATTGGCACCCCCACGTGCAGGCGTTGCGCTGTCGGACGACACACCGAACATGGCGTGAGTGCGAGCCTCGTCAGGCTACTCGCTGTGCTTATTTCCAGATGTAGCGGCCAGTGTGAGACCGATCGTATTGGCGAACTTCCGCTCGATCGCCAAGACTGATGGGGCCATGTATCCGTTGAGCACCCCCATGTCATGCCGCCAGGCCGAGAACGACCCCCTCGCTCGCATCCCAAACGATTGGGTGTCGTCATCGGACTACACCTTACCAGCAGCAGAAGCGAGCGCGCTGTCGGCCGCTTCAACACGCGCCCTCCGAGGCTCGTCGGGTCCAATCGGGGCTGAGTTTCGGATGCCCCAGGCTTGTACGTCGCACCTGCCAGCTACTACTACCGCACTCAGACGGCCTTCGAGCCGCAGCCGAATATGTTCAGCGCCACTTTCATCCGCACTTACAGCACGCCCATCCCACGCCTATCTTGCCAGTAGCACGTACGTCAGAGGCCGAGACGGATGTCCACGATACACGACCTGTACGTCAGTTCCTGGAGTGCCTGGGCTGGCATGGCACTCCACGTGGATCTCATCGAAGCCAGTGCGTCCAAGGAACAGTCTCAGTCGCGTCATGGCGAGTCGGAAGATACCCAAACCGCTTGGCGAGGTACCTCCCTCCAGCAGTGTCGCGACGGCCCCTGTGCACCGAGGGAATGCTTCATCAGAGAGAAACACTTCCTTGTCTTCATGTCCCTCTGCCGGGCTGCGCCGCTTCTACGCGGCCCCGATGGACTGAATCACGTCCAACCGAAGTTCAGAGTCAGGAAAGGATGGGTCGCAGGATGTGAGAAGCTCTGCCTCGGGAGGAGGACGGGCGTACAATCGATGGTCTGACACCACGCTCGGGTTGGATGGGACACACTCGTCAAAGCCCCGGACGGAACCGCATGCCCCGGCACACATGGATGTGACCGCCAGCGTCGGAAGGGCCCATCGAGCGGATCGTGCCTTAGCAGGGGCCTCATTGTCATGTGTGCAGTCGAAGAGGATCCCAGGCACATGGGCTGGAAGCAGCTCTCTTACACTGGCTCGAGAATCCTCCAGTGACCCGATGGGATGACCTCCACCCTCTGAGACCTTGCCAATCATCCCGCCTGCATCCCTCGTCTGGATCGCCTCCTGCACGAGAGAATTGATGCCGAGGCGGAGGATGTACGCAATGTCCATGTCGCGATTGCCCGTGAAGAGCTCAGCATTCACATACAGGCTCGGACGCACAGCCCGTGCTGCATCCAGCATGGATTCGGCGACATGAATCGGGGTTCCATGGCAGTTGTCGATACGAAAGGCCTAGAACACAGAGGCCATGCGCTGCGTGTACTCTGTCATTTGGGCCCACAGCCACGGGGAATCCATTGGATAACGTCCATATCGCAGCTTCACGCAATCGCCCCAGATGACAAGCGACCGCCTCACGTACGGAGTTGACGCATTGCATATCGGTATGCGGAGGTCGGTGGGGGCATGGAGCATCTACCCGTCGCGGGACATGATGCGAACGCGCTGGTGTCGAGTTGCAAGCGCCGCGGTCCGTCTGGTCCCTGAGTCAGCTTTGTGTTCTCCGGTCTTGTTCTCTGCCCCGTGCGTCTGACCCTCGTCTAGAGCACCGTGGATGGCGCTACGAAATGAGTAAGGAAATGGATACAAGTAAGATCCGTCGGTGTTAAACCCACTAGTATCTTCGTACCCATGTTCGGACGCTCGTCCGGGCACTGCCTCACTGATGCTGCTCATCCGGCGGTGCGCCACGCTGAAAGGATCAGACACTGATGCAGCATCGGACCCGGCGATGCCGTTGCCGCCGTCGCCAGCTGGGCCTCCGGTCGAATCCTCCCTGCCAGTCCTAGTCCCAGTTCCAGCTGCAGCTGCCACGGCTCCGAACGCACGGCTGGAGAGCTGGTCCATTTCTGACTCAGTCGGAGTCGTGATTCGCCTCAGGGTGCCAGCACCTGCATCATCCTCCTCCCAGTCCGTTGCTCGAGAGAGGGCTATCTCAGATGTCTCAAGGCCGGGTCCGCCTTCCTCCTCTCCTACAGAGAGCTGCGACGGTGCTGCCCCTGCCATTGTCCCGTCTCGACCACATGCCCCCCTCTATGCTTTGTGCTTCTTCTTCTAGTCAGCGACCTCATCACCACTCTCGAAACTCATGTTTTTCTTTCGATTCAGGATCGCCACGTACTCGGAAATCGTGTCATACGGTAGGGTGAAATCAATCCCGGACTCACCTCCCCAAATGAAGCCATTGCAGGCCAAGCAGTGGCCCTTCACCCCGGTCTCTGCCACCGGCACACAGAACTCCGTCCGGCTGGACAAAAACACGCTGGCCTCCTCCTCCGACACAGGCGTGCGACCTACTCGCGCAAAGTACGAGTACACGAGTGGGTGCTTGAGGCTGACACTCTCCCGCCCGCTCCGCTATCCAAGCCACGAGTGCAGAGCAGCTCCTCGGATGGCTCCGAATGCCTTGTCCAAGTCGAAGTCATACTGCTTGTACAGCCTCAGGTTCACAGTGGCGACGACTCGACGGAGCAAGGATATGGTACGGTAGGCGGAGACGGAGACATCCTCGCTAATGCCTTCATCCCCGGATCGCATCGTCTTCTTGGTTCCACTAGCGAAAGCACGCAGAGCCTTCACATCGACCACGGGGACTCCCTTGGGCATCGTATGTCCCAGGTGCGACTAAGCTGCGGCAGCGAGTTCATCTGGCGCAACATGCACGGGGTACCGCCCACCCGACCCGTCGTTCCAAACAGCACCGGAGTCCCACAGCTGGTTTACCATCGAATCCATCTCGTCGTCGCCAGTAGATTCTCCAAACTCCTCGCTGTTACCCCCAGAGCCCCCAGCCGTCGCAATCACATCATCCAACGCCCGCCTCCCGAGAGCCTGGGCTCCTCGGCCGTACAAGGGATCGCAAATCACCGCGTCCACCCTGGACTCAAACGGAACGTCAGCCGGAGTGAACACAGCAGTACCGGCCCCTATGACGCTCTTCTCGTCGATGCCAGCCGAAGGCATAGGCACGCTGCTGCTCTGCCCGTGCCTCTACCGGCTGCCGAACTAGCCAGTCGCCCAGGCTAGCATGGCCGCACACTCGGTCTCAGCATCGGCGACGTAGTACTCCCACAGGCGAATGGCCTTAGGTGCGGTGTCTCGAGCCAGGTCTGCTGCTCGATTCACGACGTCCGCGCTCGACATCGCAGCCGGCACCCCGTCGCCGGCATGGTCCCCTCGAGCCACTTCACAACTGAAACGCAGAAGCTGTGTGTCGAATGCCGCGGCCGCACGCAGAGCAGGAGAATTTGTTAGCGAGTAGCCCGCCTCTGGATGCCGCCCCAGCCATGCCGAGTCCGCTGCCGTGTGATTGAGCACGATGTCCACCATCGAGAGGCAGCCACCGCCAGTCTCAAGCTATAAGATTGCACTCGTCAGCTTCCTCTGCTTGACCGCTTCTACCTCTCCATCCAGGTCTGGGTCATACTCAGCCACCGCTCTGGTAGATGCCCCGCCACTGCCCGATCCCCTACTGCCTTCGTCTGCCTTACCACTGCTCGCCCCAGGGGTCATGGCTAACCGGGCCTCCTCCGCCACCTGCACCTTCCGCGCCTCACCGTGCTTGAGCCAATCATAGATACGGCCAAGGGCAAGCCGTAACACCCGGGTCTTGATACCAGGAGGTGTGCCTGACAACCGGTGGAACACGCTCACGCTTGATCCAGACCCAGATCCAGACCAGCCAGCACGCTTAAGATCTTCTAGCACCGTCTCTGCGGCCTCTTCCACGGCTGCCCTCACCTCAGTCTTCTCTCGTAGCCCCCTCACATGCTCCAAGGTCCTCTCTGCTGCAGCATCGGATGCTTGGATCACGTCGGCGTCACCTCTGAACAGCTCCGGGTCTAGAGTTAGTTGGTCCCAGATCGAGTACGCGCTGCCTGAAGCCCCTCGTTTCTGCACTGGAGTGAAATGTAGCATGGTATATCCTGAGTGCACAGGTCGAGCGAGCGTCCAAGGCCACACTGCGATGGAACCAAGGCAACGAGACACCTACGTCTGTACAGAAATCGAGCTGCAGGGGAGGATTCCACCTGGGACACCGCCCTTGCTCTCCCCTCCGCCGACTCGTAGGATGGGTGTTGAGACGAACCGGACAGGGTCCGTGCGTTTGGATGCGGTGGGTCCTCTATGGGGGGCAGCGGCGTGCCCAGACTTCGAAGCGAGCGGCTACTGGGACGAAGCTGCCTGAGGAGACTACGCGGCAGGGCTGGGGCTGCCTCCGTTGACTACTCGCCCTAATCTCGACTCTTTCCTGGCAACCCACTCCGGGTTGTCATACGGATGATCGTCATTCGCGGATCCGCGCTGCGGTGGTGTGCTCAGAAGGCACAGGTCTTCGATAGGCTCAAACTCCAAGAACAGTACAAATGCTCCTGCAGTATCCAACTTGAAAACTGCTTGCCATTCGCCGTCGTCAGATACTTGGTCAGAACCATCGACACGTCGATAGAAGTTTCGCTAGAAGCGCTTGCCTGGAGCGGGAGCATTTGTCCACAGATGTAGGGTGCCCTGCGCTCATTCGAGTAATTTATATTCATGTATGATAGTTGGGGGCTCAAAATTGCCAAAATGGCAAATAATCGGACAAATAATTGCCGATTCCGTCGTTAGAATCCAAGTCTTCTCACAAAATCCATGCGGCTATTGGGCGGCACTGTCACCATAACACTCGAATCTTCTTGCACAAGTAGAAGACCTTTGAATCGTGGCTAACCATTTCGGTCCAATCGAAGGACAAAACTCATTTAACCTCGTGCTGCAAGCCAAGATGTGCGCATGAGATCCAGAAGCAGCATGATTACTTTCGGCTCCGGGTCAACGCTAGATATGTAGCGGTATATTTAGAAATTATACCAGTCTTTGCTGTCGAGAACTCACACCAACTCCACCATGGCAGCAGTCCCGCAAGAAGATGGGAAATCTGCGGATTTTGAAATTGGGGATAGAATCGTAGATGCAGAAGGATTCTGTGGCACTGTTAGGTATGTAGGTCCTGTAGCTACCTCGAAAAAGCAGGAAACGATTTATGCTGGTAAGGCGTCTTGAGTCTTACAGAAACCACGTCCTCTGAAGATTTAGTGCATATGCGCGTCAGGGAGTATTAAATATGTGTATCTCAAATTGAGCATTTCTGCAGGTGTCGAATGGGATGACCCCGGACGAGGAAAACATGATGGTTCGGTGACCACCAAAACGGACGGGAAAATCCATAGGTACTTTGCCTGCACGTCTGGATATGGATCGTTCATGAAGCTACCACTGCTCTCCAAAGGTGTTGAAATAGTTGAAGCTATGGATGCTAAGTATAGCGACCACGCAGCAGAGGCAGGCGGTACTGTTACGGATGCGGAGTCCGGCGGCGAGATTGAAGTCGTATTCGTCGGGCGCGACAAGGTCCGGTGAGCACTGCATTGCAGATTTAAGCATTCGTTAGCGCTGAATTACTCCACGGATGACAGACCGACTGCACATGGCCGGTAACCATTGTAGAGCGCGTCATGGTTGGTCGCTGGTCCAGCAGTCGCCTATTGTATCCAATCACCCCACGACATCTCGCAGAGAATTCCAGGCCTTGAAGCGCCTTTTCAACGTTTCTCTTAAGGCTTGTACCGTGTCCCGAGTGCAGCCTGGCCTCTTGTAGACAGTAGCTCCCCGGATCAGAGAACTCGACCTCCGCGAGAACCTTCTGCGGGGCTGGGCTGACATCGCGTCCATCGGCAAACAGCTGCTGGGTCTGTAGGTGCTAAACCTTGCGGATAATGCCCTAGAGGATCTTCCTGTTTCGGTTAGTGAGCACTCGGCCCTCCTGAGCGGCTGCTTCCCCCGGCTGCAGGTTCTCATCCTGAGCGGCACGGGGGTGGGGTGGCACACCCTCGTGCGAGCCTCAGCCCACATGCCGAAACTAACAGAAGCACACCTCTGCAGCTGTGGCCTTACCTCCTTGGCACCCCCCACTGATGAGTCCGCTGCCCCCACAGCTTCAGGCCCCAGCTCTGCCGCTGGCACTCAGGGCTCTGGCACTCATCCCGACGTCCAAGTCGGTGTCGATGTCGATGGGTCGGCCGCACTCGCGTCTGCATTCCCGCTGCTGGAGCGTCTGAGCCTCAACGACAACTCCATCGCGGACTGGACAGAAGCATGGAGGCTGCGGCTGCTGCCATGTCTCGGACAGCTTCAACTCAACGGTAACAAGTTGACAGAGCTCTCCTACGGACCCTCACTCGACGCAGTGCCTAGCTTGCCACTGCAACCTCCGGCCGAGTCGGCCGTCGATTATGCGATCCGCTGCGCAAAGCTGGCCGCCGGTGCTGGTCTGTCCAGTGGATCGGGGTCTGGGTCACCATCGGCATCAGTCCCCGCAGAGGAGCCTGCCCCATCAGCAAAAGTCATCCCCGGCGTTGGAGGCATCTCTGTCCCTGAGGGTGCCGTCGGCCTTCCTTTCGCTGGACTGCACACTCTGTGCGTCAGCTCGAATCCAATCGCCACCTGGGCTGCGGTAGACGCCCTGGCAGCCTTCCCTGCCCTATCCCGGCTACGACTCAAGGATGCCAAGGTAGCCGAGGAGGCTGGCATGGGTCCCTCAGCTGCTAGGCAGCACGTGATTGCAAGGCTCTCATGCCTTACGGTCCTCAATGGAAGCGAGGTCAGGAGCAGGGAACGGACCGATGCGGAGAAAGTGTACGCCAGGGAGGCGGCGCGATTACTGGGGAACACAAGCCGTAGGGAGGGAGGAGTCGCGGCCGCCCCTGCCGCAGCAGCCGGAGGCGGAGAAGATGGAGACGACGGGATCAGCACACCAGCAGCAACCATCGCAGCGGCACACGCGGAGCTGCGACCAGGTGCCGTGACTGCACTAGGAGAGGATATCGTGACCCAGCTTGAGTCTGGTGCGCTAGGGGCGGCTGGGGGAGGCAGGGGCAGGGGCAG
>Ga0136560_1001721_pt1 | contig 11273 bp, 4 predicted proteins | sample AntRauMeHopE1497_FD_104925 | JGI IMG/M metagenome (GOLD analysis project Ga0136560, IMG submission 104925) | Saline lake microbial communities from Rauer Islands, Antarctica - Metagenome Hop E1 #497 | ecosystem: Environmental > Aquatic > Non-marine Saline and Alkaline > Saline | place...
TGGTATTTGCCATCTTTTTTTGTCGGCTGTTACGATAGAAAACAAAAACTAAAATCAATGACAATCCCAAACCTGCCAATAAAGCCATAGTCCTGATTTTACTCTTCGCGGCTTCGCTTTCTTGAGCCTCTTGTTCTAAGCGCAACTGTTCCTCAAAGTTGTCATTTTGAAATTGTAGTAGTTTATCTCTTCTGTCAAGACTTAAACTATCTCCCAGCTTTTTGGAAATAGCAAGATAGGCATAGGCACTATCTGCATTTCCCATAAGCTCCCATGCTGCCGCAACTTTTTCTGCTGATTCACTTATCTGAATGCCTGAATTCAGCTGATAACCCAATTTTAGAGCCGTAGAAGCATAATAATACATGGAGTCTACTTGGTTTTGTTGCTTGAAGTAATCTGCCAACGTATTTCTGATACTGATTTCAGAAGGAAGATTGTTCTGTTTTTTATTTGCATCCAATGCCAAATCAAAATAATGCTTTGCAGAATCCGATTCTGCTTTTTTCATATACACCCTTCCAACATCTCTAAGAGCACTTCCTAAATATGCCCTCCAACCTCCGTTATTCGCTATATATACTGCCTTTTTTGAATAAATGAGTGCAGAATCCATCTGGCCCAATCTGTAGTAGGACGAGCCAATATTCATATTGCTTGTCATTCCACCAGTTAAAGGTTCTAGCTCCTCTGAAACCTGAACTGCCTTTTTGAAATATTCTATTGCTTTTGGCAAATTTCCTGCACCAACCATTGTATTTCCCAATTGATGAAAAACATTCGCTGTATATCTTCTTCTAAGTCGAGCGGGTTCAATGTCCCAATCTTTTGGTATAAAGGCGGTCTTATCATTTGTATCATCCTCTAAAATGGCAAGTGCTTCATTGCACAACTTATAGCTTTGTGAGAAATCTGACTGTTTCTGTACCAGATAAGATTTGAGCAATAAAAAGTCAGCCAAGTGAATGGATTGATTCAGCTCTTTAGCCACTGTAATGGAAGCTTCACAATAGTACATTGAGCTGTCCCTGTTGCTTTCAGTATAGTAACTCGCTAGGTTATTAAAAGTAAACATCCTCAGTGTATCGGATGGAGCGGTTTTTGAGGCTAAATGAAGGCTATCCAATTCGCTTAATTGGTATTGAGCTTTGCTTAAACCTGGAAGTAGCACTAATAAAAGGATACTTAATAAAAATTTTATGTTCATGTTAATGTATTGGTAATTTGATAATAAATATGGTCCCTGCCTGATCGGAAGTGAGGCCCTCACCCTTTTTCGACTCCATTTTGAGCTCCCAACCATGCGCCTTCACGATATCATAATCCGTCTGAATCACGCCTGCCTGCCGCCAGGCAGGGATTTGCACGAATTATGGGATTTCACTGATTCTGATTTCATAATACAAGTCTTTTAAATGTCAAACTTTTGCTTCCAAAATTAATCAGTAGCTCCAAATGGAGGCTAAATGATTTAAAATCCCTGCCTAACGCAGGCACGCTTGATTCAGACAATTGGCAAGGAAACCACAAACTCAGTTCCTTCACCAACCTTCGACTCCACCCTCAACTCCCCACTATGCGCCTTTACAATGTCATAGCTCAAACTTAAACCTAAACCTGTGCCTTGCCCGGTAGGCTTAGTGGTAAAGAAAGGCTGGAAGATTTTGTCTTTGATGGCGTCGGGGATGCCGGGACCGTTGTCGGAGACGGAGATTTGTACCCCTACCTGCCCGTCCGGGAGGCGGGAATCCCCTGCCTGTCCGGCAGCCAGGCCTGAAGGGGACTTTACCCTCGTTGTTGTAACAGTAACTGTAGGCTTTTCAATACCTTCCGTAGCACAAGCCTGAAAGGCATTATTGATCAGATTCAGTAATACCCTTCCGATGTCTTGGGAAACCACATTTACCTTGGGAAGATTGGGATCTAGATCAAGCTTAAAATCCGCATTGAAACTGCTGTCTTTTGCCCTTAGGCCGTGATACGAAAGCCTCAAATATTCATCTGCCAAGGCATTGAGATCTGTCGGGACTTTTTCTCCGGAGCTTGAACGACTATGGGCGAGCATGCCTTTTACGATGGCGTCGGCACGCTTGCCATGGTGGGTTATTTTGGAGAGATTTTGTTTGAGGTCAGACGAAATGGCTTTGGCTTCTTCGAGGTCTCCTTTATCTAACTCTTCATTCATTTCATCAATAAGTTCGCTGCTTACTTCTGAGAAGTTATTGACAAAATTCAGCGGATTCTGGATCTCATGGGCGATGCCTGCGGTGAGTTCTCCGAGACTTGCCATCTTTTCGGATTGAATGAGTTGGGTTTGGGTAGATTTGAGATTGGCGAGTGTTTTATTCAATGCTTCATTGGCTTTCTTCTTGGATTGAAAGCGGTAATAAATACTCGCAGACAGGATAAGCAGCAAGACTACTATTCCAATTGAAAAATTTCTTGTCGTTGTGGATAACTGATTCTGACTTTCCAATCGCTCAATAGCAAGTGCATTTTCATTCATTTGCTGCTCAGCTTCAAAGCTTATGGACCGAAACTTATCCTGATCTGCTAGTAGGCTATCCTGCAAGACAATAAAGCGCGTGTAGGTTTCTGCGGCTAACTCACTTTTCCCGGTTCGCTGATACAACTTAGCTATGAGCTTAGTGTCTCTCAGGATTTCTTTACGGTTGTTATTGAGTCGCTCTATATCAAGTTGGAGTAACTGAATCGCTTCCTCAAATTTATTTTGCTTGATTCGAATCAATGCCAAATAGTAATCCGGTGCAATAGTGCCTGTGCCACCTGAAACAGGAATACTTCTAGCTCTGATTAAGTCCCAGAGTTCTATCAGGTTTTTTTCTGCTACATCTAAATTACCTGTCTGAATAAAATACAAAGCTTGTATTTGTAAATAGGCAGCAAAAGGACCAGAATTTGCCAGCTCGGGGTCCTTCTCGGCAATTGCTAAGTAGTAAGCGACGCTATCGAGTTGATTGGTTTGCAACTTTATAGCTGCAAGGTTTATAGCTGAAAAAAAATACCCTCTTTCTAATTTCAAATTCTCCTCCAAGGCAATTTTCAAGAATTCCAATCCATCGGTCTTCTCATTCTTTGATAAATAATAAGCTCCCAAAACACCTATATTATTCACCCATCTAGACTTGTTGCTCACTGTGTCAATATAACTAATTGACTTTTTCATATTGTATATAGCTAGATCAGTTAGCCCTGAGATATCATTAAAACCCCCTAAAACATAATAGCATATCGAAATTGAAACCGAGTCATTTTCTAATTTATACTGATTTAGTTTTTGTGAGAAATAGACTAACCCATCTTCAAGCCTATTCGAATTCCGAAAAGGGATTCTAAGGTTGGTCAAAAAAATCCATCTCATCGCTGACGCTTCTAGCGTATTGAGCTGATCTATTTTTTCAACCTGGAGTTTTCCATAGCTAATTGCCTCATCGAAATCGACGGTGAATAAACCATTGAAAAGGAAATATTTAACTTCAAATGGCCAGCCATCCTTCTCCCATTTTTCAAACTGATCAGTAGTAGATTCAATTTCTTTTATCTGAGAGGCAGTTAAATCAGTATTGCGCAGTAAATCGATCGCTGCCGAAAAATTGGCGGAGTCCAGTTGCTCATTGATTACGCTTTTATTCAATAGCACAATGACCGAATCTACCCTACTTTGCTTCGCCTGAGCGATGCTCGCGTACAAGGCTAAGAGACAGATCAGGGTCAGTTTGAATACTTGTTTTTGATACTTAATCATCCTATAATTTTTGTGTTGGTAAAAAAAAATTATCTCTTTTATTTTGGTTTTCGGTACTTTTTTCTCTGATCCAGCTAGCTAAAGAGACCCATGATTAACTTATTGGTCGAGTCTATTGCTCTATTTCAACTCTAGTCGCTACTAAGAAAAAAGCCGTAGGCTCGAATCATTTTATTGCAAGGGGTTTCAACCCTTTGTAATGAATCGATTTCTAAATAGAGAGCTGTAAGCTCGGTTCATATTTTATGTGCCGAACCTACGGTTCTCTTTATCACTGTCTAATCCTTGATCCACGGGTTGAAACCCGTGGTTACAATATCTGTTAAGCCTACGGCTTTTTATTAGCTTCGCCATTTTTTCAAATCCGTGAAATCTTATAATCCTTTAAATCCCTGCCTACCGCAGGCAGGCGTGGTTCAGACAAGAGGTAAAAAGAAGATCATCTCTGTGCCTTCGCCTTCGGTGCTCTTCACTCGAAGATCTCCTCCATGCGCTTTGATTATGTCATAGCTAAGCGATAAGCCAAGGCCAGTGCCTGAGCCAGTTGGTTTGGTGGTAAAGAAAGGCTGGAAGATTTTGTCTTTGATGGCTTTTGGGATACCAGAGCCATTGTCTTTGATGGAGATTTCTACCCCGCTTTCCCCCGCTAAGTCCACTAGGCGAGTGCTCACTTTGACCGTCGGTTTATAACTTTCCCAAAGTTCGGAACTTTGGGAAAGTTTACTTTTTCGTTCATTCACCGCATAGAATGCATTATTGATCAGATTCAGAATCACACGCCCGATATCCTGAGCCACCACATTCACTTTGGGTAGATTTGGATCCAGATCGGTCTCAAAGTCCGCATTGAATGTTTTGTCCTTCGCCCTTAACCCATGGTAACTCAGCCGAAGGAATTCATCGGCAAGTGCATTGACATTGGTAGGTTTTTTTTCAGCGGAATTGCTGCGGCTATGCTCAAGCATGCCTTTTACGATGAAATCAGCACGCTTTCCGTGATGCTTGATCTTGGATAAGTTTTCTTTCAGATCTTTGCCTATGGCTCCCGCCTCTTTGAAGTCTCCTTTTTCAAGCGCTTCGTTCATCTCATCCACCAGCTCCTCGCTGACTTCTGAGAAGTTATTGACGAAGTTCAAAGGATTTTGAATCTCATGGGCGATACCTGCGGTAAGTTCTCCAAGGGAAGCCATTTTCTCAGACTGGATAAGTTGGGCTTGGGTGGCTTTGAGGTCTTGGTATGCCTTTTCTATTTCCTTGGATTGAGCCAATTCCCGTACGAGGTTTTTCTCACGCTCTTTAGCGAGAATTCGGCCTGTCTGTAGTTTCACCACGCCATACACAATCAGTCCAAAACTCAAGAAATACAGGAGATATGCCCACCAAGTGGCATACCATGGAGGCAAAATCTCGAAGGTATAGACGATTTCATCTGAAACGGTGCCAAAGGTATTTTTGGCTTTGACCCGGAAAGTGTAGGTGCCAAAAGGAAGATTAGAAAACTCCCGATACACTTTATCTTCCCATGCGCCCCAATCTTCATCCAGTCCTTCCAAAAAGGTCTGATATCGAATCTGATTTTCTTTGACAAAATAAGGTGCCACATAGTCAAATCGAATGGAGTTCCCTTTAAAGGGAATCTCTGGAGTGGATCCGGCTAATTTCTCAGTTAAGGCGAGGTTCATTTCTCCTACAAGCACTGATGTAAAAAAAATGGGTAGCGGGTGATCCGTTTTGTATTCCTTATTTGGGTCAAGTCTAAGCAATCCTTCTTCGGTACCAAACCAAATCACTCCACTCTGCTCTGTAAATGCCGATGCTACTCTACTAGAGGTAATCAAATTGAAAGGATAGGACTGTAGCTTAAAGGTGCCGTCGGCTTGACGAACAGCCAAGCGCTTTTCTCCCTTGAAATCCAAATAAACATTCCCTGTTTCCGCAACACCTAACCCATAGGTATCTAAATTGATATTGGCTACTTCATCGGAGAAACTAAATACAGCGTCTCGCTCAAATTCTTGCGTGCTCGAATCAAAGTAATAAAAACCTTCTATTCCTGAGGTGTACACCTTTCCCTCGACAGGTCCCACGACCAGTCCTGACAAACCTCGTACGCCGTCTTTTTCACTTATTTCTTCGACCCGAGCATTGGGTACATCCAGATTGCCTGAAGCGGTTTCTTGGAAAATTATTCGATAGAGGGTTCCCGCTTGAGTACCTCCCCAGAGCTCCCCTTCTTTATTTTCAGCCATGCTGTACACAGACCGCTGCACCCCTGAAATAGGGCCGATGACTTCATAGTCGTATTGTCCATTGCTAGCGCGCTCCCTTTTTAACACCTGAATACCAAAGCCCCCACTGATGAAAATATATCCGGGGTGGAACTCGGAAATGACGACTTGTAAGGTTTGAAAGCTCTCTGTTCCATTGATCATAGTGCCCTTTTCTCCCTTGATTTCAATAATTCCTACCCCAGTACTCAGTACTTGATTATCATCCTCAGTAAGTCCAAACACTTGCGTTCTTGGTATTCCATCCACTTCTTTGACTATTCCATCTATTTTATCGACATAAAGGACGCCTGTAGAAGTGCCTATGTATAAGTTGTCATTATAGGCATTAAGGGATAAGGGACTCCCTATTTCATACTCTTCAGAGCCAAGCTGGGTGATAGGGGAGAAAATTTCAATTTTCGTAAGCCCAGAATTGGTTCCTACCCAAAGATTTGAAGTATTGTCTAGGTGAAACGCATAGACGCTTTGATCGGTAATTGAATTTTTGATATCAAAGTGTGATTTAACTTTTCCCTTTTGATCAATAATAAAAAACCCTTGACCCAAAACGCTAAGTGCATAGGTGCTATCTGGAAGGGCAAGCGCTTTATACAAACTTCTTTCTTGCAGCAGCTCGTCTATTTCGGTCAGAAAAGGGATAAAATTTTGCCCATCATAATGATAGAGCCCACCAGCAAAAGCACCAACCAAGAATTCATCTGTTCCCCGATAGGGTAATAAAACCTGTACCCGCTCCTCACCCAAGATTTCACTGCCCGGAATTAATTCTAAGGTTCCGTTTTGCTCTTTAAATAGGCCCAGATTCATCTGATGCGTGTAATAGCTGTCATCTAAGCTAAAGCCATACATAAACTCCGTGTCCGGCTTCCACACTTTCATGTTGCTCGCCTGCTCGGCAGTACCAGGAGTATAGATGAAGATGGCTTCGCGGGCCTGAAAGTAAATTTTGCCTTGACTCTCTCGGATAGACCAAACATCATTGAAAACCATATCTGCAGGGAAACCATCCAAAAGTGATCTTTCAACAGTCCTACCGAGGGAATCCGCAGTGACTAGTCCAAAGTCTCCTAAGGAACCAAAATAAAACGTGCCGTCTGAGGCAAGCAAAGTGGATCGGACATTGGTATTGAACTCGGTGGTCGGTGAGGCAAGTAGCTCCCAATTTTTACCATCGAATTTCTGCAAACCTGAGCTTGTCCCGACAAAGAGAAAGCCTTCTTTGTTTTGGTTGACATTCCATACCTGTTGTCCAGCTAAGTTTATATCCCCCACCACGTAATTGGTGTAGGAGGGAACGCCTTTGGATATATTGATTTGAGCTTGGGAGGGGGCACTAAAGTGCAGCGATAAAAGTATAGGAATAAAAATACCCATCAACCTTAAATACTGGGGGGAGCTAATTTTTAGAGTCATTTTCACTTCTTTGGTTGTTAATAGTTTATGAGTTTTTCGGGTCATTTCACTGGTAACCTTACCCTGCACCACTTCCATGACTTGGGGAGAGGATTTTTTGGAACTTGAGATTTCCAGAACTACAGAAAATAGTGGCGTAAGAAAGAACCTTCAATAGTTTGACTATTATATCAAGGATTGTATTTTTCATAGGAGCAAAAATTTGAAAAGAAAAAAAGAATGTCCTGAGACCTCAAGCAAATTCAAATCAGGAGGTTGCGTTATGGAAATGATAAAAAAACATCTCAACAGGCCTAAAATGGTTTTATTTCGATTTGAGTCAAAATTTATAAAAAGTGATTCTGAGAAAATTTGCATAGCAACTAAAAATCTTACTATTTCGACATAGAACTTATTCCTTTAAAATAAAGGATTACAAAGGAATATCAATTCAATAACCTCTAAAAATTGTATTTTTTCAATCTAACTATCAAAAAAATGAATTACAAAACACTCCTTTTACTCGTGGCTCTTGTCTTCAGTGCTAAAGTCACCGATGCTCAGGTATCACCAGGATATTTCATGCATCCCGATGTGCATGAAGATCAAATCGTTTTTGTCTCCGAAGGCGATATTTGGAAGGTTCCGACTTCCGGTGGACAAGCCATCAGACTTACCTCGCATTCAGGTGATGAATCTGATCCCAAGCTTTCTCCAGATGGGAAATGGGTGGCTTATGCTGCATCCTACGAAGGCCCAACGGAAGTTTATGTGATGCCTGTTTCGGGTGGACTGCCGAAGCGCTTGACTTATGAGCCGGCGGCATCTATTCCGACAGATTGGAAATCAGCGACCGAAATCGCTTATGTCACCAATCAGTACTCTACCCTCCCCAAGCTAAATACCCTTACCGTAAATATGGAAACTGGGGCAAAATCCCTAATTCCATTGGAAATGGCAGCCGAAGGAAGCTTTTCTGAAGATGGCAAAACCTACTTTTTTGTCCGACCGACTTTCCATAACAATGTGACCAAGCGCTACGAAGGAGGAACTGCCCGCCAAATCTGGAAATTTACCTCTGGAGCGTCTGAAGCTATTAAACTGACCAAAGACTACAAAGGCGAAGATCATCATCCGGTTGCCCATCAAGGCAAAGTCTATTTTCTCTCCTCCCGAGATGGCATCGTCAACGTCTGGGTAATGGATGAAACTGGAGCTTCGATGAGCCAAATCACCAAAGAGCCGAGCTTTGATGTTCGGGAATTTTCGCTCTCCGGGAATCAATTGGTTTACCGAGTGGGAGCGGATTTGAAAATGATGTCTCTTGGAGAAAACTCAGCCAAGACATTGGCTATTTCTTTGATTTCAGACTTTGATCAATTGCGAGAAAAATGGGTAGATAAGCCCATGGATAATTTGACTGGAATGACTGTCAGTAATGATGGGGAGCGGGTCGTTTTGACTACGAGAGGTCGCGTTTTTTCTGTGCCTGTCAAAGACGGAAGAACAGTCCGCCTCAGCCGAAAAGATGACGTACGCTATCGGGATGCAATTTTTTCTCCTGACGGAAAATCGATTTTGACTTTTTCGGATGAAAGTTCTGAATTCGAAATCCATGAATACAACAGCTTGGGAATGGATCAGGGAAAGCAAGTTTCCAAGAATGGTACTACGCTGAAATTTGATATGCTCCCTTCACCGGACGGGACAAAGATTGCCTTCCGTGATCTGAATCAAATTATTTGGATTCTGGACAAATCAACAGGTATACAAACCAAAGTCACGGAATCTGATGAAGATATCAACGGAATGTCTTGGTCTCCTGACGGCAAATGGCTTGCTTATGCACAAGCTGCAAGTAATACTTTTTCTCAAATCCATGCCTTCAATAGTGACAGCAAGCAGCGAATCGCAATGACATCAGATCGAGCAAACAGCTTGAGTCCACAATGGAGTCCGGATGGGAACTGGTTGTACTTTCTCTCAGATCGGAATTTCCAATCTATAATCACCAGCCCATGGGGACAGCGACAGCCAGAGCCTTTCTGGGAAAAGCAGATGAAAATCTACCAAATCGGTTTAAAGTCTGGGGTAGTTTCTCCTTTCTTCTTTAATCATGAGTTGCAAAAAGAAGCCGAAAAAGCGCCGGAAAAAGTAACGGTGACAATTGAGGAAGATGGGCTGATGGAGCGATTACGGGAAGTGCCGATTCCTGCAGGGAATTACAGCAATCTCATCGTGACTGACAAAGCACTTTACTACCATGAGATCGGTCCGGGAATGGGTGTATTCTATGGTGCTGGGGCAAGTGGTGATGATAAAGCTCCGCTGATGATGACTGCAATTTCCAACAAGCCGGAGCCAAAAGTCTTTATCGATAATGTCAGAAACTATTCCGTTTCGCTGAATAACAAATATATTCTTGTTCGCAGTGGCTCGACTTATTCCGTTGTGGAACTAGGCACCTCCCCAGTTACGGACCTATCCAAAACAAAGGTTGATATGAGTGGAGTGAAATATTCCATCGATCCACGGGAAGACTGGAAGCAGATCTACACCGATGCCTGGCGCATGGAGCGGGACTATTTCTACGATCCGGGAATGCACGGCGTGGATTGGGATACCATGCGCTTAAAATACCTGCCTTTGGTAGATCGTGTGACGACTCGTGCGGAGCTTTCGGATGTAATCGGAGAGATGGTGGGTGAACTCTCTGTACTTCATACCTCAGTAAGAGGTGGAGATCTTCGGGATGGAGAAGATGATATCAGCTTTGGAATGCTTGGTGCCCAATTGACCCGAAATGATAAGCTAAAAGGCTACACCGTTTCGCATATTTACCGATCTGATCCAGATTATCCGGATGAAATGTCTCCACTTTCACATCCTGATGTGATGATCGCCGAGGGTGATGTCATTACCCATATTGATGGTGTAAACGTGATGGAGGTGCCAAATATTCAGTCACTACTTCGTGACAAAGCCGGAGCCCAAGTTCGAGTTTCACTTTTGGGATCCGATGGTAAAGCAAAAGATGATCGTGTCCTGAAGCCGATGTCTTCCCGAGCAGAAGCCAATCTTCGGTACAATGAGTGGGAGTGGACTCGCAGGTTGGAAGTGGAAGAAAAATCAGGCGGGGATATGGGCTATGTCCACCTTCGGGCGATGACCTCTACGGATATCAATCAATGGTATCGGGATTTTTATCCACAGTTCAAGAAAAAAGGCTTGGTCATTGATGTCCGCCAAAATCGTGGCGGAAATATCGATTCCTTCATTTTGGAGAAATTGATGCGTGAGGTCTTTTTTTATTGGAAAGGCAGAACAGGCGAACCGTATTGGAATATGCCATATGCTTTCCGCGGTCATTTGGTCTTGCTGGTCGATGAATTTACCGCTTCGGATGGAGAGGCTTTTGCCGAAGGGTTCCGAAGACTGGGCATGGGGAAAGCCATCGGTGCGAGAACATGGGGCGGAGAAGTTTGGCTCTCCGGATCGAATACACTTTCCGACAATGGCATTGCCCGAGCGCCGATGAATGGGGTTTATGGAGAGAAATTGGGCGGTGGAGACACCGACCAAGGTGTAGAATGGCTGATCGAAGGGGTAGGATTTATTCCAGACATCGAGGTGATCAATATGCCGAAGGCAAGTTTTGATGGAAGTGATGCGCAACTGGATGCTGCGATTGATCATTTGAAAGCATTGATCAAAGCAGATCCTCGACCTGTACCTCAGCCGCCTGCCTATCCGGATAAGAGGTTTAAGAATGGAAAGAATTGATATAAAAAGCCTGCGAAAGCAGGCTTTTTTGTTTAACCACA
>Ga0136560_1001722_pt1 | contig 11273 bp, 14 predicted proteins | sample AntRauMeHopE1497_FD_104925 | JGI IMG/M metagenome (GOLD analysis project Ga0136560, IMG submission 104925) | Saline lake microbial communities from Rauer Islands, Antarctica - Metagenome Hop E1 #497 | ecosystem: Environmental > Aquatic > Non-marine Saline and Alkaline > Saline | place...
GGCGGGAGACTCTCCTGTTCGTTCGTCAGGGCGACCTCCTAGGGGCAGGGGAGGCTCTGGCGAGGAACATCCGGGGTGTGTTTCAGCAGGTAGCGGAGGACGTTGGGCAGCTTGGAGGCGGTGCCGCTGGGCGGGGGGATTTTGAGTCGGAATTTATGGAGCGGCTGGGCGGTAGTGGGAAAGAGAGGGAGAGGGAGAGGGGGGGTATGGGGCAAGGGGGTGGCACTGAGCGAGATATGATCATTGGTAGGGGTGGCGGGGAACAGGGACGCTCACATCATACTCAGAATCCTGGTCAAGGTCATGTCCATGATCGCGGTCAAGGTATTGCTTTTAACCCTAACGAGGGTCTCGAGCTCGCTTTGGCTCGTCGAGGCAGCGATCTCAGTGAAGTGCCGGAATCTTTGGCAACTACAGCTCGGGGCATGGGAGCGAGGTTAGGCGCCGGGGCACAGGAAAGTAGCGTGCGCTTTGGTACGATCGAAGAGGTCCCGGACGTGACCGGGAGAGACGTGCGCTTGGATTCAGTAGACACTAGCAAGGCAGGTACTGCAGACCGGGTGCACCCCAGTGCGATGCACCTCAAATCAGGCGCTGCATCTCACCGCCCAGTGCACAGGCACGGCCGTTCAGCCACAATGATGTCTCCTGGGCTGCTGGAGGGGATGGACAGGATCGGATCAAAAACCGGATTGTAGGACGCAAGCAACGATGTATTGATACAGGCCCCATGTGGCAGCACCGGCCCCCGGAGGCAGCTGCATGCCGGAGGCCAGGCTCCGGTTTCAGTTCAGCGGGGGCAGTACGATTCAATCGGCATGGCCGGGCGCGAATTCTAGCTCCGGATACCGCCCTCCGGGACAGGTTCTGTGTTGGACGCGAGCTCTGTGGAAATCCTTGCGCAGGCCCCTCTCTGGTCTGTTCCCTCGAGGGAATTGCTCCGGGCAGGGGGTGTCACGATGGAAGGAGCAAGACACATTCTGACACCGTGGATTTCGAACGAAGCCAGACTGAGGCAGAGGCACGGGAGTCAAGTAGGCCACGAGGGCTTGAACCGGGCATAGTCTGAGGGAGGAGCAGGTGGAGGTGGAGGAGCAGGAGTAGCAGAGACCGAGACAGGTACTTTGAACCATCCAATCTCGATTTCGCATACGCCAGGTACTCGGTAGAGTCGGAGTCATACTGCCAGTCGGATGCCTAGTAGGCGGTTTCCAACACCTCTCTAGTAGGGAACAGCTCAGGGAACAGTCCAGGCCCAGCCACTGAAGCCCGTTCGATCCTTCTCCGTTGTAGAAGGGATGCCAGCCTCTGGGGGAACGAGGCATGCTCGGCCAGGGAACAGCCGTGCCTCAGGGAACAACACCTTGCAAGGGATTACGCCGCACTTCAATAGTCGACCCGGATCCAGTCTACCCGGCCGGCTTGAGAGGCTGTATCAGCTCGCAAGAGACAACGCAGATTTAGCTGCCTATCTCGGCATTTGCCCCGCTGTCGGGGGCAGTTCTGGTGACGTGATGGCGGACAGGCGATGGCTCCCCTTGGAAACTCACGGGCGTTTGGCGACCCCAGAGGAGCGCTCGCCGATTGATACCGAGCGTAGTCTCTGGAGGCGAAAAGCTTGGAGATGCATCCGATCGCGTGCATCGCATGGCAATGCAGTCGAGCAGATCCACCATGGGCAGGCATATCGTGCTGTGCTCCGATCATCGCACCCATTCGTTAGGGAACTAGGGTGGTCAGGGATACCTAGAGTCGTGGGACTGAGACCAGAGGCAATCCTGTATTCTTCTCCGTCGGCGGCGCCTCTTTGGGGCCTGCAGCAGGAACGAGCGTTGTAGTCCATGGCCCGCGCTTGTTCCCTGTGGAACTATGGGCGGGTGCTGCATCCCACAGATCTTCCCATTGGATCTAGCTGGGCGGATCGAGTAGCGGCTGTTCTCCAACTGCAGTCCGAGGATCGCCTGCGCCTGCCAGGGAACAACCTCCTACGGCTGCCCCAGAGAACAACTTCACCCAATCGTGCGACCGGGCTTGTTCTTGGGGAACAGCCGTGGGAGGGCGCGGTGGACTTTGTGCTAGCAGTGGCGGCCGCGGCTGAAGAAGAGGGAGGTGGTAACGGAACAAGCGTGCGCGGCGCCGGGTCCACTCCCCGGATTGGCTCTCCTGATGCCGCTGCAGCCCGCAACAGGAGGTTCGTGAGCGTCGCGAGTCGTAGGGGCGGGTTTACGACTCCGAGTCACCCGGGAGCCGTCGACGGAGGCGGTGGTTCAGATTCTGACGGAACCGTTGCCCAGAATCCCGAGGCGCCGCGCATTGCGGGACCACAGGAGGGACGTTCCTATCTTGCGCAGCGCCGGTTGCGTTCACCCATCCTCTCCATCAAGCGTGGTCACGATCCGGGTGCTTTGCATGGTGGTGCATTGAATGCACCTCTGACGCCTGTGTCGCCTGTGGGGTCTATTGGCGGCGCTTCAGCAGTAGAGCACGAAGGGAGCGTCCCCAGGGGACTAGCGGTTCCGCTCGCCATGCAGCGGCGCCGCCGATTGCATTCAGGCGCAGACACGTAACGAACCTGGTTCATTCTGGTTCCGTCCTCCTGATTTTGATAATGGATAAGCGACCCATTTCCTCGCCACTTACCTCCCCAGCAAAACAATTTCGGTGCGTTCTTGCCGTGGATTGCAGAAAATCCTGAGAAGAGTAACTTCTTCATGTTCTGCAGGTGCGGCGGTTCCGCGGAATGCGCATAAGGCGCCGCCGTAGGCCTCGATCAATCTAGACTAGCTCATGGACTTTGCGTAGACCACTAGTGACCGAAAATTGTTTAATACGTGCAGAGATTACTTTATATGTTTCTGTGTTGACATTTTTTTTAGATTTGGCGAATTTTGAAGACTACAACAGGATATTTACCGATTGGACACGGACGATTGACCCACATTCCGCAAGGGGCCGTGGAACACTCTGTACAGACGTCGCAAGGCGCGAATATGTCAGAAGATGCTGGAGTCGAAGAGCAACTAAATGCATTACCTGGCTTCATCCGCCAGTTATATTGGTGCCTGCAATATTGCGAAAGCAAATGCAGAGAAGTCGCCAGCTGGAATACTCCCGGGGACCGCATATTGCTTCGCGATGATCTAGAATTTATACGGATGTTCTACTCTTGCCAACCAGTTGGATCCGCTAAATGTATCGAAGATGTCGAGTCGGCAGAACTGGCTGGGCGCGGAACGAAGCTGTAAGACGTGATAATCTGCAATGTGCTCTCGACCCTGAATTTTCGGAGGGGATTTAGTCTACTGCTTGTTCGTCAAACGCCATATATTTACTGAGTTTTTAATGGCTGCGCAGTGTAAGAAGATGCAAAGAGAGCCAGCGAATGCAGCGAAGCTTGAACATGTACTGTTTCTCTAAAGACGTGGGGAATCGTGCTGCCGGCGCGCCCCCATCGTACTGGCACCCTTCCCTTCGACGGGATGATCCCATGTCGTGGCTGCTTGTTGTTCGCGCCACCAATACTGCAAAGTTATCAAGGGCTGAGGGTAAGTCTCCTATTGCTCCGTGGTCTTTCGCGATTGCTGTGGAAATTCCGTTTGCTTCGTTGACTCCACAAGTATTTTTGTCAGTGTCCAGGTGTCCGCCCACGTGAGATTCCCACATACGCGGATATTTTTCTGGAAAGTTACGTTGATCAAGCATGAGCTATGTATCCGCAGCTGATCGTGCGGCCGTCCATCTTCATCGAGTCCGGAGCGGACACAACGCAACGCAGGCTGCCCTGACGGCTTCGCTCCGAAGCAGCGACCCGGCGAAAAAAAGGAAAGGACTTGCTCAGTACAAAATGGTTTCAGAGGTTGTGAAGGCCGAGCTGGCGCGGTCGGACGAAGAGCATGCCCGTGCAGCAAGGCAACTCGACTCGAGCTCCGACTATGCCAACTTGATTTCTTCCAGCCCTGCAGCCGGACCTCCAGACGCACTCGGCAGGAGCAATGAGTAGAAGGCGATCGACGCAGTGCGATCGAAGCCTAGTAACAATCCAGAGGGGTGGCCAGGTGTTAGTGCTCCTATGCTTGACCATTCCGGGTCATCTGCTCCCGTGTCGCGCAGCAGTGTTGGCGCCGGGGGTCTGGCCAGGGCTGGTTTAGGACGAGGGGCCGGGTCAGTGTCAGGACCAGTGTCAGGACCAGGGAGTCGAAACTTCTCCCACAATGCAATAACCGAAGATGGAACTCGCGGGAGCAAACCTTCGAGAGCTTCCCCAGGCAGCGACAAGGCAGCGAATGACCAAGACAGAGCTACGCATGCGCTGGCACCAGCACCAGCTTGCAATGTGCCAGCACAGCTCCTCATGACCCGCAACGAAGCGAGGGCGAGGTAGCAGCTAGAAGCGATTGCATCCCAGCAACACCTTACAAAGAACGGCATTCCGCTGTACTTTGAGCGGCCGACTCCAGGCGCGTTTGGGGGTGCGCTACACGGCTTTGGAGAGCAAGGGGGGAAGCAAGTGTTCGGATCTAGAACGGGATTGTTAGCGTCAAGAGATACTAGCTCGGGATCGTTAATGCATGCAAGTGAGAGTAGTCGAGGAAATTTGCAAGGTAGTGGTAAAGGTAGTCGTAAAGGTACAAGTGGTAAGGGCAAAGGTAAGCCCCCCATTCCCCCACCACCGCCTCCTCTCGCCATGGGCCGAGAACGTCGGTCCTCCAAGTCACGGGGACTGGTCCTGCGGCTGCGGAAGGTGCCGGTGCCGGTGCTCTAGGAAGGAGGCAGGGATAGGGATTTAGGTAGGCAGGGCAAGGGCAAACAAATGGGCGAAGGGGTGGATAAGGGCCAATACGAAGGGTCGGTGGGAGGTATAGGGGACGAGGACTGCGTGACGCCGCTGCATTGCTATCGGATTGTTCGTCGGGACCGTCGCAGCAACAGGCAAACCTCGTCATCTTCCGCCTCCGTGGCAGGAAGTTCTGTGATTTCTAGCTCCGGGTCGCGGTCGAGGCAGCAGGAGGCAGGATCGAAGCGAAGACGTGAGACTCATACTCATGCGCAGGCTCTGACTTGGGCTCAGGCCAGCAAGACGGGTACCAGGCCCCACGATGAGGCCCTCAGGAAGAAGGGCGCGGCAGTAGATGTAGATAGGGGTTGGGATGGGGGTAGTATTGGTCACAGCTCTGTTACCTCATGTGGACTCGCCTCCCTTGCTGACGTGGCATCGGAACACCTCGCTTCGGCAGGGAGACAGCAGCGGCTCGAGGAGAAGAGGAGGTAGTAGTAGCAGCGGCGTGCGATGTTCGCAGGGAACCGAGTCGCAGGCGAGTCTCATGACGATGGGGGGATTTCAATACACTTCAATGATCGTGATGCATCGGAAGCATTGCATGGTAGTGCAGCCGAGTGGCGCCTACAGATGCAGTCAGATCAGCTAAGAGCGGCGCAAGAGCGACTCCAAGCTCAAGCTGGACCGGGGCGTCACATGGGAATGGGAATGCATCGACATGGTACCATTGGCAGAACCAACTACCATGACGCTGCTAATTTTGTCTCCCTGCGATCCGCACGGACAGATTCTGGCCGCTTACTTACCGCGCTTCCACCCGCTCCAACTGTACTAACTTTGGGAAATGAAGGTAGATGGAGGGATGACGATGTGGGCCATTCTGATGTCGCCATGTACGTCTCTGCACCTTCATATTGCACGTATGAACAGGGGAGTGGTAGCTCCATGCTGCAACCCCATTCTCCACTGGCGTCTGAGCTGCAGCCATCGTGGCCGATGTCTCATTCAAGGGGATTCATGGTGGCGACATCGACATCAACCTCGACCACGTAGCAGCAGCAAAACCTGCATCATCCCAATACCAGTACTAGTGCGGATCTAGATACAGGTACAGGATCATACTAGAACTAGAAGTACCCGAATGTCTCTCAGTAGCATACTCATCAGCAGTACCGGAAGCAGCAGCAGCAGCATGGCATACAACCGTTGGAGCCACCTGGGTTCTCGATGGGAGCAGGGACTGAGATCATTGGGTAGCTACCGAATGGAACCACGGTGGTGAGGATGCCAACCGGGCAGCTCTTTGCCCTCACAGCGATTCATGAGGCAGGCGTCTTCTCGTAGTCATAGTCGAAGGAGGTGCCTGCATCGAGCACTGCGCAATCTCAGCATGCTGAGCCTCGAGATTCCACGCCAGGCGAGATCGCCGAGCTTAAGCCCCCATACCAATCCAAGGACATAATGGCTTCCACGATGTCCCATCTAGGCGCACCGGCGGCAGCAGATGGAGCACCTCGCGCAGCAGAAGTGGACCAGGGCCGTTCGTTGAGACGCCGTACGTCGGGCGTTACCTTCTGTTCCATGGACGGCAGCGCGCGAGGTGACATGCCTGGGGGGGTTGAACAGCCGCTGCAGCGATCTATCAGCTCTGGCAGCGTTTCGACTCGCATGACGGGTATCAGCGCGATGGTGTTTCGGCGGGACTCAGACAACACCATCGTCGATAGGACCGTGATGGATGATAACTAGGGAGCTGAGGCTTCAGGGAATGGCCACAATCGATGTTTCCAAGCGGCAGCTTTGTCTCACACACGGGCGTCCAGTGTGTCTCACATTACACCGGCCAGCATGAATGGAGGGAGTATAGCGGCAGGAACGAACTCCTCTGGGTATTCGTCGCTGCCCACGTCACTGATAGGGAAGAGTGGTACCCCCTCTGAGACATCCTCCGATCTACTGCAATAGAACACCGATAGGCTATCGCATATTTAGGCGTCTAGGGAATCGCGGATACATGGAAAGGAACCGCGGTCAGAGCAGAGGCAGAGAACGGTATAGAGCCAGGGGAAGGAGCAGAGCCAGGGGGACGACGTAGGTTAGGGGGACGACGTAGGTTAGGGGGCAGGCCAACGGCATACTGCGCCAAGGTCTGCTATCATGGATAAGGCAGACAACGAAGAAGATATGAAGTGCAAAGTTGCCGATGAATCCAGCATGCTAGCCCTGACTCTCGCAAGCATGCGGCATCGAGAGCATAGCAGTGATAATGTCCGTCTATCGCATCACATCGAGCACGAAGCAGGGTACGCTGGCAGCGATGTGTCATCGTTTCGATCTCGACATCCAGTAGTAAGAAGTGTGTCCATGTAGCTGGGTACAAGTGCACATCCCACTCATCATAGTCATGGTAGCGCTGGGACACCCGGCGAACTCCACAGGTCTTTCTCAGGCAACTCGGGAGAGAGCACGCCAGGTGCAGTCAAAGGCAAATTGATCGCACAGCCGATCTAGGCAGGAAGTAAATCGTCCCTCAGCAGAACTTATGGAGCACAAGACGGTGGCTCTGCTGCCTAGACCGCTGCCGATTCTGCTGTTAGGAGAAGTGACGCCGAGCCTGCACCTGTCCAGCCTCTGACTGAAAGGAGTATAGGGAGGTCCTCTCGTCCATTCATGCTGCGGAGTCTCGAGCCATCGAGTCCGGGTCAGAGGCCGTGGGCCATCAGAGGCCCCTAGGCAGCGCACGGCAATGAAGTGCACCATTTCCTTTCGATCTAGCTATCTCCGAGCAAGTGGCCAACAGGGGGCACCACCGGATTGCCGCTCCACCTGGATCGGCACAGACTAGAAGGAGGTCGAACCTGTGCTAAAAGTGTTTCGTCGGAGCGACCACCTAGCCGTTAGTCGCAGGTCTCGGCTGTAGAATCACTTCTGCCACCTAGTGGTGTGGGCGCAAAAATGTAGACCCGAGGCGGGGGAAACCTCGACTTTGAGGGTGCTAGCATAGCCAGTTAGGAAGCTGACGATGTGTCTGTATCGGGGTCCATAGCGCTCCCCCCCCCGGGAACGGACGGTGATAATGTGGGTAACGGTGACGAGGGTAACGGAAATGGAGATAGAGATAGCTAGGGAAGTGCCAAGTCTACTTCTGCAGCTCTGGACGATTTGTTGCAGCGAGATAGTCGAAGCAAGTATAGAAGGAGCAGAGGCAGAGCCATGAGTCCAACTTCCATTGGCAGTCAAGCCCACATACGGTATGACCCATTGGGTGGAAGCGATGCCAGTAGCAACAACAGTGGACGTGCCGGTGCTTTGTCTGCCATGCCGCCCAGCCCCGGTTCAGGGAACAAGCGATACCGATAGACGTTGTCTGTCCTGTCATCAGCACATGGCAGTGCAAGGCTACTTGGCAGCGACAATGGGTCATAGCAGACATGTCGTTCCAAACTGGAGAACAGATCATGAGTTGTCAGACTGAAAGCTTGCACTGATCCGGATCTATACGAATGTGTGATGTTTGCGGCGGCTCCTTGACGGGTCAATAGTCGAGACTCCAGGCCTTAAGGCCTTGACCAGAATGGTTCCTGTGCGTATTGTACTTATATGTATGGGTAAAGTAAGCAACACACTGCAGGAGTGAAGCTCAGACATACATGGAGCATGGGACCCAGGCCAACCACATCCTCTCCTTCGGCAGAAATATGCCCCCCCGGTACCACACCCAATGACTGCTTTGCTAGATCATCTAGCTCATCAAGCGAGCAAATACACCACCCTCACCACGCCGCTAGAATTACAATGCAAAATCTAGTCGTCAATAGGATGGAAAGAAAAAGGTCAGCCAGTTAGTCTGTCTCCCCATGCCGTGCTTACATTACGCAGCGGCCGTTCCCAGGGCCTCGATCGATTTGCGCTGTGCCTCCCGTATGAGGGTTACATTGATCGTGTAACCATCATTTGGGATCGGTGGCAGTAGGTGTTGGAGGCTCCATTCGACCGTGAAATTCCACACGGATTGAAGCACTTCATCGGGCACTGTGCTTGCGACTGCCACTGCCTCCTCTGACTGCTCCCTGATGAATTGTTCCCTGGGAAGTGCTTCAGCCTCCTGCAGGAGATAGAATGCCTCTGCATCTTGAATGCCGAGCCAGAGGTGCTCGTGCCTGATGGACGGCAAAATGGCCATTCCCACCGCCTCGGATGACGTGGATGAGGGCAGGGAATCTGCCCTCAGCGGAGGATACAGCTGCACCCCGAATCCTGAGATGTTGTGGTACAGTGGAAGACCATGCCATGGATTGGCATACTTACCATGTGGGTCCCTCCAGGACGTCGCGTCATACCACGATAGGGTGCCTCGCAACCCACTGCCTGCCTTGACACCATTCCAAGCCTCATCCACGCCGCTGTCAGACCGCCATACCATCCAAGCTTGGGTTCGAATCCGGCTCCAGGGCAAGTCCACAAAAAGCATGCCATTATCGTAGATCGTAATGGTCTTTCCAGCAGCGCGAAGCGCAGCCAGCTATAAGGGAACTCCCGGTGTAGACCACTGGAGGACGTGCACGCACCACGTGTCCACGATGCGGGCTAGCTCAGTTGCGATGGCGGGGTCCGCCGGCATCTGCGGCGGCACTGGCCAGCGGTCCTGCCATATTTTGATTCCGGGTAGGTTCTCCGTGGCCTATTTCATCATGAGAAGGACCCCCTGGGCCGTGGTGTTGTCGTTCCATTCCGGCTCATCGATGACGAAATGGGAATAGGTGACGCTGGAGAACCAAGGCTGTTCCTGCAGCACTTTCCACAGGGAAGTGGCGAGCGATTTCCAGTGCGCCTCATATACCGAATGAAATGAGACCGTGCCGTCCTGGCTGGTCTTCAGGATGGGCAGCTTGCATTCCTGTTGAGGGGCTCCGTTCGCATGCACCGTCCATGTGTCGTTGACTGTCGCGAAATGCGACTCCTGCTGCTGCACCCAGGTAGGCAGTGGCAGCCTGAACCGGCGGATGTCTGAAGTAGCGAGTACCTCTCGCATCATCGCCAGGTATGCATCTTCGTGGATGATGTATACCGGATTTAGTGACGCGCAGTCTCCACCTACCAAGGTAACGTTGACGTCCGGGCGCCAGTCACCCTAGTACTCGAGGGAATTGATCCCATGGGTAGACATTGCACTGACAGCGTTTAAGAATGTGCCAGTTATATTTCCATGGAAGGCCCCTGGTTCCGCAAGCTCAAGCGCGGCGCCCTGCACATGGCAATCCGTGATCTGATGTAAACCTCTCTGCTCGGGTCCGCTGGTCAAAGCAGAATCGATTGCTCGTGCTCCCCCTGAGACAGCTGCGGCTTTGGTCGGATGCGGAACCACCACGACTCGCGTGGGCTGCTGCTTGGTGGAGCACTCGATCTCCGTCCCGTCGTCTTGATTGAACGTCAGACTTAAGATGATCGATCCGATCTGCTTGGAAGCCACATTCGCCATCTTGATCCGAACCCAGAGGGGCCACGCCACATGGGGCGATTCGATACTTTCAAAGGCAGTATTGTTAGTGATGCTCGTATACCCCGTGAAGATCGGAGTGAGAGGATCCGGGAACCAGCCTGTTCGGTTCTGCTGATTGCTTGGGTTCTGAACATTGACATAGCCGACGACATACCAAGACGCTGCAGCAACTAAAGGGGTGGCATCGCTTGCTGGATCCGAGACAGCAACGCTGCGCACCAGGTCTGGTTTCTTCTGCGAGTTGGCAGAGCGTTGGATGACCAGCTGAACAGCAACTTCTTGCCCTCCCATGGCGGAAATAGATGGCACCCCTGGGAACTCGGCTGCACCTCCAGTGGTACCATCGGGAAATACTCTGACCAAACTATCGACGGGGAGCACAGTCCACGTTGTTGGGCTTTTAGTTCCTGCGTCGACGCATTGAATTCCATCCTGCAACTTGCTTGCAGTTGTCAAGCCCATGCAGAGTCCCAACAGTGCGACTAAACTCATACGAATTGAAAACATGATGGATTGACGCTAACGGAGAAGATTTGAGTCCTATCAGCTTACGCGTGAGCTTGCCGCCGCGATGCAACTGCAATTGCACGCGCAAGTATGCCTCACCTTGGGGCTTGGAGACGATCGGAGCATCAAGGTGAAGGAGTTCGAATTCCATCGCTCTCTCCGCACTCTGTCTACAAAACATCTTGCATGCATTATCATCGAGACTGATACATCACTGCATTTGTGCCGGTGGCCTGCAATACAATAAATCGCTCGCACACAAGGGCAAACAAATGACAATTTCACCGTGAAGCGTCAATGCTACGAGCCTTTCATCCTCAGATTTCATCATTCCCTTCCCCCTCAGCATCCTCAAAATAAGCACCTGGAACGGTGGATCCGACGGCAGAGCCTCCAAGCGCGGCGACTTCGCCCCGGCACTGACCACTTAGATACCCCCCCCTACCTTCTGATGGCCATGCGGCACCAGTGCCAGGGTCTGCACCTTCA
>Ga0136560_1001725_pt1 | contig 11256 bp, 6 predicted proteins | sample AntRauMeHopE1497_FD_104925 | JGI IMG/M metagenome (GOLD analysis project Ga0136560, IMG submission 104925) | Saline lake microbial communities from Rauer Islands, Antarctica - Metagenome Hop E1 #497 | ecosystem: Environmental > Aquatic > Non-marine Saline and Alkaline > Saline | place...
ATCGAGATCGCCCTCCTCGCTCTCTTCGCCGCCCTCCCCGCCCTCGTGGCGCCGCTCCTCGCCCTTGCCGCGTGCACGCGCTCCCTTCGCGTCCTCTCCCTGGCGCGCTTCGCAGCCTTCTGGCTCCTCGTCCTGCTCCTCGGCGCCGCCATCGCCGCCCTGGGCTTCGACCCCAGCCTCTCGCCCGGCCCGTCGTCAGCGGGCGGGGCAGGCTCGTGCGACCCGTCGGGAAGCATGGCGGCCGACGACGACGACCCGACGGCCCCTTCGTCCCAGGACGTGGTCTCCAGGGGCCTCCACGCCCTGGGGATCGGCGTCCGGGACGCGCTGACGGCGGCCGCCGTCCTTCACCTCGCGGCCGCGTCGGCCGTCGTGGTGTCCACGCTGCTGAACCCGCCGTCGCGGCTGGCGGCGGCGGCTCTCGCTCGCTCGTGGGTGGCGATCGCATCCGGCGCCGCGCCCGCCGCCTCGGTGTGACTGAGCTTGACCCGTGACTGGTGAGTGGCGCGTCGCGTCCGTGTGATCTGAACACGGTAGCGCTGACGGAAGCTGTCGTACGCTCGCCCCAACGGCCAGCACCACACTTAACTTCGTCAGCGCCAGCGTGCGCATACGTCGTCGCTGCGGCCACTGTGCGCATGATGTGGTGGGACTGCCACAACCTTGACCCCATTCGACACACGACACCTCGGCTCGGCGGGCCGCAACGGCCCGAGGGCAGGGGACGGTGTGACGGAGGACGCAAGCACCCAAAGAGTCGAGCGGAAGGTTGGAAGCTGAAAGTTCTTTCATTTGAGGCAAGGAATGCTGCCGACTGCAGGACGCGCACGCCGAAGGCAACATACAGCGACAGACGGTGGCGGGAATTGAATCCATCGGAATCCCAGTGTGCATTGAGTCAGGGGGGGGAAGAAGGAGTCCCTATCTCTGCTGATCACGGCAGAGATCCAGAGTCCAGGACCATGATCGGAAAAGCGAGAGACTGGCAGCGGTCTTGAGGGCGTCAGACCGGGCTAGCCCCGGAAATCGCTCGGGGGCCCGGCAAAGCTGCTGTCGCACAACACTACGGGCGTTTCCAACGGCTCGTCCACGCGCTCCCAAGCCGGCTGGCCGACCGGCATCCTGAGCTGCCACTGCATCGAGGAGAGAGCGCCACACATGCATCCGGCCGGCTTTCGCTCTTGGCTTCTTCCTGCACCCGGCCAGGCCGGGCTGCCGCTCCGCGGCACTCCCTTGGACCTGCTGCATGGTCGCTTTCACAAAGGACCTTGCATCATGCACGCAGACATCAACTCTTCCTAGTAACTCTACCTTCGTGATCTTTGTCGCGCGCAGGCCCCCGTGCTGCGGAGACGCTGAGCGGCCAGAATCAGCGGCTGCCGGCACGGCGGGCATGGCCGACGAGCTTGCCCCGTCCATGATGTGCACCAGTTTATTGTTTGAAAGCCCTGCAAGGTGCATACGAGCACGGCGGTGACGTCCAGGGCAGGGGGAGCTCACAGCCACATTTCGAACGCGAGGCTCTCAACGCTCGGCGCCGGGCGCGCCTGATCTGCCAGCAATATGACACGGCCGAGCAAGCCGGCTCACGATCTCGGCGCAGCAGGGCAGATTCTCGGGCCAGGGGTGAACGCGATGTTTCGTCGCCGCCGTTAGAATTGTCGTCCATTGACCCGACGCTCAAGTAGCACTCGACCTGTCCTCGCAGGGTGCTTGGGGCCTTGGCTCCCGCGCACCCTGGCTGAGAACTGTGCCGCCCGGCCGCTCACGGACACGGGCTCGTGTTGTCGCTGAAGGTGTCCAGCCACTTGGCCTGGTTCCCGGCGGTCACATCGGTGAAGCTGGGCACACCGTCGGCGTTGTAGCAGTTTCCAGTGATGTTGTTGTACACGGGCACGCACGGGTGCTCGGTCGAGATGTTGACCAGCGCTGGGTACGCGGTGGACCAGGGCGGCTGCTGGTAGTGCAGGGCGTCGAGCTCCTGGAAGAAGGTGCCGTTGGGCGGGGTGCAATAGGACTTCTGCCAGCTCAGCCCGCGGTCGTCGATGTGCACGGCGACGCCGGTGCTGATGAAGCGGTTGCCGCGGACCACGTGGCGCCGGCCGCCCCCGATGAAGATGGACTTGTGGCAGTTGATGAACGTGTTGCCCTCGAAGGTGTTGGCGCAGAGCTGGTCGTCGTTGTAGATGGCCTGGATGGAGAGCGACCCCAGGACGGGCGCCTCGAGGTTGATGATGTTGGTGAAGGTGTTGTTCCGCAGCGTGTTGCCCCGGTGCGACCACGAGCGCCCAGAGTACCACGCCCCGGAGTCACTCACTTCGAAGCAGAGCAGGTCCACGACGTTGTTCTCGAAAAGGTTGCCGTTCCCGCTGCCGAGCCAGCCGTTGTGCGGCGCAAATCCGAACGACGAGCCGCTGAAGGTGTTCCCCACGCCGGACCACGACATCGCCGGCGTGTACGTGCGCGTGAGACGGCTGTACGCGACGGCGCGGACCCCCGTGGCGGTGTTGTTCCCCGGCGTGAGGGACGCGGTGTCGCCCCCACCCACGTGCGCCGCGGAGCATCCCGCCCCGCTGACGTCCACGTCGCGCAGCACGTTGTTCGACCCCTCCAAGCTCACGCCCGTGTGCGTCATCCCGACCGCCGACACGCCCTCGACCACCACCCCCGTGGCCGCGGCCACGGACAGGCCCCGGTAGGCGTACCGCAGGTCGAGGCCCCGGAACGTCACGAAGGACAGGCCCGAGGGCGCGGGCGAGGACGGGGCTGAGGCCAGAGCCCGCTCGCTCTGGGCGGCGAGGCGCATGGCGGCCGCCTCGCCCGACTCCGCCCACCGGGACCTCGCGGCCACGAAGCCGTCGTCGGCCCCGTTGCGGGTCTCTGTGATGCGGCGCCCGGCGTCAAGAGAGTGCTGCCGCACGGCGGCTGCCGTTGCGGCGGTAGTGATGATCGCGGCCGAGCTTCCCAGGGCGACCTCGTCCGACGGGGCCGCCCCCTGCGGCGGGAGCACGTAAAGCGCCAGCGCGGCCTTGTCCACGTAGTACTCTCCCGGGGCGTCCATCTCCGTGAGGAGCGACAGGGCGTAGAAACGGGCCTTCTTCTCGAACGAGTACAGCGGCGGCGTCGCCGGGTCGATGGCCAGCGTGGCGGCCCCCGCCACCTCGGTCACCTTGGTGAAGCGCACGTAGGAGTCCGCCCAGCCGAACTTCCAGTAGCCGTGGAGCCAGCAGTCGGAGGCCGCGCCGCCGCACTCGGCGGCCCACGCCGCGGGCCGCGACGAGTCGGTGCTGATGGTGCCGGTCCCCACGCCGGAGATGTGCGTCCAGTTGAAGAGCGTCACCGACGACGGGAAGCCCGGCGTCACGGGCGCCGCGGCGGCGTGCCGGAACGTGTTGGGCCACCGGGCGAGCGTCAGCGGCTGCCCGCCCCACGACAGCTCGGACCGCTCCCACCGGCAGCCCCCGAGCGTGTTAGGCAGGAGATTGCCCGCGATGGCCGTCGCCGCGGTGGTGTTGCCGCCCGCGGCCTCGACCAGGTCGAGGCAAAGAGCCCCCGCCGGCAACCGCCAGCCCGAGCGGCGCAGCGACGCGCCGGCGCCAGTCCCGTCCTCGGCGCCCGATGGGAGCTCCCCGCCGCACGGTTTCAGGTCGGCCATGGTCATCGTAGGCCCGCCGAGGAGCCTGGGGGGCGACGAGGGTTCGGCGGCTGCCCACACAACAGGCGAATCGGGGCTGTCTCCGCTATCAAGGGCCGGATCCAGCATCAGCAGCGACCCTGTCAGGTCATTGGGCGGCATGTGGTAGTCACCGGGCTGGATTGACACCATGGCGCCTCCGGACGTGAGGCCCAAGGATTTGGCGGACCGGACTGCCTCCCTCGCGCGGGTCAGCGTCTTGAACGGCTGGGACTCGGTGCCTGGGCCAGAGTCACTGCCTGCGTGGACCACGGTGCGACAGCGGCATGCCAATGGGGGGCGAGGCGAAGCCCAGACGGCGCAAGAATTCCGGCGGCCGCCATCCCGGGCTCACCGGTCGGGCTGACGTAGAACGTGGCCGGAGATGCCGCGGCGCTGGCAGCCGCAGCAATGATAGCTGCGAGAGCGAGACGCATGGCACGGCTCGTGCCGAATGTGAGCGTTCGAAGGCGTTCAGGACCCGTCTCGCACGATCACGCAGTTGTTGCAGTTGGAGCAAAGATCGCCGGGAACGCCTCGCCGTACGCCGCGCGCCCCTTTCGCGCCCCGAACAGCGCCGCGGCGGAGTCCTCGTACGTCAGGACCACGCTGGTGGTGTTGTCCTGCACGCCCTTGACCGCCGGGCGCCCGCCGCAAGCGGTCACGATGGCCTCGACGTCCACCCCGCCGTCGGGCAGGCCGCCCTTGATCACCATCAGCGAGGCGCTTGCCGCCCCCGACGGCTTCCAAGACCGCGATGCCGCCAGGTCCTCGGCGCTCGGCCCCGCCGCGGCCTCCTCCTCGGCAACCACCACCTCCTCCTGCTCCTCCTCAGCCCCCTCCTCCCCCGCCGCCTCGTCGTCACCCCCCTGCCGGTCCTCCCCGTCGTCCGCCGCCCCGTCGTCCTCCTCCGCCCCGCCCCCCACCTCCCCCCCCACCACCGTGGTGTCCCCCACCGCTAGCCGCAGCGTCCTGATCGCCGCCTGCACCTGCGACCGCAGCTCGTCGATCCGCCCGGCGATGGCACGCGCACGCCCCAGGTCCTCCCTGCTGCCCCCCGGCGCGCCCCCTCCCTCCAGCCGCTGCCGCACCCCCGCGAGGAGCGACGCCTGCTCCTCCAGGGCCGCCGAGAGCGACGCGTTGACGGAGATGTACTTGTCGGCCAGCTTCCGCTGCGCCGCCAGCTTGGGGTCCCGCAGAGCGCGGGCCTGTGCCGAGGCGGCCGCCCGCTCCATCCGGGTCTCTGCCCGAGCCGTCATGGACGCGCCGCCGTCCCATCGCGAGGAGGACGAGGACGAGGACTGGCCGTGCTTGCCGCCCGGTGTCGGCGGGTCCACAGCGGCCAGAGCGGCCAGCGAAGGCACCGCGGCGGGCTCGCTGTCGTCGGCCCACGCGCTCTCATCGTCGTCGCCCGCCGCCGCCGCCGCCGCGGAGGACGACGAGGAGGAGGGTGCCGGCGGGCCGGCCGGCTGCCGCACGGGAGCGGGTGCCGGTGCAGCGGCGGCCGGCCGGCCCGCTGACTCTCTGGCAGGTGCTGCCGCCATGGCCATTCCTGCCATCCCCGCGCCCATGCCTGCCACGAGCATCTGCTGCCGCTCCAGCGCAGCGCGCTGCACGGCCAGCGCCGACGCCTGCGCGTGGAGCTGCATCGCCATGACCGCCTGGTGCTGCTGGTGCTGGTGCTGCTGCTGTTGGTGGTGGGGTGTCGCGGGGTGGGCCGTCGGGCCGGCCGGCCTGCCCACACCGACGAACGACTGCCCGTCCGCGCGCCCGCCCACGCGGTCCTCGTCCCGCCCACCAGCAGCCCCGCGCCCAGGACGGTCGCCCGCGCGGCCCGGCCCGGCGGTGCCCGGCAGGCCCCGGCCCCCGTCCCGCCCGCCGCCCCCGGCCTCGCCTCGCCCCGAGTGCTCGACGGGCGCGCGAGCCGGGACCAGGGCTGCGGCCTGCGCAGCTGCTCCGCCTCTCGCGGCGCTGTCGCCGCCGTCCTCGGCCTCATCCTCCTCGTCATCGAGCGCTTCCTCGAGCATCGCGTCGTCTGCCGACAGCTGGGGCGCGCGCATCGCCTGATCCACCCGCTGGGCCACCTGCGCGCCGTCCTTTTGTCCAAGCCGCGTGCGGAGCACTGCGCTCATGGCCTGCTGCCCGCCGCGAGCGAGGGCTGCCATGGCAGCGGCTTTCACGTCGGCCTCCTTGTCCGCAGGACACCTGCGTGGCATGAAATGGGCCGCCGGTTCGCCAGGTGTGAGACACGGGGCGCCGGAAGGGGCGCTCATCAAGCAGGGGCCTGGCCATGGGGCCTCACACGAGCACGAGGTTGTCTGCAAGGGCAGCCTCGGCCTGGCGCAGCTCATGAGCAGACATGGCACCGAACTTCGGGCCTCTTCACAGCCACGAACCACGCACGCCGTTGCCTAGGCCGTGTGGCGGCCGAAGCATGCGCAGGGGCACACGGCGGGCGGGCAGGCGTGGGACAGAGCCTGCCATGCCCCGGCGCGCCCCCATCGTCCCTGGGGCGGCACAAACCCGCCTCCAGGGAGTTAGCACGCACTACTGGAGCGATGGCGGCGTCCATGGCGCCGAGCACCGGGAAGATGAGCGTGAGGATCAGCGGGCGCGTCACCGCCACGGGCCGCTGCCCGACGCTTCGCCACAGCCTCCGATCGGCACCCGCTTGACGCAGGGGCTCAAGAGGATGGACGAGCTGCGCTGGGCACCCGAGAGTGGGGAGGACAAGATCGTCATCGTCTCGACGATGTGGAACGCCGAGGTCGTTGCGGCCCTGGTCGACGGCTGCAAGGCCCAGCTGGAGCGCATGGGGGTTCCGGCATCCAGCATCGTGCTGCTTGAGGTGAGTGGGTGTCTGCCGCCGGCCGCGTCTCCCGGCCGCAGGGCGGCATCGCTGACACGGCCTTGCTTCCGGACGCCGCTTCGCAGGTCCCCGGGGCCTATGAGCTGCCATTCGCGGCGAAGAAGGCCATCTGTAAGCTGCCGTCGGTGCGGGCGGTGGTCTGCGTCGGCGTCCTCGTCAAGGGCGACACGATGCATTTTGAGTACATCAGCGCGGCGGTCACGCAGGGAATCACGCGCGTGGGGCTCGACACGGACGTCCCCGTCATCTTTGGCGTCTTGACGTGTCTCACGGAGGAGCAGGCACGCATGCGCGCCGGCGTCGGCACTGGCGACGGTGAGCCCGCTCCCGTGCTCGCGCCCGCCCTCCCCGCAAGAATGTCCCGCCGTCACCGCAGCAGCCTCCCGCACCACCCCCGCAGCCGGCCCCGGCCACAACCACGGCGTGGACTGGGCCAAGTCTGCCGTGCACATGGCTCAGCTCGGGTCGATGATGTGACGGCCGAATCGCTGCACCCGACATTCCTATTGCGGCGTCAAGCGAGCACGCACCACGCCATCGGCCCCTGAAACGCCATTGCCATCCAGCATTCGGGGGCGGCGGCTTTTGCTTGTGCCTTGTGCCGCGAGCAGCTCTGCCACGATTGGCTTTCGCTCGCTGCGCCCGCCCTGGGAGCCGCCAGCACAGGCTGCACCGCAAATATGGCGCGTGCCCGTGTGGTTGCCGCCCTGGTCCGGGGAAGGGCCTGCGTGGTCGCGCCCACGGTTCCCAGGTTGTCCGCGATGATGACGCCGGCCTTCACGCGCCAGTCCGCCGGGATGGCCACGGAGGCGGCAGCTGCCGCCGGGACGGCGGGTGAGGCCGCAAAGCCTTACACCGTTGAGGACGTGGTCATGCCCGAGGCCCAGGGCGTGCGCTTCGTGTGGTACAAGCAGGCGGACGTTCCCGGGAGCGTCAAGAAGGTCAACATCGTCGCCAGACAGGTGAGGGCGTGCAATGGCAGCCGACCTTTTGGCGCGCGCACAACTGGACCGAGCTGCGCTCGGGCACGAGTTCGCTCGCGGGGCGCGGACGCCCGCTGTCTCGTCAGTCGGCCTCACCTGGTGCCCTCCCGCCCCGCGCGTCGCAGATCCGCGGGCTCTCTGCTGCCGAGGCCATGGCCCAGATGACGTTCTCCGTGAAGCGCCGCGCGCCCACGCTCCGGTACGCGATCCAGCGCGCGGTGCGCCGCGCCGAGGATCGGTACGACCTGTTTGCCGAGGACCTCGTGGTCCACGAGTGCACCGCGGAGATCCAGCGGCAGGAGCAGCGCCTGCGCTTCCACGCGCGCGGCCGTTTCGGCACGGCGCACCTGCGCAAGAGCCGCATCCGCGTCGTTCTCCGCGAGGCCTTCCCCGAGGAGAAGGAGGCTCTCACCAAGTTCACCCGCGCCAAGGCCCGCCCCGTCACAAAGGAGATGAGGAGCCCGCGCCACTACTGAGGAGGGCCCGGAAGGGTGGCGACGGCGGGTCGCGCCGGCTCAGGCAGGCACGGGCCGGATCGGGGAGGGAGCGTGTGGGAGGGTGTGTGCCGGCAGCGCACGTCGCAGCATGACAGCCTTTCCGCGCCACGGGCGTGCCCTGCCAAGCGCAGCCAAACAAATAAGCAAGCGATCCCGCCCCGCCGCACGGCTCTGCCCCCCACGCTCCCCCGTGATATGCCACGATTTGTCATCATCTGCCATCATCTGCCATCATCTGCGTGCCCGCTTGGCCCTGGACGATGAGGCCGCCGCAGCCGAGGACGACGAGGCCCCGTCGTCCCCATCGCCGCCGCCTTCCCCGCCGGACGACGAGGCCGCGCCGGCGTCCGCCGCCCGGGCCGCCTCGAGGCGCGCCGCCCTCTCCGCCCCGGCGTACCGCCGCGCTGACCACCCGCACTGCCCCAGCGCCCACGCGTGGTCCTCGTCGGACACGGCGCCGCCCAGCCGGAGCAGCGACACCGCCGCGGCCTGCTCCGCCGTCACCGCCCCCGCCTCCGTCAGCGCCTCGGCGACCAGCCCCGCGTACTCCTCGCGCCCCAGCGCCCTCCCCGGCCCCGCGGGCCCCGCTTCTGCCTCCTCCTGCATGTCGAGAGCCAGCGTGACGGGCAGCGGGTCCACCCTTGTCTTGCCCCCCGATGACGTGGCGCCCGCCGCCCCGTGCTCGAACTGCACCGGGCCGGGGCAGCGGAACGAGTCCACCTCTGCCCACAGGTCCCTCCGCGCCGCAAAGTTCCGGAACGGCCGTCCCGCGAGGTCCACGAGGGCCTTGCGGATGACGGGGGCGTCGGCGCCGTGCCGTCGCTCCACGCACATCATGGCAGTGAGGGGGACGCCGCCGCACCGCCAGTCCTCCACCGCGCCGTCCAGGCCCCGCACGCAGCTGATCCGGCCCGTGAAACCGCCCGCGACGAGCGACACGGCGTTGGCCCCCAGCGCCGTGCAGTAGGCGGAGTCGAACTCCGTGGGCAGAGCCGACCGCGCCTCGTACCCCAGGAAGTGGCACTGCGGAGTGAAGGTCCCCCGGTAGGTGCCGGCGGCCCTGCGCGCCTCGAGCTGCCGGGCGACGAGGCCGCAGAGGAGTCGCTCGGTCTCGATGCCGGAGACCACCACATTCCCGTGGGGGTCCCGGTCCGCGAGGAGCTGCGCGCGGATGGCGGGGGGCAGGAAGCCGAAGACGGCCGCGGAGGCGGGGGAGAGGGCGGCGGCGACGGCGGCGGCCTCGGGCGCCGCGCCCCCGGCGAGGATGTCGTTGACCTCCGCGAGAAGGGACCCCATCTCCGGGACGGCCTCCACCAGGCCCTCCGGCACGAGGATGACGCCGTAGTCCCGGCCCGAGGCGGCGCGCCGCTCCACCACATCGGCCACCTCCTCCACAACGGACGCCAGGCCCTGCCGGCGCGCGGCGACCTCCTCGGCGATGAGGGTCACGGTGGGCTGCGTCTGGAGCGCGAGCTCCAGGGTGATGGTGCTCGCGGCTCTGCCCATGGCTCTGCAGACGTGGTAGTACTTCCTGCTGGAGAGGGCGTCGAGGGCGAGGTTGCCGACGGCCTCGGCGTAGGTGCGCACGGCCGTGTCGAAGCCGAAGGACATGGGCACGTGCTTGTTGCGGAGGTCCCCGTCGATGGTCTTGGGCACGCCGACCACGGCCGTGGCGAGGCCGCGGGCCGCGAAGTCCTCCGCCAGGACGGCCGCGTTGGTGTTTGAGTCGTCCCCGCCGATGATGACGACGCCGTCGAGCCGGAGCTCCGCCGCCACGCGCGCCGCCCCGTCGAACTGCTCCTTGGTCGTGATCTTGTGCCGGCCCGACCCGATGATGTCGAAACCGCCCGTGTTGCGGTACTTGTCCACCCGGGCGTCGTCCAGCTCCACGAACGACCCCGTGAAGAGCCCGTGCGGGCCGCGGAGGAACCCGATCACCACGCCGTCGCGGTGGGCGGCCTTGACCGCGTCGTAGATGCCGGCAATCACGCTGTGACCGCCGGGCGCCTGCCCGCCGGATAGCACACAGCCGACCCGGAACGGGCGGTCCGACGCCCCGGATCCGGTGCCCGACTCGAACCACACGGGCGGCAGGCCGTACGTGCGGGGGAAAAGCTTCGCGATCTTCTCTGCGCGACGCCACGGGCGATGAGCGAGCTCACGACATCACGGCACGATGCACGACGCTCACTGCGCATGCCGCGCCATTCTGGCAGGCTCACCAGCGTCGGACTCGGCGGCGAGGGGCTCGCCCTCGACAGCCTTGTGGCCGTGCCGCAGCACGAGGGGCAGCGGCACCCGGTAGGCCTGGCGCTCGCGCTGCAGGGTACTCATCGCAGCGGAGTCAAGGACACTGGGTGGGGGCTGTCCGCGCGCGGTGTCTCCGCTGGCGGGCGCGAACACTGGGCGCAGATCGCCCTGCCCTGGGACGATCACCGGCCAATCTCGCCCGCCGCTGCACTCGCCGACTGCTGGTCCGCGCCCGCGCTTCCAGGGAGGGATGGCATCTGCAACCATCATCAGGCCGCAGAAGCGGCGCGCCTCGGCCGTCGGCCACGCCGAGAAGGTCGTGCAGGAACCGTCTCCGATCCCGCTCGCGTGCTACAGCGCCCTCCAGCTTCGCCGCCTCGCGTACACCCCGCGCGTCCCCGACTCCCTGGCTGGGGGCACAATCCCTGACGTGAGGCTGCGGCTCGGGGGCGTGGCTGCCTGCCGAATCTCGGGGCGCCGCCGGGGTTGCGTGGCCCGTCGTCTCAACCCCCCCAGAATTGCTCCACACCTCTGCGCGACCGCAGTTGTTCCGGGGCGCCAAGACAACATCGGTTGCAACGGACGACGAGCTCCCGATGAAGGAGGCGCTCCCCAGGACGTTCCACGCGCCGCTATTGCAGTTCACCGACGCCGGCGGCGGTGATCGCCGCCGTCGCCCCCGCCACGACGAAGCCGCCGGTCCCGTCATCGGCGTGGTGTACTGCGGCAGGCAGAGCCCCGGCGGGCACAACGTCGCGGCCGGCGTGGCGGACATGGTGCACCGGGCGGGCGGGAGGTGCTACGGCTTTGTCGGCGGCACCGTCGGGATGTTTGAGGGGCGGGCGCTGCTGATCACGGACGAGATCCTGCGGCGCTACAGGAACCAGGGCGGCTACCACCTCCTGGGCCGGAGCGCGGACCAGGTGCGGACCTCGGCGCAGCAAGAGGCGACGCTGCGCGTCTGCAACAGGCTCGGCCTCGACG
>Ga0136560_1001726_pt1 | contig 11255 bp, 12 predicted proteins | sample AntRauMeHopE1497_FD_104925 | JGI IMG/M metagenome (GOLD analysis project Ga0136560, IMG submission 104925) | Saline lake microbial communities from Rauer Islands, Antarctica - Metagenome Hop E1 #497 | ecosystem: Environmental > Aquatic > Non-marine Saline and Alkaline > Saline | place...
CAGTCTCTGGCCTCGGTATTCCAGTCATTCCAGAGTTGTCCAGGCCATTCCTGCTGGCTTGCAACCATCCCGATGCTCCTGCGACGCTGCTGGTGCGCTCGCTGTCGGCGCTCCAGAGGCTGCTGTCGCTCCAGGCAGTCGATTCCGCTGCAGAAGCTAATGTTATGCGCATTTTATGGATGTTGGGCTCCAACGCCGATACTGGCGTACGCGTTCGAGTAATGCAGACATTGCCAATGCTGCTGCAGCGAAGGCAGAAAGCGGATGGGGACGAAGCGGCTGCGCTTCGGGCGGGACTTGAACTCTGTCTGAAGCTACGAGGGCCCGAGTCTTCAAGCTCGGACGCATCGCAATCCACTAGCCATGCGTCTGCAGCAGCGAATGCGGCAGTGCGAGCCACTGCAGAAGCAACGCTGCGCTCCACAGTGGACGCTGTATTTGAACGAGCAGCAGCAGGTGCTCCACCTGTCCTCCCATCGAGTGATGCGTCCCAATCAGTCAATGCAGCAGGCTACGGGGGCACACCTCCTACCAGCGCTCCTAGGGCGACATCCTCCTCGGCGACAACGGATGCCGCGGGTGGTGGAGTGTTAGGGACGGCCACCCTCCTCCTGCGGGACCTAGCACTCGCAGCGCGCGGCGCCAAACCAAAGTGGCTCCAGCGGGCCGTACCCAGTCCCCATGCCGCTCTCGCACTCCTGGCTGCAATCCTGGAGTCGCATAGGGAAGTGCTCAGACGCGCGGCGCCTCTCCGTGCCGCAGTCGCTGTTGCCGTTGTACCTGCCATCCTGCAGGTGGTGAAGCTTGCCGAAAGTTCGCCAGAATCTCTGGAGCGGGTCGCCCTCGCACTCAAGTCTGCGGTGGCGATCGTACGGGGCATCTGCGTAGGCGCCGCGTGGGAAGACGAAGGCGCAGCGATAGCGGAACATGATGCCGCCGCGCATTCTCCGGAGCAGCGGGCGGTTCTCCTGCCCAGCATGGAACGCGCCGCCCGGGCGATTCTCTTGGACCTAGGTGTGTGCCTCCGGGTGGCAGCCGCTCGCACGCAGGGGGGCGCCGTGGCCGTAGCAGAAGCCGAGTACTGGAGGAACAGAGGAATCGCTGACTCGGACGACGACGAGGAGCGTCTATCGGCGGAGAGCGGAACCGGTGCCGCGCAATTCGTCACCGGCGGAACCGGTGCGGTGGCGGAGGTAGGTCGTTACGGGGATAGGGCCGCTGCCTTGCTCAGAGCTGCGCGGGCCGCCGTCTCGGGACCTGGTGGCGGAACAGCCGCCGCGCTTGCCGATGCCCCGATGGCATCTTCAGACGGGAAAGGTGTTGGCACGTCCGCGCCTTCCGGCTATACCGCCGTGAGGGCAGAAACGGACGATCGCGCCGCAGACGCCCATTCAGTGATCCAGCATTCGGAATCGAAAAGCGGTCTGTGCGCGGAGGCCCTGCGGCTGTGCCTCATGGATGGGCGCACGACCAGAGCGCTGGCTGCTTCCCTGGATGGGAAAGGCGTGCCTGTCCTGGCTGCTATCTGCCAGTCGGCTGCTGCTGCTGCGATCGCTGTGTCTGCTAGCGGGGCTGCCGAGGGCGATGGCGACACAGCCTTGCTGCTATCAGCGGCTTTGATTAGTGAGGCACGGACTGCGGCAGTTGCAGCTTGGGAAGCCAATCGAAGGCACATATGGCCGTCTTCCGGCTCTTTAGGTGACGCCCTGTCGGTCGCATGGAGCGCAGCAGGTCGTAGCATTTCCCCTGACGACGACTGGAGGTCCCGATGGAGCGGCGGACCTGCGACTGCAGAGGCACTCGAAGCCACAGCGGCGGCATTCCGCCGCCAACGGGGAGGCACCTCGGTCCTTCTCGCCAGGGCAGCAGGTGAGGCGCAGTAGATCACAGGCAGGGCGAGGTATGCGAGGGCGATGTCATCCACACCGGCCCGGGGAGGGCGAGGAGGAGGGGGCGCGGGTGTGGGCACTGCAGCAGGTATCGGAGGTGGAGGCACTGGATCCCGATCACCGGGCAGTCCACAGTCGAGGGACGAACTGGATATGTCCTAGGTCACTCCTCAGGCGGAAACCGTCTGGGCTTGTGTCGCACTCGTCTCCAGTATTGCTACAGCCGGGAACGTGAATCCCCAGCTCAATGGTGCTGTCGCGGTGGGCCTTGCTCCCGTTTCTATGGTTTCAGATACTAAGCCACTGCAAAGCAAAGGCAGCGGAAGAGACTCCTTGCCTGTGGCACGGTCGAATGACCGGCAACAGTCTGGGGAGGCCTCCGCCCGTGCTGTGTTAGAGGCTAGCTGGAGAGCGTGTTGTATACTGTATGGCTTCGCAGCTCAAAGCCTGAGCGGTGGTTCCGTTGAGACTCTCTCCTGGCTGTCGAAGAAATGGGAGAGACTTGTTGCAGCCCTCGCGTCGAGAGGTTTAGCCGGCGAGAGAGATGCAACAGTATTCGAGCTATGTCGGGCATCACTGCCCGTGTGGAGGCCGCAGGCAGTTGCAGCGCAGGCAGCGGCACAGATCATTCGATCCATGGGGGCTCGGCCATTCAGTTCGCACCCGATCCTGGTTCCAACCTCGAGCGGGCTGGTGTCTTCGCGTCTGGCCAGAACAGGGGGTGGAGTGCTACTGCCAAGTTCGCCCGTGCAGCGTCGCGAGAGAGGGGCCACGAGTGACTCGCAAGGAAACGGGTGGTCAGACGGACCCCCACCCGTCTCTAGCGACTCTCGGCTCTTGGGCACGCGGCACGTGGCGTGCTTGCGGTCGCTGCTGCTACTGGCGCATGGAACAGGGGAAGCCCTGCAGCTGGGCTCGTGGCTCCTCGTGTGTGACTCGACGAGGTGCGCAGCGCAGTTGTTGGCTCATGCTGGGGTAGAGCTCCCGATCGTTCCTCCTCGGAGATCTGTCCTCGATCAGTTTCACGCGTAGCAAGGTAGCATGGACAGAGAAGATGCTGCTTCGGCGCAATCCGCTCTCAGCTCGATAGGGAAACGAGCTAAGGACTAGTTTCTGAGCGCGCTCGTCAAGCACTGTGCTGCGCTTGGCGGGTCGCTAAGAGACTCGGGAGCACCGCTGGGTTCTCAACTAAGCGATTTGGACACTGTAGCGGCAGCGGTGACTGGTGTGGCTTCGGCTGTGGCGTCGTAGCCAGAGGCTGTTTGCCAGTAGGCCGCCTGGGCGATGGCGGCGCTAGCGATCGATGCGATCGAAGGCGAGTCTACGGACCCCCAGAGTATATTTGGACTCGACTAGGAAGGTGATGGGGTTGGGGGCAAGAGCGGGATTGGCGTTGGAACGGGTGGCAGCGGGAACGGAGGATCTAGGTCAAGATCCAGTGATCCTGCAGGCGGCAGAGATGGCTAGGGCTCTGGCTCGAGCTGGTTCGGGGGCGCCTTCAATACGGTGGCATCTCTTGCGGTGAGCGCTTTGATTCCGTTCGGCGGCGGCGGAGATGACGATAATAACGGCGATGGCGATGGTGGGGGAACACATGGGGAACGGGATGACGGAGACGCGCTTGGCCTTGGTCGGCCACAGAGTATCAGCTCGATGGTGCGGCGAGTAGATGAGATCACCACGGCGGGTGGAGGGGCCTGGGATGGGCAGAGGAACGCAGCTGCTACCGTGGCCACGGAAGACGCATTCGGCGGCGGTGCTGTGAGCTCGAGTAGCCATCGTATTGTAACGCCTCGATCCGGGCATCAGCTCTCGGCAGATGCGCAGGACACAAGCCCGGCTCTGGAAGCACAGACAGGGGCTGAGGATGACGAAGCAAGTATGGTTGATCTGGCAGCAGCTGTGATGCACTGGCAGCGGGCATCCTACGCCCCCACCCCTGGGGCGCACCACATACCCGTAGCCTTTTTGATGGAGACCGTGAGTCGAGGACCCGGCTTCCTTACCTCGCTATGGCCAGTCGTAGAAGCCGTGTTCGCCCGCGCTGTACTTGCATCGGCGGCTGCAACCAGGGCCGCTGGCATCGCTTTCGCTGGTGATGTAATCACCGCATGTGTGGCAACAAAGTGCGGACCTGCGCATGGTCACGACCAGGACGGAGGGTTTTCGAGGTCGGAACGGCTGGCAGCTCCCTTGGTCATTGCATGGCGGAGTACCCTGGGTAACAGTCGCTCGCAAGTTTGCGTGGCACTGCGACGTCTGGTGGAGGAGGCGGGTCACGCGATGCATCTCGATGGTAGTCGGTCGGATGATGCAGTGGCTGCTTCTACACCAGGAACCGATTCGTCTCGAAGAGGGATCGAATCGCCATCTGACGGACTCTGGGGTGTCATACTGCCGCTGGTGGCGCAAGCAGCCTCAGGTGAGCTGGGTGTCACGCAGCAAGAGCAGGAATTGCTCGAGGCAGCTGGTCGGAGCCATGATGCTGCTATTGTTGACGTGAGGCGACGGCGGTACCCGAAAGATGTTTGCGATGCTGCTTCTACCGCCGATCTTGACGAGAGCGGCGCCGCCACTCTTTCCCTCCTTAGGCGAACATCTGCGGAACCTGATCTGCTTCGTGCACGATCCTCAGATCATGTGGGGACTGATGAAGAAAAAGAGACGCCTCCCTCGGATGTGCCTGTTCCCTCGATCCTGGTTCACGCAGCGGCGTGTCCTGCGCTGGCGCTGGCATCTGCCCGGGGCGCTGTGGCCGAAGTGCTCAAGTGTGCCGGGGCTGAGAGCTCCTCGTAGTCTGTCGCAGCCATCGAAGCACTATGCACTTCTTCTGCCTTTGCTGCACCGGCTCTCTGGTGCGCTGCAATGGCGGGCGAATCAGTGCGCCCTGCGATTACAGAGGCCTGTGAGTTACTGGGGAAAGTGCGCTAGTCGGCGACTCGAAGGGCAGCAATCTCTGCATAGAACCCCGATGCGAAGGACCCTGCAAGAGCAGCGGCCATGTCGTCGTCGCTTTCTGTACTCCGTGTAGCATGCGGTGAGAGGAGGAGGGCGCTCCCGCCTCGAGCGATTGGAACGGCAGCCATCGCGTGCACAGCCCTCGCTAGGCAGCGCCACAATATGACGGCCTCGCTTGGAGCTCTTGATCTGCTCTGGAACCTGAGCGATGAGACGGGGCGCCGGCTGAAGGCCTATAGACACAGGGCTGATGCTGGCCTTGCTAGCACCGAAGAGGCGTGGGTTCGTGTGCTTGCCTGTCTCAAGGGTCTGGTGCTTGGAGGAGAAGGTATCTCTTACGACGCGGAAGCACTCGAGAGTGAGCTCGCAGACCTGCCTCCCGGCATCGTGAACTTGCTGCGGCCGCCCGACGCATCCATCAGAGATGCCGCCATGACAACAGCATGCTCTGGAGTGGCAGCCCATGGCCTCGTCATGCGTCCGAGGCTGTTACGTGCTAGTTTCCGAGGGCGATGTGGGCTGCTCACCACGTGTGTGAGTGTTACAGCAAGTGCAATTCAGGCGGCCGAGAGCCGGGAGACCAGCGCAGCAGTCGCGGCCGGCAAGAAACGCGTAGTCGCGGCCGGCGGTGGGGACGCAAGCCAGTTGGCTCGGAAAGGTGTTGACACGATCACGCATCACAGCCTGAATTCTGGCAGCAAGTAGTGGGCACAGACACGTTCTCTTTCCCTGCGGGGTGCGACGAGGGCAGTGAGCTCGTGCTGGCCTGCGCTGGAGACCACTGCCTGGTTTCAGGACGTGTGGGGCCAGCTGCTAGCCCTGCTGGAGAGAGCTGTCGTGGGTCGACACGGCAGCGCCGCGGGGCTTTCCCATGCCGAGCTAGCCCGCCTCGGCAAATCCATCAGGAGCAAGCCAAGGAGCAACTCCAAAATGTCTGTTGGTCAGGCCTGCGTCGGCTGTCTCGAGAGGCTAGGTCTCTTAGTATGCTGTCCGAATGGAGTTGGTGTCCCTCTGAGCGGGCTTGGTCGAGGCGGCCGAATGAAAGTCATCGACGGAGCAATGGTACGTGTACAAGACGATGAAGACGACAATGACGATGACGGCGACGGCAGCTAGCCCAATGGCCGCGGCAGTGATGATGAAAGCATCGCTGATGGCCAGCGAGAAGAACGCGCTTCAAATCCAAGCGATGGCAAAGAGTTAGGAGAATTATCCAGCACAGGATTCCTGGATATGGGAGGTCTTCCAGAGTCTACGAGAGCTACCACGAGGGAACTCGTAGAGCGGCGCGAACTCCTCTGGCGCGACCTCGTGTCCGTGCTAGCAGCTGCTGCTTCCAGCGCTGCTGTGGCTCTGGGTGAGAAAGAGGATGTCGGGTCGGCGCTCATCAAGTCCATCAGCAGCTTGATTGGTTCACAAGCGGCAAAGCAGGAGCAGTCCACCCAAGCAATCGGTGCGGTCCCAGGGGCAGGGGCAGTCGACACTGCAGCATCGAACATGGGTGATACGCCCGTGAGCCACGGCCGAGTTACTGCCCTCTTGCGCCTATTGTGGGTCATCATTGCAACCCGCCGCAAAGCCAGATGGGCCGAATCCAACGAAGGTAGATTGCTAGCATCGCAGGCGCCGGGAGGCGGCTCGGCTAGCAGTGCATCGACCGGAGCGCTCTTGGTGTGGGAAGAACTTCGGAGTCCAAGCGTGGGGACGGCATCTACACTGGATCGCAGCACCATGCGATGCATTGATGCTATCGTGCGGGCCATCGGGGCGCATACAATATCGGTGATGGCTTGCGGAAGCTGCAAGGCCGGGGAAGCAGCGGAAGGAGTGCCGGAGGAGTTGCAGGACGTGTGGGAGGCGACGATGCGGCTGTTGCTGCGGATTGCGGCTGGTGGAGAGTAGGAACATGCCCCTGTCCTGATCGATGAAGCATTGGGTTAGGCACCGGCTAGGCGGGATGGATCCGTACTCGCTTTGCCTGCCTCTGCCCTATCGACGTCTGCACTCCGCCTCTTGAAGCAGCTGGTGGCCTCCGATCGAATGCCTCACGAGGCTGGCAAGGAAGGTTCCCTCAGCCCGCTATGGTGCCCGACATGGGCACTCAAGGCGCAAGGATGGTAGCGTGCTATTTCAAAGCTGGCTCATCTCGCCACCGGATACCGGAGGTCATCCAAGGCAGCATTGGATGCTCTCTCCAGTGCCCAGGATGCCGGCGCTCGACGAGCTGCCGCCTCGGCGCGAGAATCCAGATCTGCTGTTGCTGGTCTTGGATTGCGACTGCATGATTTGGCGGCCTCTGCTGAGGGTCGTATTAGCCCTGGTGGTGCTGCTCATGCAGTGAGTGATCGTTTGCTTGTGCTACCTCTCCGGGCATGGGGCATTGGTCTGGGAGGCGCATACGGAACGGGGGCAACCGGCGGGTCCAAGGAGGCCACTGGCGGAGGATCAGACTCTAAAGGAGGCGGACCCGTGTCACGACCGGGCTCGGGAGGTATCGTCGCCGACGCCAGCAAAGCCAAGACAGCCATTCGTCACACCAGGGAAGGAGCCGCCTAGGCTGCAGAGGCCCTTCTTGCCCTAGCTCGGGCGGGTACCACAGCAGAGGAAGCCAAAATGATCGAGGCTGTCTCTGTGTCTGGGAGTGCTTCTCATAGTGGGTCTGCGGGGCCGAGTCTGCTCAGGCCGCTGCAGGAAGCCACTGAGCTACTGGTTGGATGGTCAGTGGCTGATGTCGCTGCATCAGGTCAGGCAGCATCGCCATCACCTACCGCAACCGCAAGTGACCCGATTGGTGCATTCCCGCCGGCAGGGCTGTCGCAGTCTCCAGCGGCAGTGGCGGGGACGTCGGACTAGGAATCTGGCTTTCGTCTTCATCGTATCTCTTCGGGCAAGGGCAAGCTTGATAGCGAAGGCTGTAGGCGCTCACACGGGGCAGCTATCGCTGCAGATGAGCAGCTTTGGGCCGCCACAACGTCAGCAGAAAAGTAGGCCAAAGCTGCTGCTGATGCCACTATCGCTTCTCGAGAGCATAGCCCGGTGAAGGGAGCGTCATCCTCGCTGGCTGCGCTGCGCCCAGCGCTGGAGCCCACTGTATACGTAACCCCCGGCTATGCCTAGCGTGTCTACCGAGGGATCGGGATCGCCGCAGCTGCCAGCGCTCTCGGGTGGCCAGTGACGTTTGATCACGTCACTGGCGGACTAACTGCGGCAGAGACCGGGTCACCAGGAATGATTGCGTCCATTAAACACTCTGCGGAACTTGGTCTGCTGCAACTGGCTGCAGAAGCTGTCGCAAGGGAGTCCGCTTCGTTGGCGGTCGGCGAAGGATTGACACCTCCAATGGAGCGGCTGCTCGGGCTCGTAGCCACCGGGGCAACCGCACTGGTAATTGATGCTCCGAGCGGATCTGAGATCGCCCTTAGTCCTCGTGCCTCTGCGGGCGAGTCCCAGTCTGACGCGGCGCAGCATTCAGAGGATCTAGCGCTGTGGGAGCGGCGGCGGTAGTTTGGACGAGCTTGTCTCGGGCACTGGATCGGAATTGGGGTGCGAGCCCATGGAAGCGTGTCCAAGGCTGCCTGCGCCGGTGTTCGAGCCAGCGTAGCCATCGCACTCAGGCGGGCTGCTGCGATCGAAGAGGCGGTTCTACGCGCGCACGGCAGCGGAAGTGTGCCGGCTAGCTGGGCCAAAGCCGATCCCCCCAAGGGGCTTTGTGGTGTCGAGTGCGTTGACGTTATTTGGTTGTGTTTGCAGGTCGCACAAATGGAGAGCTCTGCGAGATCGAGTGAGGGAAAGGGGCGCGGGCGATCAAGAGAGTTCTTTGACTCGGAAGTTGGCGATGGCAGGGCAAACCTATTTCGAGCTGCTGTACGGTTGTCCCAAGCAAGCGCTGTGCCTCTCGTCCGCCACGCTGCCGGAGAGCTTATGCTAGCCCTGACGGTCGGGCGGCACGAGTAACCAGAGGTTGAAGGCGCTATCTTTGAGTTTCAGATGCTTAGTATTCTTGTTTCCGATGCTAGGATTCTATCGTTACTGGCGACGAGCAATCACAAATCCAGCTGCTCGATGACGATTATTGTAAATTTGCCACTTATCGATAAATGTTTAATGCAGTCAACGAGCCACCTGAGGCGTCTGGGCTGTAGGTGCGAACAACAATGTAAAGCAGCTTAAGTCATGCTGTCCCAACTGCAATCGCGAAACGCGGGGCCGTTTGGATTGCAGTTACCGAGACCAGAATAACTCGATCATTAGACAGTGTCACGGCACCGCTCCATAGTGGGCTATTTCGCACTACACTATCAGGTGCTGTCGACGAATCTTGCTGCCGTTCTGGAGCTTCGTGCTCCAGGATGCCCATGAAGTCCGCAGGCAGCCTTCCACCTATGGGTGCTGCTCCTGCCCGCGCAACGACCGTCACGACCCCCAGCTCTGGCACACTCAATACAGGATGCGCCCGCCCTTCCTTGGCTTGGTGCCGTGATCGCCTTGCGACTCTAGACAGCATCCGTTTCGTTTCGTCACCAAGTGCCTCCGTGGATCGAGCAATCATGCTGGCGAGCGCGAGATCCGGGTCTGTCGGCAGCTGGGATTCCAGAGCATCAACCACCGCCTCGCAGCAGGATTTACTCGCCTGCATGCGAATAATAGCTTCCCCGCGACCCGAAGCCATGCCAGCGCACATAAGCTCAGGCACGTCCAGCTTGCTACTTCCGTAGGAGCCGCCTGAGTTGTAGCTGCACACGCTCGCATCGGATGCTTGCCCGCTTGAGGACGGCGCTTGGCTGAGGCAAGAAGCCTCGGTTTCCTACTGGTCGTCTGTCAAGCGGTCTATCACATCGATGTAGGCGCCAGCGCCGAACATGGCAGCACTTCCCACCCGACCAGAAGGTTTCAGCACGTGTCCCCCGCTGCTGCTTCCTACTGCCATGACTCCGAACTGGTCTATGACTGTAACGCCAACAGTATCTAGGCGAGAGTCCGGCGCACTCGTCACGGTAGGAAGTACTCGAGCCCTCTTGGCTTGAGCATGGTTTTGACAATCCACAGTGGTAGCAACACCATGGACACGCGCATCGACAGCGTTTGTCCTGGAGCGCTTGGACCCTATGCTGCAACTGTGGCTAACCCCAGTGTAGTGTGCTCTTGGGAGAGGTACTTGTGCCAGTCTAGACCCGTTCGCTCGCTGGACATTTTCCTAGTCAGACACCATACCCATACCTGGCCCCAAGAAATCTAGCTCGGATCCCATCGGTCCGGTTCTGTGCGAATCAATGATGGAGCGATAGTGGCGCCAGACACGCACGGAGTCGGATTCAAGGCTACCTTCACCCTCGCAGCAGCTTTGACCACTGGCTTGGATCTCATACGCCGGGGATTTACAGGGCCCTTGCTGATCAGACACGGGGGACGAGGGACGGCTATCTATCGTAGACTCAGAGGCATCCACAGAAAACCGGGCGTCTTGGTGGTGATCCACAGCACCCCTTGTTGGCATCACATCCACCATAGAAACTTGATTTCCTCGCAGCTTGCGCCAGGACGATTGTGGACCCGGTCGTCCGCTAGCAGTGATGCTTCTAGAACCCCTAGAATCTGCATTTACCGGACCGGGCGACCCACTGGCAGTCTAGATCCTCCACGGTTTGATGGCAGTTACACTAGATATTCGGCTTTTTGAGACACAACGCTCCTGCGCTGACCGGAAGCTGCATGACGTCTGCTGGCGCATCGAGATAGCGGGCTAGAGCAACATGCCCGTAGCAGGTGTGGATGGTGACCCGCTAGATGATGACCCACCTTGGGATGCCATTGGGCTCTAGCCATCAGCTGCTGGGACGATGCCCCCTGGCAGTGTCCACATTAGGCGGACTGTCTTGGCCAAGGAGGTCACGTCAGGAAGGCTACAAGCCGATTCTCTGCAAGCGAAGTTCTCCTGCCGATGTTTTCCATGGGAGACACCAGTTGATGTATCAGCGCGCTTGCTGCCTGCACGTTTGGCATTCTGGTCCTATCCATGTATTGTCATGGCCTGCTCGAAGCAACTGGATGTTATCTCCCCACAGCTGACGCTGCCTCCTCTAGAATATGCCAGCGCAGTCCGGCGACTGTTCTGCTCCCGCGATCGGGAGCGCGATCGAGACCTTGACCGCACAGGTGCAGTGAATCCGACTTTGAGTGAGCATGGCAGCCGGAGGCTTCTCGATAGAATCTCTGTCTAAGCATGGTCGACCGAATTTTCCTTGCCAACGTGTGTGCCTGCTGGCGTGGTACCAGCTCTGTGCGTCTGAATTCGAGGCTGGATCCCACTGCTCTACGCAGCTGACGGACCGGCATGTCTTGATTCAGCTGACGGACCGGCATGTCTTGATTCAGCTGACGGACCGGCATGTCTTGATTCAGCTGACGGAC
>Ga0136560_1001727_pt1 | contig 11251 bp, 13 predicted proteins | sample AntRauMeHopE1497_FD_104925 | JGI IMG/M metagenome (GOLD analysis project Ga0136560, IMG submission 104925) | Saline lake microbial communities from Rauer Islands, Antarctica - Metagenome Hop E1 #497 | ecosystem: Environmental > Aquatic > Non-marine Saline and Alkaline > Saline | place...
CAGGCCTGGGATGCACTCCTGAGACTGCTTGTCCTCTGGAGGAAGGTTCTGAATCATCTATGTCTATGTAGGCCTGGGTCAGTAAAACAGTTCCGGAAAGAGGGGTCGAATAGGTCAATGTCGAATATGGTTTGCTGCTTCGGGAGGATGCGATTCGTCGACTGTCACCTGCAGTGTTGCTGCATCATCTGGAGAGAAGCTGGGCTTGCGCAATGGATGCAGCAATATTTTGGCCTCAGGATTTGCCTGTCATGCGACGATACGCAGTAGCACCTTTGCCATGGCGCTCTGCGGTTGAATCTGCTGATGTTGGTGTCCGCCACATCGTGCTGCATTTGCGAGATATTCGTTTCTCCAGAGAGCTGCTCACGATGAAGTATTAGCTTCGTGGGGAAATTGGCCATCATATTGATGCAAGCAGTATCAGTTGATTTGAATTTACTATTTGAGTAGTTCTGAGCCAATATTGCGTGATTGCTCTCGCTCAAGCACTTGCTCCAGAATGATCCGATCAATAGTGCACCTGAGCACCGACCCAGAAAACTCTACAGGAATCATGTCTGGAAGGCCAAAAGGAATAACACAGCAGCTACAACATATAGTACAGCTAGAAAAGCGCAAAGGAGAAGCTACTGAGTTTCGCAAAGGAGCGCTGCAGCTAGAGTAGGCAGTATCAAGCTGCAAGGACACTCTACGCACGTCTATTGCTGATACCTCTGTAGCTCAAGCAACTTTGGCAGAGGCAGAAGACATCTCAACATTTATCGCTGAAACCATCCAGAAGGCCAGAAAATCTGCGGTGAAGGTTGCTATCGACCGGAACGATGTACTTGCAGTCACTGGAAAATTCTTGGTCTAGCTCGCTAAGCAAGAGGCTCTTGCTAGGCGAACGTTGACTGCAGCTGCATGCATGGCCATTCATCACTAGTCAAATGCAGAAGCGAAGTCATCTTTCGATTCTGCTGCTCACCATGCAAGATGGCTCGAGTAGACACTCGCTGTTGCCAGCGCTGACGATGCGACCAGGGAGCAAGCAACCTCCGGACATCGCATCCCCGGCAAGCAATAGCTGGCAAATGGGCTCGAGCTCTGCGACAAAGCTACCGACAAAGAGCAACGGGCTGCAGCTACGCACAGCTTTGCTGTCGCTGGCCCGTCAAGCGATGATCATGGCTCGGCAAGTGGCGGATCTCCCGACTCTCCAGACAGCGAGAGCGACAGCGACAGCGAGGACGAGTTGGAGATGTCGAACGAGTCGGGGATTTCCAAGGATCGCCCACCACATGCTGCAAACTCAAGTGGGACCAACGTTATGCCGGTCGAAAAGCTCCTTGGGCTATTTCGAGGACCGGATCGGATGGTTCGGCATTACGACGTAGACAACATCTTCCACGTGCCGACCCAAGAAGCAGGCTCCGTGCCTTGTGGATGGAACCTCCATCAGCCGAGGTACCACGGCCCGTTGCGCCGAATTGAAACAGCAGCTAGTATACTCAGCAGGAGGGGTCACCCATACTCAATTGTATCCGAATGCATTGCGGAGATGCTGCCACTCCTGCCTCTTCGAGGGCTACCAGCCACAGATGCGAGAAGGGACCCAAGCAGCGCTGCGGTTGCAATCTCATCCATTGCGGGTCTCCGCGAGCACATGACGAGACATCGTGAAGGTCTTGCTCTGACTGCCCTTCAACCATCTGTTTCTGCCTGCATCGCCGATAAACACTGCTTCCCCACGCAGCGGTATGCCAGCATACAAGCCGTTCTTGAAGCTATCCTGCCAGCTAAATCTTTGGCACAAGAGGCTATCAAGGCTGCGCGATAGACTGTGGAATGCTTAGGTAAGTGCTGGATGCAGTTATACTTAAGTGTCACGGCCACGCGACTCAATGTGGCTAAGTAGCTTCATGTTTTTAGTTCGATCATATATTCGCTCGCAGACGAACTCAACGACACGGCTCGCAACGAGCGCTGCAGCATTGAAGTTGTCTCTAGTGCTCAAGCTGCATCGGAGGCTATTGTAGATGCAAAGCAGGCCACAGCCTAGCAAAGCATCGCACTCCATCCACTGCAGGTATAGCTACAAAGCTTGAACTCAGAGGCAGAGACAAAAATCAAGCATCTTCACCAACTTCAAGGCGATATACAGGCACTCCAGGCACGCCAAGCTCCCAAGACGCGGGATCAAAGTCTGGCCCTTGAATGGTTGGAAGAGCCCAAGCTCAAATAGAATGACCAGATCTGTGCTGCCAGCGAGATGGGCGCAATGTAGGCCGAAGAACAAGCCCTTTCAACGTCGTCGCGCTCCATAGAACTGTGTATCGACATCAGGCGTAAGCTAGAGTCCCAGCTCTCAATTGCTACCCATTGGATGAAGGATGCAGCCAAAGCTTCAGTGGAAGCTAGCGTTGCATTTATTGAGCGACAGTCCTCGCCGCCTCACCCAAAAGCCAAGGACCAGTACAAGGAACTGAGAAATTCGCTGCGGGGGCTCACCGACCAAGTGGCGGAGCTGGAGGCCTCACTTCAAGACTTCATCGCAGGGTCATAGCAGCCAATACCTGGAGTACTAGCTTCAATCTCAGAGCCATACAAGGCTATCGTCGCCACCAAGAGCAGCTCTATCGTTGAAACGATCGCCTAGGCTACGCGGGCGAACGCCCTTTTCCTTTAGGAATGCTCAGTTCTCGCGGAATCGATCCAAAGCGCTCGCCAACGCGAGCTATCAAGTGCACAATCATTTCAGAATAGTAGCATTGAGTGGTCTGAGGCTGCACTACGAGAGAGTCGGGTGGATTCGTCGGATGTCGACGACGCTGTGAGCACGTAGGTGGTGCAAGCTATGGACTAGATGCAAAAGTCACTGAGAAACTCTGCCGCTCCGACCGGCGTTTCTGCCGCATTGGCCACGTGTGTTGCCTAGCTGAAGGCAATAGACGACAAGCAGCAAAAATCGTGTCTCCAAGCATCTCGCACAACTGCTCGCTAGCAGGTAAAACTGGCGCAGGTACAGAAAGCCGTAAAGCAGTAGCACGTGGCCGTGATTTCACGATACCAGAATCTCCTTCGTGCCGGTACGTCGCTGATGAATGCAGCAGCACCTCGTTGCAATCTCACGGATGAAAACGTTGACTTGCTGCGCAAAGCTGTGAAACTTTCAGAGCAATTGCCGGAGGCTGCATAGGTCCATGAAATTGTCCATGCTTCCCGCAGTGTTGCAACCTTGCTCAGAGAGGAGCTGGATGCCTGCATTTCCAACGAAGCCGTGAGAGCCTCTGTCCACGCCATATGCCCGGCGTCTACCAACTGCAGATATCAGCACTATAAGCGTTCGCTCGGGCCACTCCGTTCTCTTCCTATTTTGCATTGCAGGCGGCGCAAGACCTCCGCGACTCCCTGCAAGACTCAGAGGGTATCTCGAACGCATCGGCCCTCGAACGAGGCATGGATAATCTATTGCGGACTCTGGAAGAGTGAGACGACCGATGGGCTCTATTTCACTGATCAGTTCTCCACGTTGTTTAATTGCCACATATCCCTCGCCATCGAACGAACATGCACGCTATATTCTTTCAGCAACTAGAGTACGCAGGCACGATGGCCTTGTGACGTCTTCCATCACAGCGAAGCTTGGATGCTCCCAATAACGCCTTCGCACGCGGCTTGAACAGCTGACGACAGCTTCTGCAAGCCTAAGGAGGGCTTTTCCATGTATTGAATCCCAGCTAGATACCCATTGATAGATTCTATGACTGATTCAGCAGCCAATAAATCGAATCTCAACGTGCCGCTATCAATTAGGCGGCTTACTCGGTGCATAAGCAGACCTGGTACTGCTCGCACCACAGGGCCCCCATTCAGTGCATCTAATATGCAAACCACTGGCGTCCCATTCGAGGTTTTACTACCGAACAAAGCCCCAATAGCCCTACAAGTTGTCTCTCCAAGAAGATCATCAAACTCCGCTTCACGCCTGAGCTCAGCAACGGCAATGCTTTCGTTGCCAAGGGCGGCTTCAACGTACGACACTAGTCCGCGACCACGAACCCGTGTTGCAACAGAGGGTACATCTGCCACAACTTTAACCGCTGCTCGAAGTACCGCATCAAGCATAAGCACGAGCAGCCGAAGGTGTTCACAAGCAGTGCCGATACAAACTCCAGGTGCCGCTGTTTGTGCCGCAGGCACGACTGCCGCACATGCAGCATCAAAGCGACCTCCAGCTTCCATTGATCCTCCAGCGTACTCAGTCTATCGTCTCGATGCTACCAGTCCGCGAGTCCACAAAAGTAAGGCCTCAGGCAGCACAGACGCACGGTTTTCAGTCTTAGTGCTCCTACGGTTTGTTTCTGAAGGGAGTCTACGGGTAGAAAGGAGATGCTCGTCGTCTTCGTCGAAGGGCCGTGAGAACAGCAACGACACCGGCATGCCTGTCTGGACTAGTGGAAACAGGTCAGCAGGTAGCCAACGAAGCTCCGTACTCGGTCTGTTTCCATTTTCTGCTCTCCACCCGCCCCCAATATTTCGTGTATCAGTTCTAACTGCGTCCGATTGATCTTCATAACGACTGGAGAGCTCGCTCAGCAGTTTGCACAGGAGTGGAAGTGCCTCCTCGGGGCTCGCTCTGCTCCACCACTATCCGTTCACCAGCGGGCTGGATAGCCTTCTGAAAACATCTTTGCCTTGTTCCCTAACCTATACCTCTCGACGATCGGCGATTGACGACTTCATGCTTGCGTTGTACTCTCCGTGCTTGAACATGGGAACACGCCCTTCCTCCTCCAGCTTGGCCTCTACGACCCCATCCAGTGGGGGATGGAACAGGAGCAGGACTAACTCAGTCATGACCCAGGCGCTCCACATATCCGCCTTTGCCGTAGCATGGCTTGTGGGTTCCGCCAATGCAGTCTCTGGTCTCCACCGAGGCGGTACAAGTGCAAGCAGGTGGGCTGCCGCCAAGGCCCCATGGCTGGTCATGGTGGCAACACTTAGAGCCGCAAGTTCTCTAGACAAGGAAAAGGAAGAAATCGAGAACGGGTGTTCTTTCCCTTGTCGAGATCCATGTCTCTATATACTTCGATACATGCGTCTAGCTCCCTACAAAAGGTCGTGCTACATGGCTTGAGCCAGGGTTTGCGCCTAGGAACACTGCTGCTGCTGCTGCTGCTGCTGCTGCAAGTGAATTGGAACTCCAGGAGCCGAACAAGATTCAATAGCGACGGATGCTGCCAGCACAATGAGAGCCTCAGCACGACAAAGGCATCGACTGTTCGCTCTCAGTTCCGCAGGGCTAACATCAAGTCGTGCTAGTGCAGGCATTGCTGCAAGCTGGGCGAACCCCTTGATCGCACACTGCTGCAGCGCGAGATGGAATAATGGCTCGACAAAATGACGCATATTTCCCTGACTAGCTGCTGCTACGCCGTGGCTTCCCCGCTGCATACTAGCTTGCAGGGATCCAAGCACTAGTTCCAGTACCGTGACCGGGGCTGGAACAGCACAATTGGTTATGTTCATTCCAGATGCAGCAAGACCGATGGTCGCTCGGAGAACACTACAGCAGATCACCAGGATACTCTCTAGTTGTGTAACGCCGTCATTGACAAGGTCTTGTGGGAATATTCGTAGGTACGGTCTAGCCTCTTCAATGGCATGCGGTTGTTTCTCTAGCCCCCCCATGAACTATCCGACTTTCAGATCTGGCGCAGACGCAAAACAACTGTACATTTGCACGGTATTTGGACTCTAGCAGCTCAACAGGAGACTCTGTGCCAAGTCAGTCACCGCGAACGAGTCGAAATCGTATGCTGGATGAGATGATTTCAGGGTAGGAACAGCGTAGTCAACTGCTGGAGCTAACGTTTTCCACAAGAGATACCGCAGGGCAACGCTCGCTGAAGCTGCGTGTGCGACTGCCCAAGATAATCCAACACAACACGACTCAGGGCCTGAGCTATCGCCCCGCGCAGATGAGACCAACGTGGACTGTGTTGCGGTAGCCGAAGATGATGATGTTTTCGATTGCCCCTTCCGAGATCTTCGCTTGCGTCTGCTCCCTCCCCCACCTGCCCGAGCAGGGCGATCGATAGCGTCAACTTCTGTCCCCCCTTGCGCTGGCAGATGGATATCATCCGACGTACCCAGCGCAGCCCCATGCATCAAGCACCAGCCCTAAATCTGGCCTAGTGATGCCAACCCCTGATCGTGATAAGCCTCATACCGCTATGGCAATAATATGATGGTCGTAAAGATGGTCTGAGGCAGGAGATCAGCCGTGGAAACATCCCGATTTTCGGAGCCAGAGCTGGCGTCTCCGGTCTAGTAGGCAGTGGCCTGTCGGAACGCCGGGTCCATCAGGAAGAAGGGCAGCTGCCTCGCTCCTCCTGCTAGCATTGGCATTGATGCCGCGCATGGCATCCCAAACGCTGCGGAACCACCGGTCATATCAACAGGGGAAGCCACACAAGCAGTCATCTGCATCAATCGAAGGGAGACGGCATGTGCATCGACTGTCTCTCTGTTTCCCGCAAGGGATGCAGCACAATACTTTATGATACGAATCCACTGATTTGTAGCACCATCTTCTGCGCTAAGTGAGGGGTCAGGCTCGCTTAAGCACACGAGAGCAGCAGCTTTATCAAGATTCGTGGCTGGAATCCAAGATTCCACCGGGTCATCAACCAACGCTTGAAGCTCATGCAACACGAGACCCTTGCCTAAGATCTCGGCGCTTATCGCCAATAATTCCGCCATGACCGGTTGCTGCACTCCCAAGGATGCTAGGTTCGATTGCGACTGTCGGCTGACGCACAGAGCCAGCCTAAATACGCAAACAGCCACGCTAGCCAGCCCGTCCCCCCCTAGATCTCGGTCCGCATTTCTGTCGGACGATACGAAGCGAATGCTTGCTCTGAGCGTGCCAAGGGCACATCTAAGTGCATTCAACTGCAGTGCATGCGCTGCCCGCTGCTAGGCTACCGCTCTTGCAGACATATTCTAGGCATCGGACAGGCCGCAATCGATTGCAGATGAGGTGACCCTTCCGCGAAGCTGGGCAATCATGGTCCCAACGTCAAGCAGAGCATATTCGAGCTGGGACGCAAGCAACGTTCGGACTATTCCAACCAATTCTTCGGGCAGTTCTGACGCATCTGACGTATCAGCAGACACAGGAATTGATGAAAAGCTTTCGCTTTCACCGCCGGCAGAAGTCAAACCAGAACCAGAACCAGAAGTCAAACCAGAACCAGAACCAGAACCAGAACCAGAAGTCAAACCAGAACCAGAACCAGAACCAGAACCAGAACCAGAAGGAGAAGCACCACGACTTGCACCGGGCGATACATTCGACCTCTCTGCATCGCCATCACATGCAGAATGCGAAACGCAGGACGCATGAAGTTGTGACCATGGAATAGACCCAGCCGCAGCTGCTCCAGAGCGACTACATGTATCGCTCGGTGTCCTGGTCGCAGCCAAGAGATAGGCATGCCGACTCTCAATCGCATTGGCATATTGCCGCAGAGATGCAGTCCACTGAATATCGTTGCTATCGTTGCTATTGTTGCTGTTGCTTTGCTTACTTTCGTCCTTACCGGGAGTACGGGGACCAGAGCTTCGAGCATCTGCTGCTGTCACTGCAGGACGCAGTAGTGTACTCGCTCGTTCCAGCATGCGCACTGCCAAATCGGCTGCTTCGCAACCCTCTAAGACGCGATCGCTCCACGCCCTGCATGCTTGGTCGTCACTAGGTGTTTCTGTGGTCTGTGATTCTATAACCACATGATGTTTGTCTTCTCTCAATAGGTCTGAACTCGAATAATTGGTATCAATACTGATATCGATGCTGGCTAGCAACTTGGCAGCGTTTCGCTCGCACAGCTTAGCCAGTCTATGTCGAAACATTTGAGGCGGAGATTTCGAACTGGCCGCTGCTGCTGTGCGGAAACACCCGGGCAAGAGATCCATAAGTGCATGAGCGGCACCTTCCACTTCTTCTTGAGGAGCAAGACGCCCTTGGTGGAAGGCCACGCCGCTTGCATGTGAGCGCCGGAATACCTCGTATGCTGCACCCCGTGGCCAATGTATCATCTGGACTTGTATCGAGGCATTCATCGTCAATGAAGGCGCTATCAGACCGGAGATTGCGGAGCCCTGCGTTGGCTATGAATCGTGTGGGAAATCCGCTTCTGGAGCACGTGTAGGCACGCCATCGCTGGTGGTCTATGCCTGGATCGAACCCGGGGCTTCCTTCGCGATCCATTCATGTCGCGTCTCTAGATCCAGGAGACCTACTAATGCAAGATCAAGGGCCTAGCCGATCGTGGATATGTCGTTCTGATAGTCTACGGTTGAATTACTGTGTTCTAAGAGTGTTTCCGAGGCATTTCGATCATCTTCGTCCGAGTAAAATGCCTAGTGCTGATTCAAGCTCAAGTGCTCTTGCTCGTGCACGCTAAATACTCGCACGATGTTGCTTTTCGGCCGACGTACCACAAAATAACTCCTGCTTTGATCCCGGCAGACCTGCGACAAGAAGGCCGACAGTTCTGCGGTCCAAGACCCAGATCTTGTGGACACATCCAGACCGGACTTCAAACGTGTTTCGCTGGGGGGATGCGATCCATCTGGAGCAGCACGGGAAAACCCTCCGATTGCAAGGGAAAATTGGTTTGAATCAGTTTGACGAGAAGCAGATTCACCTTCTCGACTCCCTTCAGTGACTACATCTGGATCAATACCTGAATCACCATTGGAACGCGTTTGTGTACATGTGTGTGGATCTGCATGTGACGGCAGTGAGCTCGAACTACCCGATCGTGGCAGCGCAAGTGGAGGCACTTCATCGACCTCAAGCCTTCCGTACGCATCTTTTAGTGAGTAATCCATCTGTTGAACAGCAATACGAGAAGCGCTGGAGTTCCCTAGCCACAGGTCTATCGAGCGAAGTGCCCCAAGCTAATACTCTGGCCGGTGCAGCCGCCGGCTGCTATTGAGGCTCGAGAGCAGAACGGCCTGGTACGCCATTGATTCTGCTCGTCTGCGCGTTACCACAGTCTACCCATGTGCACTTTCATGGGATGGATCGCCATCGGGCGCCAGGTAATGGCCGTGGAAAGGGCTATGGTCAGACGGTGAAGAGCTCCTCCCACCAGCAGTTGAAACCACGTAGCTGTCGTCTGAATCGAAGCCTGATTCCCAACCTCCTGTAAAAGTCGATTCTATTCGTGTCTGTTGGGTGGAACTATACTAATGGTCACCCCACGACCCCCTTCCCCCATCTGGAACTGGTGACCTCGATCTCGTTCCTGTACGCATCGATGTGTGCCCGTAGGACTATCCACCGGTGGAGTGGGAAGCGCGCACTGTTACGAGAACATCTTGGTGGCCCCCTGAGACATGGTCCCACCGTAATACAGCCCCAGCTTCACCAGTCGAAGCAGCAGGTGCAAGGTGAGAGTCTTTCCCAGCATCTGCCGCAGTTCCTGCCGCTTCGCTTTCGATTGATGCCAAAGTTTCTTCTCTTTGGAATTGCTAGTTCGTGCCCGCAAGCATCACCACTTGCTCCTCCTCATGTGCCGGGGCATTCGAGATGCTGTCTTGTGTCAATTTAATTCTTGTCCTGGATCTCTTAGCTGCAGTGGGTCGCTTCTGGTCGCCTCTAGCTGTATGCTGGTGAGGCAATTCATATGGTACAGGTGCATGCAGTCCAGATCCAGATCCAGATGCAGATTTGGACGTAGCTGTGGATTCAGGAGCACCAATATTAGAATGGAGCTGCCTTGCTGGCCTATCAGCAGGCCTTCCCTGCGCTGCAATGCCATGCAAGACCGGGTCCTATGGGCCTTTGTCGGGGGAAGCCCCAGCATCGTCAATGTGCTCGCTACCGGTAATACCGGATTGGATAGCAGCAGGCTACGAAACCAACACACGAGACGGTGCATTTACCTGTAAGGATACTGGTTTGGAGTCGGAAACAGGGCCAGGCGCCTGGGGGGTGGCAGGCGCAGGACAAGTACTCGTGCTCGTGCTTGTAGCGAGGCGGCTAGCGCTTGTGTCATGCACCCCGGGCGCTGCGTCGTGCTGATCTGAGGACCCTAGTGTATTGCCACTGTTATCAGATGTACTGGATTTATCACGCCCGTGCTTATCCCAAGTTGCTCTGGCGAGCCGATCGAGCAAAGAGTGGCCCTCGGAGGCCGCTCCCCCAAGCAGCTGTCTGGCCAGCTGGCGCAGCAATGTCGGCGATGCAAAAGCGCGCGCGTTGGCGGGCTTGTTAGCTAGTAACTTTTGTCCACTGATAAACCGGGCCCGGATCGCGGTTGTGACGTCGACATGACCGGCGGTTTTATCTCGCCGAGTTTGGTGACTTCTTGTGCCGGCGGGAACGCATTGTGGGTCCCTCGGGCTCATCCTAGGCGACATAGCCCCGACGCTGCGCAGCATGTGGCGAATCTGATCATCGTCAGCGACAAGAAGGTGCAGCTACTACAAAAGCGCTTGCTGCGAGTCTGAAGTCTACGTGCTGGCTGACTTGATCACCTGGAGCATAGCTCTGGCTAGCCTACGCTGTGGCAACTTGTCGAGCAGAAGCGCCCCACCAATAGGATGAACTGCCATGACACGCATACCTGCAACAGGAAGGGCATTCAGCTATGTTCCGTCTTCCGGTGGCTCGGTGTCCTCATTCGAAAGCTTGCGGAGTTGTCCCTAGGAGTCCCTCGAAAGGTGACCGAGAACATCAGTGAGAGAAGATGCCATACCAGTACTAAATGGACAACTACTGAAACCTAAGCGGCTATGAATGTTATTTTAAGCGATCGAATCGAGATAGTAAATAAAAGTGCGACTATTGAGTGCAGCCAAGCTAAAATCGAACCTTGACCAAAGTTTGTGGAACCGGAATTACAAAATGGTTGGATCCACGTGGCCATTCAGCAAAGACCTATGCAGGACCTAGATGTGTTATGCACTGACTCGTGCTCCAATAAATGTTCTCTATTACCCTGTTGGCTTCTCCCACTGCGTGCTTCCATCCTCGTGCCCGTAATACGTGTCACCATCACCATCCATGTATGCCGTCCAACCTGCGGGGAGAGCGTCCTCATCAGGCTCGCTCGCTGGAGCACTTGCTTCCCCTGCAGAAGCTGCAGCGCTTGCGGTGGGTTTTTCCCACTGCGTGCTTCCATCTTCGTGCCCGTAATACGTGTCACCATCACCATCCATGTATGCCGTCCACCCTGCAGGCAGAGCG
>Ga0136560_1001728_pt1 | contig 11244 bp, 9 predicted proteins | sample AntRauMeHopE1497_FD_104925 | JGI IMG/M metagenome (GOLD analysis project Ga0136560, IMG submission 104925) | Saline lake microbial communities from Rauer Islands, Antarctica - Metagenome Hop E1 #497 | ecosystem: Environmental > Aquatic > Non-marine Saline and Alkaline > Saline | place...
GAGCAGCGATACTCAGGGCGGAAAGGGAGCCATCGGGGCTAAGGCTCTTATCGATTTAGCCAAAGGATCAAAAGGGAATCTGTACGCCCTCGATCGCGGGGGTTCGACCAGCGGGGCTCGGTTCGACGTAACGACGCATATGGGTGAATCGCTGCTCGGACTCGAGGAGGATGCCGTGTCTGGAGGGCTGGATCGGCTGGCGGAAGGAAATCCGGAGGTAGAGACCGGTGGAGGCATTTCTTCAAGCCGCCTGGCGGTTACGAGGGCTGAGGCGAGGAATTTCCATGAGACGGACGAATTCCTCCCGCTTCTGCAGGTAAAAGCATTTGGCTCCGGTATGCCAAGGAATAGTCAAAAGAAGCCGCACAATGTTATTGCGCCCACATTTGATGCCATTGCAACGTCTACATTCGGGTAGATTGGCACAATCGTTGCGGGCCGTGCACCTGATGGAACCGCTGCTGAGATACTCGAGATTGCCCAACGCACCCGCCGTGAACTCAAGCAGTTGGAGCGGGAGGGTCGCACCAAGGGTCGTCGTGTCGCTCCTGGCGGCACTTTGCAGGCACTTCATGAAGTCAAGGAAGGAGCAGAGACACTGAGGCTAGAGCGCGAAAAATATGCAGCGGGTGCATCTGGTTTGAAGGCGAGGCTGGCACAGACAAAGGCCAAGTTGGCTCAAGAATTGGTCAAATCATCAGCAGGCACGAACCTCGCCCCCTTACCTCCAGCTTCCGGTGGGGCTGCATCCGGATTGCGCGTCACTACTCCGACTGCATCGAAACGTCTGGCTTCCCCTCACAATCGAGGTCGATCGCGGGCACCGGGCCTGAAGCCAGAGACGCTAGGTGCATCGGTCAAGGCGAGAGAGACACTATCTGCAACAGGATTGCGACAGGCTGCGGCAGGTAGACTGATGACGCCGCGCGATCGAGAGGAGCGGAACAGACTGGGTCCTCGATGGTTCGAACATCAGGGAGGGACTCCCAATGGGTTATAGCATGATACACGGGGTACAGACAGATTGGGTGACGTCAAATTGCCGGACCGCACGTCCGCTGCAACCCTCGGTTCGGGTGGTGCTGGTGCGGCAGCTGTCAGGCGGCTGCGGGTGAATTCTGCCGGTCCATTTTTTCAGGGCGCTCCGAGTGGGTCTGGATTCTCGCCCGTGGCTGGGAACGAGCGTCGTGCAGATACCCCCGTCATGAGAGGAGGCCGAGATGGCGATGACACCACGCGACCTGTTTCTGCTTCACAGTCACACGATGATCGCAGTGGAGATGGAATCGGAATCGGAAGTACGGAGCAGGATGAAGCCGCTGTGGCCACTGAGCGCAGAAACGAAGCGATTGCCAAGATGCAGAGGCAGGGCTCGTTCCGAATCCGGCCCAAGTCAGAGCTCCAAATTGAGCTGGAGGCGTCACTGCATGAAGATGCCGACCAAGGCCATGACTAGGTACAACAAGCTCATGATAGAGATGCAACATGTGTAGCATCCCCCTTGCCCCCCCCTGGAACTATCGGAAGAGCTAGCGACGAGCGGCAAACCCCCTCACAAGATCCCCATGCTGACCACCCTAGGCCTAGGGACGACACGGACGGACTGCGTGCAGATGTTGACTCAGTGGGGAGACACAGCATGGCAACAGACTCTCTCGCCAGCTCTGCAAGTGCCGCCCTACTCGGCCTGTCAGTCCGAGGCACACGGCGAGCAGGCCGACGAAGCAGACGGCAGCGGGGCGGAGCGGGAGATACGGGTCGGAAGCCTCGACTCAAACGAGCAGCTGCATCCCTCGCCGTATTGGAAGCCAGAAGAGATATGTCTGGTAGGCTGCCGCTCAGGCGGGGCACTAGGATCCTGGTAGGGCGCGGTGACCCGCGAGCGATGGACCCGTCGTCCGGTTTGCGCCCGCTGAGGGTGCCAGAACCAGTAGAGCAGCCACTGACGAGGACGCAGCTTTTGTCGGCTCGCAAGATGCAACAGAAAGAGCGAATTCGCTAGATGGAAACGGAGGCAAGGGAGATGACGAAAGCAAGGGAGCATCCGGTTGATGACGAAAGCAAGGGAGCATCCGGTTGATGACGAAAGCAAGGGAGCATCCGGTTGATGACGAAAGCAAGGGAGCATCCGGTTGATGACGACATGCCGATTAGTCACTACAGTTGTAAATTCGAATATGCATCTTTCAAGCTTAGTCTTTCGCTGGAAGTACGACTGGTCCCCACTGTGCATCCCCTGAGGAGGGGTCAAATCGCTAAAATCCCCACTTTACCTTCATGTCCTGAATCGTAGGCTTGGCGTCCTCAGCTCCTACTTTCGAACTTGATTCTCTGGCAGAGCTGGTAGATCCTTCCTCTGCCTCGCTGCCGGCTGAAATGCACTCCACGACGCCTTCCAGCTCATCGTGGGCGGCTCGCAACCCAGCAACCGCACGACTGCCGACGTCTGCAGCTGCCGCTCCCATGTACCTTGGGTCGACGGGTTCATTCATCGGTTGCCACCGCACATCACAGCTTATTCTCACCTTATCGGTCAGGTTTGCCGTCGACATGTGTAACGTGTGCATTCCAAATATGATAACGTCGCCAGCCCTGTAATCCCCTCCTACCCACACAGGTGTGGCGGGATGTCCTTCTCCCTCCGTTCCTTCTGATGTCGATAGAGTGCCATTGTCCGTGTCTTCAAGTGTATCTTCCCTCTTGTCGGTAGCCGTCCCTGTCCCTGTCCCTGGCCCTGTCCCTGTCTCTGTCCCTGTCTCTGGTTCTGCCTTCGAGTCACGAGAGGCAGAGGCCGATGTCGCCGCCTGCACCTCAGCTGGATCCTCCGTGAACCAACCCGTCCCCTTCATGCCGACTGCCTCCTGATCCATAGATCCATACGTATCTCGCATATGTTGGAATGCAGGCAGTCGGTGAGACCCCTTGCACATGGCTAGAGAGCCCATCTCGATAGGGGCGTCACCTAGGGGAACCCACGACGTGACGAGACGACTAGAACCTCGGCTCATGTACACGTGATCCATGTGGGCGCCAGTAAAGCGGCGACGGGGTACCCCGCGCAGCCATTTGTAGTCAAACGTGATGACATCCTCTGGAGATTCCCCTAGCACTGCAGCAATCGCGGCCCGTAGGCTAGGGTGCTCCACGCAAGCGAGCACCTCAGGCCTCTTTGACTGCTCCCCTTCCATAAACGGTACACATCCAACACCACAGCGTGCCTGCAACTATGCGTCTTTCTGCTTAAATCCGTCGCCTATGTGTAGCACGCTTCCTTTCGCCTAGAACTCGGCCAAGACTGCCTCTCTAGCTGCAACTACGACATCTGCTGGGATTACACCTCGCAACAGCACGAAACCATCCTCCTTAAATTTTGCTCGAAGTGTTGATCCGCTACAGTCAGCGCGAATCAACCTGCTACTATCCTCAATGAGCTAGAAACTTGGAGATGGAAACTATACGAATCGTGATCCCAGTTGCACGTTTCGATGGATCTTGGAGCAACTTTCACAAAATTCGGTTCCAACAGATGCCATGACTCTACCCCGATTAAAACCTATTAATCAGCGTTGAGTTATTCCTACTTCCCTTCAGTCGAAGCTACGATAGACGATTGATAATTTTCCATGGAATGGATTCCGTCTGCTTCAGAATTTGCTGTAGTTAGCGAACGTTCGGTCATCAAGGCTGCAGTTCGGTCATCAATTGCACAGAGCTTCGCGATCGCATCTAGTTCCTAGGCTGTTTGTAGTCTCCTAGCCAGTGCATACCCACGATAGTTGCTCATAAGGGATTTTACAGTATAATCATTCGTATTGACTAATCGAATGCAATTGTAAGGTCTTGTATAAGCGGTTCCGAAGATGGACAAGCATGACAGCGCTCCCAAGAATGAACCTACGGAGACTGAGAATGAGAGAGATTCTGCCTGGAAAGAGCTCCAAGAGTAGCTACACAGCGAACGCCTCCGATCCAGACGGCTAGAGTTCCAGCTCAAGCAGTTACGGCTAGAAAAAGGTCAGATTGTTTCGGCGGCTGAAACAGAATAGGAGGCTGCTGTCAACATGCTGCGACGTGAAGTGTCCACCCTTATGCTGTAGCGTCGTGAGCTTGCGGAACGGCTACACCAAAGTGCTGCCGTTGCTGCAGGCGCAGCAGATAATAGAATGCAAGATATGCTAGCGAATGAAACACTCGGTCACAGTCGCGTCGGATCGGCACAGGTACCGCAGCTGTCAACCCCCAGCTTGAGCATTCCCAGTGGCAGCATGGGTGCTCTACTTGCAGCACTAGAACGAGCTGCTTCTGCTGCCGATGCCGCGACTGAAGCTCCACCCAACGACAACGCTCGTACCGCGCCGTCAGCCTCCACAGCACCTGCCAGTGCCAGTGCCAGTGTCTCAGCCTTGCGAGTGGTTCAAGAGGCGCTTGCTGCCGCCAAGGTCTAGGCGGCTGCTTTGGTAACATCTCCGTCCTCGACTAAGGCCGGAGCTTCCCTTACTAGTAGTGGTGTGGTTGCTGCATTGAGTCATGATCATCGCCAAGGCACCGTTGACTCCGAGCGATGGGTGTCCCGTGGCACTCTGTGGACCCCCACGAGAGAAGATGGAGCGATCATAGATAGCTCCATCGATACAGGGCACCCACGTGCTATAATCGGAACACATCCTGATGACCTCCGTGGCAGTTTAGTGGGCAGTGCATCTTCTGCTCATGCAGCCGCTGACTCTGCCCGCAGCTGGGTGGATGGGGCTGCATCCATCGCCCCCCTCCAAGTACGTACCAAAGATGCCGTTGCCATTGCAACCGACATGTCCAGTCATATGCCTCCAGCGAACGCGGCGGTTCACACTCGCACTCGAATGGAGTCCTCCGGGCCAGGTGGCAACGACGCCATCGAGTGTCCCTACGCACGAGGGAATCGCAGTGAAAATGAAGATTATTGCGATGCAAGCGCTGCATCCCGCCTCGAGTGCGGCTCGCCATTGCACGATGGTTCGGATCTAGACGATGAGAGCGATGAGCGAAGGGTGTCGTACGCGTGGACTGGCATGTCTGAGCCTGAGCCTGTCTCGGGTTCCAGACGTCTCCATGCTATGGATGAGGCGATCGCGAGTGCCATGGGCGGAGGGAGCAGCGATGGCGGGCGATCTAACACCACGGAGGATGAAGGCAATCGAGGTACGCTCGTCCTAAGGAGTGCTATTGGAGGTGGTCGAAGCCCACGGGCGGGAGACAATTCTAGAGCAGGTTCGGATGCCGGCAGTGAGGCGGATGGCGGAGGAGATGCAGTGAACGAACGACTATCCAAGCACGTGGCGGAGCAAAACGCTGCTCTCGCACGCGAGTGGGGCGTGGGTGTAGGACCTCGTGGTGCGGGACTTGGAGGCACGGCCACAGAGGACACGAGAGACGGGGATATGCAACTGGCAGTCGGTACAGCTCTATCCGTTGAGGGGGAGGGAGCCAGCGCGGCCGAGGTTGCCAGTATCGCAGCCGCATCTATGCAGTCCGGACTTCGAGTGCCTCACGCATGGGGCAGCGCCTCCTCGCTTCGTGGTGATCGTGAGCGAGGTCATGGCCGGCTCTAGGTTGATGATGCTATGCAGGTACAGCTTGGTCAGGACAATCAGAATGAGTTGCAGCAATAGCCAACATTTTAGGTTGAGATGCAATCGTAGTGGGTCGGAGGCGGTGCGGTAACATTATCTGCCCCAAGGTCTCGTGCCGGAATGGCAGGGATTGGATCCATGAGCGTAACAGTGACTGAACGCATGGGTTCTGGGCGTTCACGACCTATGGTTCGATCATCGAGTCGATCTCGGGCACGCAACTCGACGGGGGCGGCTTCCATGAGTGGTGTGGTGCTTGGTAGTGCATCTAGCTCCAGAGGCAAGAGTGGCTCTAGAATTGAAGACACGGACGGGGGTATCCAACATTACGGGTCCTTGAGGTAGGCGATAAAAGGAGGAATGCAGCAAGCAGAGACAGGGCAGGCCCCCACAGACTTACTGGCATTGAGTGGCTCTGAAGCGGACTCCTAGGATGAGCATGATGAAGACAGGCCTGGTAGAGACCACCTCATTGCTGAGGAGCGAGCCAACCTCCGGAATACCCCCGGTAGAGATATGCCACCGCTTGACAATGCCAGTGTGGTTGTGCTCAAAGGAGGGCTGGCTCGCAGTTCTAGGAGATCCCTTGCTCAAAGTTCGATCCATGGTGGGGCCTCTGTCAGACGGTCGGATCCGGATCGCCATGCAGACCGGGATCGACATTCTAGCCATCATAATCGTAGGTCCGAGGCAGGGCAGTCGTATGGAGAACACCTGTCTGACGGGTCCAGATCACGACGAAGAGGGTCCGAGGCCTTCTCAGAGGACAATGGGCCTTCGCCTTCTTCGAATCTCGCGCTGCCAGTCAATCCAACACCCGGCCGCTCGACCCGACAGCAGGCTGCTGCTTCGTCCACTTGGGAAGCCACGGTTGGTGTTGCATCCGCAAATCTCCCAAGTTCGTCTACCGTGCCTTCGAACGTATCTAGATCCCACCGCCCGCTCATTCCCGATTTGCAGTTGCCAGCTACACGTGAAGGCAATCCTGGTGGCGATGAGCGAGGGCGTATCCTCAGCTTGAATCAAGCGCCTCAGTCCAGTGACCATTTAGGCGGGTTTCCAGGTCTGCCCAGCGACCGCAGGGGAGATTTTGACCCAGAACTTAGCGCCGAGAGCGCGGGCATTGGCAACGAAGTTGACGCTGCTTCGATTCAATCGAGGACACAAACCCCATCGCCTGGTTCGCCCCTGGTGATTCCACGAAGGAATGCCTCGCCAGCTGGAGACAGCGGTGGCATCGGTTCGTCATTCGGACGCATCTCACGGGCCCATTCGGAGACGCAGCTTGGGCGAGGTTTACCGCTAGGAATAGACCGCGATGCACTCCCGTCGTAGCATGGGGTTGGCATTCAGCGTGGAAATCCCCGAGATCTGACTATATCGGCAGCTCTGGAGGGAGCACGCAAGCATCAGAGGGCCCGCACTTCATGGAGCAAGCACGGTCCACAACGCACCATGCGTGCGGTGGGGGAACGGAGCGGCCATGGGAGCCCCAGAGGTCGGGTGTCTCGAGGTCTGCATGCTCAGTCTCCACAGTCCTCCTCACCGTCAGCACATGGTTGGAGTCACGCTGATATAGGATCAGGATCTCAATCGAAAGGTCCGGGAGGTCGTGGCAGTTCGAGTCACCAGCTGCACAGAGGCACTAGATCTGCACGATCAAGCGCATCTGTGATCGACAAACCCTCGCATGAGCTTGTTCGCTCCAGTCAAGCCCGACTACATGAGCACTCGAATTCTAGGGATAGAAGCATCGGGCACGGTCATGCGCACTTGCAGGACGATCATGCAGTGCGGTCCACCTCTAGTGGCGTAGTTGCTGAGTCGATGGTACCTCTGCTGGAGTTAGAATCAACTCCCGTGTCGCACACCCACAGACCAGACCCGGGGAGTTTGCAAGAGAAAGGGACACAAGTTCAAGAGCTAAAAGGTAGCGACGACTTCGAGCCGGGCGTTGTCGACAAAGGAGGAAGTGGTTAGGGGTAGCTTGTCTCTCGTCAGCGAAGGGAAGCCACGGACGAGCGGTGGGGCTCCATGACTGCAGCCGGGGGCCGAGTCCGGAGAGATGTCCGAGACAGGCGTGTGTCCTGGGCATAGCGCTCAGTGGGAGACGGGCGCAGCGCTGACCTGAATCACCATCGAGCATCCGGAGTTGGAATAGGAGTTGGAGTAGGAGTCGGTGGGCGGCTAGGGCAGCTCGAATCCACAGGCGGTTAGATGTACTTGTCGGCTGGGCATCGTGTTGCCAGCGATGGAGATTTGCGAGTGGGTACGGGTCAATTGGAGCTGGGGCTAGCATTTGATTCTAGAGCGGTCGACGATGAAATGGGCAGCGTGGCCTTGGGGGCTCCGTCAATCGAGCGCAGCTCTGTGTCTACCCGTAGCTCAGAGGATGATGAGGATGATGATTCGGCGATCGCCCCATTGCGCAGATTTGCAGATGATCATGTTGATGGGCGAGGAGAATCAGCCAGCGTGGGGAACAAGAGTCCGAGCATGAGCGCAATCAGCTCGCCTCTTGGTCGAACGCGTCTTCTGTCGGATGGTATGCCAAGTGCCGGCGCGATGACCCCCCGCTCTGATGACCGCCGCGCTGGAAGAGCTGACACGGAACCGCTCGGCTCGACTGCCTCTTCGAGCACTTGCTCTCGCCCGAACGGCGAGCGTGGTCAGCAGAAGCACCCATATGTCAGACTAAGTCGGCAGACGCTCGCCTCAGCTTCGCCACAGGGCACGGGCATGTCTGTGCTCGCGACACATGGACAATCCGAGGGTGGGCAAGGGTCTCTGGACGGGGAGCGTGCCGCGAATTATGGCGATGCAGGGCCTCGATCTGTCACAGATTCCCCGCCTGCGTCTACGATTGCCCCGAGGACGGTTCATAGCGGGGCAGCGGAGTCAGTTGCCTCCGGAATCTCTCCTCATGGGCGACCAAGGGTACCTGTGCGGGTGTCACACGCCTCTAGGCCAGATGCAGCTGTGTACCGCACCGGGTACTTTGAGCTGCGAGGAGACGGTAGTCCGGAGCTAGATCATGCAGGTACCATGCGTCTTGGAGAGGGGCGTGTGCAAGCGCATGCTGCAGTGATGGACGACACAGCCTCTGGATCGCCTCCACTGCTTCCCTCTAATTCTTCGCCTGTTGGTTCCTCGCGATTGGATGCATTTCAACTGTACAATGTACATGGAGATGAGCAGCTTGCGCGCATTGCATATGGCTCAGAAAACGGTGTATCGATTTTGCACCGAGGAACGTCAGATGCTGGGTCTAGGTCTCACCTAGATGCGGAAGCAGCGGCACATAGTATTGTGTTGGGTGAAGATGACGACGACGATGACAATGGCGAGGAAGACGATGGTAGCGATGACAATGACAGCGGCAATGATGTTGATGCCAGTGTCGTGGATGTAGAAACCGATGGCACGGGGGGCAAAGCCAGCGATATTGGGGGTGATCGCGACGTTGGGACAGAAGGGCGCATACTCAATCGCTCGAAGACCACCAGCACAGAATCTGAAGAACCTGGTGCTGGTCTCCTGAGCCGGAGAAAGCCAACAGAAGAGGGGAAGTCCGAGCATGCCTACATGAATCCTAATACAGCTCTGGCTACTTCGGCTCGAATTCCGAGGCCTCAGCATCGCCTTCCCTCCAGTGCTCGGAGCGTGGGCGCCAGCGAAACACCTGGAAGCAAGCTGGGCTCACCGACTCGGCTGGGTGCCGCCCATGCCTCTGTGGGTGCCAGTAGCAGTGGGACAAGAATGCGAGGCGCTAGTCTGGGGCGGGATGCAGAGCCACTCGGACTGACAGGGCTAGCTCCTGCTTCCTCCTCTTCCACTAAGAGAGCCCCACGCATAATGTCGGCGTGTGATCGAGGCAGGTCTGTTGACTCTATGCCCATCTACGTACAGCAAAGCCATTCAGGTGCCAGAGCCCCTGTTTGGTCATCACCACCCCACGGTGGGTCCCAAGTTGAGATGCGGGTTCCAATGGATCGTATTGGGCTCGTACCATCACCATCAGGACAACGACCGCAACCCCGAGCTGGAGATCAGCTATAGTCGAGCATGTAGGCAGCGGGGAGAGATAAAGCAAGAATAGACGCCAACGAAGCTGGGAATGTATCGGGCGCATATAAATCACACCCGGAAGCATCTGAGTGCAGCCACAATCGCGGTCGTAGCGGCACGGCCGGCCTAAGCGCCTACGATGGCGACCTCATCGACGAGATGGAAGATATTGGTAGCCGGACAGGATCCCTCCCTACGCCACTTGACGAGTCTAGATCATCATCAGAAGTGCTTCGGGGTGCAATGGGGCATCATGTGTTCCCTGATTGGAGATAGGGGCAGCATGGTGGGGGTCGGCACATAGCCGGTGTGTTGCCCCCCACCAGGGAGATGAGAGAGAGGGAGAGACGGATCGCTCTCAATGCGAGAGAGCAGGAGCAGGAAGATCTGGACTTCGGCATTGATGAAGAGCATACTCCTGCAAGGGCATCTGTGGACCATTTAGAGACCGAAGCTAAGACTAGGGCAGGGTTTAGGGGAGCAGGGTCATTACGACGTGTGCGACACAGCCTTGGCGGGTCTAGCAGCGGGTATGGGGTAGGAGCCGCCTCTGTTGCTGCATTGCCTTCTGTGGCAGAGTCGCAATGCAGCAGCGGTAGTGGAGGTGGTAGGATGGACATGCAGACAGATAGTGCCGCTGGGTTGGCAGCATACGATTCTGGCAGCAGTCGGTGATCATGGAAGTAGATCTAGGGTACATTTTGTATAGTTGTCGTACACCTGTGAGCCATTTTAGGCGCATGGTAGTTGCGAACGGCTTGATTGAGTTGCTAGCTAGCTATATTGACTTGTTTGTTCCATTTCCGATCGACTCGTTCCATCGCGATCACACCCCGGCGCAATCGGATTCGACGCTGCAACGGAAACACTCTGATTTCTCAGGTGGCCTCACAACCACTTCAGGATCTGCTTGTCCTTTTCCCGCCGCCTGCACTACCTCTGTGGCAGTTTCTTCGTCTTCTTTGTAGTCTCCTTTGGCCGTTACGAGAAATAGCTGATGTATCTTATGTGACCTCATCCCGCGAGCCACCTGATAGAATGACACCCAGTGTTTGGGCGCTTGACCACGGATGGCGAGCAGCAGCTCTCGACGAGGTAACAGCCCGCCGGGGGCAAAATCAACCCTTTCGGACTGTGAGCCTTGCAGCTCATTCCATTTTCTTATCATCGCAGCTTTGGCCTTGTCAGATGGAAGCGCGGTGTCTCGTTCGAGACGAGTCACCGGTTTATCGAGTCTGAGTTCGCCAGAAGCAGAGCCAGAAGCATCTATATGCTGCGTAGCCGTAGTAGCACTTGCAGACAACGAAGTAATATCCTATTCACTGGCGGGCAATTTCGCACGCTACAGAGCACTCTAGCCAAGGGCAAGGCAACCGGATTCTCTCGGTATGCTAGCACCGGCCATGGACTGTGACAGTGTCTACCTTGGACGATCTCCTGCAATTCCGATTCCGATTCCCATGGCCGCTCGATCGTTCATCGTCGAATTCATCGAGTTTTCGGGACTAACGGCTGCAGACCCAGACCCAGACCCAGACCCAGACCCAGACCCAGACCCAGACCCAGA
>Ga0136560_1001729_pt1 | contig 11242 bp, 13 predicted proteins | sample AntRauMeHopE1497_FD_104925 | JGI IMG/M metagenome (GOLD analysis project Ga0136560, IMG submission 104925) | Saline lake microbial communities from Rauer Islands, Antarctica - Metagenome Hop E1 #497 | ecosystem: Environmental > Aquatic > Non-marine Saline and Alkaline > Saline | place...
AAAATATGTATTTCTGTCTGGATCCATACACGTGGTGGGTAGCTCACACTTAGATTCCACTCTAACTGCTCTAGACGAATGGCAGCGTGCGGAGGAGGTGGCAAAGATGCATCTTTAACTATTGAATATGAGGTGGAAGCTCTCGAAGCCGTCCCGGCCGTGGATCCCAGCGATGCATTTGGACCCAAATGGGAAACCTTGCCCGACGCCGTGAGCCCGCAAGAAGAAGCAGCGCTCAGAACAGAGAGCGAGAATGCCAGCCCTGGAGAGGAGGTCTGCGATAAGCTGAATCCATCGAATTATCCTGAGTTCTTAGTTGACCCACGTTCAGTTCATCCGAAGGGAACTGGCGCAACAGCCAAGGAGTTAATTTAGCTGGGAACTGATTTCTGCATAGAAGCCACGGATGCTTTCATGGCGACGATCTCAGACAACAAACCAGGTACTTGGGACAAATTGGGTCTGCATCAGTTCTATCGAGACGATTACAATGAATAGATCATGGCTGCTGCTGGCAGTGTCCAGGTCGAAGGTCGTACGCTGGAGTCCGAGGTTGCGGCTTATTGGGCGGCAGAGTACGCCCCGGCGAAGATGATGGCTCCAGAGCATGCGGCAGCGTTTAAAAACCCAAGATTGGAGTACCCCAAGCGGGAAAAGATTGTGCAGCGGCAGAGGGACAACTACGAAAAGGATCTCGCGGGCGCTGAAGAAGCCATGAACAAGGCCGCAGACGCCCAGCGCGAGCTCGCAATCGCCGAGGCGGATTTGGCCCTTGCAGAGGCAGATATCCAACCTGCTAAGGATACGGCTGCTGCCGCAGAAGCGCATACGGAGGCTATGACGCAGGCAAGAGCAGATGGGATGGCGAGGCAGGCAGTAGTGCAGAAGCAGGTCACCGTGGCCAAGCAAGCGGCCTCGAAGGCCAAGCAAGCGGCCACGAAGGCCAAGCAAGCGGCGGCACAGGCTGCGAAGAAAGCAGACCCGGGTCAGGAAGCCCTAGAGGCAAAGCATGCAGCGGATGAGGAGGCCCATGTGCAGTTGTCGCAGGAGTTGCATGAGATGGAAGAGATGCTGGCCCAGGTCAAGCAAGAGGTCAAGGACTCCGCAGCTGCAATGTCAGAGGCCAGAAAAGCGGCAAATGAGGCAAAGAAAGTGGTCCAGACGCTGGAACGAACTGCAGCTCCACTCCGGGCGGCGCTGAAAGTGATCCCTCGCAAGATCAAGACGTTCGAGGACAAGGTGGAGAAACTCGAAGGGGTGGTGCAGATGTGGCAGTCCAACGTAGGTAAGGCAGTGCAGGACTTCAAGGACTACAGGGAACAATCTGAAGCTACTTTGGCCCGGCGGGAGAGGGAGGAGGCTGAGGTAATGGCCAAGTTTACTGCCGGAAAAGCCATCGTGGACGCCTTCGATTGCAGCAAATACTTGGATGACGTCAGGCGTGCGTTCCACTATGCACAGCTAGAGGAGCGGAGGAAGTGCATTGATGATGTGGCAGGTCCTGAAATCTATGAGTTCACTTGGAAGACGGAGGACAATAAGGGGTACGCAAAGCACGGCGCGAAGCGGTGGGAGGCTATCCAACGCAACGATGCGCGGAAGCGGAGGGCAGCCATCGCTCGGCAGGATGCAATGCGGAAGGCGGCGAGAGAGCTGAAGGAGGCTCTAAGGGGGATGTGAGCGAGCTCCCGGTGTCGACGAATGGCTGCGGCATCGGATGCCATTCCACTGCCGCCAGCGTGTGAAGCAATCGATCGATTTCTTGGTCTGAAGAGATCCGGAACCCAATAATCCGGATCTAGGATTCCGGATCTGTGTAAGCGCAACTAGACAGGTTCTCCTGGCCAATGAGTTGTGTGTCAATTGTGTAAAAACTCTTTCATGTCTCGTCACGCCAGTAGTGGCCTTTGGCCTCGAGTGCAGCTGCGGCACGAACCGTGGCTGCCAGCCCCCTTGCTTGAACGGCTGCTCTCTCTCTTGGCGCGATCGATGCCGAGTTGCCCATCCTCGTACTAGAGGGGCCAATAACCTGCCGGTCACCACCGAAGCGGCCATGGATATCTCTGACTCCCTTCAAGGCGGAGCTGCCCACCGCCATCGTCGGTAGTGACCCGCGGAGAGACAGACCTAGACTGAGGTAGTCGTGCTGCTTGGCCTCTGTCGTTCCTAGCGGAAGCCGGCTACGCTGCACTGGGGGCAAAGACACCGCCCGTACATCTCTAACCGTCTATATCGATCGACCAATAGGGTCAGATTTCAATGCTACAAGCCCAGGTGGATTCGTACTATCTTGATGATTCATAACCAGAACAGGAGTACCCTCTCCACCCCCATCTAGATACGGATCTGAGCCTAGATCAACCAGGGATGTGCCTGTCTCTGGTTGCAACCGCAAGGATTGCAAGAGGGGGTCGTCCGAGCCATTAGTGCCCTAAGCGGCACGATCTGCAATGCCTTGACGTCGGGCAACCCTGACTGTCATGGAGAGCGCTGCAGGGAGGGCATTGCCTCTGGCAAAACTCTTCGCCATGGTGTCACCCGCAGTCTCATCGGGAAGCACACCGGCAAGCTACCACTCGAGCTGATGCTAATCAGTGGCACCTCCAGCTTCACGCGCACTGCGAGGCACGCGGCTGCTACGCGCAGGCTCGCTTTTCTTAGAAGCTCCGCCGGAACCTCTATATGCGAGCTATGTGATTGTGCCTGGTCCCATCGTTTGCCTTGCTCGGAGATCCCGGTCGTCGAGGCCGTAGATCGTCTGTTCCAGAGGCAACAGCGCACCTTGCCTCTCAGTGGTGGGGGATGAGATCAAGCTCATCGCCCTTGCGGCGGGCAGTTGGGCCGATACTTCGCCGCTATAGGGTCCTCTACGAGCAGCATCTGTATGAGGCAATTCTCCGTGATAGTTGGGTGCCCCGGGAGTGATCATCCTCGCCGATGCTGCTCTTGGTGCCACACGCCCGCTATAGGCAAATGCATCATGCTTGGTAGTAGCGATATGCTCGGCCAAGCCAAGACCTTGTCGCTGACCTAGATTAGTGGATCCGTCGAGGGACTTTCCAAGCTCTGTCTCATCACAGCCATCGGATTCCTTGTCATCACCACCTGCTGGACGAAGGATTCCGCTCGCACTCAGCGTGACTTTCGCAGTTCCAGACAACTGGCTTTCCGTCGGCAGAGCTACGATACCGTCGGCTTCCTCTTCGTCCTCGAAACCATGACCTGCAGCAATCTCAACTCCTTTGGCGGTGCTAGCTTCTACTTCTCCGGTGACTGACAGTATTATGCCGCCCTCGGCTTTAGCGTGCTCGAGATTGTCCGCATCGCCATCACCCTCATCGCTCGGCTCTGCCGCATCATGGTCGATAGCGGAGGCTGCATGTGTACCTGAGGCCTGATATGGCCCAGGAAGTTTCGCACCCACTTCTACGTGATTAACACCACCTGTATCAAGCGGTTGACTTGGCTTGGACCCAGGCAAGGGCGCTTCCGGGATGGCATCTTTACTTTCAGCTGCCTCATCCGATGTACACTTCTGGCCTTCCTCAGCTGCTTGGGATTCAACAGGCTTGTCATTTCCTGATCTGTAGCACGTATAACCGATTCCACTCTTCTGTAGCACGTCGAAGTCAGCTTCGATTGGCTGCTGCTACAAACTTGCAACGTGATCTGAGCCATTGCTAGGCCTGCTAGCTGTGTGACCACTCGGACCGACCCTAACCCGCCTCGGCAATCGCCTGCCGAGCAGGGCCAGGGGCACGGCCCCACGCGATGCTTTCGTCGCTCCAAGTAGAGCTTGCATCGCATCTTGGTACCGGAGGCGACGTCCAAGTTCGTGCTTGTCCGAGAGTTGAAGGTGTTTGCTGAACGCAAGCGAAGTCACTTCGTCTGGTTTCACAGCCGATTCTTTCGACAAGCTAGGGCGGCTGTCGCCATCCGTTGCTTGCTCATCCTCGAAGGCCTCGCGGAATGCCTGTACAGTCTCTTCATCTTCTCTGATGGCATCGCTATCTGAAGTGTCGTCTTCCTGTTCCTCCAACGAGTCCTGCTTTGGGTCCCACACGCGAGAACCCTCCCCGCGAGCAGACGCAAGCGTGCCTGCCGTGGCCGGCCCCGTCGATGACCTGCGGTGGCCAGTCGGTCGCATCTGCCTCGTCACAGTGGACTCTCTCGCAGCGATGCGCACCGCTTTCCCAGCGGCTTCGAAGCCTATGACTGGCCTAAGCAGGGACATGTCGCCTTTGCCTCCAGTGCTCCTCTACTGGCAGGACAGCAAGAAGGCAAGCATCTCTCTCGCTGTGGGTCTCTCACTTCGATTGGGTGACAACAGCCGGATCACCAACGGCAGCATGAGCGGAGTATGGCGGCGGGGGATCATCCGGGCGATGCGGGCGAGCAGCAGCCGGCGATGCACCTTACGGTGCTCTGAGAGGAGTCCCTTAGCCGCTTTCGCGTCCTTGATGTTGGCCTTCACGTCGTCGAGAGCGCGAGGGAGAGCCATGTTCGATTCCTTCAGCGCACTGACTGGCCGTCCTTTGCCGTGGTGCTCCACCTCTGGTGCAAGACCGCAATCCTCGCGGTCATCCGGCGATAGCTGATAGGTGCTTTTGTCATGCGAGAAGGGAGGCTGCAGAGTTGCGAGCTCCAGTAGGATCACCCCTACCGCGTACATATCGTCTTGCTGGGACGGGAGAGCATCATGTGAAGCCGCGCCTATGGCTTCGCCGCGCTCGGGCGAGAGATATAGAGCATCGGCCGAAGTCACCGACGGAACGGCAAGCACCGTTCTAGTATCTTGGACGATTGGCTCGCCTCTGCGAGACGCCCGCTCGCTAGTGGACCCTCCACCCAACTGCAGTTTTCTCACCAACGCGTTCTTGGCCGTTTCCTTCAGCCGATCATTCATTTCTAGTGTAGCAATGGCTCCGATGGGCATGAGATTGCCTGCCTAGGTAGCCGCCCCTTCGGAAGGCGGAGCCACGAGATCTGGTGGAATGACTGGAAGCTTTGCTAGGCACACGGTCCAGCCGACTTCGGGCTGGTCCTCGATGGAAGGGAGAGGCCTTGGCTGCCGAGCTGCTCGTTTTCCTTGCATGACTCCGGATTGCTGCACGTCTTCATCCACGTGCGACCACGCTCTGTCCACTTGAGCATACACCCCATCATGCACAAAGACAGCCGACGGCACAAGATTTCCGTGTGCGATGCCGCTTCGATGCAGTTGCAGAAGAGCGCGGCACAGCTACAGGGCCCAAGCGTAGAGAAGACGAGGTCCCGGCCTCGCCGCTCGCTCTGCTTCTGCGCGTCCTCTTGCCAGCACAAGCCGGAGAGCCAGAGTCTGAGGTGCAGACCCAGAGCCATCCCACCCGGACACGGATTCAGGTGCTCCACGGCCATGCCTCGGGCCTGGAACGAGAGGGTGGGCCACAACAAGTCTTGATGCTCGCTTGTACGACAGAGACTTGCCCCTACTGCCTGCAGCTGTCGCACTTTCAGAGGCAGTCACGTGGTCGGTTGCCGGCGCTCGCATAGCACGCTCTGTGGCAGCCTCGTTAGCCTGTGCTACTTCATCAACGAGCCTCCACCACAGGATAGGGATCAGATTGGGGCAGCCTTTCGTAGCCTATTCGAGAGTGCTCATCCTGTGGGCTACTGCCCGCTCAGCATACGCGCATGCGGCCTCAGCTAGCCTTACGGGGACTCGTCCGGGTACGGCAGACAGCCATGGCTCGGCCATGCCGGACGACCGGACGATCTGCTGATCGTGGTCCTCTGCGACCTTACGCCGAGGCCTGCTGACAGGAGCGCTTCTCCTAACCGGCACGAGGCCCATGGAGTCGGAGCCCCGCTACAACACGGTTGTCCGATCCGAGACGTCTTCGCTGTCCTCCTCACCGAAGCCGTCACCTATAGCTTGCACCGTTCCATTCTCCAGGAGGTGCATAGTCGTTGCTTCTGGCACACCGGGGAGCAGTGATCGCGTGAGGCCTCGCCGTTCCTGCTGCCTGGAGACGAAAGGGACTTGCGTTGCTGCTATTTCAACAGAGCGCACGACTACGAGTCCCTATGTAGCTGTGGCAGCCGCTACCATCCCCCCCGCAACTGGCTGCGAGACATCATGCTACGTGGTTAGGGTCGCCTCGCTGCGGCCGTCTTTTCTTGGTGCCAGTCCTGCAGCGACCGGTGGCAGCTTCAGTGTCAGCGCCGCCGTGGGTTCCGTCAGTTGCAGTCGCTTCAGGAAATCTGCCTGCAGATCTTCATCCATCTGAGCTATTTCTTGCTTTGCCCCGACTGCTTTCTCGTGCTTGCCTTCCGCAGTCCAGCGCTTGATGCTTTCTTGCAGGTTCGTGCGGCGACTGTCCCTTTGCTGCTGTCGGAGCTCGGACACTTTAATTACCGTGATTGACATCTGATTCAGCCGAGACAAGAAGCCTAGTCCCGCTGCGTCACGCCCAGCCTCTACGTGTCCTTGCACTGGCACTGCGATAGAGTGGGTCGTAGTTATAGATGCGCTTGCACCTGAGCCAGTGCCGCTAGAGGGTTCCCGAGCCAGCGCATCATCTGATTGACCCGCATCGCTTGCTGGATCGCTTCGGCCGCCGCCTGCTGCACCTGCACCGAGCATATGCTCCCTATGGATCGAATCGACGGCTTTGCTAGCCCCTCCAAGGGGCACCTCGGACAGAATGGATTCAACTTTGGTGCGTACGCCTGATGGGACGGGAGCCAGCATTGTCGCTCGCTGACGCGCCTGCATTTTGGACCGCGGGGAGGCAGAGCCAGAGGCCGCAGGATCTGGCGGCAATCCAGTCATCATTGCAAAGGAAGAGGCCAGGCCAGACGTCTCTGTTCCTTGCAAAGCAATTCCAGCATCTGCTCCTAGCATGCTGCCCAATGCCCCCAGCCCTTGCTGGCCGGGGACCACCATGCCGGTCTCTTTTGAAGTGTACGCCGCTCGGTTAGAGCTGTATGCAGAAGTGAGAAGCATAGCCAGGCCAGAGTCCGAGCTCTGCGCGATAGACTATCGCATCGTTGGGTCTCGCATCACGTGATACTACGATGTTCCTGCAGCAGCCAACGCAAGGCGAGGGGCAGAACCCCTCTGGATACCGGCGCTGCTCTCCCCCTCGGCGAGCTCCTCCTGTGCGGCCTGCAGCAGCGAGAGAAGGCCACCCGATGGAGCACTATTCTCGGCCTCTTTCAGCCCACGGACCCAGACGAGGCGATTCAGACCCTTCACATCTCCCTCAGAGTCTGCAAGGATGCGTCGCCATTCCTGTTGTAGCCTTGCCTAGGCAGAGCTGTCTGTCTCTGCTGGGGGCCCCACCGCGATCAATGCTTCCCGTGATAAAGGGAGGGCGGTGATAGCGGCCGACCCTCTCAGCTGTGCCGCCCTTGTAGCAGCAACCTCTGCTGAGGTCGGACGTCCGTCAATTGTGCCAGTTCTAGTATGATTTAGCTGCCGTAGCTGGACTGCAATGTCTTCGGTGAGCATCTGCCTGCGTTCGTCTTCCTCTCTGACTCGCCCGATCGCTCTGAAAGATGTATCCTTGAGCGAATGCGTCATTCGCTTCACGTCCGCGCTGTGTTTTCCTGTGAGCCTGTCTCTCGCTTCCGGGCGGTAGGCGTTTCTTCTTGCCATGCCAGCGGGCGAGTTCCATTCCAACTGTTCCCTGTCCAGGCGAGCCCTGGCCCTTTTGTTGCACCGCGACCATCGGCGGCGGTAGCACTGGAACCAATCGAAGTAATCTCTCTCGCGTCCCAGCAGCTCCTGCAGCCTGGAAATCATTCCGACGCTGGCGCTGCCGCCGTTAGAGAGTCCTTTGCCAGGGTCTCGCACAGGGACTCCACTGCCGAAATCAACATTGCCGCGTAGCCGTCCCACTTGGGCAGTTAGCGCCATCAGTCGATGTGCAAACTCATCGCCGGGGGTGGTAGCTGACCCTGGTCTTTGACCCCGTCGCATGGCTTGGCCTAAGGAACTACGAGACTGCGGCCGGCTCGCCGTGGCTGGTCTGGAGCCGGGGAGACTCCTTGCCTGGTTGTGCGCTCCAACCGCGTGCCAAATCCCGCCAGTGACTACCTCATCCTCGAAGCTAGTGCGACCCCCTTCCATGGGCACGATGCGGACAAGAGTGTCACCTACCAGTACGCCGGCTGCTTCTGCCTCAGCCTGTCCGACCGTCATCCCGAGCCGAGGTTCCCAGCGCATCAGCCGTGCATCAAGCTCCTCTAATTCACCAAGGTTAGACTCCTCCGCCATCGCACCTGGCACAACCTCACCGAGCCGCCGGGCATCTCGCTCGGCGATCTGGTTCATCCTGTGGTGTCCTTTCCGCTGCATGTAGCGGAGGGCGCGGCGAATGCGCTCTCTGAGCCTGCACGATGCGTGGCTACCAGGACTAAATTGACCTCGCCAGAGTCCGTCAGGGAGATACTCGGGTTCCGGCCAGTCTACGGAGGATGCATCGCTTGTTTCTGCTTCTTCATCCGTTCCGGGGTTCGATTCCGACTCAGGGGATTCGCATCGCTTGGACCCTTCCCGGGTCATGGCAAGCTGCTATGCCGCCGAGTGAGCCGAAATTTGTTCATTCTTGCGTCGAATCACGTCCCACACTGCACCTTTGGACTTCGCAATGCCAGGAGCGGCTTCATTGCGAGACCGCCGAAGGCTAACCCGTGCTTTTTCCCGTGCCAGGGCTACACTCAGTGACATCCACATGCGGCGCCTAGGCCCAGTGAGCCATGGCGGTACAGGACCCGCGGGGAAGGCCGAGTCCTCTACCCTGTCATCCTCCAGCTCGCTCGCGGATGATTCTGACTCCGCGTCTTCCCCCTCTCTGAACTTTGTATCTTCTCCCTGTGCCGCCCCTCCCTCTTCTTCGTCGACCCCCTGTCCATCCTTGATCGACTTGCTGCCAGCTGCGGCAGCTCGAGAACCTTGGACAGTCTTCGCCGCTTTCGCTTTAGGTCGCCCGGTGTGCTGATCGTCATCGTGCCAATCCAGCTTTGCGAGTCGCAGAGTCCCATCATTTGAATCTTTCTCGCGAGAAGCAGAATTTCCTACCTCGTCCACCCGTCTGTTAGCCTTTGCTAGAGCCCCAGCTACGTGGGTACGACCCCCAGTAGCTCGATCCACTCCGGAGGCCGCCTGTTGCATGGCAGTCCCCATCCAGCCACTGCCTTCCCCTGTCTGCTTTCCACTTCCACCCGCAGATGAAGCCCCCCCTCCAGATACAGAGCCAAGTGAGCCGCGACCATTCGTGATTCGTCCTACTGAACCGAGCTCCCGGGCCTCGTTGAAGCGCCTGAATTCATTCGAGCCTTCCTTGACGGCTTTCTCCCCCTCCACGCCCAGTCGCCCCAGAGCATGCACATCAGCGCCACGACGAGCTACCAGGAAAGCAATTCTTGCTGCCCTGCGCTCCTGTTCATCCCGCTCTTCTCGCAGCTGGTCCTCCGGGACTACAAATTTGCGGCGGACTGCGGCGTTCATCATATTCTGCGGAACGCCCATATGTGCGCCGCCTGGAGAATTCACCAGCTGCTGCAGCTGCATGCCTAACATGAGCTAGCGCCATTCCGTGTGCTTGGCTCTCCAACCTCGCAGCACCCAGTCCTAGGCCTCATCATCTGGCATGCGACCTAGGCCAAGTTGCGCCAGGCTTGCCTTCAGGTGTGCCGTGCCAGGCACCCCGAGAAGGGACAGCATCTCGTGCTTGGAAAATCCCATGGACTGCGCAAGCCGTTTCGCCCTCTGAAAGGCGAAATCGACGGGATGAATCGAGAACCGAGGCCCACTTCCTTCAAGTCGCCAAGATATAGTGCGATCGGCAGCAATCTCACGCACCCACACTTCTTCCCGCCTCCAACGAGGTAGCTCGATGGCTAGCCGGGTGCCTGCTCCCCCCTATCCGAAAATCTGCCTCATAAGCTTCGCCCTGGCCTCGTCGGCCTCCTCGAGGGGGGCCAGCTGCGCCCGCAGAGCTTCTCTGGAAGTCTCAGGGCTTGGGCCGTCCTACCGTTCGTCAGGCATACTAATACGACGCTTTATGTCGTGGATTTCCTTCTCGTGCGCTGCGTTTAGGAGACTTGCATCCGCTCGTTCGATGGCTGCCACGGCGTCGATGAATGCCTATGCTAAGGCTCTCGATCCATTCGAAGACGACGACAGCTCTATGGCACGCTGACGAAGCGGCTCAGCTATTTTGTGGCGGCGCCGCGCTTCCTCGATCCGCTCCGGAATGGGTGGGATGACGAGAGCAGGGTGGTGCCTGAGAGGCGGAAGCAGACCGTGCTGGACGGACTATTGCATCGCAGCGCTAGCAGCACTGCGACCTGGGGTCCAATCGGATGCTCCGGACGGTGCAGATGCGGCCATCTTCATCTCTTGTTCCCTGGCATTATCTGCGCGCGCCTAGGAGCGCTGCAGCTTTGCCGCCTGCCTCGCTTCCTATAGCATCGTCTCCCGCTGCTGCTCCTAAACCTGTTCTGGCGTTAGGGGGCCGTCTGGTTCATCCAGCCCCACCCCTATGCCCCACCATCGTTCGTCATCGAGCCAGTGCAAGCCCTCGCCTATTTCTGCTTCGTCATCCGTGGAGTCCGAGTCCGATTGGTCCAGCCAGGCAGGAGTACTTGAGCGATCTGTTCTCTGGGACAGAGACCGCTGATACGCATAGCTCTCCCTGTCGGAGGGAACAGAGCCTACATTTTCATCTGTAGAGCGGGCGCCGGACCCGGCGAGACCCCTTCGGGTGTTACTAGCAGGAGGCAGTGCCAGCCCCTCCCTGACCTGCGCTGCTCTCCATGCATCGGCGTCGTCGCTGTCCGAGTCAGATTTCGAACCCATTGAATTGGCACGGACCGTGACATTGCTCTGTATGCATTTGGATTTCCCAGTGCTAGCTTCAGCCCGGATACTCCCACCTGCGGTTTCACTGCCGCTGCCGCTGCTCGCTGCCGCTGTCTCCCCGATGGATCGAAGCCACATAGTAGCCCCGGCGCCAGACAGATTCAGCATGGCCATGCCAAAGGAAGACGGCTCATTAGGTGATTCTGGACCAACCAGGTCGCGCAAGACATTATCACTCATGCGCGTGACCGCCTTGCCCGGCACACCTACGCCGGCATCGTACAATTTCTGCTCGATTCCACGTTCCTGCAAAGCAGCAACGACGTTACGATACCGCTCCAAAGCCGCATCTCCGCGCTCCAGCACAACCGTCTCTGATGCAGTTTCTGC
>Ga0136560_1001730_pt1 | contig 11238 bp, 18 predicted proteins | sample AntRauMeHopE1497_FD_104925 | JGI IMG/M metagenome (GOLD analysis project Ga0136560, IMG submission 104925) | Saline lake microbial communities from Rauer Islands, Antarctica - Metagenome Hop E1 #497 | ecosystem: Environmental > Aquatic > Non-marine Saline and Alkaline > Saline | place...
ATTGGGAGTGGAGGTGGGTACTAGCAGGGCACGCACCGGTCGAAGAATGCGATACCGACACCGAGAGCAGCCGGTGCGATCAGAGCGTTGGTTTCGGTGCCGCCTAACGCATGGGTGACTCACGGGGTGATTAGCACCCCGGGCATAGGCTCTGCTCGTGCTACCATGGGACCCATGGGAGGCGTGTCGCATATGCGGGCTCACGACACGTTCGTAGCGGAAGCACGTGCATATGGACACACGATTAGAGCCAGCAAAGGGGTGGTTCAGGGGTCTGATCGCAACCGAGGAACAAGCAAGAAGTATGAGTAGCCGGGTCATTCGCTGTCCCTATGGCCGGGAACTGCCCCCGCGCAGGGTCGCGTCTAGCTCCTTGCGCTGGACATTGATGACACTCTGGTCAGAAAGGACGGAAAACCTTCCCACGGACCTGACAAATCTGGCCTGCGCGCTCTTGCCATTCGGATCCGACACCGGGCGATCGAAATGGCAGCCTGGGGTGCATAGAGAGACAGACCCATGTAGACCGCATAGACCGGGGAGACCGGATTCATCCTCAGAGCCGGTAAGAAAGCCGGCGGGGGAAATCTTGCCGGGCCTTGTGCCTCCGATGGGTCGGAATTTCCTGCCAGCTCGCATGCACTCCTGCTCCCTCTCGTAGTTCTCATCACAAATCAAGGTGGCATGGCATTTAGCAACTGCAGCAAGCGAATCCATTTACGATTGCAGACGGTCGTTCGGAGCCTGAGTTTAGCTGGTGTCCCTGCCATGGTAATTGCCGCACCGAGCTATGACTGGTGTAGAAAGCCATGCCCTGGTGGCTGGCAGATGGCTTGCTTGGCGGTGACAGCGCTGACCGGGGGTCTGTCTGTGGACCATGGCAGGAGTTTGTTCGTCGGAGATGCAGCCGGACGAACTTTTGACCACAGTGGGACTGACTTCGGGCTGGCGTTTAACGCCGGAATTAGATTTAGCACGCCCGAGCAGTTCTACGGGTTTAAGTCAGGAGCGAGTCCTTGTTCCCTGGGCTACGTCCACGCTTCTCCTAGGGTCCATTTGCCTGAAGAGACCCTGCTGGCCGTCGTGGGGACACCGGGTGGCGTGCCGCTGGGAATGGTGAACGCGCAGCCCAGGGAACAAGACCTGGACAGAGCAGCGGGAAGCGACGGAGACGCGGGCGGGCCGGAGTCGAGGGATCTCGTCGCTGCCCTCGACAGGCTCTCCCAGGCTGCCCGGCGTTCAAGAATCCCGGGTGGCCCGTTGCCTCAAGCGACTGCCAGAGAAGCAACTGCGGCTTCATTTCGCCACATATTACAGAAACTCCGGCTTCATTGGTAGCAGCGTCAATCAGAGGATTTATCGCGATTGCAGCGCATGGGAAGCTTGGCTGAAGGCGAGCAGCAGCTCGTGAAAGTTTACGAGCCTAGGGTCGCTTTCGATGAGGTCGCTACGACTATGGTGCGCAGGATGGCGAGCAATAGCTTCAATGGTGGCGCACTGTGGATCCCTAGCGACCCGGAGGGTGCACTTGAGCCCGTATGCTCCATGGAAGATGAAGAATAGCTCAGGCGCAAACGCACGCACCCGGACGGAGGATTCCGCAACACCAAGCTGCAAGGTATGAGTGCGATGCCAGGGCATCCATACCCCGGAGGGACGTAGGATGCTGCGAGCTGCGGACTTCGAGCAATGGCTTTCGGACCGTCGGCGTGGGCAGCACTTGGCTCACGAAGGAGACGAAGGCTCGTTCTGTAGGCCCGGTGGTGGGCCAAGCGAGCTAAGCAAGCGATCCTGTCCGGCAGCGACCGCCCATGGACAAACCCGCTGTGGAGGATGCCGCAATACAGCTGTGAGCTGTCGAGACAAGCAACCATGCAGGCCTGCTTGCAGCACGCCCATGCTGACGATGCGACAACAAGTGCATCGCATGCAAGTGCAAGCATCGGCGATGGCGAAATCAGAGGCATTAATGCTGATACTGGGACAGAGACAGCGCAGTTGTCGACCACTGGCCCTTCACAGACCATCGCGCCTTCGCCCATGCCCAGGCACCCAAGCGCATTCGGCACGATTCGCACGCTACAAAGAGCGGCCGCGCCATGGTACGCAGGCTACTGCCGCGGTCGATGGATGCCGAAGGTCCGGTCACCACCCGTGGTCATTGTTCTCTAGGGGTGCCAGGGCCTTGGCAAGTCGACTCTCGCGGACGCAATTGTGAGGAGGGCGGGCAACGGCTCGCTCCGCATCTGTCAGGATACCATTGCAGGAGGGACGTTTAAACATGTCGAAAGAGCGCTCTAGTTAGCCATTGATGCCACCAGGACGGCTGTTGACGACAGTGGAGGCATCCGGGGCAGCTCTGCCTCTCGAGCGCGAGTTGAGGGCGCGAGAAGGTATTCCAGCAAAGCATACGAGCCAAATGGAAATGCGTGGCTCTTTGACGCTTCGCCCGTTCCCCTTCGCACGGTGACGCTCGAGGCGAGTTTGAGCACCCGTGGTGACGTCATGGAGGACCTTCCTCCTGGCCCTTGGATTGTGATGGATCGGATGCATCAGAGTGCCGAGTAGGTGCACAAGGTGACGAGATGCCTCGTTGGGCAAGGGGTTCTCATCGTGGGGATGTCGTTGGCTCGCGATTTGAGCGCGGCAATCGACGGCGCTGCTCGGAGGACGTGTGTCCCCAGCCAGATAGGAATGCAGTGGCTGGGGCCAAGCGACGGAGAGCATGCGGGCTTGTTGCGAAGAGACTTCCCGGTCCCTCGTGATCATTCGAGTGGGATGCGCGCAGCGGGGACAAGGGGTGGACGCGGGGGTATCGGCGACAATTCTCGTGCGGCAGGCGCTCATCGAGACCGAGACATGGATTTGGAGCAGATGACGGTGGAGGCTGGTATGGCGGCAGGAGGTGCCGCGGCGGAAACAGTCACTGGCCATGGCGGGGCCAAAACCATAGCGGACGCACCGGCTGACACTGGCGGGCCCAGCGGTTCCCAAGCAGCCCATGGCTTGCCCGCTGCGATTCCTACGTGCGAACTGCAGCGTCAACCCGCACCCTCTCGGGAGGTTCGTGCGATCCCCGCCAAAATAATTCAGGAATGTTTCTACGGTCATCGAAGCCTCGGACCAGGGCATTCCCACGAGATCGAAATGGCGATCGTCGAGGACGACGATGAACCCGTAGAGCTACCTGAGCTATTCCCTGCCAGCAAAATAACTGCGTTGCAAGAGCTGGCGAAGCAAAGAGTGGAAGACGACATCGACCAGGGGTCGGCAGCCTCTGACGCCTCTGCCACTTCAGCGGCTCGAGGACTTGGAGCTGGAGCTGGAGCTGGAGCTGGAGCTGGAGCTGGAGCTGGAGCTGTCGGAACTGTGACTGGTGCCGCGGCTGTTGCATCTGCTGCACGCCATGAAACGCTTCGAACTTCGGGAAGTATGACCGCTTGGTCGCATAAGCACAAGCACAAGCATATGTAGGCTGCGTCCATCGACAACATTGGGTTGTCTAGTTCACCGGCGGAGCTCGGCCCCTGCCTCCTCAGGGAACAACGAGACAAAGCACTTGGTAGTGGGTCAAGCGGTTCCCCTAAGCACAGTGGGACCAGACGAGGCACGGAGTCTCGCGAGTTGTAGGGGGGCATTCGAGGCCGAATCTCGTCATCCCGTGTGGGAGTGCTTGCAATGCCGGGAATGGTGGATCGATTCGCCGTGTAGGAGGCGGCCAATGCCTCGCTGGAACTCAGCGAGGGTGCCGGCTTAGGTGGCCCTGACCCGAATGGCGCCGTTCCTTCCTCTCTCTCTGTTGGGCGACTTGATGGAGATTCGGAATCCAATCAAGCTCGATTGCATGGCACAAGCGTTGCTGAACCTGACGCGATTCCAGCTAGGCGCAAACGGCATAGGTGGACGTTCAAGAAGTTGACATCGCCGCGCGGCGCCAATGCAGGTTCCGTAATGGATGACGTCACGCCGCCATCGTTTGTTAGGGCAGCCACAGGAACAGAAAGCGATGGGGGGTCGAATCGCGAGACAAAGAAAGTCACGAAGCCAGACCAGAAGTTGGGGGCAGCACCGGAAGGTCCCCGACCGGGCTGGATGAGCAGCGATGGAGAGCACAGCACCAGCGACAGCGATCTTGAAGGGAGATAGGGGGCCAAGGAACAGGGAGGGCGCGGTTAGGGGGCTGTCTTCGAGGCACCTGCTGAGGAGCACAAGCTGGCAGAGACATGGGCAAGGCTGACCCTCGGGGCTCAGGTGGAAAACACGCGGGGAGGTGGTGCAGTAGGCTCGAGTGATTTGTTTCCAGTGAATCGTTTCGGAGGGATTCCACGAGTGGAATACGTGGTACAGGCGAAGAAAAGAGTGGCAGCTGCGAGGGAGGGGAGTGGTGCTGCACTTGGTGCGGTGCGTCAGTCTCGGTCAGAGGCGGTGGTGGACGGCACTGCATTTGACCTCATCCTAGAGGTGGAGAGGGCGGAGATGGAGTACGTGAATGACATGGATGTTGCAATGCGAGGGCTTGTGATGGGCAAGGTGACAGCGGCGGTGCGGGTGGTTTGACGAGTGGAATATGACCCAGTATGACATGGATCTAGAATACATGACAGGCCTCTTGCGGGATTACGGGCGTTAGCACGAATCGCGCAGGTAAAAGCGGAGCATATATTGGGTGTGAATTTATTGGTGATTGGCGAATTTGCGCCGTGGCGGAGCGCCATGCGTCCGGGCATCTAAAGATCCGCAGCCTGAGGGCACGGGCGTTTCTTCATCTTCGGGGACTCCGGATGGGTCGATCACTATTGTGCGTTACTTTTTGACCGTGCATCACTTTCTTGCCTGCTTAACTGTTTGCTTGCTACGGTCCTAACAAGCGTTTCTATTGTATATATACTTTTCTTGTATTCCAAGCAAGTGAAGCCTTGGGTTGATTTAAAGGACGATAAACGACAAGCAAAAGGGTGATCCATTAGTGCACACATTTCGCGAGCTCCTTCATTTTCAAATATATGAGAAATTGTGCCAAGAACAGATTGGCGTTCGCCTTCATTGCACTTCTATGCATACAGAGGGCAACCCTTGCGGCTGTTGTGTTGGGAGAATACGATGAGAGACGCACTGCAACCGGCACAGAAGTACTCCACTCACACATCGACTCCATCCGTTCCGATATGGCGGCATAGCCCCTGGATAAGGTTAGCAGCAGCTCGCAGCTATCACTTATGCTTAACATGCAGTCTGGCGTGGGCATTGCGGACATGCACTGGAATAGCATGATCGATTGTGACAAGCTCTTGCGTCAAGCAGACTTTGCTATCGAAGCGGCCAAGCAGCGGTATGCAGATCAAGTGGGGTAGCCTGACAGTGCAACACATGATCTGTCAGCTGATTTGTCCAGGTACTTGGTTGCGGCTCCGACAGTCAACGCATTCACCCGATCTCAGCTGCGCCTGGACCGATCCGACGTGTCTGGGTACCAAAGATTCCGTGAGCTCTCTCCCCTGGTCGACCACTGTCTGCCTCCAATCTAGCTCGTCAGTACAAACTAGCATGACGAACACCATGGGCGCCTTCTTTCCGCAGGAACCGAAATGAGCCTCTATATTGATATGTTCGCTCAGAATTTTACCGAGGCAGAGGAGTTCATCCGGGCGAGGTCTACGGTTGCAACCAAGGCGAGCACTTACACTGGCTTCGAGCAAGTGCCGCAAGCTGTGATGCGCTGCACGGAGGCAGCTAAACCCAGGTTTGTCGTCGTGGATACAAGCATTCCTCCGTCCCGCTGGAGGCAGCTCACCCCGACCCTGCCTCGGTCACTGGGCAAGTGCCTCGAGCGAGCATCTGCAGAGGGAGCACTTGCTCGGGCGTCCACCGAGCTCGATCTCTTACTTGCAAGAGTCGATCCCATGCCCCCGCTGCAGTCTCAGCCATCGATACTTTCTGGGAAGACTGTTTCCCTTTCATTTAATTCCGAGTCGGAGCAAGAAGCGGGGGCCAGTGTGGAAGCAGCGGCAGAGGAGACGAAGGGGCTGCTGGGACGTATAAACCGGGCGGGGGCGGCGGCTGCCGTCGGGGCGATGCTTTGGCAGTAGACCATGTTAAGAGACAAGCAAGAGAGACTTCAATTGCATCAAGATGGAAGGGGGGTTTAGAGAGAGAGAGAGGTTGGGTCGCCAATGATCAGCATAGAAGAAGTTGTCGTCGGTGCTGCCAACAACGGCATTTTGACGCTTCTTCGGGGCGATCACGATGCCGCTGTAAAAGGAACACCAGCAGATTTGATGGCGTCTGCTCTGGCACACCCAGCTACCAGGCTAGCAGCGCGCGCTACTGCAGTACTTCCTGGTGCATCGCATGGTGGTGCGCTCGTGCTCCGCGGGCTTACCCCCGAGCAGCTCCCTGGGGGAGAGAAACCTGGTCCTGTTCCCCAGGACAGTCCGATTCATCTAGTGGCCGCAGTTGCCGGACTATGCGCCGAAGAGCTGGAGGTCTGGAGGACAGGCTCCAGCACAGGAGGACACGACCAGCTGCTAGATCCATCTTCGTCTTCATATGGATCTTCCTCTGGGTCGCGGAGTGGCGGTCTCAGCGGGACGCGACTTGATAGAGCTTGGCTGGGCCAAGCGGGTGCGAGAGCGATGCAGCCCGATGCTTTCATTTCCTCGTGGGAACCTGCCCCTCTAAGACCCAGGGAACAATGGGCTCCTGAGCACTTGACTCGTGCCCTAACCCGATGTATTGAGATCAACGACAACGCTGCCTGTGTTGCAGCCCTGAGCCATCCGCACATGTCCATCCGTGGTTCCGCGTGCGCTGCGGGAGGTATGCCCGTGTTCCCTGGAGATCCAGCCCTAGCCTTGGCATGCGCGCAGGAGATGTGGATAAAGCAATCCACGTACGACTTCCCCCTAAGACAGGCCTCTGTGATGCCGCCACTGGTGACTACGAGAGGCCGATGGCCCCCAATGGCAGGCTGGACCCAGGGAACACCGTGGACAGCAGCTGCTGCTGGTGGATCCTTCGTGGAGCCCGGTGCCCCGTATCAGCCTTCAACCGGTCCATTGGCACCCTAGCGTATGCCGGTACCTCTCTGGGCCCTCGGGTTCCCCGCGACATGGAAGGACCAGGTGAGTCCCCTGCCGTGGACAGGACAACTGCAACAGGACAGGTGGGTCATCGAGCACGTGTACCCCGGACTCAGAGGTGGGTATTTCTTCGAAGCTGGTGCGGTAGATGGCCGCGAGCTATCTAACACGTGGGTACTGGAGAAGGAGTACGGCTGGAGGGGTCTCCTCGTGGAGGCGCGGAGGGAGGCAGAGGCTAGCCTTCGACACTACAGGAAGGGGAGCAGTATCGAGATTGCACTGCTCGGGGAGAACGACCAGGAGGAGAATGTGCTTCATGTCGCTCCTATGTGGAATCATGACAACACCAACACGACCGCCAAGTTTCTCCCCTTGGCCGAATCTGGCCCCGAGGGTACTTTCCACCCAAGCGGCTGGGTCTCCACGGGTGAGGTGCATCGGACGAGGAGGCTCGACCGGCTGCTGGATGAGGTGGGTGCTCCTGAATTCATCCATTACTTCTCGCTCGACGTGGAGGGATTCGAGTGGGACGTCCTTCAGACCTTCCCGTGGGAGACCAGAAGGATCGGCGCTCTCAGCATCGAGCACGTCGACAGCGGTAACGTGCACTTTGTAGAGGAGGCCCGTATATCGGAGCTGCTCCTTCGGCACGGCTACGTGAGGGAGCGAGTGCTGATGCAGGATTCTCTGTGGGTGCATCGCACTGTGGCGCAGCAGATGCAAGATCGGGAGGTGGAGTCCAAGCGGAGGAGGCGGGGTAGAGCGAGGAGACCGGGCTTTGCTGGGGGTTCCGACTGGTCATCTAGAGGGGAAGATCACGATCGGTACCTTTGATGCCGATTGCCAAGACGATTAGACCCCACATGAGACACAGTGGGGCACAGGGGGGCACAGGAGGGCACAGGGGGGCACAGGGGGGCACATTGGGGCACAGTGGGGCACAGGGGGCATAGTGGGGCACAGGGGGGCACAGAGGGGTAGTGTAGTGGCTGGAGCGCTGGCACCGCGGACACATGATGGGGCATGGTCATGCTACATCGGAGTGGTCCTGTCGTTGTTTCTTCCACTGCAACAAAATAGCATTTTTGTAGCAATGCATGAGCGTAACCCACTGACAGGCAGAATCAAGCTCATCCCCATCGCTGTCGCCGTCGCCTTCCCTGTCCCTGTCCTCTGCGTCCATGTGCATGACCTCGACAGAATGCACCAGCTTTCTCGAATCGCATCTGGTCGATACTGGATCGGCCTTGCTGCCAGTATGTATTCAAAATGCAACAGGCTGCCACTTTGCCCATCCGGTGCGTACTCGATATTTAATACTCAACACTCGTCATTGCACGTAAACGAGCCAACCGAGAACTAGATAGAACAGCACGGCTGGGTATAACACCAGTAGTCGTCTTCTTTCCTCTACCGTGGTCTAGAGGAAGACGAGCGCCGCCCGTCCCGACCACGTTATTCCCGCAACGGTGCAAATGGCTCTGAACACGCCGTTGCTCCACAGGGCTCCTAGAACCGCTGAAATGACCAGCGGACAGGATGCATACCCAAGAATACTAACCGTTTGGAAGAAACTCTACTGGCCGCCCAGAAGCTGGGCATTCAGCGTGATTACAGCTGATCCCACCCACATCAGCATAAACACGGAAGTAAAAACCAGTGACGATTGCTCAGCTGTCGCACCGAGCGACAACGTTCTGCAAAAAATGGAAAACAAGTCAAACCGAAGACATCAAATTCGCATAGTTGCTTTGCTGGGCGCATGTCGAGGAGTAAAATAGACCTCACGACGATAAAATCAGGCATAGAATCAGTGGCCCCCACAAGTCCCAACTTCGTAGTCGCTTCACCGCATCCTGGCTATTTCCAACACCTGTAGGGACCATGACTAGCTTTACCTTTTCGTAAACAACCATCAAATCTCTAGAAATTGTCGTGCACACGGGTTCGTCTAATGTTCTTAACGTCCTGTTGCTTTGGTTTCCCACAGCTTCCATGGAAGGAGCACTCGGCATTGCGGCCGGAGCCGACGCCATAACGCTGAAATATAGTCTTAAACGACTAATTCACGCAGTTAATGGAAGTGCTCGGTATATCGCCCTGATGAGAATACCACGACTTTCTGTAGCTTTCGCCGGTGAATAGGCTTAACATGGCTCACGGGTAGGGGCGGAAGTTGTGTTTAAAAGTACACAATATCGCACTTCCCATCTAGGAAGGCACCCCAGACATATGCAATTGCCTTTTGCCACGGCTGTGACTGTCTCTGCCAGACGCAGGGGATACCTGCCGCGGCAAAACACTCGGAAATTTGGACGCCGCTGCGTTCAACTCCGGGATGGCCTGCTCGCTGCTGGAGGACAACGCATTGGATGAGGAGGGTGAGTACGCCGAAGGCTTGCAAGTGTAGTCCTTGGTGAAGCAGGCGACGGGAGAAGCAAGCGAGGCAGAAGAACTGGCCAGCCGAGCCATGGTGATTGCAACTTTGTCCTATGGAGAGTGGCACACGAAGACTGCTGTAGCGTGCAGCTCCCTCGGTGACATTCTACGAGCGAAAGGCAAGCATGCAGATGCATTGAAGCTGTCAGTACGGGCGGTGTAGATCGAGGAGGCAGTTAGTGGTCGGCATCTCACGGCGTATGCTGCAGCGTTATATAGCTATGCTGCTTGTCTGTCAAACATGGGAAGAGTTGATGACTCGATTAAGGCATCGCTGGCGGCGTCCAAGATTTGCACTGACCACTTTGGCCAAGATAGTCAGAGGAGCGTCAGATGCCTTGAGAATCTTCGCGTGGCGTACTCAAGATCTGGGCAGGAAAGAGAAGCCGGACAAGTAGCGGCAATAGTTGAAGGCCTCTCCCATGAATACACAGTCACGCTAGTGCGAGCACAACTGGTTGAAGGTCCTGGATGTACCTGATCGAATGCAGCTATAATGCACAATGTTGCATTGCACATATATGACATGAGATACACGTGCTCAGGTAGTATACCCAACGCAAAAACTATACGCCGGAGGCCTTACAATGATACGGGACTGGACTCTCACGCCGAGGCCCTGAAGTGAAGTACCGCAAACTGACGGCCGAGCTTAGACCTTCGGTCGTCGCCTTGCAGTGGCACCCGGTCGCCCGAGCTCCACATTCACTCCAGCCGTGCCGCCGACATCTGCTCGGGGATGTGCGTCATTCCCAGCGTGCAGGTCACTCGTGTTCCCTCGCGCGCGACTTTGCGCCGCTCCGCGCAGCACCAGAGGTTTCTCGTTCTGGTCGGACTATCTATAAGCAGAGCCTAACGTCGAGTTCTAAGCCGACGCCAATGCACCTGCACTTGTAGCCCATGATCGGATCTAGTGCCCGTCGACGCCGGCTCCACTACCACCACTCTTACCCCCACCCTAGAGTTGCTACTGTTTCTACCCCTAGCCTTTGCCTATATGCCCATCCACATGCCTGGCATCGTCATCGTCACAATCTTCGTCCTCCCCCCCTTTGATCAGCTTGAGGTACCTGCCCCTGAGCGTGTATCCTTCCCACACAACCGTCTGTATGGCTACGCAAGCTACTGGCACCAGCACGAGCAGCGCCCAGATCGTCGCCCGGACGAGTGCTTTCGCCTCCCCGCCAGCACCAGAACCAAAGAGACCCTCCCCTGCAGAGGCACCTTCACCCTGGAAGGAATGAGCAGCATGGGCGTGGAGAGCTGCCCCAGCATCGGCGTGGCCTGTAGCTGGATTTGTGAACGCCATTGAGTGGTGGGTGTGGTCAGAAGGCGTAAGATCCTGCTGCGAGGAGGGTGACCTGGCATTGAGGTCATCGTACTGCCCCGGCCCCGGTGCCTCCACGCCCATACCTAGTGTGACACCTTCCCCTTCTACCTCCATATCAACTCTGACCCCTTCACTGTTCCCTGGCCCAGGTGCCCTCGCCATGGACAGAGCAAAATACCCCAGCATTGGTGCTAGCGACTGGGAGAATTTCGAGGCGAATGCTGCAGTGCCCACGATAGAGGCGGAGAGCTGCTGTGGGCGGCGGTTGAGGAACACGTCCTCATCCACCAGGTCTGAGAGAACAAGTGGGGACAGTCGGCACACGCATTCACTCGTCACTCGATTCAGAAGCATGAAGGCACACACGGCCCAGGGGGGCGGAAGGGCCAC
>Ga0136560_1001731_pt1 | contig 11236 bp, 7 predicted proteins | sample AntRauMeHopE1497_FD_104925 | JGI IMG/M metagenome (GOLD analysis project Ga0136560, IMG submission 104925) | Saline lake microbial communities from Rauer Islands, Antarctica - Metagenome Hop E1 #497 | ecosystem: Environmental > Aquatic > Non-marine Saline and Alkaline > Saline | place...
CGCAGAAGGAGTAGGCCCCGTGCCCCTCCCCGTACGGCTCCCCCGAGAAGCCTCCCTCGTGCGACTGGCACGAGCGCAGGAACCAGGACCCGTGCCTGGCCAGCTCAGGCGTGAGGACGCCGTGCACGTACGCGGCCATCACCATGGTGTACACGGCCCTCGCGTCGCCCTCCCCGTCGGGGACGTGCACCCGCAGGGAGCCGGTGCGCGGGGCCTTGAGGCCGAAGAGCCAGCGGTAGAGCCTCGGCCGGTGCACGGCGAGGAAGGCGGGCTCGGAGGATGACACCATGAGGGCGCAGCTGGCAGCGTAGGTGGCAGCGAGGTGGGGCACCTGCCCAGGGCCGCCGCCGACGCCGCCGGCCTCGTGCTGGCACGCCGAGGTGACCAGGACTGCAGTGAAGCGGAGGGGGTTGCGGGGGGGCAGCGGGCTGGGCGGGCGGGCGGGCGGGGCTGGGGCGGAAATGCAGCGCACGCACACTCACGGCCCATAGCGTCCCGGATGTCCGGGGACGACGGCAAGACCTGGAGGAGGTCCAAAGCATGCCCGATCCAGTACGTCAGCCACGGGCGGCTCGAGTCATACGCGGTCATGGCGCCCGGCAGGCTGGTCAGCATCGGGAGCAGGTACACCCGGTGAAGACCCCGCGCGAGCTTTGGCCTGCCAACAGCGTCGAACTGGATTTTCCGAAGGGCCTGCGAGCCGGAGCAGCGGAGCACGGCCGGCGTTGCACCGGGGGGTAAGGGGCGGATGCGGGGTGGGCCGAATTCTCACCTCAGGGAACACCGACGGAGGAAGCAAGTACGGCCCACACTCCCGCTCGCACCCGTGCTGCTCGCGGAACGTGTAGTCCATGGTTCCCTCATTGTCAGAGACGCGAGACAGGAGGTGGTCTGGCACGAACTGAGGGTCCTCCCCCTCCTTCTCCGAGTGCTCATCATCCTTGCTCCGGGCAGCGGAAGCCATAAACGCACCAATCGCTGCGGTGGTGCACCCACCCACCCCTGTGTGCCGCCTGTCGGGGGCTCACGGCCGGCTGGCGGCTCGTGGATGGCTCTACTCCATGCGGCCTCGATTTCTCGCCGGCCTGGCATCCTCGGCGAGCACTGCACCGGACCACCATGCTTTGTTCGGTATCCGAGCTGAAGTATGCGCGAGAGGGGGTGCATGACGACGTTCGCATGGATGGCAGGTCGAGAAGCGAGCTCAGGTGAGCGCCGCCCGCTCCCCGCCCCACGCACTGGAGGAACCGGGGCCGCATCGGATGTCTCGGATTGGTGTCGTTGGACTGGCGGGAGCGCGCGGCATTGACCCCTCTGCCTCTTCTCGCGTGCCGCAGGCCGATGCTCGTCGAGTGTGACCTCTTCCCTCAGCCGAACGGGTCGGCCAGGGTCACGGTTCCGCCCAGCGGCACAGACGTGGTGGCCGCTGTCAAGGTGAGCGAGGGACCGGGCGGTGTCGCGCAGAGGCTGCAGCTGCTGGCGGCTTGCGAGCCCGTGACCCATTGTCTGCCGACAACCCCCGCTGCCCGGCTCCGCAGGCTGACATCGTCGAGGTCGACCCGTCCGCCCCCAACCGTGGGAGCGTGGAGGTCTCGGTGTCTCTCGGCGCCGGGGCCGCCTCGGCGGCATCGCAGAAGCAGGCCGACGCCGACGCCTCGGCCATGACGGCCGCCCTCCAGGAGTGAGCAGCGGGCCCCCGGCCCCGCCTGCCGTGCCTATGGGTGCGCCGCTCCACGCTTCACGCTCCCGCCCGCCCGCCCGCCCGCTCGCTCCCTCCCCTCCGCAGATGCCTGTGCGCCCCCGGCGCCATGGACCTCGACGGCCTGTGCGTGGCCAAGGGGCGGTACGCCTGGCGCCTCTTCGTCGACGTCACGGTGCTGCAGCAGCGCGGAAGCCCCGACGCCGCGGTGGCCCTCGCCGCCTACGCCGCGCTGCAGAGGGCGCGCCTGCCCCGTCTCAAGGTCAGCTCGGTGAGCGCCGCGGACGGGTTCGACGACGCGTCGGGGGGCTGGGGCGCGGCGGCAGCGTCGGGCGCTGCCGGGGCGGCGCCCACGGAGGACACGGCGGAGGGGGCCGTGGTCGACGTGGAGATCGAGGTCGTCGATGACGTGGACGCCTCGGTGACGCTCTCGGAGCTCTGCAAGGCCGAGGGGGCCCCCGTCACGGTCTGTTTCGCGGTTCTGGACGGCATCCTTGCGGCCGACCCGCTGCCGGAGGAGGAGGCGGGCGCGGAGTGCACCCTCCGCGTCGCCGTGAACCGCTCGGGCGAGGTCCTCGCCGTCCGCACCGGCTCTGCCGGGGCCGCGGCGGGGAGCGGCGCGGGAGGGGCCGTCGGTGCCGGGACGCGGCCGCTCGCTGCGGGGGTTCTCGAGTCTGCCGCTGCCATGGCGAGGGCTCACGCGGCGTCTCTCTTCGCCGCCGTGGACGCCGGCATGGCCGCGTCGACAAGGCGCGCCGAGGCCATGGAGGAGGCCGACCGCGCGGCGGTGCGGGAGCTGGCGGAGCGGTACGGGGAGCTGCCCAAGGCGGCGGCCGACGTTGTGGACGCGGTCATGGCGGAGGAGGAGTCGTAGCCGGGCTGGGCTGTGTGCGTGTGTGCGGGCGCGCGGCAAAGAGGCCGGCTCGTGCCCGGGGCGCGCGAATCAGGCCGCGCGGGTGAGGGGCAGGATGCGTTGGCAGCAGTGAGGCTTGCGGGAGCGTCACTCGACCGCGCGGCGCCGGGAGTTAGTGCACCGTGTAGCCGCCGTCGAGCATGAGGTGCGCGCCGGTGACGAAGGAGCTCTCGTCGGAGGCCAGGAAGAGCGTCGCGTACGCGCAGTCCTCGGTAGAGCCGAGGCGCTTGATGAAGTGGGCCTCGACGGTCTGCGCGACGAGGGCCTCCTTGGTCAGGCCGAGCTTGGTCGCGTGCGTGGTGGTGGCGGGGGTGTCGATGGTGCCGGGGCAGACGGCGTTGACGCGGATGTTCTCGGGCCCGAGGTCCATGGCCAGGCAGCGGGTCATCTGCATGATGGCGCCCTTGGAGCTGCGGGCGGGGCGTGCGAGCGGGGGGGCAAAAGGAAGCGGGGTTGGCGCGCGCGCGGAGATCCGGCGGTCGGGAGGGTCGTAGGGCACCGGGGGGAGGCCGCCCCGGGGAGCTCGGGGCGCTGGGGCTCGGGCTGCGGCGCGCGCCTCACGTGTTATACGGCACGAAGGCGGGCTGCGCGATGTGGCTGGAGACGGAGGCCATCATGACCACGGAGCCGCGGCCGACCTTGCGCATCCAGGGGATGGTGAACTTGACGCAGTTGGCATACCCCTGCGGCGGGCCGTGGGCGGGGTCGAGGCGGCATCGTCGGCCGGGCCAGCGAGAGGCTCGGGAGGGAGCCGGCACGCATGCGCGCCCGAACCGCTCAACGGCAGCGGACGCTACGCCACGAGCACGGCCGGCCCGCAGTTTTCGCCCCGCCAGCCGGGCCTCACCTTGACGTTGACGCTGAGGATGCGGTCCCAGTCCTCGTCGGTCACCTCGTCGATCGTGCCGAACACGAACGCGGCCGCGTTGGGCACCAGGATGTCGATGCGCCCCTCCTTCTCGCCGACTCCGTCAATCCACGCCTTGAGGGTCTCGCGATCGGCCACGTCCACGCGGGAGTAGAACACGCGCTCCTCCTTGAGCTGCGCGTTGATCGCCGCCGCCACGGCCTCGCCCTGCTCCGGCCGCCGGGAGCAGAAGTACACAGAGGCGCCTTCGAGGGCCAGCATCTCCACAACCGTCTTGCCGATCGCCTGGGAGCCGCCCGTCACGACGGCGATCTGCGGGGCACGCGATCCATCATCGGTGCAACCGCGTCGAATCAGCTCTCCTGATCGATGCGCCGAGGCAGCACGTCACGTGTCGTGTCCGCTCACCTTGCCCGCCACGCGTCCTGAGCCCTTGTGGGTCGTCAGGATCTCGCTGGTCCCGACGGGGTGCACGAGCGTGTACTTGGTTGCGGGCCCCGGCTGCGTCGGCGCGGATCCGGGCGCCACGGCATCTCCTGCGGCGGAAGCGGCGGCCATTTCGAATGCCTGGGATGCACCTGGGTGTGGTGCGCCCACGCGCTTAAGCTGGATTGCGGTGGCTCGCGACAGGTTTCCTGGGCTCTGCCACCAGCTCTGCCAGCTCCCTGTCGGCGGCCGCACGCGCCCCTGGTGCTCCAGCCATGCGGCTGTGGGCCCTTGCGGTCCTATCATTACTGCTCGCTGCGGCGGGCCCGGCTGGGGGTGCCGCAGAGACGGATGCGTCGGTGCAGCTGGAAGGCCCGTGGTGGCAGCAGTCAATCAGCGGGGCGGAGCGCGGGCTGCTGCTCTTCTTGCGGCTGCACGGTGAGGAAGCAGGCGCACATCACGGGAGGGCGCGGAAAGGGGCAGCAGCGGCGCGCATGCGGTCCGCTTTTGAGCCCCTTGCTCCTTGTCCGAGCCCACGCCCCTCTTCGCAGCGGACCGGCCCGGGGTCTGCCGCAGGGCGCTCAGCTTGTTCCGGAGCCATCTTGCGGGGAGCAACGTGACCGGGCTGCGGCTGGCGTGCGACGACGCGCCCGCATGCGGCGCCGGGCTGCGGGTCGTCCGGGTGGCCGCGGCGCCGGACGGCTGCGGCCTCGTAGGCCTGGGCGTGGTCGTGTCGGAGGGCGAAGGCTCCGCCTGTGCGGTCCGCGAGGCCGCCTTGGGCGGCGGCGGGTGCGCCGTGTCGCTCGGCCGGGAGGGCGACGGGCCAAGCCTGCCGCTCTTGGGGCCGTTTGTGGACCGGGAGCTGGCCGAGGTCCTGGGAGAGCCCGCGTCCGCGGCGCCCCGCGGCGAGTGGAGGGCCGTGCCCCTGGGGGGGCTGTCGTCGGCCATGGGCGCGGGGCGGCCCGGAGTCCGCCTCGCACGGGCCGGAGGCGCCGGGGCGGGGGCCGCCGACGACGCAAGGGACGGGGGCGGCGGGCACGCGGGCCTGGCGCTGGAGTGGACGTTGCGGTCGGCGGCCTTCTCGGAGATGGTGACCTCGGCCGGCGTGATGGTGGGGACGGCGGCGGAGGACTCGGTCAGGGACGGTGACGGCGACGGCAGGGGGCGGGAGGGCGCGCCAAGGGCCCCGCCGCTGCCGCGGAACCACTCTGTGATGGTCACGGTGGACGCCCGCACCGGGCCGGACACGTGGACGCAGCTTGACTCGGCCATGGGCTCTGCCGCGCAGGCGCTAGGGGGCCACGAGGCGCAGATGGCGGCGGACCCGGCGGCGCACGGGCTGGGCGGCGGGAGGGGGGACGGCGTCGACGCGGAGCACGGGGTCGCCGCGCGGCTGCGGGCGGCGGTGCGCGCGCAGTCGATGCGAGAGGGTGACTTTGAGGCGGCGGCGCGGGCAGAGGCCGCCCCGGCGTCGGAGCTCCTCGCGGCCATCGGCAAGGAGGCCGCTGACGCGCTGCGGGCCGAGGCGGCGACGGACGGCGACGGGTCGGGCGGCGGCATGGCCCGCCAGCTGTGCGCGGCCGAGGGGGCCTCGGGCTCCGACTGCCGCGCCGCCAGGCTCTACCGCGGTGTGATGGAGAAGCTGGAGGCGCCGATGGTGCGCGGGGTCACGGGGGTGACGCGCGGCCTCATGGGCTGGGCCTCGTCGGACAACATCGGTGCGGCCGTGGCGAGGATGCTTGGGAGGCAGCGACGCGCCGGCTCGGGCGCGCAGCACGGGCCGGCGGACGCGCTGCCCGACACGTGGCTCGCGGGGCGGCTGAACCGGAGCCTCGCGCCGCCCGCCGACCCCCGGACCCGCCACGTGCTCCGCCGCGCCGCCGGCACCGCCTCGGCGATGATGGCCGCCGCCGCTCACGAGCACGCCGCGAGGCGGGCCCTCGCCGCCGTGCGCTCCGGCCGCCTCCACGCCGGCTCCATGCTCGCCCCGTCCGGCAACGCGTCGGGCGCGGAGGGCGGCGGCCCGGACCACGCCGCCGGGCCGACGCCCGCCCTCGCCGCCGCGCTCGAGGCCATGGGCCTGCACCCCCGGCACGGCGGCATCCGGTCCCACGAGGCGGTGGAGGCGGCTCTGCTCGAGGTGGCGGGCACGGCGCGGCGCGGGGGCCGCCGAGGGAGCGGCGGAGCGAGGCCGGGGGAGGACGCCACCGACGCGGCCGCGCGGCAGGAGGCGCATGACGTCATCCAGTCGGCCGCGGCGGTGGCCGGCGGCATCGGCGGCGACGGCACCCGGTCGGCGCGGACGGGCCGGCACGCCGCGGCGCTTGCCGGGATGCTCCTTGAGACGGACGCGGCGGTCCGCGGCCTGCTGTCGGCGGGCGTGACGGCCCGGGAGGCCTTCGCCTGCATCGTGGACTCGATCATGAACGTGGCACCCGAGATCCTGGTGCAGATCATCGTCAACGTGGTCAAGCAGCCCTTCGCGGACCTCATGTCCATCATCATGAGCCTCATCACGCCGCCCATGCTCGCCCCCATCCCCTTCCCAAAGCTCACCTTCCCGGGACCCGACGCCGGGAGCAAGCCCGAGCCGCGGCCGGTCAAGTGCGAGTGCGTCAAGCCCAAGCCGCCCGGCCCCGGCGCGGGCGGCATGCCCGACCTCGCGAGCATGCTCCCCTTCCCCATGCTCCTCCAGGGCGACGCCATGGACCTCGCCCGCCGCGAGGCTCTGCTCCAGACCGCCGGCGCCACGGGCACCGACACGTCGTCGTGGGCGGCCCTCGACTCGGCGTGGGGCGACGTGCGGGCCGCGACGGAGGCCGGGCGGGGCGGGCCGGGGGGCGGGCCCGGCGCCTCGGGCACCTCCCGCCTCGCGAGCCTCGACCCCACCGCCACGGAGGGGGGCGGCGGGGTGGTCGACGCGCCGGGCGCGGGCCCCGGGGCGGCCGCAGGCCTCCCGTCGTACGTGTGGGACCTTTCCTCGGTGCCGGCGGGCGGGACGGACGGCGGCCTCCACGTGGCCCCGGCGGCCCAGGCCGTCAGCGACGCCAACGACGCCATGGCAAGGAAGGGCGCGGGGCAGGGCGGCGCCGGGGCTCCGGCGGCGAGGTACACGCAGCGTTTCGGCCGCGCGGGGGCGGCGGCGGAGGCTGGGGCGGCCGCCCGCGCCGCCGCCATGGCCCGGCTGGACAGGGAGACGGACGCCGCCGTGGAGCGGGCCACGTCGCTGGGCTTCAGCTCGGACGCCGCCGTGGACGACATCATGCGGCTGGCGGAGGCGCACGGCAGGGTCTCGGGGCAGGCGGACCTGTCAAGGCTGCGGGCGCGGGCGTCGCTCGCGGCGACGGCGGGGACGCAGGGACACGCTGAGGCCGACGTTGTGGCCCGGCTTGGCCTGCGCACCTTTGCGGGGGTCACCTCCATGGACGAGGTCATGGGCGAGCACCGGTGCGGCTGCCCCGTCGGCGCGCTCCGTGTCGTGCCCGCGCCGGCCTCGGGCGGCGTCGGGGTGACGGGGGGCGGCAGCGGCGCGGCGGGTGGCGCCCCGGCGTCGGGCGAGCTCCGCCCCAGCGCGGCCGAGCACGAGGCCCCGTACCGGGAGAGCGGGGCGTGGTACCCGTCGCTGCACGAGACGCGGCCGGGCGGGCCGCGCGGCGCGATGGAGCGCGCGGAGGCCGACCTCCAGCAGCGGCTGGCCGACGCGCACATGCGGGTGGCGGCTCTCGCGCCCGAGGACGCCGCGTCGGAGGCCCCCAGCCTCCCCGAGGCCGCGCAGCGGAAGCTCAACGCCGCCGTGGGGTCGGCGTCGAAGCTCGGGGACGAGCTGGTGCGGGCCTCCACCGCGGCGAGGGGCGCCCTCTCCTCCAGGGACGCGCCCGTGCGGGAGGCCCCTGCGGCGACGAGGCGGGAGGAGGACCGCTCGATCCGGGTGAGCGGCCACAAGGCGCCGCCCGGCGCGGCGAAGCTCGTGGCCGACGCCATGCCTCACTTCCGGGCCGGCGACGCGGCCCCGGCCGGGGACGAGGAGGACGGCGCGGTGCACTGGCAGTCGCAGGAAGAGTTCGGGGGCGAGGTGCCGGCGCCCGCGGACGGCGACGGCCTGCTGCAGACGAATGAGCGGCTCAGGCTGGGCGGCGCGGCGCGCAGGGCGGGGCGTCGCGGGCCCGCAGTCGACGGCAGCGGGGTCGACACCGACGCCGACACCGACACCGACGCCGACGAGGTGTCCCTCCTCCAGGCTGCCGCCCGCGCCAAGGCGCCCGGCGGGGACAAGGGCGCCCCCATCTCCCGCATCGTCGCCCTCGCGCACCGCGTCCTCGTCTCCCGCCTCATGTCCTCCGTCCTCCCGGCCGCCAGGGACCGCGCCGTGAGCGCCATCCTCACCACCCTGCCGGACCTCGCCGCGCGCTCCGTCGTCCTCGAGATCGCCCCGCGCATGATCCCTCGCCTCACCACGGCCCTCACCGCCTCCCTGGTCCGGGAGCTCGTCCCCCGCGTCCTCTTCCGCCTCACCCAGCGGCTCACCCAGAAGCTCACCAAGCAGCTGACCCCTCGCCTCGCCACCTCGGTGGCCCTCGCCTCCGTCAGAAGCCTCACCCGGGACCCCTCGGCCGACCACGAGTGCTTCCTGTGCTTCCACGGCTGGGACGACGCCTTCAAGAAGCGCTCGGCCGAGGGCCGCACCCAGCTCAAGGCCTGGCTCCGCTCCCGGGCGCAGGGGGAGGAGACCAAGGGCCTTCCCCCCTACGTGCAGGTCCTCCCTGAGTACTGCACACCGTGCCTGCAGAGCATCCAGCACGGCGTGGCGCTTGACGAGGTGGTCACCGCCCGCGTGCGCGTCGCGGCGGAGTTCTACGGCGACTTTTACGGCAGCCGCCGGCAGTCCATGGAGCTCACGGCGCGGGCCGTGCGCGAGACGGTGGCGGAGGCGCGCGAGGGCTTCGCGGCGCCGGACAGGGCGTGGGACCTCAAGCCAGAGGACATGGATCTGCCTGAGTGACGCGGCAGGGCGGCGATGCGTGCTTTCTGATCCTCCCCTCCGTCAGCGCCGGCACCGCACACACGTCTCAGCGCCGCTTGCCGCCGCCCTTGCCACCGCCGCCGCCGCCGCCGCCGCCCTTGCCGCGCCTGACGGGCCCCGTCGACTTGATCTTGCCGCCCTTGCCCGCCTTGCCCGAGTTGTAGCGCGCCTTGGCCCTCGCCGCGCTCGTCTTCTGCTTGCGGGCGTTGCGCGTGGCGTCGACGAGGAGCTGCCCCTTGCGGCTCGCGCGGGCCGACTTGGTCACGGGACCGCGTGCCATCCCCGCCTTGTGAAGGAGCTTGGCCCCGCCCACGGCCGAGGCGCCGCCCTGGGCGTCCGTCTCCTCAACCGCATCGCTGGCGCCGCCGATCACGATGGAGTCGGACGGCGGGGCGCGCCTGAGGCTCGCGAAGCCGCCGGACACGAAGCTCGACCCGAACGTGGAGGCCACGCGGACGCGCTTTGGGGCGCACTGCACGGCCGCCTCGGGGGCCGCCGCGCCGTCGGCCCCCTCGTCCTCCTCGTCTTCCTCGTCGGACTCGTCGTCGTCCTCCTCGTCCTCGCTCTCGTCGCCCTCCATGGCCCGGTCGAACTGCGCCAGGGTGATCTTCCCCTTCCGGAGCCGCCGTGCCAGCCTCTCCTCCTGCGCAAGCTCGTCCCAGTCCTCCAGCATCTTCGTGCTCCGGCTCTTGCGCTTCCGCGCCCGCTCCGCCTGGGTCTCGGCGGCCTCCCGCTTCGCCTCGCGCTTCGCCTTGTCCAGGGCGGCGCGGACGCCCTTGCCCGCCATCTTCACAGTGGCGTCGGTGTGCACCCCGAGCGTCTCCGCGGCCTCCTCCGCCCGCGCCCGCTCCTCCTCCAGCTGCACCTGCCGCGCCTTCTCCCTGTGCCCGTCGAGGAAGGCCACGGATGACGTGTCCGGGTGCTTCCCGCCCGGCCCGCCCCACGCCGGGAGCCTCACGTCCGCCGGGTCCACGCGGTACGCCAGCTTGTCCCTGTGCACGCCACGGAACTCCTTGATGGACGAGAGCTTGAGCAGGCCGTGGCTCTTGGCCAGGCGGGGGATGTCCAGGTCCTCGAAGCGGAACACGTACGTCAGCGCGTGCTCCGCGTAGCCCCGGGCGAAGGACACGAAAGCCCGCGTCCCCTTCTCCATCAGGTCCCGGTCGCAGGCTGACAGCAGGCGGAGAGCGCGGCAGACCTCGTTCCGCTCCGTCTTCTCCGCTGCCTTGGTGGCCTCCGCCGACGCCTCGGCGGCCGCGGCCGTGCCCGCGGCGGAGGAGGACGACGACGCCGCCTCGGAAGCCTCGGACGACGACGATGACGACGCCGAGGCCGCCGCCTCGGGGGCGGGCGCGGCTGCCGGTGCGGCGGCGGCGCCGGGAAGCTCCGGCATGAGGACGAGCCCGCCGGCGGAGCGTCGCCTGGCGAGCGGGACGGCGTGCACCTCACGGAGCAGCTCGACGTACCCGGACTCGGCCGGGAGCAGGAGGACGAGGGCAGACCCGGCCCTGCCGGCGCGGGCGGTGCGCCCGATGCGGTGGACGAAGAAGGAGGGGTCCGAGGGCGGGTCGTACTGCACGATCCAGTCGACGTCGGGGACGTCAATGCCTCGCGCGGCGACGTCTGTGCAGAGCAGAACGCCGGCGCGCGCCTGCTTGAACCCCTCGAGGGCGGTGTTGCGTCGCTTTGCCTCCATCCTGCCGTGAAGCGCAAAAATGGGCAGGGCGTCGGGGGAGGCCATGGCGATGGCCTCGGCCGCGTTGCTGGGGGCCTTGAGGCCGGCCAGGGCAGACCAGGCGAGTCCGCGAGGGGTGGAGTCGCCGGGGCGGGCGCGCTTCTTGCCCTTTCCCGCGGCGACGAGGCGGCCGGTGCCGGAGCGGGGGAGGAGCTCGCGGGCGGCCTGGCGCCTGCCGTCCCCGGGTTCCTGGTCCAGCGCCCGCACCACGTCCGCGGCCCCGTGCTTGACCAGGGGCGGGAGGACGGCGGAGAAGTAGTCCACGGAGGCGCAGGTGAGGAAGAACACCACGGCCTTGACGCCCTCGGGGGGCGGGGTGCCGGGCGCCTGGAGCCGGGCCGCCGAGGCGGCGGAGCAGTCGCGCAGGAAGTGCACGAGCTGCCGCGGCTTGTCGTCCTCGCGGCACGTGACGAAGGCGTTGTCCAGGCGGGCGGGGATGCGCTGCGCGGCGCCGCCGAGGCGGGCCGACGTCGCGTCGTTCTGCACCCGGACGCGCAGCGTCACGGGGTTGCGCATCCCGGCGCGGGCCAGGGCCTTGACCTCCTTGGTCTGGGTCGCGGAGAAGAGCCCCGTGC
>Ga0136560_1001733_pt1 | contig 11235 bp, 1 predicted proteins | sample AntRauMeHopE1497_FD_104925 | JGI IMG/M metagenome (GOLD analysis project Ga0136560, IMG submission 104925) | Saline lake microbial communities from Rauer Islands, Antarctica - Metagenome Hop E1 #497 | ecosystem: Environmental > Aquatic > Non-marine Saline and Alkaline > Saline | place...
CTCGCGCTGCCAGCGCACCACGCCGCGACTGCCGGCGCCAACCGACAGCCTTGCCCGACAGCCCGTCGCGGGCACCCCGGGTGTGACTGGCAAGGTTGAGAGAACGAATGTACATGAATCGCTCCTATGAGGTGTATCGCGGCGGCAGCGAAGACCCGAGGCCTCGCCGCCGCCGTCCCGGCGAGCCGCTCAGCCGCAAACGCACCGCGGCCACCGACGCCCGGCCGCTCAGCGCGCCTGCTCCTCTGTCATGTCTCGCAGTCACGCGATGCGCCGCGAAGGTGCACCTGGAAGGCGGACATCGGGGACGTGTCAGGATTGTCCACCGCTCCGTCCCGGGGATTCCGCCTCCCGTCGCTCGGCGACGGGCTTGCACGCACCGGCACGGTCCCCATCTCCCGGTCCGGCTCGAGCCTTCCGCCGCCCTTGCTTTCGGGGTCGGCGTCCGGGCCTGCGCTGGCAGCCAGGTCGCCTTCGCGCAAGTTTCCTGACCCGCTGGCCGCCTCGCACGCCGGGGCGGCCGCCGACGTCGCGGCGCGGACCTTCACGGCGGCCTCTGACAGAGAGCCGACTACGGCTGTCGACCGCATCGGCCGGCTCTACGCGCCGACAAGCGCCGGTCTCTCGTTCCGCGCCCTCGAGTCCTGGGCCGGGCGGAAGAAGGGTCGGCGGCCGGCCGCCGCCGCAGTCACGGCTGCCCACGGAGCCTCCGCACCCGGTGGTCCGTCGGCTGTTCGCTCGTCGGCGTCGCTGCCCCGCCTCCGCTCCGTGACTGGGCCCGAGTCGGCCGCGATGGGCCGGCTCAGGTCCCGCGCGCCGGGGCTGGCAGTCACGGCAGCAGCATCCGGCGGGGGCGGCGGGGGCACCACCGGGACCAAGCGGGCGCTCGCCCGGGCCCTCCGCACGGGCGTCCCGGGGCGTTCCCACGGCGCAACCCCGCTCGGCGGCACTGCGGTGGCCTGGGGCGACACTGCGCTCCGTTCCGCAGGTGGCCGCGTCGGGCTGGCGGCTGCCGCCGCGGCCACCTCGCCGCAGGGCCACCGGGCGGCGGTGGACGCGGAGACCAAGGAGGAGGGCGGCCGCTCCCTGGGCACAACGCTTGGCCGTCAGCGGCTCGCAGCCGGCGCTCGCGGCGCAGGGGCGACCTTTGAGGCCTTCTGGGCCGCGGTGGAGGCGAGTGCCCCGTCCGAGGCGCTCGCCCCGCTGCGGGAGGCTTGGGAGGACGGAGTCCTCAGCCGCCTCGGTGTCACCGAGGGCGCCCCGCGCGCTTGGAGGGCGCCGCCTCCCGGCCCCGAGGCCGGGCTCGAGCCCCTCGTCGTGGCCCGCGGGGACACCGTCGTGGCTTCCTGGGTGCACGGCGTCCGCGCCGACGCGGCGCAGGAGGCCCTTCGAGCGCCCCCACCCGCTCATTCGGGCCTCGTCTCGTCGTCCCATCTCGTGGTGCACGCGGCCACGGGCGCTGCCGTGCTCTCCACGGGCGCCAGCCCCTCGACCCTGGTCGAGGCTGTGTTCGACGAGATGCACTCGGACTACGCCCTGGCCGTGAAGCGGGCCATGGTGGAGTACGACCTGCGCTCCGCCGACAGCCGCGTCCACCACGGGCTCGTCCTCCGGGACGTGGAGGCCGCGCGCTGGCTCCCGCGCGGGCCGCGGTCAAGGGACGAGCTCGGCGTGGACCCCGTCGCCGTGCCCGCCGCAGGGCAGCGTCTGTCGCGGCGCCTCTTCGTCTGCGAAGACCTCAGCCGCGCCCTGCTGGAGCTGTTCCGGGACCCCGACACCGGCGCGGCCGGGGTGCGGCTCGTCGACGCCACCGGCCCCGCGTTCCGCGCGGCCCTTCCCCTCACCGCCGGCGACCTGCAGCGGGCCGTTGCCGACTCGGTCGACGCGGGGCGCAACGCCATGCGGGCGAGGTGGCACAAGGAGTGCGTGGACGCGATGGCGTCGTTCATCCTTCACGTCCGGAGCGGGGGCGCGCCCCCGCCCGGGGACGGCGACGAGGGGAAGGAGGACGGCGGCCGGGACGAGCGGGCGTTCCCGCAGGACATCGACCGGACACGCTTCGCCCGCCGCGTGGACGGCGCGCGGGCGATGCTGGCCGAGGAGCACGCCCGCCGCATGCGGACCCTGCAGCTGGCGCCGGCGGCGCAGGATCTCGCGGCGCACGCCGCGCATGCTGCGGCGGTGCGCACCCCTCGGTCCCTGCCCCCCCTCACGGGGGAGCCCGCGCCGGCGACCGGGGCGGCCGTGGCCCCCACCCCTTCATCGTCCACCGCCATCACCAGGGCCGTGCTGCCGGGCGCCGAGGCGGCCGTCGACGGGGAGCTGGCCGAGCAGGAGCTCCGGGAGCTCCGGATCGGGGGCGGGAAGCGCGCTGCTGCCGCCCTGATGTCGTCGCACCTCAAGGAGGTCGTGCTTGCCGCCGTGGCGTCCCTCCACCGCCTCTTTGACGCCTACCAGCCCGGACGCACGGGCGGCGCCGGGCCCGAGACCGCCGGCGCGGCCGCGCCCCCGGCCCATGCGCTTGCCCCGGCGCCCTCCTCGGGCGGCAAGATGACCGAGGCGGCCCCGAAGGACGACGGCGCCCACGACGGCCTCCCCGCCGAGGCGGAGCGCTGCCCCCTGGTCCGGGTCACGCTCACCCTCGAGTACGTCAGCGGCTCCGACTCCGAGGGGACCGACGTCGACGCCGAGCTCGCCGCCGCGAACGACGGGCTGACCCCGGCCGAGGAGGCGGGGGCGGCGCAGGCCGCGACCGGCCGCCGGGCCTTCCTCGAGGCTCGTGGCGAGGCCCCGCCGCCCGCGTCCTCGTCGGCCCCCGAGGGCGAAGGCCCCAGCGGCGACAGCGGCCCTGCGCCCACCGCGGCGCCACCGCCGGCGTCAGCCACGGGGGAGCCGGAGCGCCGCCCGCCCGCCGCGAGCGTGGACCTGGAGGGCCGAGTCCACGAGCTCGGCAGCGCCGCGTCCCGGCTTTGGGCCGGCCGCGTCCGGATCGTGATGGACCCCGGGTGGGACGGCGTCGAGGCCGCGCTGGTCCGGTGCGCCCAGACGGTGCTCGAGGGAGGGCACGGCTTCACGCGCCCCGACGCGGAGATCGACAAGTACCTGGAGGGGGACGCAGGGCAGGGGGGCGGCGAGGCCGCAGGGGGCGCTCTGGCGGCCCTCCACGGCGTGCCCCCCGACGACGCCCGCGTCGTCGCCCTCCGCCGCGCGGCTGCCGACGTCGTCGCCGCCAACTCGGACGGCCCCGAGCGCCTCCGCCGCCGCTTCCGACGCTTCGAGGAGCTCTTCTCCGCGGCCGAGAAGCGGCGGCTCCTCTCATTCTGCCTGACCAGGGGCAACCGGGCCAAGGACTTTGTCGCGGAGCTCGCGCGCCTGCGCCGCATCGAGCGCGCCGTGGCGGACACGGCCGACGACATCGAGGTGTTCCGGCTCGTCCAGCTCGACTGCTCCGCCCTCAAGGCCGCAGTCCGGGCCAGGTGCCGCCTCCACGCCTCGACGCTCGGCCGCGCCCTCAAGGCCCGCGCCATGTCCTCCGTCGCCACCCTCAACGACCGCTTCTCCTACCTGCAGCGCCGCCTCCACTTCAAGCCCCGGGACTCGGACGAGCTCGTGGAGCACGCAGAGTTCGTCGCCGGCGTCCCCGACGACCTCATGGCGATGTCCGACCGGTTCCGCGGACCGGGCGGTGTGGTCCGCTGCCTCTCTGCGCTCTACGGCGAGTTCGCCCCGCACGAGGCCCTGCCCTCCGCCGACGGCGCGGCCGCCGCGGCGGGACCCGCGCGCGAGCCCGGGGCGGGGTCCGACGGCGGCGCCGGCAACCCGGCGGTCGGCGGCGGCCGCCGCGGCCGCCGCTCCTCGGTTGTCGGTGACGAGCTCGTGACGCTTACGCCGCCGCAGCTCGCCATGGTCAAGGACGCCACGCTCTGGCCCGTCAAGCTCCGCGAGGCACGGCAAGCCGGCCGCGACACGCTCGAGGCGGAGCGCAAGGAGCAGCTCAGGCGCCTGGACGTCCGCATCGGATCGTTCGACGAGTCCCTGGGCACTTGCCGCTCCCGCCTCGACGCGCTCCGTGCCGAGGGGGCCCTTGAGAAGTACGCCGCGGCCCTCGGCGTGGCCCGCGACGTGCGGAAGGCGCTCGAGGACGGGCTGGACGAGGCCGAGGCCCTGAACCGCGAGCAGCAGCTCCTGGAGCTCGAGGTGAAGGACTGGGCGACGCCCATCACGGAGATGCTGGAGGAGCTCGGGCCGTTCGAGCGCCTGTGGGAGGGCGCGTCCACGTTCATGGAGCAGCAGGTGCGCTGGTACGGCGACGCCCTCCTGGAGACGGACCCCGAGGAGGCGGACAAGCAGGGGGAGGGGTGCAAGGCCGCGGCCGCGCGGTCGGCGAGGGAGCTCCCCGAGGAGTGCGAGGCGCCGCGGGCCATGGCGGCGCAGGTTCGGGACCGCGCCCAGCGCTTCCTGAACACGGACCTCCCGCTGCTGGTGCTGCTCGCCAACCCCGGGCTCCGGAAGCGCCACTGGGATGCGATGGAGGGGTCGGTCGGCTTCAAGCTGCCCCACAACCCGCGGACGAGCCTGTCGGACATGCTCAAGGTGGGCCTGGAGGAGAGGATCCCCGACATCGAGGACACCTGCGTCACCGCGGCCAAGGAGCACAGCCTCGAGAAGGCCCTGGAGCGGATGCAGCAGGAGTGGAAGCCGGTCGAGCTGGAGCTCAAGTCCCACAAGTCCACGGGGACGTACATCCTCGCGGGCACGTCTGTGGACGAGGTGCAGGCGCTGCTGGACGACCACATCGTCAAGGCGCAGACCATGGGGGCGTCCCGCTTCGCAAAGGCGCTCGCGGGGCCGATCAAGGAGTGGGTGGACGCCCTCACGCTCATCCAGAACGTCCTGGACGGCTGGGTGAAGGTGCAGACCTCCTGGCTGTACCTGGAGCCCATCTTCTCGTCGGACGACATCATGCAGCAGATGCCCGAGGAGGGCCGCCGGTTCCGCACCGTCGACACCACGTGGCGCGACCTGATGCGCGGCGCCGTGGCCGACCCGGCGGCACTCCGCGCCATGCAGCAGGACGGCATGGAGGAGCGGCTGCGCCAGGCGAACGAGCTCCTGGACCTCATCGGGAAGGGCCTCAACTCCTACCTGGAGACGAAGCGGCTCTACTTCCCGAGGTTCTTCTTCCTGTCCAACGACGAGCTCCTCGAGATCCTGGCCGAGACCAAGGACCCGACGCGCGTGCAGCCGCACCTGAAGAAGTGCTTCGAGGGCGTGCAGCAGCTGGTGTTCGACGACGACATCAACATCCTGGCCATGATCTCCGGCGAGAAGGAGCGCATCGAGCTCTCCAGCCCTCACGCCGACGGCCGCCTCATCAGCCCCGCGGAGTCCAAGGGGAACGTGGAGGTCTGGCTGGACTGGGTGGAGAACGCGATGCGCCGCTCCGTGGCCCGCTCCCTCGACGACGCACTCCGCGCCTACCCCGACGCGGAGCGCACCGAGTGGATGATCCAGTGGCCCGGACAGGCGGTGCTCGCCGGCTCGCAGACGTACTGGACGCACGGGGTCGAGAAGGCCCTGCGGGAGCGGGGGGCGGAGGGCATCCGGGCCTACGGCGAGGTCTTCCGCGGCTACATCAACGACATCATCATGCTCGTGCGCGGCGACCTCCCCAAGCTGGCGCGCAAGACGCTCTCCGCCCTCACCGTGCTCGAGGTGCACAGCCGCGACGTGACGCTGCGCATGGGCGAGCTCGGCGTGAGCTCCGAGTTCGACTTCGAGTGGAACAGCCAGCTCCGCTACTACTGGACCGACGACGGCGTGTCCCGCGCGTCGGGGGACCCCGGCTCCGTGAAGCTGCGCATGATCAACGCGCAGATCCTGTACGCCAACGAGTACCTCGGCAACTCGGGACGCCTCGTCATCACGCCCCTCACCGACCGCTGCTACCGCACGCTCGTGGGGGCCGTGCACCTGGGCTACGGCGGCGCGCCAGAGGGGCCCGCCGGCACGGGCAAGACGGAGACCACCAAGGACCTCGCCAAGGCGGCGGGGATGATGTGCATCGTCTACAACTGCTCCGACCAGCTCGGCGTCCTCGAGATGGCCAAGTTCTTCAAGGGCCTCGCGTCCTCGGGCGCCTGGGCGTGCTTCGACGAGTTCAACCGCATCGACCTTGAGGTCCTCTCCGTGGTGGCGCAGCAGATCATGGACATCCAGATCGCCATCCGGGAGCGCAAGGAGCGCTTCGTCTTCTACGGCACCGAGATCAGCCTCCGGTGGACAGCCAACGCCTTCATCACCATGAACCCGGGCTACGCCGGCCGCTCTGAGCTCCCCGACAACCTCAAGAGCCTCTTCCGGTCCGTTGCCATGATGGTGCCCGACTACGCCATGATCGCGGAGATCATTCTCTACAGCTTCGGCTACCTCGAGGCCAAGGACCTCGCCCGTAAGATCGTCGCCACCTACCGCCTGTGCTCGGAGCAGCTCTCCTCCCAGTTCCACTACGACTACGGCATGCGCGCCGTCATGGCCGTGCTGCGCGCGGCGGGGAACCTCAAGCGGGACAAGGCCAACGCCGAGCTCGGGGAGGACGTCCTCGTGCTCCGCGCCATCGTGGACGTCAACCTGCCCAAGTTCCTCTCCCCCGACATCCCCCTGTTCCGCGGCATCGCCAAGGACCTCTTCCCCGGCGTGGACGTGCCCCCGGCGGACCGCGACCTGTTCATGGGCGCGATGCGCCGCTCCTGCTTCGAGCTCGGCCTGCAGCTCGAGGACGTTGTCCGCGAGAAGGTGATCCAGCTGTACGAGATGATGATCGTGCGCCACGGCTTCATGCTCGTCGGCCTCCCCTGGTCCGGCAAGACCGCGGCCACGCGCATCCTCGCGCGCTCCATGCGCCTGCTGCACGACGAAAACCCGGAGGACCCGCGGTGGCAGCCGATCCACCTGGTGGTGGTCAACCCCAAGAGCGTGACCCTCGGGCAGCTCTACGGCCGCACCGACCCGGTCACGAAGGAGTGGACCAACGGCGTGCTCGCGACGCACTACCGGAACTGCGCGTCGGACAAGGTCGGCCTGCCCGAGGACCGCAAGTGGCTGGTGTTCGACGGCCCCGTGGACGCCATCTGGATCGAGAACATGAACACCGTGCTCGACGACAACAAGAAGCTCTGCCTCATGTCCGGCGAGATCATCGCCATGTCCCCCACCATGTCCATGGTCTTCGAGACCAAGGACCTCGCGGCCGCGTCCCCCGCGACGGTGAGCCGCTGCGGCATGGTCTACCTGGAGCCCCAGGTCCTCGGGTGGCGCCCCATCGTCGTGTCGTGGCTCGACCACATCGCCGACGACAACGCCCGCTTCCCCTTCCGCGCCGCCCGCGCCTCGGACGCCGAGGCCGCCGCAAGGCAGGCCGCCGAGAACAAGGCCGCCGCCGAGCGGGCCGAGGCCGCCGGGGAGCTCCCGCCCGCCGACCCGCGGCCCTTCACGCTCGACGCCCGGCAGCGTGGCGTGCTGCTGCAGCTAGTGGACTACCTCGTGGAGCCGTGCATGGTCCTGATCCGGAAGGAGCTCTCCGAGTACTGCCCCACGCAGGACACGTCGCTCGCCTGGCAGCTCACCAACGTGCTCGAGACCTGCCTCGCGCAGGCCGTCGAGGCGGCGTCGCCCGACGCGGGGGGCGAGCCGTACCGGATCGGCAAGGTCGACGTCCCCGGCCGCGCCGAGTTCGGCGACGACGAGCTCCGGTCCGCCTTCCTCTTCTCCCTGACCTGGAGCGTGGGCGCCACGCTGGACAGCGGGAACCGCGCCATCCTCGACGAGTTCCTGCGGGGCGCGCTCACGGGGCCCGACTTCCTCCTCTCCCACCGCCTGCTCACCTTCTTCCGGGTCAAGGGCTGGAGGCCCCCCGCGGAGCTGGCCGCGGAGCGGGCGGCGGCGGCTCCGGCAGCCTCGGAGAGGGGCGCCGACGCCGACGCAGAGGCCGACGCCGAAGCCACGAGCGAGGCCGCCGCCGCGGCGCCGCTGCTGACCACCGGGCCCGAAGCCTACGCGTCCATGCTCCGGCGCGACGCCGGGGCGCTGGTCCCCGCGGAGCTGTCGCTCCCGTCGCCGCCGCCAAAGGGAGGCACGCTGTACGACAGCGTGTGGTGCGCCGGCGACGCCAAGTGGCGCACGTGGGAGTCGTGCCTGCCGCCCGCAGAGATCCCGCAGGGCGCGGCGTTCCACGATATCGTCATCCCGACGGTGGCCACGCTGCAGTTCGACCACCTCGTGCCGCTGCTGCTCACCCGGGGGCGCCGCGTGCTCGCGTGCGGCCCGACCGGCACGGGCAAGAGCGTGCTCATGAAGCGCCTCCTCCTCCGCGACCTCCCCCGCGACAAGTGGCTCCCCGTCGTCATCGGCTTCTCGGCGCAGACCAGCGCCCTCCTCACCCAGGACCAGGTGGACCGCAAGATGGAGCGCCGCCGCAAGGGCGTCTACGGCCCGCGCCCCGGCCAGACGTGCGTCGTCTTCGTGGACGACCTGAACATGCCGCAGATCGAGGAGTACGGCGCGCAGCCGCCCATCGAGCTGCTCCGGCAGATGGTGGACAGCGGCGGCTGGTACAACCTGGACGACAACTCCTTCATGCGGCTCGAGGACACGCTGGTGGCCGCCGCCATGGGCCCGCCCGGCGGCGGCCGCAACGCCATCTCCCCCCGGATGATGAGGCACCTCAACGTGGTCTGCTTCACCGAGATCACGCCCGACACCCTGCGCCGCATCTTCACCGACATCGTCTCCTGGTTTGTCCGCGGCGGGACCGCCGCAAAGGAGCCCGTCCCCTTCCCCGACGAGGTCTCCCGCCTCGCGCCGGGCGTCGTGGCGGGCACCATGGAGCTGTACAAGCGCGCCCAGGAGCGCCTCAGGCCCACCCCCGCCAAGACCCACTACAGCTTCAACCTCCGCGACTTCGCCCGCGTCGTCCAGGGCGTCCTCATGGCCACGCCCGACTCGTGCCCGAGCGGCGACGCCTTCGCGCGGCTCTGGGTGCACGAGAGCCTCCGCGTCTTCCACGACCGCCTGATCAACGACGAGGACCGGTCCTGGATCATCGGCCTGGTCCGGGAGCTGACCAAGGAGCACTTCTCCCGCGACTTTGACTCCGTCCTGTCGCACCTCCCCGCCCTGAATCGCGCCGTCGTCCGGGCCGCGGTGGCGAAGCAGGCCGGCGGCAAGGCCGGGGACGGCGGCGACAGCGCGGAGACGGAGGCGGCGGACGCGGCCAGGGCCGACGCCGACGCCGCGGCGGAGGCGGCCGCGGTGGCGGCCGCCGCCCCCCCCACGGACGACGACGTGAGGCTGCTGTTCTGGGCGGACTTCCTGAGCCCGTCGGCCAAGAAGCCGTACGTCGAGGCGCTGGACGCCGGGGCCATGGTGGCGGCGATCCGCACGGCGCTGGAGGAGTACAACTCGGCGTCCAAGAAGCCCATGGACCTGGTGCCCTTCCTCTTCTTCCTCGAGCACGTGGCGCGCATCTCGCGGGTGCTGAAGATGCCGGGCGGCCACGCGCTCCTGGTCGGCGTGGGCGGATCGGGGCGGCAGTGCGCGACGCGGCTGGCGGCGCACATGGCGGGCCACAAGGTGATCCAGGTGGAGCTCTCCAAGAGCTTCGGCATCCCCGAGTGGCAGGAGGCGCTGAAGGACATCATGGTGCAGGCGGGCACGGGGCAGCAGCAGGTGGACTTCTTTTTCCCCGACACCCAGATCAAGTGGCAGGGCATGGTGGAGGACATCAACTCCATCCTCAACTCGGGGGAGGTCCCCAACCTCTTCGCCCCCGACGAGCGCGCGGCCATCACCGAGAAGATGGTGCCCATCGCCAAGGCCATGGGCCGCGGGAAGGACCTCTCCCCCGACGAGTACTACGCCCTCTTCGTGGAGCGCCTCAAGACCAACCTGCACATCGTCCTGGCCATGAGCCCCATCGGCGACGCCTTCCGCGACCGCCTCCGCAAGTTCCCCTCCCTCGTCAACTGCTGCACCATCGACTGGTTCACCTCGTGGCCCAGCGACGCCCTCGAGGCCGTCGCCCTCAAGCACGTCCACGAGACGGACCTGGACGACGCCACCCAGCGCAGCGTCGCCGCCGTCTGCCAGCACTTCCACCAGAGCGCGCGCACGCTCTCGGAGGACTTCCGCTCGGGGGCGCGCCGCCACAACTACGTCACCCCGACGTCCTACCTGGAGCTGCTGGGGCAGTTCAAGCGCTCGCTCCGCGCCAAGCGGGCCGAGGTCAGCTCGGAGCGCCAGCGGTACGTGGTGGGCCTGGAGAAGCTCAACGACGCGGCGACGCAGGTCGCGGGCCTGCAGAAGCAGCTCGAGGAGATGCAGCCAGTCCTGGCGCAGTCCCAGAAGGACACTGCGGCGCTGATGGAGGAGATCAAGGCCAAGCTGCCGGGCGTCGAGGAGGTGCGCACCCGCGTGTCCGCCGACGCCGAGGTGGCCGCCAAGGAGGAGGCCGAGGTCAAGGCCGTCGCGGACGAGTGCGAGGCCAACCTGGCCGAGGCCATGCCGGCGCTGGAGTCGGCCATCACGGCGCTCAACACGCTGGACGAGAAGGACATCAAGTTCGTTCGCAGCCTGTCCAGCCCGTCCCCCGTCATCGTCATGGTCCTCTCCGCCGTCCTCACGCTGCTGGGCGAGAAGCCCGACCGCATCAAGGACCCGGACGACCCCACGAAGAAGGTGGAGGACTTCTGGGGCCCCGCCAAGAAGGCCCTGAGCAACTCCAAGGGCTTCCTCGCGCGCCTGATGGACTTTGACCGCGACAACATCAGCCCCAAGGCCATCGGCAAGGTCCGCGAGCAGTTCCTCACCAACGAGGACTTCAACGAGGACCGGGCGGGCCAGGCCTCCATCGCGGCCAAGGGCATGTGCGCCTGGGTCGTGGCCATGGACAAGTACGAGCGCGTCGCCAAGGTGGTCGCCCCCAAGAAGCGCGACCTCGCCGAGGCCATGGGGAAGCTCGAGATCACCCGGGGCCACCTGGCGGAGAAGAAGGCCGCGCTCAAGGAGGTCGAGGACGAGCTCGGCGAGCTCCAGTCCCGCTACGACGCCGCGGTCAAGCGCAAGGAGGAGCTCGCCGCCGAGACGGAGCTCTGCGCCAAGAAGCTCGAGCGCGCGGAGCAGCTCATCACGTCCCTGGGGGGCGAGAAGGACCGCTGGACCACGCGCGCGCAGGAGCTC
>Ga0136560_1001735_pt1 | contig 11228 bp, 10 predicted proteins | sample AntRauMeHopE1497_FD_104925 | JGI IMG/M metagenome (GOLD analysis project Ga0136560, IMG submission 104925) | Saline lake microbial communities from Rauer Islands, Antarctica - Metagenome Hop E1 #497 | ecosystem: Environmental > Aquatic > Non-marine Saline and Alkaline > Saline | place...
ATAGAAGAAAATCCGAATTGCGTTAGCGAACGCGGCCTTATACAATTCCTCGCTCAAAAACATCCCCTCGAAATGCTCCGATGGTGGAATAGGTAGACACAAGAGACTTAAAATCTCTCGACCTCACGGTCGTACCGGTTCGATTCCGGTTCGGAGCACCATTAAGATCAGTAACTTACGAATTTCAGCTCTCGCACCCATCGACGTCGATTTTCTCATGTTGACGTTATGTAGACAGATGGAAGTGCATTTTGCCTCCGCAAAGCTGTTCCCTCGATGCGAAATGGGCTTGGTCAGCAAACCACTCGACCACATATGTCGTTTCACGAGCAAACCTCCCAACACTAACCTCGCCGTTGCGGTTGCCTAGCTCCCTTGATCGCTCGCGTTTTCCAAATCTGTGACTATATACAGTCTTATTGTGCGAGCAAAAATGAGAGGTCAAGCGATTGCTTGGCGACAGTGGCTGGAATCAGCTTCGTCCCGGCGGCTTACCAAGGCGTTATGGGTGTCAAAGATGTCGTTCCACATCCATACTATTGTGAAGAATTCTAATCACAACAATTTTGGATTCGACACCCTCTCGGAAGAATATAATATGGCTGCCTTGGCTAAATTTTCTGTAACCGGGCTTTACGTCTCCAGCATCCCCGCCAATCTCTGGCTGGCGAGCAAGAAGTTTGAAAGCACCGTCCAGTTGCTTCAAGTATTTATTGCGCTGCTGTTTCCCCCATCTTTCAGTGGAAAACCGGCCAATTTCTATGATGTCTTTCCGAGCCGCAGCAGTGAGCAAAAATGGGCGCATTAGTGAGCTTCGTTATCCAGTTCGGCAATAATGCTTTCATAGGAGTAGTCAGCAATACCACTTTGCTCACCTTCGTCCAAAAGGCGTCGCAACCTTTCAAGCTTACTTTCCGTCTCCTCCAACAGTCGCAGCCCGGCGCGCACTACGTCACTGGTAGAGCCGTAACGACCATTTTCAATCTGTGCGGTTATGAACTCGTCAAAGTGAGGGCCAAGAGTAATACTGGTGTTTCTGGACATAATAGTATTCCTGTACCAAATATTGGTACATTGTGCGGAATTCCCCATAACAAGGCAAGGCAGGCCGGCTCGATAAAGCTGCGCGGCTGCTTGCGGCGTTATGTTTCCGATTCGCTGTGTAGCTACTACGTCTGATGAAGATCAGTGCCTCGCAATGTTATCCAGACGACCTAATGAATCGTTCGAGGACGATGACCTCGGCTGGTGCTTAATAACGCCTCAATGCGCGACGCTCAAGCTTCAACATGCTTGAACGGTACTTGCCATTTCATCATCAGGTTCATGTGTGGGTTTTCTCCCAGTACTTCGCCGGTTTCCTCGTCTATGGTGTCAGGGCTTTCTGCCACCCACAAATAGGCCAGCGGCTCCGCTGCAAAGCGTATGGGCGTATACGAGGTAATTTGCAACATGCGCTGATTTCAAAGTACACACGACCATAACTCCGTTTCTCCGCCGGTCGATGATTCGCAAAGAGCTTTTAGAGGGACAATTGGTTTACTTTTGTAGCACATCATTAGTTTGCTTGGTTAGCGCTTCAGGCGTTGGCGTTACTGGCGTAATGGTCAGAACCGTGTAACGTTAAGGGCTGTCCGTTAACCGGACCATGATTTCAGGAGCGTAATTGTGTCCCAGTTTGAGCAGTTTGCCAGTGACAATTACAGTGGTATTTGCCCGCAGGCCTGGGCCGCCATGGCGGAGACCAACCGGTCGGACGAGCCAGCCTATGGTGAGGACGTCTGGACTCAGCGGGCCTCTGATGGCCTGCGCACGCTTTTTGATACTGACTGCGATGTCTACTTCGTCTTTAACGGCACCGCCGCCAATTCGCTGGCGCTGGCCTCTATCGGCCAGTCGTTCCACAGTGTGATCTGCCATGAGATGGCGCACATCGAGACCGACGAGTGCGGTGGGCCGGAGTATGCGTCCAATGGTGCCAAGTTATTGCTGGGGCATGGGCCCGACGGCAAGCTGACGCCAGCAAGTATCGAGCAGCTGGTGACCAAGCGCAGTGACATTCACTTTCCCAAACCCAAAGCCCTGAGTCTCACCCAGGCGACTGAGCTGGGTACCGTTTACACGCCCGAGGAGCTGCGTGCCATCCGGGCCGTAGCCGATCGCCATAAGCTCAGTATTCATATGGATGGCGCCCGCTTTGCCAATGCGGTGGCGGCGCTGGAGGTACATCCTTCGGAGATTACCTGGAAGGTGGGCGTCGATGTGCTGTGTTTCTCCGGCACCAAGAACGGCCTGGCGCTGGGTGAAGCGGTTGTGTTCTTCAACCGGCAACTGGCGGAAGATTTCGAGTGGCGGTGCAAGCAAGCCGGACAGCTGGCTTCGAAAATGCGCTTTATCTCTGCGCCCTGGTGCGGTTTGCTGGCGGGCAATGTCTGGCTGGACAACGCCCGCCATGCCAATGCCTGTGCAAAAAGACTAGCCGATGGGCTGGCGGGGCTGCCGGGAGTTGAGCTGCGCTACCCGCGCCAAGTGAACGGTGTGTTCGTGGAGTTGCCGGAATTGGTCCAGACAGCGCTCCGCGCCAAGGGTTGGCGGTTCTATAATTTTATTGGTGGCTGCTCCCGTCTGGTGTGTTCCTGGTCTACCACCGAGGCCCAGGTGGACAAGTTCCTGGCGGACTTGCGCGCACTGGTGTTATAAATTCGCCCCGCTCCTCACCGGCAAGGGTGCTTAGGTCCTGACCCAAGATACCAACGCCCAACTTCATCGGGAACACTACCAAACTCACAGACCCCACCTGATGGCGTCAAGTGTTGACTAAACTCACGTAACCAGGCCGTGCACGGGAGTTAGCTCGGATAGATCAAATCTGGTCACAGTACCGAGAAACCTATTCGAGTGTTGGTCCGTGGTTGTTCGGTGAGTTCTCTATTGCGGATTGCATGTTCGCTCCGGTTGCGTCGCGATTCAAAACCTATGGGATCAACGTCTCGACGGCATCTGCAGAATACATGCACTTCATTCTCAACCATGAACAAATGAGGGAGTGGGTTAGGCAAGCTCGCGCTGAGCCTGAAACCATAGACGTGGACGAGGTAGGAATATAATAATCAGCCCCTTGTGTTGCTTTAGCCCAAATGGACTAAAGAGTGCAATAAACAAGTCCAATTGGACACTTTTTCGGCACCTGTTTAGGCCTCGCTCTCTGCAAATTTCTCTTATCATTTTCTCTGTTAAAGCGTTTTGAGTGACGTGTAATGTCACCGTTATGGACGTGGTCTCACAACAGGATGACTTGAAAATGGCTGAGCAAAAACAAACACAACAAGAATTTGGCTTTGGCACACAAATTCGGAAATCACCATACTTCGATGCAACCGTGCGCTGGGGCGCCAAGGGATTCTCGGTGTATAACCACATGTATATCCCCCGCGATTTCGGTGATCCCGAACAGAACTTCTGGAATTTGGTGAATAAGGTAATCCTTTGTGATGTTGCAGTTGAACGTCAGGTAGAGATTACCGGTCCCGACGCCGCACAATTTGTTCAGATGCTGACTCCACGAAACCTTTCAAAGTGTGCTGTAGGTCAGTGTAAATATGTACTGATCACAAATGCTGACGGCGGGATTTTGAACGATCCTATATTGCTTCGTCTCGAGGAAAACCGCTTCTGGATCTCCCTGGCTGACAGCGACATTTTGCTGTGGACGCAAGGCGTCGCTATTAACTCCGGCTTGGATGTCGAAATTCGCGAACCGGATGTTTCACCACTCCAGCTGCAAGGTCCGGAGTCTGGCAACGTTATGAAAGCGCTATTCGGCGAAAGTATCACCGATCTTCGGTATTACTGGCTACGCGAGTATGACCTTGACGGCATTCCTGTGATCGTGTCCCGGACCGGCTGGTCAAGCGAACTTGGTTATGAACTCTATCTGCAGGATGGTTCGAAGGGTGATGAGCTGTGGGAGAAGATCATGGCTGCAGGTGCACCGTTCGGTATTCAGCCTGGGCACACGTCGACAATTCGCCGTATTGAGGGCGGCATGCTGTCCTACCACGCCGATATGGACATCAACACCAACCCCTATGAGTTGGGGTTGGATCGCTTGGTTGAACTGGATATCGAGGCAGACTTCATCGGGAAGTCCGCACTCAAACGTATCCGTGAGGAAGGCGTGTCACGCAAGCAAGTTGGCTTGGTGATCGATGGCCCTGCACTGACAGGTCCTAACTCCAGGTTTTGGGCCCTGAAAAAAGAGGGTGAACAAGTAGGTAAGGTTACTTCTGCCGTGTTTTCTCCGCGTCTGGAGCTCAATATTGCGTTGGCAATGGTTGGCGCAGACTTTGCGGCGATGGGCACACATTTCGACGTCGAGACTTCTAACGGAAAAACAACGGCCACTGTTGTCGAAAAACCGTTCTTTGATCCTAATAAGAAAATCGCGGTGACTTAATCTCAGCAAACAAAAAAACACAATGAGTGAGCTACCACCGGAGGGTAAAAGACGCTGCTAATGCGCAGGCGGACTCTCATTGATGGTTAAAACAACAAGCTTAGACTACCCACCAACACGTAGGATAGATTTTATGGGACTGGGCTCTTTTCTTCACAAACATACCGCTGCCAGCAAAGAGGGTCAGACAGCGCCTTTGCTGGCGAGCTTTCTAAGCGGCTATTCGATTGAGGTGACCCCGCAGACTGCCAACAAGGTGGAAAGTTTCCGCGATATTCTGCCGACAGACACCCGCATCTATATTGCCCTTATCGAGGGGACACCGATTGAGGATATGGTTCGCACGGCACGCCGTCTGGCCGATGAGGGCTTCCAGGTTATGCCTCATTTTCCCGCCCGCCTCGTTAGGGATAAAGCCGAGCTGGCCGAATGGGTCGACCAATATCAGGGCGAAGCCGGAGTAGAACAAGCACTGCTTTTGGGCGGTGGCGTTACTACCCCGGCTGGCGAATTCGAAGATTCCATGCAAATGATAGAGACCGGTCTCTTCGACGGGTTCAAGAATTTGCACTTCGCAGGCCATCCCGAAAGCAACCGCGATATCGACCCAGATGGTTCTGACCGTATGGTGATGCAATCCCTGAAGTGGAAACAGGCTTTTTCCGAGCGAACTGATGCCCGTGTGGCGATCACCACCCAGTTTTGTTTCGAGGCAGCTCCGGTCATCGCTTGGGCCGATCGGCTAGCGGCCGAAGGTATTAATCTACCAATTCATATCGGCCTGGCCGGCCCGGCTAAGCTTCACACCCTGATCAAATACGCCGTGTCTTGCGGCGTAGGCCCCAGCATGAAGGTGCTGCAACGCAGGGCAAAGGATGTAACCAGGTTGCTTCTGCCCTATGAACCCACCGAATTATTGGCTGAGCTTGCCGCCCATAAGGAGCGCCATCCGAACTTCGGCATTGAGCAGGTGCATTTCTTCCCGCTGGGCGGGATCAAAAACAATGCGAACTGGGTCACTGAAAATGGAGGGGCTGCGGGTCGGCCCGCTTCCGCCGAATAAGGTTGGGCTATAGCACACGGTACTGGAACCCCAGACGGAGAAGAAGATCGCATGACTGCACAAATCATCGACGGTAAGGCATTCGCAGCCTCACTAAGTGAAAGGATTGCCCAACATACCTCGTTTCTCAAGGAGAAACACGGGGTCACTCCCGGCCTTGCGGTGGTGCTAGTGGGTGAAAATCCGGCATCTCATGTCTATGTACGCTCGAAGGGAAAGCAAACCGTCGAGGTAGGTATGAACTCCTACGAGCACAAGTTACCTGCAGATACCACTGAGGCCAAATTATTAGCGCTGATCAATCAGCTCAACACTGATCCAGCTGTGCATGGCATCCTCGTTCAACTTCCTTTGCCGGAGCACCTTGACGAAGTGCTAGTGATCAATGCGATAGACTCGACCAAGGACGTGGACGGGTTTCATATTTCCAATATCGGGCTGCTTGCGACAGGGCAGCAGGCTATGGTGCCCTGTACCCCTTTGGGGTGCCTGATGATGCTCCGCGAGTATTGCGGTAGCCTGTCAGGCCTGAGTGCGGTGGTGATTGGGCGTTCGAACATCGTCGGCAAACCCATGGCGCAGCTGTTGCTCAGAGATAGCTGCACAGTGACCATAGTCCATTCGCACACGCGAAATCTGCCGGAGATCGTGAGCGGTGCAGATATCGTTGTCGCTGCGGTGGGAAGGCCTTTATTCATCCAGGGTGAATGGATAAAGCCTGGCGCAACGGTGATCGACGTGGGTATAAATCGCATTGATCAGGGCAACGGCATGACACGACTTGTTGGCGATGTGGATTACGCCGCAGCCAAAGAAATCGCAGGAGCGATCACGCCGGTTCCGGGTGGCGTCGGCCCGATGACCATTGCCTGTCTACTGGCCAACACGTTGACGGCATGCTGCCGTTCGCATTCCCTTCCTGAACCCCATGGCCTGACTGCCTAACGGACAGAAAAACGCCGTGGGCAAAGTCACTGGGATATCGAGATATCGTGTGGCGTCGACTGCGGCGTAACTTCATGGAAGTTCGTAAAATGCCTTATTAATAATTTTTAAAAATTTGAACTGAATAGTTACAGGCCTCTTTTCCTTTCCCATAGTTTCGACAAGCTAGGAGACGTTGATTTAACCTCCCTGATAACAACATAAATAATATAGCGCTCAATTCCTATCTCTTTGTTAAGCAAATCCTCCATTACGTTTTGAAAATCATTCAGGCTATTTGTAATAACTTCCATCACATAGTCCGAACCACCACCAGTTGCGCTACATTTTACGATCTCATCGACGCTCTGAATGCATTTTTCAAACCGCTGAAAATCTGCTTTACTGTGTGTCTTCAGTGAAATTGTAACAATAACTTTTGCCAGGTCGAGAATTCTATCGATTGCAATCTCACCTCGAAAACCGGTTATGTACCCAGCCTTTTTGAGTTTTTCTAGTCGAATCCAGCACGGTGTCGGCGACAGATTAACCAGCTCTGAAAGTCTGGTTTTGCTTATTTGTCCGTGCTGCTCCACGGCACTCAAAATGCGGACATCCAAAGCATCCAGTACGACGTTTTCCATATTTTTATTAGCTCGGTCTGCAAATACACTTACGCAACGTAAGTGATATTGGGGTGTTTGAAGTACTTATTCACACGCACAGACTTCTTTTTCAGCATCCAGAGCGCCGCAGACTCGATGCGCTTGTGATTACAATAATATTAATGGCGCCAACTGACGCGGTCAAGTCCGAACGGGACAGCCCAGTTAAGCGTGTCCAGCCGTAGGGCATTACGCACATCCAGAAGGGCCGGCACCCTCATTCGTTTTACCGACCAAAGTTAAGAAAACCATGGGATACCGACCTGACCAAAGCCTGAATTCAATCTATAAGTGTGTTTACCCCTACATATACTTTGCACGGTGTCTTCCGGTTTCAAGACTATGTTTGTGCTCATGGCTGGCCAACTTTTTGCTTTAGCCCAAATGGACTAAAGAGTGCAATAAACAAGTCCAATTGGCCACGTTTTCGGCATCTGTTTAGGCCTCTCTCTCTGCAAAATTCTCTTATCATTTTCTCTGTTAAAGCGTTTTGAGTGACGTGTAATGTCACCGGCTACGGTTACACCTGAGTTTGTCAAGCGCTGAAACCCTTAGAGGCTACGGACTGTGCCCGGTTTTAAAAAACCAGCCAGATGAAGGCACTAAAAACAAGTATTGAAGAGAATCACTCGAAATCGACTTCTCTTGCAGCGTCAATTTGGTAAATAAAAATATTAAAGGACCATTAGAATGAATAAAAATACAACAACCTACATTCTTACCGGAAGCTCTCCGACCAAACTGGGCGTGATGGATCTGATAATTGGCAGCCTGTATCGAAACGAGTGTTATGTGTACGAGATGCACATTTTTGATGACGCCGACACGGGTCGGTTTTTCTTCCGTGTGGAGTTTAATCACAGAGGTAACGGTGAGTTTCTTGAACAGGATCTGCGTAACCAGCTCGCTGACAAGGCTGGAGCTTTTGAAGTCGAATGGGACCTGCGCGATCTGGCGACTCCCGATAAGGTGGTGATTCTGGTATCACAGTATGATCACTGTCTGCAGGACCTTCTCCATCGCTATAGTACCGGTGCACTTAATATCGAGATTCCGGCGATCATCTCCAATCACCCCGATATGGAAAGGCTGGCTGACTGGCACAACATCCCGTTTTATCACCTGCCGATTACTAAGGAAACCAAGCCACAGCAGGAAGCACAAATGTGGGAGATCATCCAGGAAGCCGGAGCTGACCTCGTCGTGCTGGCGCGCTACATGCAAGTACTGTCCGAAGATATGTGCAAAAAGCTACACGGACGTGCCATTAATATCCACCATTCCCTGCTGCCGGGTTTCAAAGGCGCCAAACCTTACCATCAAGCCTATGACAAAGGTGTGAAGCTGGTAGGGGCCACCGCACACTACGTTAGTGAGCATCTGGACGAAGGCCCGATCATCACCCAGAGTGTGGAATCGGTAGATCACACCCATACTGCTGAGCGTCTGGTAGCAAAAGGACGTGATACCGAACGCGTCACGTTGGCAAGGGCGATTAAGTCACACGTTGAGAAACGCTGTTTTTTAAACGGCAACAAAACCGTTGTCTTCCCGGGACACTAACAAGTTTGTGTTCAATGCGTTCCGCAGAGTGCAAGAAATAAGCGCAGTGCCATTTAGGTGAGACATACTAAACAATTTGCTTAGAAAACTTCGTTTTACCGTGGCGATTGCTGAATTCTTGGTTTCAAGCAAAAATTTCTAAAATTCATGCGAGTGCACAATGCGTGGTCATCAGCGCGCAGGGGCGAGGTTTTTGTGCAGGGCATGACCTGCAAGAGATGCGCAATAATCCAGACCACAGCTATTACTAAGAGTTGTTTCGCCGATGCGGCAACGTAATGCAAAGCATTGTTGCCCTGCCGGTACCGGTCATTGCAAAGGTTGGCGGTATAGCCGCAGCCGCTGGCTGCCAGTTAGCCTCCAGCTGTGATCTGGTCATTGCGGCCAGATCGGCTCGGTTTTCTGTACCGGGAATCAATGTTGGCCTATTCTGTTCAACGCCTGCTGTTGCTATTTCGCGAAGCATCTCGGCAAAGCGCGCCTTCGACATATTACTCACGGGTGATGTTATCGATGCTGAAACGGCGTTGGATTGGGGGCTGGTCAGCAGTATAGTGGATGACACGGAACTGAATGACGCGGTTACTGCAAAAGTGGAGAAAATTCTGAGCAAAAGCCCTTCTGCGGTTCGATATGGCAAGTCCATGTTTCATCAGCAACGGCAGATGTCGCTGTCCGACGCCTACGATTTTGCAGGCAATGTCATGGCCCAGAACATGATGAGCCACGATGCGGGTGAAGGTATTGATGCCTTTCTTGCCAAACGTACTCCCACGTGGGACAAACCTGTTCGTTAAATGGATGTTCATTCTCTGGCGTTCAGCTCGTTTAATCTACTTTCGAGGCAGGTTAGTCATAAAAATAAGAGTGAAAATAAAATGACCGAGTTATGTTCTTTTAATCAAGCACTGGAAAAAAAAGCGGCCAATTATGTGCCCCTGTCGCCTCTCAGTTTTATAAAGCGGGCCGCTGCCGTCTATCCAGATAGAGCAGCGGTCATATACAACGACACAACCTATACCTGGCGTCAAACCTATGGGCGCTGTTGTCAGCTAGCCTCTGTTTTAAAGAGATTTGGTATTTCCAGAGGCGATACTGTGTCAGTTATGTTGCCAAATATTCCAGCAATGTGTGAGGCGCATTTTGGTATACCTATGGTGGGTGCGGTGCTGAATGCAATTAATACTCGCTTAGACGCTGAAGCGATTGCCTTCACTCTTAATCACAGTCGTACGCGGCTTCTGCTGATGGACTCGGAGTATGCCGATGTCATCGAAAAAGCACTGTTGTTGGTCGAAGGCACTGCGCCAATCATAATCAACGTTTGTGATCCGAATTACGCTGCAGGAAATCCGATCGGCGACCTTGAATATGAAGCATTGCTGATCGAGCAGAGCGAAGACGCTGAGTGGGACATGCCGGTCGACGAATGGGATGCCATTGCATTGGGGTACACCTCAGGGACAACAGGCAACCCAAAAGGCGTGGTGACCCACCATCGCGGCGCTTATCTGAATGCAATAAGCAACGTGCTTTCCTGGAGCTTGGCGTCCAACGTGGTTTATTTGTGGACATTGCCCATGTTTCATTGCAATGGTTGGTGTTTCCCTTGGACGCTGGCAGCGATCGGTGGAACAGGCGTCTGTTTGCGCAAGGTAGATCCCGAGCGGATCCATCAACTGATAAGGCAGCATCATGTCACTCACTACTGTGGCGCTCCAATCGTACATTCGATGATCGCCAGTGCCGCCGCGACCCAATCTGCGCCGATCGAGCACAAGGTTTCAGGGCTGATTGCAGGCGCTGCACCGCCAGCTTCTGTTTTGAAACAGATGGAAGAAATTGGGTTTGAATTAACCCATGTTTACGGACTTACTGAGACATATGGTCCTGCAACCGTATGTGCCAAGCAGGATGACTGGGCTGAACGCACTCTGGAAGAGCGGATCGAACTCAACGGTCGACAAGGGGTGAGCTATCCACTGCAGGAGGAAGTCGTTGTTCTTAATCCGAACACTCTGCAGCCAGTTCCGGCCGATGGTGTGACTGTTGGCGAGATAATGTTCCGGGGAAATATTGTAATGAAAGGGTATCTACGTAACGAGACTGCAACCGACGAGGCATTTGCAGGCGGCTGGTTTCATACCGGCGATTTGGCTGTCGTGCATGCAGACGGCTACATCAAGATTATTGATCGTTCTAAAGACGTCATTATTTCGGGTGGTGAGAATATCTCGTCTCTGGAAGTTGAGGATATAATCCAGCGCCATCCTGACGTTGAAATCGCCGCGGTTGTAGCCATGTCGGATGAGAAGTGGGGAGAAGTACCTGCAGCGTTCGTGCAGCTACGTCCCGACAGCTGTTTGAGTGAAGAGGAGCTGATCGATTTCTGCCGGGAAAATATGAGTCGCTTCAAGGCGCCCAAACGAATTATTTTTGGCAGCCTAGAGACCACTTCAACTGGGAAAATTCAGAAATTTGCATTGCGTCAGCTGCTCGCAGCAAAGAAGTCTAGTTAGATACGCCCTGAGGCGAAGAGGTCTATTTAATTGCTAGG
>Ga0136560_1001737_pt1 | contig 11225 bp, 12 predicted proteins | sample AntRauMeHopE1497_FD_104925 | JGI IMG/M metagenome (GOLD analysis project Ga0136560, IMG submission 104925) | Saline lake microbial communities from Rauer Islands, Antarctica - Metagenome Hop E1 #497 | ecosystem: Environmental > Aquatic > Non-marine Saline and Alkaline > Saline | place...
GCGCGTGCCAGTCGATTCGAAGGGGCAGACGCCTTTGTCGACGAACTTGAGGAGCGACATCCGCTGGCGGAGCCTCTCTCGCCAGAACGCCTCCACGGAGTCTGAGGCGAGGTGGTTAGCCGTTGCAGGGTGTCAGCAACTCTTTACCTCTCCTACCGGTACTCTGGTTAACCCAGGTTGTGCGGTGTAGTGTGTGCTTTGAGTCTCTATATTCTATTTTCTCTCTCCGGGAGACTGTGACCAGAACCGAACACTGAGGCGCGGCGCTTGGGCATGCAGCACTGCAGCAGCAGTATATCGGATCCGTCGATTCCAAGGTGCAAAGGCTGTCATCGATTATCTTCAGCAGCAATATCTCCTGGCGGTGCCTCACGCGCCTGGGCGACTCCGCTCATTTTGATGTGTGGCAGTCAGCCGTCACTCGTCGCGCTTCCTCGCTGTGCCACAAAACCGTGAGAAGATAGCTCCGCACGCTCGAGATTGAGTCTAGTCCCCGCACAACATAACATCGATACACGCGCCTGATGCATTGCCTGCGAAAGCGAGTGCTCGACCTGCCACTCCTGGTACTCGTATAGCACCTACGGCCTGGGCTAGGGACAAAACCACGCACATTAAGCAGCTCAGCACGACTACGAGGACTGGGACTACCTGCCTCTCTCCTTGCGAGACTCCGAACCAGTCGAACGCGGCACCCGACCAACCTGGCAGACGAGCTGCCCCAGCTTCTTCGCTGCCATCCGCTCGAAGCTCGGGGGGCACCACGGCTGGGGCTTGTCTGGAGAACTCGCACTACATCCCATGCCATGCACTCGTGCACAGGCAACTTCGTCCGGACCAACCCTTTTCATATATCGTAGCGTTCGTCATGACACAAACACCCTAGTTTCCATAGTCTCCACAATGGGAGTCAGTCTCACAGCCCTCTTGTCTCCCCTCTGAGCGCCATCCCCCGGCCACTGCTTTAGACAGGTCTCCATCCTCACAAAGAGGCGAGTTATTCGGCGTTGGCCACTTTGCTGCGTATTGAGAAATGCCCCAGTTCGCTGTTTGTGACTTATCTCCACTACGCAACAATTGAAGGTTGGAGCTCCCAACACTGTACCGCTCAGCACTGGCTACTGACGGATTAGAACGATCAACCGAATCCCGCAGCACTGCAGATCGTTCAACGGATTGAAGCCCTTGCCTGAGCTTATTTCGCAACGACTGTCCTGCCCCGATTCCAGCCCGCAATTCCAGAAGTGGGTCTGCGACTCCCCCAGCTGCAACTCTCTACGCCTGGATCAATCGAAGCGACGCTTTCCAACCTCGCCATTCTGGGACGTCCCACACTCCTGAGCTGTGTACTGCGCTTGATCGAAGTACTGATGCTGCCTGCATGCCAACTTCGCTGTGCTCCCCGGATGCCGATAGCAGCAGCGGCCGATCATGAACTAACAAGGAGTACCATCGAGCAATGTATGAGCCTAAAATAGCATGCTGGCAACCCAAGCAACCACCGTTATGGCCTGGAACACCCCCTGCCATGTAACAAGCCCTCTGAAGTCCAGATGATGCATCAGGAGTTGCTGATTCTATGTCTATGCCCGCCCCTTCGAATCCAATTCCTTCAGCTATCAGTGCTGACGCTCGTACCAGAAGCTCGGCCGAATCTGCCGGTGTTATGATATCGCTACTCAGACGTCGTAGAGCAGCTGCCTGAGAAATACGATGCTCTCCTTCGATCACTGCAGCGAAGGCACGACCAGCCCGGCGTTCCCATGCCATCTCCTGGCCGTTCCATTGAGAGTCTGGATCAAGCGACCTCCCTCGAGCAACTGGCCCCTCTAGTTTCGCTGTCATTTCATTGTCTGGATCAAGAGGAAAGCTGGACCCTGCTTGCTCCACAGAGCACGGAAAGGGCTCATGGAAGCTTGCCGGGCTGCATTCCCATCCCCACCTTCCCAGCCCGAAAGCAGCATGGGCAGCAGATAGTGCTTGCGGACCGGACTCTGGAGGCCACAGCAATTCCATATCTCCCCTTCTCCTATGAATCGACAACAGCTGCAGCAGCCTCGCCGCCGACATGGGGCAGAGATCTATGTTCTCTCTGGACAACCCCAGCTTACTCATGCGCTGGCCATACGCGGCTACCACGTCGATTGCCAATCCTGGTCCAGACGCCGAGGGCTAGTTCCATGCTTCCAGCATTGCAATGGCATCAGGAGATATCCAGTGCGCTGAGGAAGCCATTGCAAGGGCAGCCCGGGATGCGCCGCGCTTCATCGCTCCGTCAGACCCACTGAATTGCCCATTAGTCTTGTGAGGGTGTAAATTCGGGCTCATATTGACCTCAAGCAGCCACGGTGTTCCAGATCGGTCGTACACGAAGTCGAATCGCAGCAGCTCAAACGTCGATGAGGGTGCTAGTCGGTCAACATCAGCACGTCCGGTTTGGGCCATGGATATTATTCTGTCTACTAGCATCATAGAATCCGGTCGCGAGACATTTGTTTGGTGTGCAAATTGTAGTCCTGCCGCCTCAATGTTGACTCTGCTGAAGCTAGATATTTCCGCTGGGATACCAGCCCCTCGAGCACCACTATGCAGCACATTACTTTTCGGATGTCCGCTCCATTGCATCCACTCGGAGCTTTCCCACTCATTTTCGCCTATCGATGATCGATCTGCTGCCGGCGGACCTTGATGTGCTTGCCCGTGGAGGTGTGACGCCGGAGAATGCCGAGGCCATGTTGCTGTGCGGTTTGCGCGTGTACGATGCAAAACACTGCGAGACTAGGCCCGACGCACTGCCTACTAGGCGGCTCTTAGCACGCGAGCATCTCCCATCACCGCAGCTCCCGCACGCCGCATTGCTGGAAGTGTTGAGAGGAGTGCAGTCTGTACGGCTGATCGAGTTCTCTCCCATGCCCTGACCGGGTCGATGCCTAATCTTGCCATTGCAGCGAACAGGGCCTTTCTATTGCTTGTGCCTTCATCGCTATTGCTTGGAATGCGCGTGTAAAACTAGCCTGTGGCGGGGATTGACCAAGCGGGCCTATAATCGTCGATGACATACGCGTACTTGTGAGATCGACGTGTGAGGTTTGCGGGGGTTGGTTCTGAGCATACCCGAACGAGGATATTCCTGTACGTATACACTACCAGAGGCCGAGTGGATAAGATGAGCACATATACGCCAATGTCAAATTTGTGGCCAGACAGCAAGAGTGGCTCGACATACTTGCTTGCCATCGAGTTGCTCGGCAGGTCTTCAAGCCACGACGGCGAGCGGGGGCTTGCGCGAGCATCTGAAGGCAGAGGAGCGGATAGACTATCCTCATTTGTCCTAGATGTGCGAGTCAATAGATTACCTGCCGACTGGTGAAGAACATGATTCGCATCCATCAAAACCACACCACGGTGATCCCGACTCTTCACCAACCATCGCAAGCCAGACGCAACGTCAGTTTGGACATCTGTCGGTGCTATGTTACCACTACGAAATCGGTTCTACTCGAGAAACATGGCTGCAGTCAACTGCGCTGCTTGCTCTGGTAGAAGAAAGTGACTCGGCGACGGGTTGCGCAGGATGCCCATCGAGTGCGCAATCCCGGGAGACTACCTCCATTCGATAATCCGCGCTCTGGCCGCCAATACTCCACTCAAGCACGTGGTTGGCAACTTTGACTTTTTCGTGAGAGCAAAATTCCCAGGCACATGGTTGGCTCTCTAGTGGGAACGAAGCCGCCCAATTAAATCCCATCTAGGATATCGGAACGTGTACAGCATATCCCAATCGGCAGCTGCGACGCCAGTGTACGCATTTACCACGTTCGGCTCGGACATTTCTTGTACCTGTAATGCTACTTGAGGCTATTGCTCTCTGAAACCGAGCCAATGCAATGCTTCAAGAGGCGTTCGAAGGTGGAAGCGCTTCCACTCCGGCATGCGAAACTACGGCTACCTTGCGACTCCTTCCAGGTTACTCGAACATGAGCCTATCACAACCATTACAAGCACTAGGTGGGACGACATTCGACTTATAAATTGAAACGTGGGATCTCTAGTGCGGTCTAGGACTGAGCGTAGGTTTACTGAAGAAAAACTGAAGATCCGGGCGTTTTGCTGCTTGATCGGGACTCCGGGTCCATCAAGCCGTTGGCGCCACGCAACGTGGATCCATCCAGGCCTAAACGGAACATGTCCGTGCACCTTTGCCTGATGGACGAGACGCACTTCTACGTACTGTGCCGTGCATAGTAAGCAAACTAAATCAGGCGTTTTTTTTTCGCATGCTACTCTCGCCGTTATATGTGTCGTGAATAGAGTATCGAACTTTGAGTCTTACCAATAGATGAGCTCTGCTGACTTCGGCTCGCTGTCGCCGCTATCGAGGGCACGCGCCCTCCTTGCCTCTTTGCGAGGCACGGATATATCTGCTGGCCAGGATGGTATGTGTGATAAGGCTGATCATGCCGAGGTAATGTCGCCACCTAGGATTCCAACTCCAGATGCTCTGGCTGCTAGTGCTGTGGGTAGGCGGACTCACCATGCAGTGGTAGCCCGAACAAGGTCAAGGGTTCGACGGACGCTTGAAAGTTCGCTAGCTACAGCAATATCGAGAAGCTAGAGCCCAGTCGATTCGATTGACCGTGATAGTACGCCTACCGTGCTGCAGCTAGGCCGACATTCGAGTTTATTGAATGGCCACAGCGACAACGACAGCACCTCGTCGAGCTCAGCTGCAAGCGATTCGAGTATAACGTCATAGAATTCCGGTAACGACCATGCACAAGAGCGGGAGGAGCTACTAGCTCGAACTCTAAATGGCAAGAAGGGCATGAATGGTGCTTCCCGGTTCAGGCAAAGCTCTCCGTCATTTACACTGAGCCGGTCGATCGACTCGCTGCCAGCATTACGAGCACACGAGACTACAGATGTAGAGAGGAAAATACGAATCCGACCTGCAACGAATGTTTTAGACGAAGAAATAAGGCCTCGGTATCCAAAACATGAAGAGTTGAGTGTGCGCTCAGCCTTGGCTCCTTGCTTGTCCCTTGCTGCCCCTAACTCTCCAGGGCGACCGGGTGCCGGCATTCGAGTCCCGCTGGCTGTCGAAGACTCGAAAGATCATCCATAGGGAAGTCGGCGCACTCCGCGACCTGCTATTCCCGAATCTAGTGCGGCTAGCCGGACGAGATTCGGCGTCCATCGAAGGAGCTTACGTGAACCCGTGTCCCAAGGCGACACTGAGCAGAAGGGTAGAATTCGATGGTTTCGAGGAACTTACTAGCAATAGGTAGAACCATATTCGGCGGTCATTAATGGAGCGGATACCTAGCACAGTGAAGAGGCAGCGGCATTATATCGAAGGACTGCCGACGTTTCATCCAGCTCAACATGGATTGTGGATGGTGACAGCACAGCCACGGCCACTGGCGCCACCTGGGAGTCAATCTCGCACATGTGGGACCGTCTGCGACTGCTACTAGCTAGAGTTGCCATGGACGGCTCCACGTCTCAATCCGAGGCACTTGATCGCATCGCCTAGCTTGTTGATGCTTTGTAGTCGCGAACTCGATCTGCGGCCAATTCCTCTACACCTGGTTCGATCTCTGGCTCGGCACAAGCACCGTCAGGCTAGGAGCATGACTTGCTCATTGCCAGAGCCCCGCCCCCTGTGCAGTTAGGGGGTGTCGAAGCCATCATGCCGCCGTCTGGTGAGCCCCCGCCAATGTCGCCTGCTGTCTCTGTACCATCAACGTGTAAGTCGGAGCAAAACGATTCCTCTGTGCTGCTCTCCGACACAACAAATTGTGTTGTTGTGGATGACACGGGAGACAGCACGAGATCGCAGCACGTGGTCGTAGAGGGCATTGCGCTGGCTGACTTCATTGGCGATCCTAACGAGCACCAGATTTCCATCAAGAAAAATCAAGTCGTGATAGTTGTGAAATAGTTTGACTCGGGTTGGTGGTTCGTGCGCCCAAGAGCGATGGATCGAATGAGTATCGATGCAAAGCTTCAACCAACTGAAACGGGTGGATATGTTCCTGGTACATATCTTGCTACCCGAACCGATCTTCCTGGTGACGCGCGGCATGCTGTGGTAGGTCGGAGTGAGACCATTCGCACATCCAATCACGTCCTCCCGGCTGCCAGGCTCATCAGTGGGGTCACACCAGCAGCCAGGGAGCGATTATCATCCGCTCTTCAATCGTAGGATTTTGCACAGAATCATAGCATGCATGCTGACGGGTCTAAAGCCGAATAGGAGGGTGGAGGAGATGGACGGCAAACGCCTGTGAAAGTAAGCGAAGGAATGGCTGCTCGAATGAATCATGCTCGAAAGAAGACAACGCATCGCCCTAAACCACCACCTGGTCCGCGTCCAAGGTCGAGCAAATCAACCGGCAAGACTGCTTATCAAGCAGCTGGGAGCGCCCAGCCATCTAAATCTGGATCAGCCCCGAGGTTCGGCTCAATAAGTCAAGAGAAGGCTGGCACCAACATCGGCCCGCCAATGACAAAAGTAGTGACTACGTCAGTTGGCCTACAACCGAGACCTATGCTTAGAACGACCGTTCAATCCTTCTCAACAGAAGGCAGTTCTGACCCAGCTTCGCCGAATCCTCCGTCGGTGGGAGTTAGCCGGGTTCCCGCTCCTGGCCCTGCTCCTGGGCACATCGACGGCACAATGCATCGTGGGGCTGTGGTGTAGAATGCCCCACCGCAACATTGCACTGCCACCCAGGAGGTGCTTGAACCTGCCGCCGCTACTTCAGGCAGACCCTTACAAACTCGTGGTTCAACAGACTCTGATACGAGCAGCATTGCCTCTGGATCCCTCTCCCCACCTCCAGTTCGTGCTCAAATGAGCCCTCTTGATGGAGTGTGTGCTGGCGCTGCTGGCATGGAGCCCGTGATCGACGGTGGCGGTGAGCACTCTAGTGGCACAGCAATTCGAGTGGCCACCATGCGACGTGGCACTAATGGTACCCTCAACGCACATAGGCACCCACATCCGACGTACTCTCGAGCACAGTCTCAGGAGTATCAAGGTGGATCCGTCTCGCGCGGTGCAAGTCACAGCCTAAATCTGCCTCCTGCGACTGTGCAAACGGCGAATGCGACCTCAGCTATCCACTCTCCTCAGATGGCATCGAATGTGGCAGTAGCGAGTCGAAAGTCTGTGCGTGCCCAAGGACGTTCCCGTGAGGCTAGTCGTGCCAGTCCTGGAGCCTTCGCTCGACAATGGCTGCTTGAGGGGTTAGCAAGTCCGAGTGCCCCTCATCACTCAGTGCGTCGCTGACGTATGAGAGGGTGCAGATGCAGGCAGGCAACATAAGGCCTTCGATCTTTAGCGAGCACCATTTCGGCTCTTCCTTTTGTCCTGGAATAGCGCATGGATATATGGTTATGTAGTGGTACTGAGGTACATGGCTCGGTGGTTGATAGTCAAGTTATCAAGCGGGCCCGGAGGTAGACAGGATCTAGAAGATACGTAATCTAAGATCCGGAATCTGGATTGCGCCCAGGATTTGAATGAAAAGGCCAAGCACAGGTCTAGAGGGTGTCCCTGCATTACTACGGTGTCGAATTTGCTGAGTGTGTTGCCGAATGCGTGCAGTTGCGGTGCTAAGGCTAGGTTCAGCAGCATGTTGCAGGTGTGCAACTTGAGGCATAGTCACAAATGATGCTACTTGTGCCCACGCAAATAATGTGATTTCCTAAATTTGCGTCTCGTAGCGAGATGCATGTATGTGTTGTGTGTATAGAGCCATGAAGGTGCATACGAGTGCATACGAAACCAATGAGTCCATATGATCCATCCTATAGGTTCGTCCATACCAAACACATGCAATATTTTCAGCATGGATGCCGTGGCTACCATCGTAAATCAGGCTTACGCACCGCGGAGTGCCCGTCTCTGCAGGTCCGGAGTCATAAATTGCTCTACTAGGATCCCCGTTAAAATAATGGTAGACTCTCTCTAGCGAAATTCGGCTTTGGTATCTGCCGCAAGAGCGAGCTCACTTGTGGCCTAAAGCTTATTTATTTCTTCCCAGTAGCTAGATCGCTGATCGAAATTTCGTCAACCAGCACCGTATAGTTGGAGTGTCTATGGATCCATAGGCTAGTTCGGTCGAATACACTTCAAAAGAGTCGCATGAGCGCATCGTACGGTTGCTTCGCAGAAATTTTTCACGGAAAACTGAGGACTAGCTTTCGACTGACGAAATTGCAGTAAGATCGAGCTCAGTAGTCGCGTGTCGGTCGACCGCCCTACTTTAGTCCCTCGTACTAGAAATGACTTCCTACTTCAGCGCTTTCGTGTCGAGGATTGTATCGGTGCCTGCGCAGGTTTTAAGACGGTTGCGCGCTGACCTGGCTCCTGACTAGTGGAGCCACTATACGAAGCTCGCCCGTTCCTCCATGCGACAACCACCTAAAAGACTTTCTGCTGGTGGAGCGACGACGAAATAGTGGCAGAAACTAGCAATACGACAAGGTGCGCATAATCCGACACCCCTACAGCGGGAACTCGTAGCGACGTAGCCAGTTTTGAGCCGTATCACTGATTAGAATCGTGATCCAGAGGAGCTAATTCTGGTTACCCCTCAGTCCTGGGGTGAGCTGTAGCAAATACAACGTACTCCTTCTCCAACAGATCCGGACCTTAGAACAAGAATAGACCCACCGTATACGCCTGCGGTATTGGGACGAAGTATCCTGGCGCAGCAGAACGAGCGAGTGTCCTCGCCAGAGCGCTTGCGACAGCCTAGGGAAGTGTTTTAGCCTTCCAGGATCAATCAGTTTCACATATCGATGGGAATCCCTGCGCCCTCTCGCTCATTGCATAGCCCTAAATAGGTACAGCGCCCATGGTAGACTACCCTTTCCAGGCAAAGAGCGCGTATAACATCTGCAGGCATTCATCGTACTCAGTTGCATGAGCTCGCCGCTGACCTTGTCGAAGATCAAGGATCAACACACAGGAGGAAAGAATCATATGCAGCGTGTGATTCTGCTATTATGGTGCCTTGTAGCGATGTAATAGATGGAGGTGAATCTTCTCAAGATGGCGACCGCCCAAGCTTTGGAACGGAGATACTGGACCCTTGGTTCTATTAGGCCGAGGTTCCACACCTTGATGTCAACCATGGGGATCTCAGCAAACATCAGTCCTGCGCTCATGTACACGTCCAATTAGCTGAACAAGATGAAATGTAGGCAACAAAAGCCGATATGGTACCCAGCATCATCGACAGCGATGCACTGTCGTCTAATGAAAATACCGGCCTTGATATTGGGCACGAATACGAAACATCAACCGAAGCAGAAATTGTAGCTTTACAACGTATTTGCGATGTTGCTCGATCTCTAGGAGGGTATGATGGCCATACGACAATCGTTAGAAAAAGATATTTCAGCAGCTCGCCACGGCCACCAGCACAGTCACGAAGCTACCTAGACAGCTCCTCAGCATTCGCAGCTGTGCACTACTTGGCGGATTCGGCAGTAGAAGCCGCGCGGCAATGCGGCGCAGCGCACACCAAGTCCACTCTCTTTGGAAGTGTGCATACACACGCGGAAGATGGCGAGGCGGGCAATAGTCTGCATGTGCTACCACGTGTGGAGAGGTCTAGGCATGCACCGTCAGAACGAAGGACCGTCAACTCTAAGTCACAACCTCAAGATACTAGTCGAGAACTTAATGCCATTACTTCCATGCAATCTGATCTTCGTGACATTAAGTTGTCCTTTTTGCGCATTAGTCTCGACTTTCATAGATCTTGGTGTATGCTCCACATTTCAGTCGCAAGGTCCGAATGCTGGCAGGCCTTTGTTCGTGTGATTCGACCATGCGTTGGTGGCCAAGGTCAGGCCCCTAGTTTTGTGATTGGGCGCAATACTACGCCTACAGTAGGAACACCTACTCGTGCAAGCGCGATAGATGCTGCGTTTCGTGTCTACGTCGATAGAATGGGCTTTGAACGTGCCCACATAGTTTGTCCAGGCACCATAGGCGACAAGTGGGTATTGCCTGCCATTGAAGCCGTTGTATCGCAGTGTAGTGACCCTCATATCACGGCGCTCCTAGTCACTAGCACATCCATACACGATCTTCTCGCTGTTGAGTCGGGATGTTCTGACACTGGAGCGGGATACAAAGCCCCACAAGTAGGGTTGCAATCTCCAGCATCATGCACGAGAGTATGCATTGATGCGACGAGTTGTAATGAGATACTCCCCATTCTTCGCGGCCGGGCTGAAATGCATAGTGACGGTTGGATTTTGCTTCGGGCGCTTTGTGGCAGTGCTTGCGCGGGCCCTAGCCCTAACCGTACCCTCTCTGTGTGGTTTCCCACTCGTCATTCCAGCGATGACAGAAGTGGATGGATTGCGGAAATGGAAATACGGCTTGCTCGAAGCCTCATATCCTAGTAGCACGATATTTCAACTGCAGAAATAGCCACCACGCATGCACTCCACGTGGACAGACTGGGCGTCTCCTCCACAGTTGCGCTTGTGTGTATTGAGACGCAACGCAATACTGACGAGACACAGTCCACGCATGCCGATCTCTGGATCTCATTGGAGCACGCCGCCGACAATGCATAGAATTAGAAATGGTCTCGTGCTGAAGCCAGTGAGATCGGTCCCGCTTCAATGGGAAATTAGAGCGGCAGCGACGGGGAAATCTCAAAATCTGCGTTGAATGTGATCCCTAAACTGCGCAGTCGCACAACTCGAGTGCGGAGGGGGCACGGCATGGCTGCGGGAGGTGGAGTTCAGGAATAAAGAAGGGAGAGGACCTGCTAGGCCTAACAACAACACCCGTCATTTGACACGTTATAGCATCTGGGATTTCAATGAAGCGCTCCTGCTGAGCCTCTCTGACAAGCGAGACGATGATGGCGAGCTACGGTGGAAAAGGCTGCGCTCTTGCGAGCGTAAAGTTGCCCTTGCTACCATCGCTTAGCGAAGAGGGTATGGGATATCGCCTCTGCGTGCAAGTCGCCTTAGAAAAGGAGGCGTACTTCTACAAGTATGCGAATTGTGAGAACACATACACCTAGGATTGGTACAGGCTGATAGTTGTGTACGACCAAAAGCCAAAACCTCTTCAAACTTCGTAAGTGGTTTAATTGTTCCTACCAAAGAAATGGCTATTGAAAGAGAGAGGAAAGTAGAGTACCCCCCCCACAAATAGACCCGATTCGCGTCAGCACCAC
>Ga0136560_1001740_pt1 | contig 11221 bp, 10 predicted proteins | sample AntRauMeHopE1497_FD_104925 | JGI IMG/M metagenome (GOLD analysis project Ga0136560, IMG submission 104925) | Saline lake microbial communities from Rauer Islands, Antarctica - Metagenome Hop E1 #497 | ecosystem: Environmental > Aquatic > Non-marine Saline and Alkaline > Saline | place...
AGCGTCGCCTTGGCGCGCGCCCTGAGCGGTAAAAAATGCAAACGCCAGCAGCAGGGCGATGGTGCGCACCATGATAAAGCGGTTTACCTGAAGTATGCGCAGGTAGTCTGCAACGGTGCCAATCAGCGCGCGGGTCATGCGCTGGCCATCTGGCATGCGCCTTAACACGATCGCTAAACCAATCAGTGCTGCACCGTATTCCGCAATTACCGTCGCTATGGCCACACCGCGGCTATTCCAGCCAAACACGGTCACAAACAGTACGTTCAGCGCCAGATTCACGCCGTTGGCCACCACCAGCATGATCATTGGGCCGCGGGGATACTGGGTACCAATCAGCCAGCCTACCAGGGTGTATTGGCACAGCACCGCCGGCGCGCTCCAGATGCGGATGGCGGCGTATTCAGAGGCCAGTTCCAGCACGCCCGCGCTGGGGTTCATCAGCGCCAGGCCGGTCTGTATCAGGGGCTGCTGCAAAGTAATCAGCGCCAGGCCTATGGTGACTGCCAGCAGCAACGAGCGCACCAGCAGCGCCACCTGCTCGTGCTCGTCACGTTTGCCCCAGGCCTGAGCTGCCAGGCCGGTGGTGCCCATGCGCATAAAGCCGAAGGTCCAGTACAGAATGCTGAATAGATTGGCGCCCACAGCCACTGCACCCAGATATTGTGGGTCTGGCAGGTGCCCCAGCACGGCGGTGTCTACAAGGCCAAGCATCGGTACCGTCAGGTTGGTGAGCATCAACGGCCAGGCCAGCGCCCACAGTCGGCGGTCCAGACGGGTCAAACGGTAGAGGGAATTCATAAACGGCTATCCAGAATGGCTATCCAGAAAAATCATGGCAGCAAAGCGCGGGAATCATAACATTATTGAATTTCAGCTGTTTTTTAGCCTTTTCAGTATACGTGTCTATACTGTTATTCGAGATATTCAAAAGCAGACTTTTACCCGACAATAATAAATTATGTGGAGACGCAATATGCGTGTGCGCGCAAAGCGGGCTTTGGCCCTATGCGGCCTGGTTCTGTTTCCGGCGATGTCCATGGCGGACTGGACCGTGAACATGAGCCCCGGTGTAACCCAGACCAGCAACGACATCTACGGCCTGCACATGACCATTCTGTGGATCTGTGTTGTCATCGGTGTTGTGGTGTTCGGCATTATGTTCTGGTCGATCTTTGCCCATCGCAAGTCTCGCGGCCATAAACCCGCGAACTTCCACGAGAACACCACGGTGGAGGTGCTTTGGACAATTATTCCTCTGGTTATTCTTGTGGCGATGGCGGTTCCGGCCACTGTTACGCTGATTGATATGTATGACACCACAGAAGCCGATGTGGACATCAAGATCACCGGTTACCAGTGGCGATGGAAGTACGATTATCTGGAAGAAGAGGTTGGTTTTTTCTCCAGCCTGAGCACCCCCCGTGATCAGATCAATAACCGCCAGACCAAGGGCGAGAATTACCTGCTGGAAGTCGACAACCCTCTAGTAGTGCCGGTGGGCCAGAAAGTGCGGTTACTGATGACTGCAAACGATGTCATCCACTCTTGGTGGGTGCCTGAATTTGGCCTGAAGAAAGACGCCATTCCCGGGTTTATCAACGAGGCCTGGATTCGCGTTGATACGGCAGGCACCTATCGTGGTCAGTGCACCGAGCTGTGCGGCAAAGACCACGGCTTTATGCCGATAGTGGTTGAAGCAGTGCCGCAAGCCGAGTACCAGGCCTGGATTGGAGAACAACAGGTCGCAGCGCAAAAAGAAAAAGAGCTGTCGCAGAAAGAATGGACCATGGCCGAGTTGATGGAGCGCGGCGAGCAAAGCTATCAAAGCGCCTGCGCTGCCTGCCACCAGGCTGATGGCAGCGGGCTGCCGCCTTCGTTCCCCGCTCTGCGGGCCAGTGCCATCGCCCTTGGCGACATAACGGCCCACATCGATATTGTAGTGAACGGCAAGCGTGGTACCTCCATGCAAGCCTTTGCCGACCAGCTCAGCGAGGTGGATATTGCTGCGATTATCACCTACGAGCGCAACGCCTGGGGTAACAATGTGGGCGACATGGTAACGCCCAAGGAAATTTTTGATTACAAGAAGCAGCAGCAACAGTGACCCGTTGGCAGCAGATGACTGTCAGCCCACGCTTTAACAAGAATAAACAGCGGTTACGGGAGATATTATGAGTACGGTTGCAGGCGCCCACAGTCCAGAACATACCCACGATCACCACGGCCCGGCCAAGGGTTGGACTCGTTGGCTGTTCACTACCAACCACAAAGATATCGGGTCGATGTACCTGATATTCAGCTTTGCTATGTTCCTGTTGGGTGGCACCATGGCTATGGTCATCCGCGCCGAACTGTTTCAGCCCGGGCTACAAATAGTACAGCCGGAATTTTTTAACCAGATGACCACCATGCACGGGCTTATAATGGTGTTTGGTGCGGTGATGCCGGCCTTTGTGGGCCTGGCTAACTGGATGTTACCGCTGATGGTCGGCGCGCCGGACATGGCGCTGCCGCGGTTGAACAACTGGAGCTTCTGGCTGCTGCCCTGCGCCTTCCTGATTTTGATATCCACTCTGTTTATGGACGGCGGCGGCCCCAACTTCGGTTGGACCTTTTACGCGCCTCTGTCGACCACTTACGGTCCGCCTAGTACCACTTATTTCATATTTGCCCTGCACATTGCCGGAGCCTCGTCGATTATGGGCGCCATCAACGTGATTGCCACCATTCTGAACATGCGTGCGCCGGGCATGACCCTGATGAAAATGCCCCTGTTCGTCTGGACCTGGTTGATTACCGCGTTTCTTTTGCTGGCGGTTATGCCGGTGCTGGCAGGTTTGTTGACCATGATGCTGATGGACATCAACTTCGGTACCAGTTTCTTTGATGCCTCTGGCGGCGGTGACCCGGTGCTGTTCCAGCACATATTCTGGTTCTTCGGGCATCCCGAGGTGTACATTATGATTTTGCCGGCGTTCGGCGCCATTTCCCACATAATTCCGGCATTTTCCCGTAAACCTCTGTTTGGCTATGCTTCTATGGTGTACGCGGTAGGCGCCATTGCGATGCTGTCGTTCCTGGTATGGGCCCACCACATGTTTACTGTGGGTATCCCCATTGCCGGCCAGCTGTTCTTTATGTACGCCACTTTGCTGATTGCGGTGCCCACCGGGGTTAAGGTGTTTAACTGGGTAGCGACCATGTTTCGGGGGTCGATGACCTTCGAGGCACCGATGCTGTTCGCCATCGCGTTTATTATTCTGTTCACAGTGGGTGGGTTTTCCGGTCTGATGCTGGCCATTGCTCCAGCCGATTTCCAGTACCACGACACCTACTTTGTAGTAGCGCATTTCCATTACGTACTGGTGCCCGGCGCAATCTTTGGTATCTATGCGTCTGCGTACTTCTGGTTGCCCAAGTGGACCGGCTACATGTATGACGAGACCCTGGCCAAAACCCATTTCTGGCTGTCGTTCGTGGGTATGAACCTGGCGTTTTTCCCCATGCACTTTTTGGGACTGGCGGGTATGCCGCGGCGAATTCCGGATTACGCCCTGCAATTTGCCAATTTCAACATGGTGTCCAGCATAGGTGCATTCCTGTTCGCGGCTACTCAGCTTCTGTTCCTGTTCATAGTTGTAAAATGCGCCCGCGGCGGCGGTGAGCAAGCGGCGGCTAACCCTTGGGACGGCGCGGAGGGGCTGGAATGGACCGTGCCTTCACCTGCCCCCTACCACACCTTCTCCACACCACCGGAGGTGCGTTAATCATGTCGGAACACCAGGAGTATTACGTACCGGACCAAAGCAAATGGCCGATTATTGCGACGTTTGGGCTGGGTACGACGTTGTTTGGGGCAGCGACGATTATGGTCGACAGCGGCCAAGGAGCCAGTACCAGCGGCGGTTGGGTGATTTTTACTGTGGGCCTGTTAGTGATGGCTTATATGATCTTCGGCTGGTTTGGCAACGTGGTACGTGAAAGCCGCGCTGGCCTTTACAGTCCGCAAATGGACCGGTCTTTCCGCTGGGGCATGAGCTGGTTTATTTTTTCTGAAATCATGTTTTTCGCAGCGTTTTTCGGCGCGCTGTTTTACGCCCGGGTGTTTGCCATTCCCTGGTTGGGGGGCGAGGGCGATCGCGGTAGCTCGAACATGTTGTGGGAAGGATTTCAGGCAACCTGGCCGCTGATTAACACGCCCGACCCCAGCCTATACCCAGCGCCCAAGGGCGTGATCGGGCCTTGGGGATTGCCGTTGATAAACACCATCTTACTGGTGAGCTCGTCATTCACTATCACCATTGCCCATCATGCGTTAAAGGCCGATAACCGCAAAAAGCTGAAGCTGTGGCTGGGCGCCACTATTGTTCTGGCGTTGATATTTGTGGGTCTGCAGGCTGAAGAATACATGCACGCCTATCAGGATTTGAACCTGACCCTGCAGTCCGGAATTTATGGCAGCACCTTCTTTATGCTGACAGGGTTCCACGGAGCCCACGTGATTCTGGGCACCATCATGCTGATTGTGATGCTAATACGCATCAGGAAAGGGCATTTCAGCTCTGATAATCACTTCGGGTTCGAGGCGACTGCCTGGTACTGGCACTTTGTAGACGTGGTCTGGCTGGTGGTGTTTGTGTTTGTATACGTGGTCTGACATCACATTTCTGCTCTGTCAGACTTGATGTCAGGGCTGCTGCGAGGTCTGCTGTCAGGGTGTAGGGTTGAGCGTTAAGCCGCCTTGCCACAGCGACAGCAGAATCACCAGCAGCAACAGCACGCTCAGGGCAACGCGCAGCACCAGGGAATTGACGACGCGATTGGTTTGTCCACCGTCGCGGATCAGAAAAAACAGGCCGCTGAACAGGCTGACGACCACCGCCATTAACAGGGCAACAATGAGTATTTTTAACATGTACAGGTCCGTTCGGTTAGCCGGTCTGTTCACTATAGCAAAACATGAGTAATTCGCAGGGTTCACGGCGTTACTGGCACTGGGATTGGCGCCTGATGCTTTTCAGTGGGTTGTTTTTGCCGCTGCTGTTGGGTTTGGGGGTTTGGCAACTTCAGCGCGCCGAGTTCAAGCAGCAACAGCAGGGCCAGTGGCAGCAGCAGGCGTCTGAACTGGCCTGGCCTCAGCTGGTAAAGCAGGGCCTGGACGCGGGTCGCCCTGTGCAGCTTAATGGATCATACGGCGACACCACTTGGCTACTGGACAACCGCACCCGCGATGGCATGGCCGGATACGAGGTGTTAACGGTATTTTACCCACTCGAGGGGCCGGCGCTGGTGATTAATCGCGGCTGGATAATCGCACCGCGCACCCGTGAACAGCTGCCGGAAACCCCGGTAACACAGGGAAGGGTCGAAATTTCCGGACGCCTCGCAGATTTTCCCCAACCACCGGTGCTCGCCTCTGTTCAGGCCGGCAGTGGATGGCCAAGGCGGGTGCAGAGCCTGCCTCCCGAGGTGGCGCAAGATGTGGTGCCGGAATTGCCCGGATTGATTTTGCGCCTGGCAGACCAAAACCAGCCGGGTGCATTGCGGGCTGACTGGGCGCCAGACCGAATGGCCACTGCGACGCACTATGGTTACGCTACGCAGTGGTTTGCGTTGGCGCTAATGCTGACTATATTGACGGTGGTGGCGAGTTACCGCAAAGCCGCTGATTAGCCACACGGAACTCCGGAGTTATCTTATTCGCAGTTCTTATTAATAGCAGTCCTACAATAGCCGTGACCCGTTCAGGAGCCAATAATGACAACAACGGTGGCCCAGCAGAATTCCCAGACAGTTTCGCCCAAGCCCATGAGCCCGCAGCAAATACGCAAAGGGCGGCGCATGGCGCTGCTGCTGATGGCGGTTGGTTTTGGCCCGATTATTCTGGCCAGTGCGATGTTCTATGGTGGCTGGCTCAACCCGGCTGAGCACACCAACAACGGCGCTCTGGTGACGCCTCTTGTTCCGCTTAGCAATTTGCAGCTACAAACTGCGCAGGGCGCTCCGCTGGCAGCCCGTTTCGGCCCAACGCAAACCAGTGCCACGTGGTTGCTGTTGGTGGTGGCGGGCAACTGCACAGATGTTTGCCAACAACTGCTGTACACCACACGCCAAACCAACATTGCGCTCGGCAAATATGCCACCCGGGTCAGCCGTGGTGCAGCCCTGGCAAGCCTGCCAACGGCTCTGGACCAGCGCTGGTCTGCAGACTTTGACCTTATGGAGCGGTTTACGCCGTTGCCGGCCCAAACACCGGTATGGCCTCCGGGCGTAGAGCCCTCCCAGGCGCCTCAACTGCTGCTGGTAGACCCCTTAGGCAACATTATGATGCGCTACCCGGCAGGTATACCCGGGGGTGATGTGTTGGATGACTTGAAACATCTGCTGAAAATTTCGCGAATCGGCTAAGGCGGGTAATGATGACAAAAAATGACGCCGGCAGTACCGAATCCATAAGGGTCTCCCGTTTGCTGTTGCGCCTGGCCGTGCTGGCCGTCGGGCTGGCGGTGGTGGTGATTATGCTCGGCGTCTGGACCCGGCTGGTACACGCCGGCCTGGGCTGCCCCGACTGGCCCGGTTGTTATGGCTTTCTGACAGTGCCGCAAAGTGAAACCAAAATTGCAATTGCCAATGCACGCTTTCCGGAAACCCCGGTAGATGTTGCAAAGGGCTGGCCTGAGATGATTCACCGCTATGCGGCCGGCATACTGGGCCTTCTGGTGTTCGGACTGGCGGCTTACGCCGTGCGTCAGCGCAAGCTGAACGTGCCGGTGAAACTGCCCTTGTTTATAGCCGGTTTTATTGTGCTGCAAGGCGCGTTCGGTATGTGGACCGTTACTCTGAAATTGTGGCCTCAGGTGGTGGCTATGCATTTGTTGGGAGGCTTTACCACCCTGAGTTTGCTTGCGCTGCTGGTGTTAAGGCTACGCAGCCGTGTTCGGGGCGAGTCGCCGCAAATAGCTGGGTTGACGTCTGCCCGCTCGGGCTCGGGCAGTCGCTCCTGGCTTTATGGCGGGCTGCTGCTGGTGATTATGCAGATTGCTCTGGGCGCATGGACAGCGGCCAACTATGCGGCCGTAGCTTGTACCGATTTACCCACCTGTGGCGGTGAGTGGTGGCCGCAGGGAATGGATTTTGCCCACGGTTTTGACGTAACCCAGCACGTTGGGCCTAATTATCTGGGGGGCCAGCTTAACGCTGATGGCCGGGTGGCTATTCACGTCAGCCATCGCCTGGGCGCTGTTGTTGTACTGGTTTATTTCAGCGTATTACTGGCGCTGCTGTGGGCCCGGCGCCGGCGTAATGGCCTGGGTCAGTCGGTGGCTGTGGTAGCGGTTGTTCTGCTGGCACAGATTGCATTGGGCCTGGCCAATGTGATTTTCTATATTCCTCTGGGAATCGCCGTAGCTCACAACGCCACCGGTGCGCTGTTGCTGCTGAGCGTGATTCAGCTGATCTGGCACCAACGTCAGTTGCCCGAAGGCTTGCCGGCAAAACTTTCGGGCGCGAAGGACAATAAAAACAATTCGACGAAATCAGCAAAGCATCAGGAGATAACGGCATGAGTGAGCAAGCGAACGTTTTGCCGGTACCGGCCAGCGCTATTGGCAACCGTGCCGCTGCGCACTGGCGCGACTATCTGGAGCTGACCAAGCCCAAAGTCGTCGCGATGATGATTCTCACGTCGGTCATTGGCATGTTACTGGCGGTTTCCGGTTTGCCGTCTTTGCAGGTTCTGGTGTTTGGCAACGCTGGCATCGCGTTACTGGCCGGAGCGGCGGCGGTGATTAACCATGTGGTCGACCAGAAAGTGGACATTGTAATGGCGCGTACCCACAAGCGCCCGGTAGCCACAGGGCGAATTTCTGCTGCTGAAGGGCTGTTATTCGCGGGCGTATTGGCGCTAAGCGGTATGGCAATATTGATGTTGCTGGTGAACAGCCTGACAGCCTGGCTGACACTGGCGTCGCTGGTAGGTTATGCCGGCGTGTACACGTTGTTTCTGAAACGGGCCACACCACAGAATATCGTGATTGGCGGACTGGCCGGCGCCATGCCGCCATTGCTGGGCTGGACTGCGGTAACCGGGCAAGTGGATGGCCACGCGCTGTTACTGGTGTTGATTATTTTCGCCTGGACACCACCGCATTTTTGGGCATTGGCGATTCACCGCAAGGAAGAGTACGCCAAGGCCCGCATTCCCATGCTGCCGGTGACCCACGGTAATCACTACACCAAACTGCACATCCTGCTGTACACTCTTATTCTTCTTGCGGTTAGCCTGCTACCGTTTGTGACGGGAATGTCCGGCATGATTTATCTGGTTGGCGCCCTGGTACTTGGCTTGCGCTTTTTGCAGTATGCGATACGCTTGCTGCGCGATGATGATCGCCGCGTAGCAATGGACACCTTCAAATATTCCATTACCTATCTGATGGCGCTGTTTGTGGTGTTACTGGTTGATCACTATGCCTTTATTTAATGTCTGACATGGAGCCCCGATGACTCGCCAGATTCGCACAACGGTAATTCTGCTAGTACTGGCGATAGTGGCTGTATTCGGCCTGTCTATTGCGCGGTATTGGCTGGCAGAGCCTGCACCGGTCGAACTGCCACCGGACCTGGCCAGCGTGAATATTTACGTGTATCAGCAGCCGCGGCCGTTGATAGAGTTTGAACTCACCGATGAAAACGGCCAGACCGTTACCCGCGAAACTCTTCGCGGCCATTGGACCTTTGCTTTTGTTGGCTACACCAACTGCCCGGATATTTGCCCGGTGGCGATGGCTGCCCTGCGCCAGACTAACAAGTTGCTGCCTGCTACCTTACCCCAGCCTCGTTACCTGCTGATCAGCGCCGACCCGGAACACGACACACCGGAAGTCCTGAAAAATTATACGGGTTTTTTTGGTGAAAATTTCCACGGTTACAGTGGTGATATAGACATAACCCGTGCCTTGGCGACGAGCTTGGGAGCAGTGTTTGTGCAGCGTGAAACGGAGGGAGGCTTATTGGTGGACCATAGCGGCCACTTTGCACTGATAGGCCCTACGGCCGAAGTGGTGGCGCTGATACAGCCGCCCCATAAACCGCAGCAAATAGCCGATGGCTTTGAACAGATTTACCGCTGGGCAGACCGCCAGCGTCAGGCAAACAGCTCCGCTTATTAATTCAGTCCTGCTTCAACGTTTTTTATAATCACAAGTAACTCACATGACTCAAAAAACGGCCTCTGCCGCGCTTTACTCGTCGCCTGCCACTCCCCGTGAGCTTTTTTCCGCACTGGCAGCCGGTGCAGTACTCCTTCTTGTGGTGCACGGACTTGGGCGTTTTATGTACACCCCACTTTTGCCTTATTTGGTGAATGACGGCCTGTTTTCCGCGGCAGATGGTGCGGCTGTGGCCACCTGGAATTATATGGGCTATCTGATGGGTGCCGTGCTGGCCATCCGCTGGCACCGCATTGACCATATTCGCCGTATTTTACCGCTGGCAATAGTAGTGCACATTGCCACCACAGTGTTGGTGGCGGTTGAAACCGATCTGACCGCCATTTCCACTACCCGCTGGCTTAACGGCGTGGCCAATGGCGTTGTGTTTGTGCAGGCACCCGCGCTTATTCTGGAGTGGCTGGTGTTGCGTAATCGCGCGAGTTTGAGCGGGCTGGTGTATTTCGGTGTGGGTTTTGGCCTGTTAATGTCGGCAGGTGTGGTCAGTGGCACGGCGGGTTGGCTGGAAGGCCCGGAACGCTGGTGGCCGGCTGCGATTATTTCCATTCCGCTGGTGGCCTGGGGTACTTGGAAGCTGATGCAGCTGGATGTGCCGATGCATTCACCGGTGACGACTAACAACAGTGGTGAAGCGCGTAGCACCCGACTGTTCGACCGAGCCAGTACGCCATTGTTTCTGGCTTACGCCGGCGCTGGCCTGGGTTATATTCTGCCGATGACGTTTCTACCGCTGCTGGCCAACGTAGAGTTGCAACCCGGGCATTGGTTGCAGGACGGCAGCTGGTTGCTGGTGGCGCTATCCACCATTGCGGCACCCTGGATATGGAACCGCTTAGGCGCCAGCATGGGTGATGTTAAGGCGCTGAAACTCAATTTTGCCATTCAGTTAGCGGGTGTTCTCGCTGCGGTGGTCGTTCCGGGTGCACTGGGGCTGATTCTATGTGCGATTCTGGTGGGCGTTACTTTCCTGGGTACGGTATTGCTGACCCAGCGCATTGGCCGGGCATTGCATCCGCACCAGGGGCCGCGCCTATCTGCTGCGATGGTGGCTTTGTATGGTTTCACCCAGATGGCGGGCCCTTGGCTGACCAAGCAGTGGCTGGATGCCGGTGGAACCCTGGCGTCAGCTTTTGGTATTGGAGTAGGGGCGCTGGCTTTTGGGCTGTTTTTCTTGTTTTTTGTGCCGCGGCCGGATGTTTGGCATGCTCGTGTGGTGTGAGGTTTTGCTGGTAAGGCGTAGCCTTTGGGTTTTGGTGGATTGATCGCGGTGGCGGGTAATGTTTTTTCTTGGAAATGGAACTCGCTGCGCTCAGACACCCATTTCCGGTGAAAAAAATTACCCACCACCCCTCTCTGTTTGGCAAAACTGATATCGCTTTACTGACTTAACCCAATTACCGTCATGCTAAGCTCCCGCGCCAACTCCCAACCTGGCAGACTAAACCCAGCCCAGCCCAGCCCAACGAACCGAACTCAACCCAATTTAAAAGCCGAAGCAACGTGCTCCCAATAGAACATATCCTCCCCCAGCTAAAACAAATTCTGGAAACCAACACTACAGCGCTGCTGCAAGCGCCGCCGGGCGCTGGCAAAACCACCCGTGTTCCGTTGGCGTTGCTGGATGCACCCTGGCGCCATAGGCGGCGGATTTTGATGCTGGAACCGCGGCGACTGGCGGCTCGTTCGGCGGCACGGTATATGGCCGGGCAGTTGGGCGAACAAGCCGGGCAGACAGTGGGCTACCGCACGCGGCTAGATACGAGGGTGTCGGCTGCTACCGTAATTGAAGTCGTGACCGAGGGCATTCTTACCCGGTTGATTCAGAGCGATCCGCTGCTGGAAGACTATGCCGCTGTGTTGTTTGACGAGTTTCAAGAGCGCTCGTTGCAGGCTGATTTAGGGCTGGCTCTGGTGCGGGAATCGCAGCAGGTGCTGCGGGAGGATTTGCGGGTGCTGGTGATGTCAGCCACGTTGGATACGGCGCCCAT
>Ga0136560_1001741_pt1 | contig 11220 bp, 7 predicted proteins | sample AntRauMeHopE1497_FD_104925 | JGI IMG/M metagenome (GOLD analysis project Ga0136560, IMG submission 104925) | Saline lake microbial communities from Rauer Islands, Antarctica - Metagenome Hop E1 #497 | ecosystem: Environmental > Aquatic > Non-marine Saline and Alkaline > Saline | place...
GGCAGAGCCCGACGGGCCCTCGTGCCTCCGCGTCGCTCGGGAGGCTCTGCTCGCCGTGGCTCTGCTGGCCGGGCAGACGGACCTCGTCAGCCTCCACGACGCTGCGGGGGCCACGCGGCACCTGGGACACCTCCTGACCGTCGTGGCGGAGCTCGCCCCCGCGGCCGCGGACCTCGCCGAGGCGGAGGCGGAGTCGGCGGGGGGCCGGCGCCGGAGGCAGCCGATGGCGGTCCGGCTCCTGGTCCAGGCGTGTCGCGTCGTCGCCGCGCTGCACATGCGCGCACGCAGGGAGCTGAGGGCCGCGGCAGGGCGACCGGGCGGCGACGACGCCGAGGCGGGCGAGGCCGGGGCGGGGCTGGCGCCGCACGATGCCACGGAGGAGGAAGAGGAGGAGGAGGAGGAGGGTGGAAGCGGGGCCGGGGAGGCCCCCTCCGCCCCGGGGAGCGACTCGCTCGTCGCTCCGGCCCGTGAGGCCATCGCGAGGTGCGGCGCCGCGGCGTGGGCGACGCGGACTCTGGCTCTGCTCCGGCTGCAGGTCCCAGGCGGGGCCGATGACGTGGCGAGCGTCGCGGACGACGTCCACACGGCTGTCGCGGCGATCCGCGCCGCTCTGTCCAGCGGCGACGGGGCCGCCGAGGCCGCCGCCGAGGCCGGGGCCGCCGACCACCTCGCATGGGTCGTCAGGCGCGACGTGCCCGGGGCCGTCGACGTCGCCGCGAAGTGTGCGGCAGAGCTCGCTGCGGCGGCACCGCCTGCCCGCCGGCCCCGGGACGCCGAGGTCGAGCTGGCAGAGGCGCCCCGCGACGACGAGGACACCGCCGCCGCGCCCGCCTCCCCCGACCTCACATCCCCCGGCCCGCCCCGGCGGCGCGGCGCTCCTGTGCCCCGTCTCCGACTCGAGGCGCTCGACCCCCAGTCCCCAGCGGAGCCCGCCGTCGCGATGCCCGCCGTCGCGATGCCCGCCGTCGCGATTGCCGTCACCGGCTCGCGGGCGTCCCGGGCCGGCAGGGCAGGCTCCGCCCCCCGCCCCCGGTACCCGTCATCGGCCGCGTCGGGCTCCCCGCTGCTCCGCCCCTCGCAGCGCGACGAGACCGCCGGCCTGCCGCCGTCCATCGGGCCCGGCGGGAGAGGACTCTTCGCCTCCTCCGTGGGAACGGCAGAGCCAGAGATGGCCGCAACCGCCAGCAGCTTCGGCTCTGCCGGCTTCGAGGGTCTGGCAGAGCTGTCCTCCCGGAGCGTCCCCGCCGGGGCGGAGGGCCGCACGGAGCGTGAGGACCCGGCAGAGCTCCGGCTCTGGTTCGTGCGCATGTACCGGGGGCTGGTGCGGGAGCTGGGGCAGGAGCGCGCGGACGCGAGCTTCGCACGTATCGTGGAGAGCGACGCGCGGGCGCCGGCGCGCGGCGGCGGCGGCGGCGGCGGCGGCGGGCGTGAGGCCCGCGTGGCTGGGGCCGATGTCGGCCGCTGGGGGGGCGAGGGTGGCGGGGGGAAGGACGTGCCCGAGCCCAACGCAGTATCGAGGGGGCAGGCGGGGGAGGAGCCGGGAGAGGAGACGCACCCTGGGAGGGCATCGTCCTGCTGCGGGCTGTGGGGGTAGGTGGGGGGGTGCCTTTCTCCCCTCGCGGGGCTGCGTGACTGGTGTTTCACCCGTGTCTGTCCGCGTGGCTGGGCACTGAACAATGATGTGATCGCGGCGGCCTCCTGCTCATCGCTGCACTGAACGATGATGTGATCGCGGCGGCCTCCTGCTCATCGCTGGTTCCGCCCGCCACGGCCGAAGCGCGCGACAACACCGCACCCTCACTCGCAGAAACGCCGGTGCGACCAACACTCTCCGAACAGCGACGCGACACGACGCGCGGATCCTCTCAGCCCCACCACGAAGGTGTGCTGCTGCCGTTACGGGCCGACGGCGTGCCAGCCGCGCTGTACCCGCCGCCGTACCCATCGCTGTACCCGCCGCCCCCGCCGGCCACCGGGCGGCCGTCGAACCCCCGCCCCCCCCCGCCGGCGTAGCTGTACCCGCCGCCCCCGCCCCTTACCGGCGGCGCCGCGTACCCGTACCCGGAGGGCGCGCCTGCCCTCGCTGACGGCGCCGCGTAGCCCCCGCGGCCGCTCGCCCCCCTCGCTGACGGCGCCGCGTAGCCACCGCGGGCACCGCCGCCCCCCGCCGACGGTGCCGCGTAGGCCGAGGACGCCGCCGGGGCCCCGTACGCCCGGCCGTTGACCTGCGCCCCGTAGATGGAGCCCTCGTCCCGGGAGGCCCGGCGCGGGGCGGCGCCGTAGGGGGCGGCGGCGTCCCTCGACGCGCGGCGGGCCCCGGCGCCGTACGCGGACCCCTCGTCACGCGACGCCCGGCGCGGGGCGGCGCCGTAGGACGGGCCGAGGCGGGAGTCCCAGTGCGGCGCCTTGCGAGCGGGGCGGCCGGCGCCGCGGACTCCGTACGCGTTGGCCGCTTGCTCCATGCGAGGGTCGGCGGCCCGGGCGCCGTACTGCGAGCCGCGGACGCTGCCCCTGGAGCCCACGGAGCCTCGGCTCGAGCCGCGGGAAGCCCCGCCCACGGACGGCCGGCGGGCGCCGCGCCAGCCGCCGTAGGCCCGGGAGCCCCCCGCCGCGTACGCAGAGCGGTCCTCTGCCCGGACCGACGGCACGAAACCGCGCCTGGCAGAGCCGGGCTCCTCGCTCCCGCTCCTGGCCCCGCCGCCCCCCGGCAGCGACGGCCCGCCCCGCCCGCGCGCCCGCACCACCCGCGCCTCCGCCCTCTCCGCCTCGGCCCTGGCCGCGTCCAGCCTCGCCGCCTCCACGCGGGCCTGCGCCCGCGCCTCCGCGGCAGAGCTCCCGCTCCCGCGGTCAGAGGGGACCCGGCCGCCCGCCACGGCCCCGCCCCACCCCGGGGCCGCCCTCCCGCCCCGGGCCGCGCTCGGCGGGGCGTGGACCTGCGGACGGTACATGCCGTCGGCTCTGCCTTCGGCTCTGCCGTTGCTGACGCGGGCGGCTCGGCGTCCGGCGGAGGACGACGCCTCCTCCTCCGCCGTGGCCGCGACGTCGGTCCGCCGCCCGTCGCTGTCCTCGAACGAGCGCCCCGACCGGGCGTCCGGCCGGTGGTACTGCGGCGAGGGTAGCTGGATCTGCGCCACGCTCCGGGCGTCCATCCGTGCCGGAACGGCGATGGTGCCCAGCATGTTCGCGCCGTCCAGGGCCCCCGCCACCATGCGGGTCTCGTCCATCCAGCGCCGGAGCTCTGCCCGCTTGGCGGTGATGAGCGCGGACTTGAGGAGGGCGGCCGCGCTGGGGCGCTGCCTCGCGTTTTTCCTCAGCAGGGCGTCGATGAGCGACTCCAGGTCCTTGCTGTAGTGCGCGGGGACCCTGGTGAAGTGGCCCGCCTGCACGCAGCGGGAGAGCTCGTCCACGTTCCGCCCCCGGAACGGCGGCTTGAGGGCCGCGAGCTCGTAGATGACGCAGCCCAGCGCCCACATGTCGCTCCTGTCGCCGTAGGGCTTGTTGTTCCAGATCTCGGGGGACATGTAGTAGGGGGTGCCGATCTGGGTCTTGACCAGGGAGAACTTGGCGAGCTTGGAGACGTTGAGGTCGCCCAGCTTGATCGTGCCGTCCAGGCAGAGCATGATGTTGGCGGGCTTGAGGTCGCGGTGGAGGATGCCGAGGGAGTGGAGGTGCGCGAGGCCCTCGAGGGCCTGGATGGCGTACGTCCAGATGAGCTCCTCGGCGAGGTAGCGCCTCGTTTTGGTCAATCGCTCGATCTGCCCGGCCAGGTCCCCGCCGTCGGCGAACTCCTGCACGATGCACAGCTCCATGGACTTCTGCGGGCCGGGCGGGGTGGGTGGGGAAGGGGCGCGCGGCGTCGGAGCCGGCGGCGGCCAACAGTGGTCGGACCACGCTGGCGGCGGCACGCTGCCGCGCCGAAACAAGCGCTCGCCCCCCAAACGACGGCGTGGGCGGGGCACCCGATGCGTGGACGAGCACGAGACACTGCCGCGCGGGCGCTCAGCGCCGGGGCGCGGCGCGACGCCAGCGGGCGCGGTCATCGGCCAGGACAGAACACTTGCCGGCGGCGCGATCGGGCCCCCGCTCGCTCACCTCGATGATGAACGCCTCTGCGAACCGGACCACGTTCTTGTGGTTGATCGACGCAAGAAGCCTGCGGGAAGAGGTGCTCGTGGAATCGGCCGGCGTGCGCGTGGGACGGCGTCGCGGCCGGGCGCGGGCCGAGGAGCGTTGCTGGTGCGCCGCGCTCCCCGTCGCACCCCCCGCCCGGCGCGCTCCGGGGAACCCCCGGCTGCCACGGCCACGGCAGCGACTGTCGCTACTCCTGGCACGCGCGGGAGCGCAGCAGGCTCACCGGACCTCGCCCATCGTGTCCAGCAGGTCTCTCCTTGGCATCTTGCCGATGGAGATCTTCTTCAGCGCGTAGACCTTGCCATCTTGCTTCCTCTGCACCTTGTAGACCGTCCCAAACGCCCCCTTGCCCAGCTTCGCCTGCACCACGAAGTCCTTGGCGCTGCTGCGAGCCTTGGCCGTTGCCATCGCGACGACGGAAACCGGAAAGGCCGCTCTGAGCGGTCAGGCGCCCGGGGCCGTCCACCAGTCCGAACCAAGCGCTTCCGTTCTTCCAGCTGGGCGCGGTACAGTCGGCTCAGGCCGCCAAACGAGTGCGTAGGGCAAAAAGCAGCTGTGGGCGCAGTTCAAGCTCTGCCCTCCCCGCCGCGCCGCTACAGCAGGGCCACACGCGCACATCGAGCCGCGCAACCCACCGGGGACATATCAGCCGCGCCCCTGCCGCTGGGAGGGCCACTCCTGATCGAGGCTCGGCGCGGAGAATGGACGGCGCGTCGGACCTCTTGGGCAGCGGCCCGGCTCGGGGGGCTGGCATCAAGGGCAACACCAAGGCGTCCCGCTCGCTGGAGCTGTACAGGCGCGGCAGGGCTGCGGTGGCCGGCTTCGTCGCGTTTGGGGTCGCGGCAGCGTGCCTCGCCAGCCGCTTCGGTCTCGACGCGCAGGCACTTGACCCGACCTGCGACGCTGCGCCTGCGGGGCAGAACACCAGCGCCCACGCCGGAGCGCTCGAGGTGGTGCTGACGGCGCGGGTGCTGAGGGACGCGCCCTGGGCCGTGGTTTCCGGCCTCCGGCCGCTGCTTGCGCTCCAGGCAGACGGCATCACGTCCCTCTGCGTGTCCAAGGCCGAGCCGTTCGGCCCCGTGGACTCGGTGCCGCGGCGGGACCTGGTGGCAGAGTGGCTGCGGGGCAGCAGGGGGGACGACGACGCCGCATGGGCAGAGCTCTCGCTGGTCATGGCAGAGCTGCCGTGCCGCCCGGAGGCCAGGCGGCGCCGCCTGGTGCTGGACCTCGACTGCACGGGCGCGGCGGGGGCGCCATCGGACGGCATCGAGGGCACGCCGTCCGAGGCAGAGCTCGAGGGCCTCCTGGCAGAGCTGATGGCGGCGGAGGCAAGGGACGGGGACGGGCAGCGCGACGAGGACGACGACGAGGGGGAGGGGGAGGAGGCCGGCCGGCCGGGGGTGCCGTCCCGGGGACAGAGGGCGGAGGCGGAATCGCTCAGGCAACGGTCGTCCGCCAACGTCGGGCAGAGGCAGGCGGCCAGGGCCGCGAAACCGCGCGGGCGGAGCAAGCCCGCCGGTGCGGGCCCGCCGCCGGAGCGCGCGCCGCTGCCGGCCGCCACCCGGCCGGGCAGAGCCGAGTGCCGGCGGCTGGACCCGGAGGGCGGCACGTACGTGGTCCTCCCCTGCGGCGGCGCGGCCGACGTCACCGCGGCCGGCGTCATCCCGTCACTGCCCTGGCCTCTCGCCGCCGACGTCGTCCCCGACGCCTGGGACGGTGCCTCCGCCGTCGTCCGCGCCTTTGGCCGCCTGGCTGTCGGCTACGCCCTGCACGACGTCGCCGACGCCCTCGCCCGGGGCATCCCCCCCGCCGACGTCGTTGCAGAGCTCTTCGGGGAGGGCGTGCTGACGTCCAGGCGCGGCCTGCCCGCAGATGACGTCGCGCCGTCGCTCGCCTGCCCGTCCACCTGCCCCGGGCACGCCGCCTTTGCCGCCAGCGTCGCTCGCGCCCTCCCCTCCGCGGCCTTCCCCCTCGCGAGCGCCGCCCCCGCCTTCGCCGACCGCTGGGTGAGCGACGACGGGGCGCGCCTCCCCCTCCCCGACGTCGGCTTCTACTCCCACCACCGGGCCACCGGCTTCGTCAGCCTCGCGCGCGTCGCGCACCAGTGCTCCGCCCTCGAGTCCGGCACCGTCGCCGCCGCCCTCGCCGCCAGGGCCAACGGCATCGTCATCCTCCACCACGACGTCGAAGACTACCTCACGTACGCCCTCCTCGGCCGCTACGTCCGGGACATGACCGGCAGAGCCGCCCCGGCAGAGCCATTCTGGGGGGACGACACCGTGCACGCGGCCAGGGCCGCGGCCATGGGGCGGGCGGTCGGCGGCTGCGTCGCCCGCCTTCAGCGCCGCTACGGCCTGCGGGTGCAGCTCAAGACCTTTGAGATCACCGCCCCCGCGGGCCTGTGCGCGGACCCGGCCCTCGCCCGCCTCAACGCCACCGCCGGGCAAGGCGGCGCCGCCCTCGACTGCGACCCGCTCTCCCCGGCCTCCGCCCTCCGCCCCCTCCTCCGCGCCCGCTACCACGAGCTCCTCGCCCGCCTCCCCGTCGACGGCCTCGTCGTCGTCCCCACCGGCACCTGGTCGCCCCGCGCCGGACACGTCTCCCTCCCGGGACACCTCGCCTCTTCCTCCGCCCAGGCGCAGGCAGAGCTCGCCGCAGCAGTCGCCGACGCCGTCGGAACCTTCCGCCCCCGCGACGTCGCCGCGGCCCTGGCCGGCAGAGCCGACGGGGCGGCCCCTATCGACGACCACGAGGCACGCGCCTCGGCCTGCGGCCTCCCCCGCGCCGCCGACCTCGACCCGGGGACCCCCGCCCCCAACGCCTCGGCCTCCTTCCTCGCCCGCGCGGCCCAGGACCTCATGCGCGGCCTGGGGCTGGGCGGGGAGCGCTCCCACGCCGCCGACTGGGTCGGCATCCGGTGCGGCCACGCCTCCGCCCCGCGCTCCGCGGCGGTGGCGGTCGGCGCGCTGCCGCCGCCGCTGGACCCGACGCTGCCCCCGCCGCCCGAGCTCCGGCCGAGCGCGGGGGCGTTCGGCGGTGGCTGGACCGTGCTCACCAACGCCACCCCGTCCTCCCTCGGCGTCGTCACGCCGCTCACGGGCGGGGACTTCCTCCTCTCGGGCACACAGTCCCCGCTCCTCGACCCGGCCCAGTGGCGTGCCGCGGGCAAGGCGTCCCGGGCCGGCGCCCCCGCCGGCTCCGTCCCCGTCGCCTCCCTCCCCGGCGCCACGCGCCTCGTCGTCGAGCGCTCCGGCGTGGCCGAGGTGGACCTCTACGGCCGCACGCGGGGGTGGGGCGCGGCGCTCGCCTACCCGCGCGGGTGGGGCCGCGGCCTCCTCGCCGCCTCGGCCGCCGGAGCCACTGGCGTCGTCGCCTCCGCTTCCTGGTCCCCCGCCGCCACCTGGCCGACGTCCGCGCCGCTCGGCCCGTCGTCCCAGCTCCGCAACGCCTCCTTCTCCTCCTCCTCCACCTCCGACATCTCCTGGGCCGGGCGCTGGAGCGGCGTCGACGACCCCCTCGTGCCATCCCCGGCCAACGGCTTCTCCTCTCTCCCCGCCCGCACCTCCCTCCGCCTCCTCCGCGACCTCATGCTCCTCCTCCCGGCGCAGGGTGCCCCTCTCTCCCCGCCCCCCGCCGTCGCCCTTCTCGACGTCGACGCGCTCGTCGTCGCCTCGGCCCGCCGCGCCGCCGCGGCCGCCCTCGGCCCCTGCAACGTCGACGCCGGCGCCGCCACCCTCCTCGCCTCACAGGCCCTGTGGGAGCCCATGGAGGGCGTGGGCGGCGCGATCCCCTACCACCACCTCCGCTGGGCGATGCTGCCCAACGCCAACGACGCGTCGTGGGCGGCTCTGCTCGCCGTGCCGTGGGAGACGCTCGCGGCCGCGACGGAGGAGGCACACCGCGCGTCGCTCCGCCTGAGAGACGCGGCCTCGGGCCTCGACGCCGCGTGCGCGGAGCGCGTGGCACCGTCACGGGCCGCGGGGGTGAGGGCGCTCGCCCGCTCTGCCGAGGTGGCGCGGCTCTACCAGGGGACGTGGGTGTGCCTGCTGGAGGCGACGTGGTGGCTTCGCACGGCCAGGGCGGTGGCGCTGTCGGGGGGCGAGGCGTCGCTCGCGTCGTCGATGCCGAGGCTGTCGCAGCGGGGGCCACGGCGGGCGTCGATGCCCGGGGGCGGCGCGTGCCTGTCGTGGGCATGGCCCGAGGCCATGCGGCCGGCGTCGCCTCCGGTGGAGCGTCTCGCTCTGCCGTCAAGGCTGAAGGAGTCAGCGGCGGAGCGGCGCCCGACCGACCGCGTCTGCTCCGAGGGCAGCCGGCTCCTGGCCATCGCCCGCGGCTCCGTGGGCTTCTGGGCGTCCCGCTTCCCGGAGCTGGGGAGGCGGTGGCAGATCACGGGTCCCGACGTCACGATGGACGCGAGGCCAGCCTTTTGGCGAGACACCGAGCCCATGAGCCCGCGGTCCGTGGTGGAGCTTCTCAACGGGCCCCTCCGCTGGCGGTGGCGCGCCCTCTGCTCGGGGAAGGCGTGACCCGGCACGGGGTGCGAGGGTGTGGTCTGGGTGCCCTCGGGGGATGGCGCTCGGGGGCGGGAGAGGGGATGAGGCTTGAATGGGCGGTGCATTGTGGCAGAGGCGGCCCACAGCTCGTGCTTGGCTGTATGGCATAATTGTCGCCGCGTGGCTTGCAGGCCGAAACGCACACACGCTCACACAAGGAAGCGATGGTTTGGCGAAAATCACGAGCGGTGCGCTCCGCCTCGGGAGCGGCGCAGCCACGCACTCCCTGGCCATTCGCCACCTCGGAAGCACAAGGGGTCACCACGGCATCGCCGGCCGGTCGAGCAGGACCACCTGCTCGCTCCCCTGGTACAGCGACGCGTAGCCCTCGATGCCGAGCCGCTCCGCGAGCGAGGGGGGCACGAACCGTCCCCCGAGCCACTGCGCGGCCGATTCCAGCTTCGCGGCACACGGCTTCGGCGCGGTCAACGACACGAGCGAGTCCGGCACGAAACCGAGCCCTGTTGCGTCCTCCCCGTCCACGTCCCAGCCAGACGGCACGTCAACAGAGGCCACCGGCACGGCCATGGCGCCCGACGACGCCTCGGCGATGGCTCGCATGAGCTCGTCAAACGGGCTCCGGAGCGGCGGCCGGAAACTGAAGCCAAACAGCGCGTCGACCACGACGTCCGCAGACTCCCGGATCGAGGCTGCGGTGATGCCGGAGCAGTCACGGGCCACCGGCACTCCGAGAGCATCCAGCTGCGTGACCAGGTTCTGCGGGGAGGCCGGGGAACGGAGCGGCAAGGCGCAACGCAGTCACGAGCTCGCTTCCCAGAGAGTGGTCGTGCTCCCGCAAGGCCGATCAGCATCCCGCCGCGTGGGTTCTCACACCAAACAGCCGCTTCGCCTCGTCCGACGAGCCGGTCTTGGGGTACACAACGCTTGGGACGTGACCAAAATGTCTCAGGTGCCGAGCCGCCACGAGGCCGTCCCCGCCATTGTTGCCGGGGCCGCACACGACGAGAACCCGCAGCGGGGTGGCCCCAGCGTACTGCTTGTGCACTGCCGTCGCCACCGCGAGCCCGGCGAGCTCCATCAGCTGGTCCACCGAGAATCCGGGCGTTGCCATGAGCTCGGTATCCACGGCAGCAGCATCGGCGGCCTTAAGAAGCTGCGGGGCAACAAATCAGCGGACGAGCGCAGCGCTGGGCTGCGCGGGAGTTCGGCGGAGAGCCAAGCACCACACTCGCCAAGCCGCTCACACCGAGGCCGCGCCCCGCCGACGCCGCCATGTGAACGAGCCGGAGACTTCTCTGCAGCCGGATGGCCGCCGCTCGCATCCGGGAGTGTGCCTCGCCACGGCATGGAACGCTCTGCGAGGCACGGCTGTCGGACCCCCGCCGACGGAGAATGAGCACCCGTCCCGCCGCTGAGCGTCCGCTGCGAACTGTGCCGCCCGAATCTGGGCTTTTGATCATCCACAGCCCGTCCTGACCGGTCTCAGAGACAGGAAAATGGCGGCTGCGGACTCGGACCTCCGCTACAAGGCGATTCTCGTGGGCTCGTCTGCCGTGGGCAAGACCTCGCTCGTGCAGCGCTTTGTCAAGGGGACGTATGACGAGCGAGTGGCATCGACCGTCGGGAGTGAGCACCGCTGCCTGGCCCCCGCCCCGCGGCCGGAGCCGAGCTGATCTCCCGCGCCATTGCAGTTCGATGCGCTCACGCGTTGCCACGTCCGCCTGCCCCCGCGGTCCGCAGACAGCTTCCTGTCAACCAAGGTGGACCTTTCGTCAGGAGAGACTGTCAGCCTCGACATCTGGGACACCAGCGGGCAAGGTTCGTGCCGCGAACGGAACAGGCGGCATGGTGTGGTGCCGGCCGCGCCCGTCAGTGACCTTTTTCGCCCCCGCTGTTTCCCGCGCGCTCTCGCAGAGAGGTACTCCTCCATGGCGGACATGTACTTCCGCCAGGCCCAGATTGGCATTGTCGTTTTCTCGCTCGTGGACGTGTCATCGTTCCAGGCGACCAGGACTTGGGTCGAGCGCATCAACAAGGCCGCTCCCGACGGCACCATCATCGGGATCGCCGGAAACAAGCTGGACCTGGCAACGGGCTCGGCGCGCGCCGTGCCCCGCGAGGCCGCGGTGGACTTTGCCAAGAGTGTCGGAGCGACTTACCTTGAAACGAGCGCCCTCACGGCCGACGGCGTGGCCGAGCTGTTCAAGGAGCTGGCCGAGCAGGTCCCTAAGAGCACCATGGCGCGCAGGCGGACCGCGGACGTCGTGTTGGACGACTCGCCGGTGGAGAGCTCTTGCAAGTGCTGAGCGGCGGCGCCCGCTTGGTTCCCCCGGCCTGCCGCCGCTGCTTTGGTGTGCTTGTGACTGTGCGTGATGTCTGCGAGAACGGTGCCTCCCACCTGCGCCGTGCCGTGCCTCGATTCGCTGACCCAGCCGCACCCACGCGCCGCTGCGCCGCCGCCGCGGGAGGCACGTTGGGCGATGGGCCACACCCTCCGGTGCGCCGCGGCGCGCCTGACCGGGCGTCGCTCACTTCCCCCGCCCCCGCCCGCGCCCCCGCCCCCGCCCCCGCCCCC
>Ga0136560_1001744_pt1 | contig 11213 bp, 14 predicted proteins | sample AntRauMeHopE1497_FD_104925 | JGI IMG/M metagenome (GOLD analysis project Ga0136560, IMG submission 104925) | Saline lake microbial communities from Rauer Islands, Antarctica - Metagenome Hop E1 #497 | ecosystem: Environmental > Aquatic > Non-marine Saline and Alkaline > Saline | place...
AGCAGCAGAATAATCAGGGTTTTTATTCTTTGCATCGCCGATTTCATCTCTGCAGCGCAAGTGTTCAGAGAGGGCAAGAGTACCAACCAAAGTACGGCGTGCAATGCCAGAAGAATTATATAATCTGTATCCATGGGCCATGCCATCGTCGCGGAATCACACGGGTCTTACTTAGTGGGGAACCGTATGTCTCTTGCTTTGAAGCCGGTAATCTTCATAGTGATATTATCTGAGGAGGTAATAGAGCAACTGATGGAGAGAGATCCAAGAGTATGACGTCCAGCGCGAAATACAGATTGCGAATGATGAAACTACTCGGTACATACGAAGAACATCAGCCACGCCGCAGGAAAGCGAAGTACACAATTTTCACGTCACCAAAACATCCAAGAGCTTCGATGATACGATGAGTTGGGTATCTAGAGAAACGTTAACCAGCAAAATCAGCAGAGGCTCTCTAATTCAGGCCCAGTGGGCAGTATGGAAGTCCTCCAGGCAGCTTGCTTGCATAGCCTCTAGGGCAGGAAGTAAATGCGCACGCTCCTTGGCTATCAAGGGATTATATTCGGCCAAATGTTGTTCCAATTTAAGTTTGCAATTGGCTGCTAGGTACAGCTCCAGCACTGCTACGGAGGAACGAACGTCTGCCGCTGCATTAGGGAAACGATTGCCAGAATCGATTCAATCCGTACAAGCACTCGCTCGCGCTGACAAATTTTATTCGGGATCTCATGCGGATGTGCATGCATGCATTATTGATGTTTGCGAAGCGATGCATCTTGCGATGCAGTCGGGAAATTCCAACTCTGTGAAAGACACGCTGCAAATCGTGCACAAGGGGCTAGTTCGAGGTGTTAAGCTCGTCCAAGAGCCGCAGAGGAGTGAGGTCATCAGACTCATCTCAGAGGCGATTGCTATTGGCACAGCAAGAATAAGTATCTAGCACGAACCGGGCAGTGCGTCAGATCTGGACAATAGCCAGATCGCAGAGATGGCTGATATTCAAGAGTCTCTGCTGTGTATTGCAGTCGCGACCTTGCCTGCTGGAGATGCAAGCATCGGGGCGACGATCGCACCGGCAGTAACATCGACAACTGCATCGGCTATCCATGCAATCGGACACGCGCGATCGCCATCTGCCTCGAGTGCGAGTTCAGCTGCGACGCAAGGAGAATCTCACCTCTTGGGTCTATCTCGAGCGGTGAGCTTGTTCAGGACACTGCAGCAAATGTCATTTGCTTGGAGACCTGCATCCCCTGACAATAGCAGTGCCGCTGTTGCCGAGTCAAAAGCAGCCCTGCTCGATGCCATCGTGCCCAGTATCAAGCAGCTGCCTGACACGGAGTCCTTGAGGCTGTCCAGGGCGGTCCTGAGCGACTTCGACTCTCTGTGCTCGACCAGTGGGAGGACCGTCGCGGTATTTGGGATGCGTCGCGCGTCGGTTGTACTCTCTCGATTCCTGGTGCCTATGGAGGGAGATGCCGCGATGGACCCGGCCGCGCTACGAGATGCTAGTTCCCTGGATGCTGATGCAGAAGGGATCCACAAGGTCTCGCAGGCACTAGCTGCTGCTATGAATGCAAAGCTGCGGGCGGAGGCAGTGGATCTCGTGGCAGCAGCAGGCCGGGCAGTGGAATCGCAAGGTGCTGCATGTGGACCATCCCTCCGACTTGCCGTGCCTCGGGCTAGACTGCCAGCTGATGCGGTTCGTGACCTCGAGCAGTCCATGGCCAGACCATGCCGAGTCATTGGGGAATCCCTCAAGCTTGTGGTGCTTAGAGCCACAGGGCAAGCCACAGAAACAGACGCGGATGCAATCGCTGGGAATGACGTGCCTGTTACGGACTTGTTGACTAGTCAAGAGTTCAACACTGGCATTATCAGCGCCTTGGGCAGGCATCATCTGACCTAGCTACTCTGTTCCCTGGAGTAGCTTGGGGGAGGTGTCCCGGCGGATGCCGATTCTTTGCGTGACATAGCAGACTGGATGGCTTCGCCAGCGGCTGCCGCAACGGAGCATCCATTGCTTGCCCGTATGGCGAGTCAGGAAGATTCGGCTGGTGTCGACGATGTCGTGCCTTCAACTGTGCCTGTGTCAGCCTTGGCGCCAGCTTCGGCCCAAGATGATGCCGCCAGCGCCTTGCGTGGCATAGCCATGCGGATGGATCTGCAATCACCGACCCGTAGCGTGCTGTCGGCAGCCCTGCTGGCGCCCTCACGGAATGCCGGGCTGGAGGCGCTGGGAGCACCTGCCTACGTCGGTGCTGTGCGCATGGGAATTAGAGCCGTGGGAATGGCAACATCCGATTTTCAGGTGTCGCATCAGCACATGAAGCATGCCATCAATGCGGCCCAGGAGAGTGGCGAAGGCCTCGTCACGGCTTCCGACGATGCACTCGTCACACTTGGCGCTGCAGTGCAGGATGCCAGGAGGGCTTTAGAGGGGGTGAGGGTTGGACTCAGCGTCCTCCGCCGTAGCGTTGGGGAGCAGAGCCTCCGGGAGGCGTCACAGTCGATGCACGCGGCGCTCGAAGCGCTCCGGGCCGTCGAGTCCACCGGCCGAAGTCGAGAAGCCCTGCTTGCATCGGTAGATGGTCTGCACAAGAAACTCACCAGGGCCACGAGAGGGGCTACGGGGCGGCGGAGAACCAACCTGGTTGACCTGCGCGAGGGCGTGGAGATGCTCAGAGAATCGGTCGGGAATCCTGTTCTTGCCTCTTTAAACCAGGTTGATGCAGCAGCCAAGACTGTGATTGATGCAGTAGCTCGGAATATTTCACAAAGCCTGGACCGATCAATGACTTCGACGGGAGCTGAGCTTAAGTTCGATGATGTTGCAGACCTCTCCCGCGCTGTGATCCGCCTCGGATAGGCAAGACAAGGGAACGTCACAGGGTTGGTGGCAGGAGCGGCCCGTGCAATGACGAGGTTCTTGCAGCAGGCGCTCGTAGATGCATCCCTTGACGCGCTGCCCTCGAGGTCCAAGCAGGATGTCGTGCAATCGCTCGTTAGGATTCATCGCGCACTCGATCATGCCGGGATTCGTAGCTCGGGCTTCAACAAGGCTGCTGCCGAGGCGTTTGCGGCGATCGCTTCAGGAGACGGTGGGAGCAGCTTGAGAGCGGAGGATGCCGTCCAGATGCTATACAATCTCCAGGTAGCAGGCTTCGGCCGCGGGCAGGAAGAACATGCTCTGTTCAGGAAGGTGGGCTCGATCGTGGACCGGATTAGTGCTCATGCTACCGCCCATGTCTGTGAATCTGCGACTCTGTGGGCAGCAGAAGCCAAGGGTGGAGAGGCCGCTCTAGATGAGAGTCGCATTGGCGATCTAAAGACTGAGCTATTTGAAGAATTGCTGCCACGTGTTCGTTCAGTATGCCTGGCTACATGGTGCAGATGCATCGTAGAGGAGCATGTGTCGGAGCGAGCTGTGCTGCCGCTGGAATAGGCTCTCCACGGGCTTTTTCAGGCATCAAGAAACCTATCCTCGGAGATCGTTGGGGAGAGCGGAGATTCGCTTGCTGTCGTGCAATCGCAAGTACTCAGGTCGCTCGGCCCTGAGGCCATGATCCAGATGCGGCAGATCCAGCTTACCCTCGAACGGTTTGGAACGGAAGGAGGGTTACGTCAGTTGAGCCTCCCGCCCAGGCTACGGTTCGCTGTGTAGAATGCTCTGACTGCAGAAGCAAGCCCATCAGAGATTCAATCGTAGCTGCAAAGCAATGTGCTGCAAGCCGTCCGAGGACGCATGGGTGAGATTCGTACAGTGCAGCACTAGAGTTCCTTTCTTAGCCTACTAGTATCATATCGCTTGCTGAGGCCCGCATTTCATACTTCAGTTCTATCTCCAATGCCCCATGAACGACTTTGCAGGATTTAAACCGTTCTACCGGGAGTACCTCACGGATGAGCAGCTGTACCTGGATGCCGCATGGCCAGATCACATGATCTGTCTTGAGGTCGACGGACCCCATCATTTTTTGCCAGGTGAGCTTTTGCTAACATCAAATTATGTGTACAGAACATCCTGCGTGTTAGTTTGCCCAAAGGTCATTGTTTTGACTGATTGAATGCCACGTGCTTCATCCTTACGTTCGTATGCACTCTGTATCTGCTGACTACTGCCGCGAGCTTCGGCTCGTGTCTGGTGCGGTTTTTGGTTCTTCAGGGTTGCTAGATCAGTGCTGCCTTTTCGTGCCCGATGGCGCGCCCTGGTTCGCCGGGGCAGCTGCCTACGGGTCTGGTTGGCGGCGCAGCCACTTTTGTTGAGTGCTTGGCGCCTATTCGCATGGCAGTTAAGCAATTGAGCGGCAACCATTCTTTTCTAGTGGAACTTTTTCCATTGGCGCAGTCGATATTGACGGCATGTCGGTTACTGATTTGTCTAGTGGAGTGCGCGGGGTCAGTACACAGTTAAACGCGACCACACGCTGGAAAAGTCGAATCCTGGAAGCTGCTGGCTGGGATGTGCGCAGGGTAGCCTTCTTTGAGTGGACTGGCTCTGATCCGGGTAGTCTGCTGGGCTCAACAGAGGCAGAGACGATTTTATCTGCCGATGAGCAAGAGAGATTGCTTCGCCTGCGCCTTCCATCCGACCTCGAAATGACAACAGATGAGAAGGCAGCTCAAGTGCTCCGCCAAACTGGGGGGTCAGTGCCAGCACCGTCGGCTGACGAAGCACTTGAGAGAGATGGTTTCGAACCGAGCAAGCCAGATACCACAGAAATATCCGAAAGGGTGGTCGGTACGGCCGATGAGTTGATGGGAGGGGTTGAATCAGCCACGTTCGACCCCACTGCTGCAAGCTCAACTGCTGGCGAAGATGTCTCGGAGAAATTGGTTGCCAGAGTGAATGCATCCCTGTCGCAGCTCGACGTGAAGCAGCAGGAGTTAATTCGCGTCCTGATCAAGGATGGTGGTATCAGTAGGAAGGAAGGGATCGATTCGTCGAAACATCAGGCGGCGTTAGATGGAACTGCGTTTCGCATCGCACCAGCGAGTCAAGCCACGAAAGCGCGCAACGACATTAGAAAGCTCCTTTCGATGCCTGCTGAGGATGATGATACTATGCACGCGCTGCTTCGGCTCTTGAGTCGGCGCCCTGGTTTAGCTGCCCCGTACCTCGGCATTCTGCAGCAATTGGATCGCGTGCCTCTCGGCACACAGGCCGAGGCGCGATTGGAAGCCCTTCTCTAGTTCTCAGTTGACGCACACGGCAGACTGAGAGACTTAGCGGAGGCAATGGCAGCCGGAGAGAAGAACGGCACTGTGCCTGAATCGCTTGATAGCAGTCACAGCACGTAGCCGACTGGTGCGGCCCGAACGCCTCGGCCTGCTCCGCATGCAAAAGGCAGGAGGCGCCGAGTAAGGCCCATCAAGCCCTCGATGTACCGTCGTATCCGTCCAAGACGACTGACGGGCGGCCAGCTGACTAGTTTAGCTTAGCGCGGAATGATGTCGCAACGTATTCTCATGGCTCTGTCGAAGTAGCAACTTGCTTCAATGAAACCATCGGAGATCCGAAGCCCGGTCATGCGCCACAAGCTGCTGAGGGCCATCGGGCAGGCTCAAGCCAGAGACGAGGCGGCATTTGGCTCGCGTTTGTCCGCTCAATAGTCTTCAGAATCGTTTCATGCTATGCTGGGCAAGCACTCCGAGGAAGGACGCAAGATGGAAGCTCAACTTCGGGCCATCGAGGCTTCCCGCAAGTCCATGGAATCCATGTGGACCAGGATCCCACATCGGACGATGTTCTCGTTCAGCCCAAGGCGCCAGAACTAGTCGGCAATTCGAAGGATTCTGCAGCATCGGGAGCGAGAGCCATCTATTCACATTCCGGCCGGGCGGGCCAGAGAGAACGCAAGCAAGTAGTCCATGACACGGACCGTGTTGAAAGATATTGCATCAGCGAAGCGGGACATGCTCATACAACCAACTAGAAAAATCATTGTGAGTGCAGCTCGCTAGCGAATGGTGCGACTGGCGAACCTTCGGAGGACAATACGAGCATCTGCAAGTGCGAGGCGGAAGAAGCAGGCAGCCATGCCTGCCGCAGCTAGCGTGGTGGGCGTTGTTGGAACATCAGAAACACCTTAGGATCGGCATGTAGACGCCACTTTTGAAACTCATTCATCCAGTGGGCCCGAGATCGAGGAAGGTGTTCGTTCTGCATCGTCGGAGGATGACTTCACTGAGCTGCTGCGCCTTTCACTCCCGCTTGAAGTGACTGAAGGGGCAACCAGCGTCGATGAAGTCATGGCTCGAATGAATGCAAAACTGGCTCGAATGGAGGTGAATGCATCTTCGCTGAGTCGTCGAGGTCGCCAACGACGCGCATCTAGTAGAGTAGAGAGACAGAACTCACCTGGTGACTAGGTCTCCCCGAGCGAGCAGCTTCGCCTTGACAAGCTCGAGCTGGCTAGTTCAGCAATTCCATCTGGAGAGGTGATTGAATCCAGTATCTTGAGCAAGCTTCAGGGTGACCGACGGCAGTCCGCAGCGGCCATGGATCAAATGTTCAGCAACGATGACTCTATGCTGGCATTTGCGGACTTCTTAATTCATTCGAATGCTCCAGGCACCGAGCACCTGCGTGCCCGCTCACTTGAACTCGCCTAGTCTGACGGGACAGACTCTTTAGCATCAGAAGTTCCGGCATCGTTGGGCTCTGTGGTGACAGATAAGGAGCTTGAGATTGTCCGGAAGTATTCGGCTGACTTGCGCTCTTGGCAAGAGAGCCGAGCCCTGCTTAGACAACGGCAGTCAAAGGGCTTTGACATGGCAAAGGCCTTGCCGCCGCCACCAACCCCGCCTCCAGATCTCCAGGTTCGGAGTCCGCGCGCGAGACAGGCCCGATTGTCTAGTCTTCTAGGCGATACCACAATGCTGCGTGACAACAAGGAACGAGCAGGGGCTCCGCAAGGTCCTTTGGAAGCCCTCGTCCGAATTGCAGAGGCGCAGAAGGAGACCACGAGCAGCATGCGCCGAAGAGGAGCAGAGCTTCCCCCAGAGGTTGAGAGCCGGCGGCAGCACTTAGTCAGTCATTTAGGAATTCCGGATGATCTGGCGAAGGTAGCTGCATTGAGAAAGCCTGCAAATGACTACCAGCGTGAGATCATAGAGCTAGTAGATGAGTTCGAGGCCACCGCTGAGGTTGCAGGCAACAACGCTGATGCGCTCCAATATGTCGGTGTATCTAAAGAAGCCATCCAAGCTATTAAATAGGCTCGGGACCTAGCCGAAACGAACACTGATTCTAATGATGGCTGGGCGAAGCAAGAAGCGCTAGACAGGGCACATGCGAAGGTTGAAAGTCTACTAGGTGTCTCGAGTAGCGCCTTCCTGCAGGCAGATGAACGGCTGCGACGACTTCAAGAAGAAGGCCTCTCTCTCGGTGAGGCAGCTCATGTTGTGTTTGGGGACAATGACGACGCAGCCCGCAAGATCGAGGAGGCCTCTGAAGGCGTCGACACAGCAACGGCGCGCACTCCCGACCGCGTCACCCCGGCCAAGGCGAGGATGCTGCTAGCCCAGGATGCTTCTCGAGTCGCGACAGTAGAGAGCGTGGATGAGCAACTCAATAGGAAACTCCTTCGCAAGATGCTCGCCCGACTCCCTGAGGTATCTGTGATCGAGCCTGCGCATGTCGATCTGAGCCGTCCGTCGATGCAGCGAACGCTTCTGACTCGATCTGCTTTAGAGCACTCAATCATGGAGGTATGCGCTGAGTTTGAGCACGACTTTGGCCGAGAGGCTCTGACCGAGGATGCTTTGGCAGCTCGGAGCAGGATTGAGGAGCTCCGATCAAGGGCGCGCTAGATCAGGAAGGAGGTTCAACTGCTGGGTGACACTGATTGGCACGGCAGACCAGTCAAGAGCGGACGCGGGGCAGCACTGGCCACTACTCACGGTCGCCGGCTTCCTCTATAGTTCATTCGGGAGGAAGAAGTCCGTCCGAGCGTGGATACGTAGGTTGGGTCGGGTCACGCAGGTGACAAACAAGCGAAGAAGGATGACCCGTTCGGACTTTTATCCGGTTTGATGGAACAGTTCAATGCTTTACAAGCCGAAGACGATTTGCTCGAAGATTCTGCAGCTGTGGACATCGATCGCATGGCAAAGGCGGCGGAGGAGAAGATCAAGGGTGGCCGACTCGCCGGAGATATCGCATCGCTCGAGGATGTTTCGAGTGCCCAGGTCACGCAACAGCAACTTGCAGCGGAGGCGAAGAAAGCCCTAGATCATATCGGAGTGGATTTCGAAGCTTTCAAAGCTGGAGACCCCGACGCAGTCCGTGTGGCCACGCAAGCTCTCGCGAAGAGGCAAGCAGGCGCTCAAGAGAACGAGCTCGGCATTTCATCTCAAGCAGACGTCCGTGAGCTGATCGACACTCTGCGGGACACATCAGCTGGTACGAACGGCGGAGAAAGCGACGAGGCACGTGTCGATGTGTCCACTGAAGCGTCTATTCGCTTTTAGGGAGTCCTCGGTGCTATCAATGAACCTGTCCGTACGCTGCGGGACATAGTGGGCCAATCGCGAGGTGATGTGCTCGATGATGCAGACTGGTTTGCTTCCCAGACTCCTCAGCAGCTTGGTCTCATGCGCGGGCGACGAATCATCTCGAAGAGGGGCATGCGTGCCCTCGGGCGGCTGCACTCTGCAATGGAGGATCAGGACGAGAAGGGCAGGCTGTCGAGTTAGGGGCAAGGCCAAGGGAAATCGAGCACGGGCGGGCTTACCACGAAGAGGGGCGCACGGGATCGGAGGCAGAAACTGACGAACAAAGCCTAGGCTTCTAGTCAGCGAACGGCCAGGCGCGGTGCACGCAACGGGAAGATATTTGGTGAGTCCACCTCTCACCTCGACCGGGTGGTTGATGACGTGGAAAAGTAGGCTGGAGAGGCGATGCAGCGCGTGTCGCGGCGGAGTCCATTCAGGCGGGCTGGTGCCGGTGGTTCTCTGTCTAAGTCCCGTCGAACGAAGGGAACCTGGGACGACGACGAGGACAGTGCCATGCTGTCCAACGTTGAACGTAGGCATGAAGCCGTAGATGCTGAAGCGGATGAGATGTAGATGCGCGACTTTATGAGGCTCATGGAAGCGCAAGATTAGGCCAATGGCGGTGCTGCACCGATTCGCGACCTGACGTCAAAGCTCGCCGGCCTGGGAAGCCTTGGGGAGCATGAGAATCTCGCCCGCTGTGCTGGCATCACCTCCGAGCAGATGAGAGAGCTTGAGGCTGCCGTGTCTGGTGCCATGGAGGGATCTGACAGTGACAGAGCAGGCCGACAGTGACTGAGACTGTTTCGAAATTTGTTGAACTTTGAATAGAGACTTTTGTACGATTCTCTGCCAAAATCCCCATAGAATCAGATTAACTCGAGAGGCAAGATCTCGACGTACCCCGCTTCCACATCAGCCCAGGTCGGGATCGCCTTCTGCCCTGCATGCAGCTATGGGATCGCTGCATTTGTCTCCGTCATCTGATTAACAAGGGCAGTGTACGGTTCGTCTGATAGGCTAACGATGCCATAGTTCGAATCCTCGCCATCTGGCCAACGACCCAGGCTTGGCTCATCGTTATACTGCCACCAGTGAAAGCCAATTGCGTAAGGGATCTCCATGAGGGTCGAAACGAACGATTGGAACTGGTTGGCGCGCTGCCTCTGGGTCATGTACGGGTTTCCCCTTCGAGCCCCGACAGTGTTTGGCAGGTTCGAGTCGATCGCTGTGAAAGAGAATTCTCCGACCATGACAGGCCTACCGGTGATGTTGTGAATCTGCTCCAAATTTGATGGGGGGCCATCTTCGTAGCAGTGCTGATCGACAACATCCACCCACCCTACCATGGCCTCAATGACGGCAGCTGGGACCGCGTGAGCATTGCGAACTCCGAGAATCATGTGATTCTTGTCGTGGGCGCGGATGGCCGTGCATGATACATTGAAGTAGAGACTCGCTGTCTGCGTCATGAAGCTGTCGCTGTCCTTCTAGAAATTGGCGTGGTTCAATCCTTTGTCCGAGAGGTGATTGACTACATCGGTGAAGCTGCTGGCCTCGATATCCCATGCCGCATTCAGGCTCTTTATGTCATCCTTATACACCCGCTCGAGATAGGCAACAGAGGCCTGCTGTCCTGGAGATCCAGTGGTTCGCTGGAGGTACGGGGTGAGTGCGATCGTCTCCCAATTGGGCTCGTTGTCCAGCTGCCATCCGAGGAGGAATGGATCGTTCGCCCGAGGCGCAACTGCAGCAGCGGCGATGGCCCTGGCTTGCTCAGGCCAGGCGCTTGAGTACATGTCATTATCAAACCCGTCATGATTGAGCCACGTCGTACCGATATCCAGCAGCTTGGCATAAAAGAGGCCTTGCTCTTTACCTGCAACTGAGGACGCTTCGTCGGAGCTCCACCCCCCAAGGGTATTAAAGCCCCAATCACTCAGCCGACTGGCAGCAGTGGATGTCCATTTCTATGATGAATTGTAGTAAGTGCCCATAAGAGTGTCATGGTACACGGAGGTGTTCAGGGCGCCGCAGAAATTGAGAGTATCGCCACAGTTTGGATTTCCAGTTCGATTGCGGCATTGCACTGATTCACGTCCGTCAACGCCGCTGCGGGCAAAAACGTAGTGCAAATTTTTGAGTGGAAAAACTCGCTCAGCAAAAAGGTGTCAACACGCGGGCTCAATGCCAACTGAACAGGTCACAGACACAGCAGTTGCAGTAATAGCGTTGCACTCTAGTCTCGATCTAGGATCTAGATCCCGAGTCCAGACGCGAGGCATTGGCTCACTCGTCAAGTCCCCCGTCGTTCACATGGTTCACCCCTAGTGTCAAGAAAACATTCTGTTCGGAAACCACCCAGAAGGTGTTGCTCCGCTTGTCTCTGGCAATTCGAGCAAATTGTGGTGGGGCAACAGCAAGCGATCCACCGACTGCGAGCGTGGCCACAATCAATACACCCGCCATAGTACTAATTGCTAGGGAGCTATTGTAAATATGCCGCTGTTGCACGCGAACTGCACTCATACCTGCAACTAGTAATCAGAATATAATATAGAGACTCAAAGCACACACTACACAGCACAACTGGTAAACCAGAGTACAGGCAGGAGAAGTAGAGAGTTGCACACACCCTGCGACGGCTAGCCACCTCGCCTCAGACTCCGTGGAGTCGTTCTGACAAGAGAGGCACCGCCAGGGGATGTCGC
>Ga0136560_1001745_pt1 | contig 11210 bp, 13 predicted proteins | sample AntRauMeHopE1497_FD_104925 | JGI IMG/M metagenome (GOLD analysis project Ga0136560, IMG submission 104925) | Saline lake microbial communities from Rauer Islands, Antarctica - Metagenome Hop E1 #497 | ecosystem: Environmental > Aquatic > Non-marine Saline and Alkaline > Saline | place...
ACTCTCGGCTGGTGCCGCCCTGAAATCGGCAAGCGGGTATAGTGGTACTTCGTCTTCGTCGTATATTGGCTACGGGCTCGGCGTATCGAGTGGCTAGAACCCCATCCACGCGGCTCGTTATGGAGGTGGCAGCGGTGGTATGTCGTCGAGTCGAAGCGGCGCTGCTGGTACTGCATCTGGAAGCAACGGTGGGAGGCTCACGATCCGCCGAGGCCTAACTTCGAAAATGGTGGAGAGCTTTATCAGCGAGAACGATGTGCTGCAACTGGCACTAGGAGGTCCAGCCCAGGGACCAGATTCGGTGGCAGAAGATGAACTGAGAGAGTGGGTTCCCGCTGCTCGAATCCTTGAAGAACAAGAAGATCCCATGATGGAGGCAGGAGTACGAGAGAAGATGAGGAGTGCCGGGCACTTTAACCTGGCAGGGATGATGCCGTGCATAGCCGAGGGAGCTGGACGTCGGGCTATGACCGCGCCTGCGTTCTTGCTATAGGAATCAGCTTCTCTGGTGGAATTCAATAGCTAGATTAGCAGCTGTCCGCCTTGGATGCTACGTTTGCTATGGTCCATTGCAACCCACCCCACTGAACCCGGGGATCGTGCCTGGGTATTACCTGCTGAACGCAATGCCGCCATTGCAGTTCTAATGACCGTTGTAAAATCACTGGGAGAAGCGAGCATTTGGGCCCTTTACTAGCAGGCAGAGCAGCTGACGCCAGTGGAGATCCACCCAAAGTTGTCAGTCTTTCTTGTGGAACTGCAGCGACGGGCTTCTGTAGAGATTAAGGCGTACAAGCGAGTCCCACCGTTTCCCACGCTACTCACAATGACCGAGTGGGATGCATCTGCTGAGCTGAGGGAAGCTTCACCCAGGGCGAGGCCAAGAGGGACAGATGAGTACCCGTTCTCGATGCCGATACTCTGGAGGGGTTGCAACCCGCAGGCAGAGGCAAGCGGAGCAAGCTTAGAAGCCCGTCTCGCGGCGGAGTAGGGTCTTCTTGAGCTCTTGCAGATATATACCAATCGCCATCGGGCGGGCACTCTGCTTACACAGTGCCTTGATGCACTGGAATCAGTGGCTCCAAGCTAGCCCCCTCCTCCTGATCGGGGTACGGAAGGCGCGGGCGCCGGGTCGGCTGACCCCGGGGCGGGTGATGCCGCAGCCCCAGAGGATACGGAGGGTGTGGCTGCAATTGGTTTATCTGATTCCACGGTCGGTCTTGCCCGACGGTTGCTTGAGGTCCTCCCAAAGTCGGGCATAGGACAGGTAACGCGATCCAGTGCAATTCGCCGTGTAGATGTGAGCATGGGAGGTATGGGAGCTTTGGCGAAACGGCTGATCGCAGAGCTCGAGGCATTCAAGATGCGATGGTTAGATGCGATGCAGGCTCGGAAGCCTGCAATGGGCAGCATCGGGGCGCTTCCGGATCGACGAAGGCTGCTGAAGCTGATGGCCTGGAGCCTCGCACAGGATTCTGCTGAACTTGGCGCGGCGCCGCTGAGCCTTGCTGATGCACTCTAGTCCCAGGTCAGTCTTCTCCTTGCCGGCACCACCACGTCAGGCGAACTGCTCAAGTTCGGTGATCTGTCTTCGTCCTCGGTCCCAGAATGCGAGACGACGCGGCTGGCCGGAGGAGCACAGCTCACATGCGGAGCCCTGGTGCCTGGTCTGATGGATAGACTGAGTTTCCTCAAGTACGTGCTGGTGGCTAGCCAGGCCAGACTGCCGCCAGGGCAGCTTGAAAGGCTCTGGACGATCATGGTGATGTAGGCGGTGGAGCCAAGAGAGGCCAAGACATGCATGGATTTCATCCGCGGGGGACTACCGCTATCAGCCTCGGCCGTAGGCACCTCGCTAGCCGCGATCGACGAATACATAGATATGGAAGATGCGCAAGTTTTGCTAGTAGGTAAAGTGATGCCAGCTGTAGAAGGGACGTCAGATGAGGCTCAAGCCGGGGGCCGCGGCGATTTTACGCTCGGGGTTGCCCTTCCAGCAGACCTCAGGGGCTGCCTGCTGCCTCGAGAGAGCGAGGCATCGCCTGGCGAGGACGCCGCAGCAAGTGCTCTGGCAGCAATTGGCCGACCTGAGGTTTACTGCGCCTATTTCACAGGCTCCTTGCGAATGTCCACATTTCGCCTATTCAGGAGTCTGTGGAGAATGCAAGGGCGGCAGAGCGGTGACCTGGCGGTGAAGAAATCAGGAGGCGGTGGCTTCGACACAAACCCTTCGGGTGGGGCCTGCGGTGTTGGCTTGTTCCCTCAAGACCTCGATGTACAGCCCAACAAGCCGCTGCACCAAGTGACTGGAATGCAATGCATCTGGGCGGCGGCTTTGCGACCAGATGCCATTGATGTCTCCGACTTTGTCCCAGCTGGGAGTACTCTTAAAGGTGTTCGGAGCCTAGTTGCTGCGGTACTGCGTGGTAGAGACGGGGGCCGTGCTTCGAGTGCTAACCGCGACGATATCTTGGGCGTCCATGAGGCTGCTTAGCCGTACACGGGAACTCGTGCCGGAGACACCCCCCCGGGAGGTGCAAAGTGCAGCAGCGTGCAGCATGCGAGAGCACTTCTTCTAGCTAGCTACCTGCATATCAGACCTAGCTCCAGAACTGGTCTCTCCGTGCAACAGGCCTGGAAGCACTTCGTGTCCGAATGCCTGAGGCAGATAGCCATTGCGTTAATCAGTAGTGGGGTAGAGATATCTCCGAAGGGTGGACTCTGTCTGAAAACTGGTACTGGCGGTACTAGTGACATACCCTAGGCGAGCGCTAAGGTGCTGCGAAAGGCCGGGCCTGCAATGGCCCTTTTGATTCGGTTCGGGAGAGCAGTCATCGGCCACGCCCCGCCTGTTGATCGTGCCCCGGCTGCAGGCACGGCAGGAGCACCGAGCGGAGGGTCTAGAGGGAGCGCAGCCCAAGCTCGGCATAATGCATCAAGAAATGTTGGTGGGGGTGGGTTTGACCCCCGGTCACACGCTAGCAAGTTCAGTGGAAGTAGAAACCATGGCAGTGGGGCGACTGGAGGAACTTTGCCTTCGCTACGATCGCTTGCAGGGAACGGCAGGCCGAGCGATAGCGTCGGGAAGTCCGGGCTTGCCACCCTAGGTCTTGCACCGAGTTCTGTCGGTGGAAAATCTAGCTATCCTGTGCTAAGCTCGGAGCTGGGTTGGAAGAAGCACGACCTTGCAGCAACGACCGTGGCATACACGGTCAACATTCAGATGGAGAGGATGGAGTTGGCCGGCAAGGGCAGGGCCAGGAAGCGCGGTAAGCCGCTCTTCATTCGACATATGGTGCGGCTCCCTCTCCGATCCACGATAGGAGAACTCCGGAAAGTTGTAGCGGAAGATGCAGGCTGGCGGCAATCGCGAGTCCGACTTAGAGCGAACGCCGGAGATGCGGCTCCAATCGCTGTTGCTGTGGACTGCATCTCCCTCGCCGACCTTGGGATTCGATCACACGTGCGAGCAGAGCTCCTGCTCAGCCCTGAAGCTGATACGGCTGTAGACGGCGAAGAAGAAGCCGGGGGGTTGGATGATCGGTTACCTGGAGAGGCTGGTGCTGAGTCTGGCATGGCATCTGGCAAGCTCATGGATGAATCCGCAGAGGCTGCAGGCGGGGACGATGTTGAGCAGATGCAGCGCGCTCTAGAATGGCGATCGTCCGTGAACGCGAGCTTTTTGGCGCGCAAGGCAGGGGGGGATGTGATCGATGGTATGCATGCGAAGCGAGTCCGCGAGTTCAGCATCGACAGCTTGGATGGGTAGCCTGTCCGTATACCAGGCATGTAGCGGGTGTCTAGCGACCCTGTTTCCGCGGGAGGCTGGGTTACGATGGGGTGCGATTGTTCCTCGGCGACAAGTGCACAGCCTCTGGATGTATGGACGCCTGATGCAGGAATGGTAGAGTCCGACCCAAGGCTTGTATTTGCGGGCGCTTTGAGCGAATCGCCAGCTGCGTATAGCGCACTCGTGGCCTTGCTTACACTTGCAGATGCGGATGCTAGCCACCAAAGTCTGGTACTACTCGAAGCGCGAGCGGGGACGTCTTTGATGGGGCAGGCCGAGCTGCATAGCTGCGATGGCGGTCGCTTGGGCGCCCTTGCTTGGCGCTTGCTGACTCTACTTGCGGGGCCTCGGGTCATTATGCGGGTGCTACGAAAAGGCAAATGCCCTGGTATTGCGTTCAATGAAGAAATCGCTATGCATGGATCATTGCTAGCTCATCAGGCAGATAAGGACAGTGCTGGCTCCGACCCGAAGCTCAAGGCCCTCATACCGTCGTCGGCAAAGCCTGTCAAATAGCTGGGATGTAGTGATGGTGACGATGGTCGCCAATGGATGCGTCTCTGGGGTATCGCAGAGTCAGGCCTTGAAGTGACTCCGTCACTGCGACTACTGCTGGGTCTACAATCGTTGGAAGTTCGAGCGCTTGAAGCTGCGAGAGAAGCGCCAGAAAGAGATGATGCTGACGCTAGCAAGTCTGGCATGGGTGAGAAGTCACCGCCAGTTAGCAAGTCAAAGATCGATCTAGAGATGGTAGCAGTTCTAGGGCTGCCAGCTGTTGGTAGCAGCGGAAAACCCGGCGATAAATCGTCCAGCTCTGCTCTGCTGGGAACTGCCTGGTTCGAATCCTTCGCCAAGACTGGAGGCGGCTTAGCACTCATTCAAATTCTGGGCGCAGAGCGCAGTGCCGCTGATTCAAGCCAACATGCATCTCTGCTGGCCATGATGCTGTCTGTATGCGCTAGCGAAGACACCTCAGCTGAAGATGCTGCTGGTGCTGCCCACGACCATGAGGCGATCGACAAGGATCGCATTAGTCCAGCAGCTCATGCTGGCGTATGCATGAATGGCGCGGCGTTGTTTGCCACGGCAGCAATCAGTTGCCGGCTCATGTGCATGCTACTGGATGCCGGCATTGACCCCTGGACTGCATTCGGTGTCAGTGGAGCAAAAGCGTAGCAGCTCTTGTCTCGGATATCGACGAACGTACTAAGGGCAGTTGGGATTGTATGCAGTCGCACGTCCTTCTGCAGGCGTGCACCCAACGCGTGGGCAAATGGCCTGGGTTTCTCGAAGGCGTCTCCATCTGAAGAGTGTGGCAGTACGGCCAGTGCTGCTGCAGTATGGGCTCTCTAGCTTCTCAAATCGTCGTACGCTCTACTGCCGGATGTCGGGGCACGGTCGCGTGCTGCACTGCATCTCGTGTCCGGGGGTGGCATCCACGCTAGTTCAAGGGTCAGTCAGCTTCAACAGGCTCTGCTGCGATGTGCCCTGGCCTCGAAGGACCCTTAGGTCCGAGCAGCAGCCACTCGTGGGGCCTTCCAGATGTCCACGCAAGCTGCAATCACGACTTTAGCAGACTCTCGCTCTATCTATCCATCGCTATCTCCTTCAGCCGCAGAGGCGGCGCTGCAAGCATCTGGCTCTGATATACCTCTTCTCGCTTTGGCAGACTACTGCCTAAGCAAGATGCCAAGCACCCGCGGGAAGCATCGCCAGCGAGCCTCTGCATTCTCTACCATGATGCGAGCCCTGTGTCGAGCTATAGGAATCGCGTCTCCTGCGTCATCATCGAGCTTGTTCGGGCGTCTTATCGTGGAGGCTGCAGCGTTGCCAGTAACCGAAACGCGGGCATCTGATCCTCGCGATTAGGCCCTTATGTCTATGTTAATGGCTATCGCAGGTCTTATCGGACGTGGGGCGAAGCGCCAGGATGCGCCTGCTGCTTCCGACGAGGATACCAGGACCTCGGTTGGCTCTAGCAGAGAGGACGTGGCCATTGGCACGCCATTGCTCTTGAATTGGCTGTGGTTTCGGGTTCTCTTCGCATTTGGGGGGCAGGCAACGGGGGCTGAAGCCGGGTTGGCCGAGTCGAACAGAGACGACAAGGCTCTTGCTCCAATGGCGAAATCGAAACTCAGCAGATCTAGAGCTTTTGAGATGCTAACTGCGCTGTGTAGTGGCAGCCCTAAGTGCCACAGCCAGGTGGTGCAGCTGCTGGCGGCTCAGCATGGCCCTGCTAGCGGTCCTGCGCTGGCAGCGGCTCACCGGGCGGCGCAAGAGGCGGACGAGCTTGTCCTGAGCATCCCCAACCTCCCGCTCTGGCTGGCAGCCCCATCTATAGATGCCATGATCTCAGCGAAGGGCCGAATCCAGGGAACAAATGGGGATCGTTGGGAGATCGCGAGCGGGGCAGTAGCTTCGACATCAGCACAGCGGAGCGAGACAGGTTTTGTAGGACTACACAACCTTGGCTCCACGTGCTATATGAATAGCTCGCTGCAGCAATTCTTCATGATTCTGCCATTCAGGCGGGGCGTGTTGTCGTTTGAAAATACTAGCGAGGACGCTGGTCAGTTGCTGCGTTGGGACACCGTCCGCGAGGCGGGAGATGCAGGCGCAGACTCCGAAGACGAGAGCGGTCTTTTCAGCTGTGCTAAGGGATGTGAAAACAGCGAAGGCGACCGGAATCTACAGCTAATGTTTGAGCTACAAAGGGTGTTTGGATCTCTTCAGGAGTCGCAGCTGCGATATCACGACCCGACTCACTTCATCAAGAGGATGGATTGGGATGGGGCCCCCGTGGAACCATCCAGGCAGTAGGACGCCAGTGAGTTTCTCACCAAACTATTCCAGATCATTGACAACTCCGTCAGTGGCACCACGCACAGCAGGCTGCTCGAGGACGTGTTTGATGTTGGGATTGTGAACCTACTGGACGGAGGCGAGCGGAGCCCAGAGCAGCGTCTGGACGGTGGTCATGCAGCCTTGGACGAATCAACTGGTCGCGTGGCGACGATCGAGGACTCCCGGGCCGCGCGGTTTTTCAGCACTAGACCGGAACCTACGAAGTTCTTCTCCGTGCCAGTTGAAGGAAAACCCACCCTGGAGACAGGCCTTGATGCTGCTGTTGATACGGAAATAATAGATGGCTTCAACTGGGAGCTCCCCCCAGTCGATGGCTCGGCGGACATCCCAAAGATTCCTCTCCCGACCCAGAAGCGGCAAGTGCTCCAGTCGCTGCCCCCGCACGTCGTTCTGCACTTACGCCGCTTTGCGTTCGATATGAGTACCTTCACAAACAAGAAGGTCGATGATTTCTTCGCATTTCCCCACCTTCTGGATCTACGTCCGTACACGGTGGCTGGAATGGCAGCTCGGCACAGAGCCGCAGCGGCTGTAGAAGGGGCTGCCTTATAGGCTCATACAGATGAGCACAAATCTGAAGTCTCCTCACTAAATGGAAAATCTGGTAGAGGGTCGAGCAAGAAGAAGCTAGCGAGCGACCCGGCCCTGACGCCGGACCCTAGCATCCTAGCTCTGCCCGACGAGCTCATTGAGGGCAGCGAGGCCCCTACTAGGTCTGTGTTCCTACTTAGTGGTGTTGTCATTCATAGGGGAACAGCGCAGGCAGGCCATTATTACAGCCTTATCCGCGACCGGCGACTTCCTGTGCGGCTGCTGCCACCATAGGCACCTGAGGGCGCGGAGAATGTGTCCGAGCTGCTAGCAGCTACTGAGACAGCCCTAGCCGGGGAGGGTGCGGTGTCAGCGGCAGGTTTGCGAGACAATTTACTCGTTACCAAACCATCGCGACAGGACGCGATGGCTGGCATTTCGATCGACGATGACGCCGGGTGGTTCGAATTCAACGACAGGCGGGTTGACCCTTTCCCGCGTTCACGAATCGCGAGCGAGGCGTTTGGCGGGCGAGACGCAGGTGGGAACCAAAATGCGTTTTTGCTCATCTATGACCGAATTCCAGAGGCAGATGTCATCGAGTGGCTTCATGAGGCCCGCGATGTGTATGCTGCTGCGATGCTCGGTGCAGGTGGCTGCACGTCATCAGTTGACCCCTCAGGCACTGAATCTCCTGCTGTCACCGGTGAGTCTACCAGTCCAAAGAGGACGGGGGCAGACAGTTTATCTCAGAACGAGGACGTCGAGGACGACGACGGTGACGACAATGGAGAAGAGGATGACGACGAGGATCACGTTGAGGGCAACGCTTTTCCATCCAGTGGTGCCGGTGCCGACAGTCACCAGGCCCCGCGAATCCGCCGCACCCGTTCTCACGTGTCTAACGCTCGGGAAAGCTCTGGTCGAGTACCACTTCCCCGCAGCATCTGGGAGGCGGCGTGGTCGCAGAACCTGGAAGGGCAGTACATTGATGTCGTGACCCAACCAGCATACGCTGCCTTTGCATCGGACGTTGCGGGCATGCATGAATCGACACCCACTGACATCTGTGGCAACCAATTCGAGCTTGCACTTCCACATGGTGTGGTGACCGATTTTCCACAAGAAGATCTCGCAGCTGCGGCTGCTCTGGAGGCCGCCAAGCTGAATGCGCTGAAATTTGGGCATGCCACTGCAGCAAAGGCCGCACCCAGTATCGGTAGCAGCATGCCCAAATTGGAAAGTAGAGGAAAACAAAGCACTGGGGCCTCCCAGGTGGAGCTGGCTTCAAGATACCTCTTTGGGACTCTGTCCAGGCTGGATGCTGCCGGTAGGGCGCCGATGGGGCAATGGAGACATGTCCTCTGCAAGCAACTGCTTCCAAGGCATGCAGATGGAGCAGCTTGGTTCATTGGCTTCATGGCAGAGTCAGTCGGAAGCTCCACGATGCTGTAGAGTATGCTAGCTCTGTGTGCACACGAGGAAGTGAGACAGGCTGTGTCAGAGGCGCTGCTAGCGGCTATGAGCTGCCTCGAGCCGTATCTTGCTGTGACCTAGGCTGGTGTGTAGCAGGTAGATGTGGCCTCACCGCTCGTATCGCTCCAGTTGCTGTGCTGCCGAACGCTCCCATTGGCTTTTGCAGCAGCTTTTCAGTCTGATGCAGACGACAAGCTCAATGGTGAGGCAATCAAGGCGGCAGGCGGATCAGGCAGCCCAGCGGTCTATGAGCCGAACTGTGGACTACTCTGCATCGCTTCAGATGAACCTGTATCGTCCAGAGTAGGAGCAGTTGTGAAACTGGCGCTAGCTGTGGCCGAAAGTAGCCCTGCTCATTTCACTGGCGTGGAGAATGGCTGGATGAGGCTTCTTGCCGGGGCTGCCATCGGTGATTCTGACGCTGTAGACGCCGCTGTCCGAAGTATCGTTGGCAGTGCTAGCCGCGTTGACAACTAGGACGCGTGCCCAGATGATAGGAAGGCAAATTTGCCGACGGAAAGTATAGCTCTGATGGTTAAACTCGCATCGAGCGCTGAGGAGCTACCGCTCGAGGTTCCAGGCTCTGCATCTGGTAGGGCCACCGGAGCCTCTGCTGGCGGCAGCCTAGATAGCAGCTGCGGCGTCAGTATTCTAGAACCGCTGGAATCGTTTGCTGCCCTGCGAATTCTTGCACATTCGATGTCAAACTCGATGCGATCTAGGTTGATCCGCCGGCTGCTGACCATGGTGTGCAGAGATCGAAAGAGCACCTCTGAGGTAGCGTGCTCTGCTGCCGTATTTGCTGCACAGGAGACGGAGGGGACCGGAGTGTAGATTCCAATGCGAGCTGTCGGTGTGTTGGCTGGGGCTTACAGGCGGCTTAAGTGGTGCGCGAAGCGAGCAAAACGAGTCGCAAAGGCACAATCCAAGGGAGAGCTTGCCGAGGATGCGTGCGCCTAGGATTTGGCGCCCTATGCTGGTGACCTTCCTTCCGTCAAGGATGCCCTGGTGGACTCACTAACCCCATGGCGTAGAGAGACTGTACTTCTGAAGCTGTTAGAAGCGCTCAAGGAAGGAGAGCTGTACTTTAGGTGGACAGAGTCAGCTATTCGAGCGACCGGTAGACTGTGTGCGCGTTCAACGGAGGTCCTGAAGTGGTGCCGCGAGTCAGATGAAGCGCAGACTCGCGTACGAGGGCTGCTGTCGTGGTGTGATTCGCATGCCTTGTCTACGAGGCTGCCTCGGGGCCACGAACTCTTCCGCCCGACGGATGGAAAAGATGTTGTTGCCCTTGGGGTCCTTCATATTGCTAATGCAAAGACAGATCTGCATGCCTATGCTCGGCCTAAAGTTGGAGCCACATCCGACGGTAAGGCTGCTACCGTGGAGCTGAACTAGGCCTATGTCGAGGAGCTAGGGCGATGCCGGAAGGCATGGCGTACCGCATCAGGAAATGTAGATCGCATCAAAATGCGTTTGTTCTTGCAGTCGATGTCTGCTAGGCCAGATTAGCCTCCGCTCCACGATCAGGAGTGCGACTTGGTGTGCAGTGATGACGAGATGGACGACCTAGTCGGGGTTCGGATCGAGCTGCCAGCCTCTTCATCGCATTACTTGCTACATCCAACATCTCCACTGCGGTCGGCAGCACCTACCGAAGAGTTCAACGTGGCTGGTTTCGAGGGAAAGCGCAAGAAAGACGACGAAGGTCCGTCGCACAAGTTGATGCATGTGCGATCCAGCTCTGGTGTAGCAAAGTACGTGGAGCTGAGTTACACTAGACTTCGGATTGTAGTGCCGAAGAAATGATGCGTGTTGAACCCTAATTCGGAATTTACCAAATGTAAGTGAGACTGACAAGTCCTTTCAAGACATGACCTGAGCATGATATAACTCTTAATTGGCTTGACTGCCTGATGAGCTGCGCGAACCTCGCTCGAGCATGCCCTTCTGAATGCTGGCGCGCTCAATCACTGTCACGTACAGCCCACGAGGCGGCAGCGCCGCACTCTCAATTGACGTTGTGTTTGCTGAAGTCAGGGCGATCCTCCCCGACTGCATGTCTATGACGCTGGAGTCTCCTTGCGTCAGACCGAGACGTTCCAACTCCGCCACTGCAACTTCACTTGCGCAAAATAGCACGCTTGCCAGTACTTGCAGTATCCCAGGCGCGCCACTGCTTCCCAAGTCTTGACCGATTTCCTTGAGCGCTTGGACGACCGCAGCTCTGGCATCACCCGCCTCCCCGAGATAGCTCTGTGCGGTGCCTGGCCTGGCGTCCATCTCCATATCGCGGCCATTGAATCCATTGTCGCTTCGCTCCCCGACCCCGCTGCTGCTTCCACTGCTGCCTCTGAGAGCTCGCAAGCGCAACACCGCTCCTTCGGCTCCTCGTTCCCGCCGGAGTCGATCCCGGGCCTCCCGAACCAATGGCATGAGCTAGACGACGCCTCTGTTATCATCATTTCCTTGATTTTCGTGCGACCTGAGTAGGGCCCCAAGCACTTCGTAAGGTCTCTACACGAAGCCAGAAATGGCTCTAGGCTCG
>Ga0136560_1001746_pt1 | contig 11201 bp, 6 predicted proteins | sample AntRauMeHopE1497_FD_104925 | JGI IMG/M metagenome (GOLD analysis project Ga0136560, IMG submission 104925) | Saline lake microbial communities from Rauer Islands, Antarctica - Metagenome Hop E1 #497 | ecosystem: Environmental > Aquatic > Non-marine Saline and Alkaline > Saline | place...
CGGGGCGCTGACGGCGCCGCGCGGGCAGCCGGGGCGGCCGGGGGTGCGTCGGGAGCGGCAGGCGCAGCGGGAGCGGCCGGGGCCGCAGGCGGTGCGTCGGGCGCAGCGGGGGCGGCCGGGGGCGCGGGGGTCGGGGGCAGCACGTCGCCGGCGTCGCCCACTGCTGACGCCTCGGCGGCCTTGGGGGATGCGGGCGGGGACATTGATGCCATGCTTCCCGAGGAGGCCATGCGGGTCAGGCTCCGCGTGCTGGGGGGAGGCTTCTCGACAGGGATCGAGCCAGCTGGCGGCTGCCAGCCGACTGCACGAGCCATGTCCTGAGCCGATGCGGCATCGTCCAATCTCAGAACGAACGACCGGCTGGGGCTGGGTGATCCCGCCCCCGCTGCGGCCTCAGTGCGCTCCTTTACGGGCTGGAGCTCCAGGTCAGTACCCCCGCTCTCGTACTGGGGAATGTAGTTGTCCAGGTCGATCGGCACCGTTGCTTGGGGGGTGTTGTCGGCCTCTGCCTGCGAGGAAGGCATAGTGCCCAGCCGACAGATTCGCTGGCTCGCCGCGAATGCTGCCGAATACGATTGCATGCAAGGTCGTCGTCAGCCTCACCTGCTCAGACTTATAGTATTGCAGCCGGCCGTCGTCGACCACGAACAGTCGCCGCCGGAATGCCCTGCTTGCAAACAGGCCGCCGCCGCCGCCGCGCTTCTGCCCCCACCAGCGCCCGTCGTAGAACTGCCGTCCAAGCATAAGCACTGGAGGGAAGGAGGGCAGCGCTGCTGTGGCCGCATCAGGGTGGGAAGCGGCCGCTTCCGCGCCTGGCTGGGTTGCACCCACGACGCCGAAATCCTCGGGCTCTTGCCACGAGGTCGTGTGCGCGATGAGGTCAGCGAAGAAACTGTACCCAGTCTCAGGGTCAACGCAGCGCATGAAGCGCTTGGCGCCCGGCTCGCCAGCGCCGGCGCCCTCGCGTCCGTCGTCGGATCCGTCGGGCTCCGTTTCGCGGCGGCTGCGGAACCGCTTGTGGAACCAGAACGGCTCGCGCGTGGTCGGGTCAATCAGCTTGATCCAGGCCGGGTCGCGCAGCTTGCCTCCTGTTGGGTCAGAGCGGGCAAGGTCAGGGGATGGGCCGGGGCGGCAAGGGCAACGCGCGGTCAAAACAACTTGCCACCGTGCAGGTTTCGCAGGGCACATGCCGAAGCCAAGGCCGCGCGAAATGCCGGGTGGTTTGCTCACCGTCCACATGCAGATGGGGCGTCTCAACCGGGAGGTTCCCGGTCACGTGGTCTTTGGCGCTGGGGCCGGCGGCTTCCTCGGCGCCCTTGGGCGGCACCCACAGCGACGGGGTGAGCACCGGCATCCCTGAGCCCGTCACAGCGTGGTATGCAGGGAGGCCATACTTGTATCCCTGGTGCAGGGCGACGGCCATGGTCTGAAGTGCAAGCGTGGGCGCGGGGTTGGCCTACAGTTGCACGTACTGTGAGGGAGCATATCATCATCACAAATGTGGAGGGGATTCAACTTGGAGACCACTCTGTTGGGCGCCGCCATGACCCCCGAAAACGGGGTGCGCATGGCCATGGGGGTGCTCTATGCGATCACCAGCGCGGTGGGCCTTCATCGCTTCTTCGCGTTCGGCTGCCGGGCCGTCTCCCAGCCGAACCGGGTGTTCCACATTATCCTCGCCGTTTTCGCCGCCACCAGGGCCGCGGACATGGTCGTGGGCGTGTTCGTGAACGGCAACATCATCAGGCACCAGCCATCGATCTTCCTCAGCCGGCTTGCCATCTGCTTCTTCTTCTCGCTGTGCTCGCACGTCGTTGCCCAGTGGTGAGCTCGTCAACTTGGCTGCCACGCGTTCAGTTCCGCCCTGGCATGCCGCTGCAGCGCGCCTGGCGACTGTGTTTTGCGAATGTGTACAGTTCGGTCCGCGTGGGTGCAGCTGTCGGGCGGGGCGGCGCCGTCGGCGCCCCATCTGCCTGGCTGATCACTAGGCGACCGTGCCTCCCGGCTGGTGCCCAACCTTCCCGCTCCGCTGACGCAGGACGGATCTTTTTACGATGGTGCGTCACTCCAAGCATGTATGGAGGGGCTGCGTGGGCATCAACGCCGTGTTCTACGTGCTGGTGCTCACTGTCACGGTTCTGGCGACCACGCGGAGCATTTCGCCCCTCCTGCTCGATGTGCCGCTCGTGGTGATGACGGCTGCGTCGCTGCTTGTTGCTCTCCTCTTTCTGTGCCTCGGGAACCGCGTCATCTCTCTGGCCAGGGACGTCCTGGGCGAGAAAGTGGCTCCCGTGGTGGTGTGCAGGCTCGGCCTGGTCAACGGCACCATCGTTGCCCTCTTTGGCCTGCGGACCGCGGCGTACGTCATGGCTGTGGCAGAGTCCTGGGAGGACGAGGGCGACCTGGTCCTGTCCGAGGACTGCGGGTACAACACGGCGGCCTGCAACCTCATGGCCGCCTGGCTGCCCGAGCTGATCCCGTGCTGGCTGATGCTGCTGCTCTTCTGGACGCCCGAGAACGCGGCGAAGCTCGTGGATTCGGGCATGACCGCGGTCAAGGCCACGGCGCGCCGCACGGCGGTGAAGCGGCTGAGCAGCGCCGCGGGCCTCCTCCTGCGCAGCGCCGGCGGGTCCCCGACCCGGCCGCACCGTGGTCCCGGCGTCTCGACCCCGCTCCTGCGCGCGCAGCACGCGCCGGCTGCCATGGAGCTCTCCCCCGCCGCCCACGGCGACGGCGAGGCGGAGGCGCGCTCGGGGGACGAGGGGGACGCCCCCGTGTCCGAGGACGACCTGCTCGGCGCGCCCAGGGGGGCGTCGATGGGATCGGACGCCAGGAGCGACACGGGGTCCATCAACGCGCCCAAGGCGGCGGCCAAGGGACCCCCCCCCGTGTCGCCGCTGTCCCTGCGCCGTCCGGCCAGCACCAGGCCGGGCCCGCCCCCGCGCAAGCCGCGGGCCGCGGGCGCGCCCACGACTGGTCTCGCCCTGGACGCCGCGTCGGCGGCGAGCCTCCGCGCGGAGTGGTCCGCGGCGGCCTCTGCCGCACCCCGCGCCGAGGCACGGCCGCCCAAGCACGGGCGATGGTCCGAGGCGCCGCGGTGGGCGACGGACGAGGAGGAGGAGGACGAGGCGGAGGAGGAGCGCGCGGCGGCCAGGCATAAGCGCCTGGCCACGGACGGCGTCGCGGCGGCGGGGCCCCGCGCCGGGCCGCAGGGCGGCTCGGGCCCCCGGCGGTCCCGGCAGCCCGCCCGCGAGCGGCTTGGCTCCCCCGCCGTGGCGATGCCGGTGCACCCGATCTGGTTCATCTACCGCCGCGTGTTCGAGCAGCAGGCCGTGGGCTCCGACGGGCGGGGCGCCGCGTGCTCCGTGGAGGAGGAGACGCCGAGGTGGGCGCTGGCAAGGACGAGGCTGCGCGGCGCACCGGCGTCGGGGCCGCACGGCGCCGCACTCAGCGTCGGCTCCGGCTCCGCGGCCTCTGGCGGGAGCGGGTACGTGGCGCCCCGCCTCGTCACGGCCGCGGGGGCGGCAGCGCAGCAGGGAAGCCCAAGGCGCGGCGCCGCCGGGGCGGCCGCCTCATCGGCATCCCCCTCCCGCGGCGGCACGGGCAGCGGCGGCGCGAGTGACTCTGACGTGGCTGACCCGGGCGTCCGTGTCATCCGCGTGCGCGCAGCCGACGCCGAGCACGCCGTGGTGGCGGAAGTGATGCGGCGGTGGCGGCAGGCTGCGCCGGAGCGGGCCGCGGACACCCCCGGGTCCTGGTCGGGGGGAGGCTTCTCCGCGGTGAAGCGACGGCGCCAGCGCGAGGCGGCACAGAAGGCCCTCGGGGGCTGGCCGGTGGTCGGCGGCGGCGCCGCGCCCGTCTCCGTCTTCCCCGGCGTCGACGTTCACTCGTCCCTGCCACTCTTCATACTCCCCGAGCGCTCCTCCGCCTCGGCGGCGGCCTGGGCCCGGGTGCAATACAGCCGTCCTGTGGACACCGCGTCGCTCGGCTGGGCACTGGGCCCGCGCCGCGCCTGCGCCTGCGCCGTCCCCGTTCTCACCGCCCCGCGCGACCCGCACACGGACCAGCTGGTTGTGGACGACAGCCCCGTGGTGCTGCAGGTGTGCGTGTCCGTCTCCGTGGACCTCATCCCGGGCGCCGTCCCGGCCGCGGTGCGGTCTCTCTTCGTCACCGCGGCGCGGCGCCCGGCCCTCACTGCCGCCGGGAGGGGGGCCGCCGAGGCCGCGCCGGAGGCGGAGGCCCATCCGCACGGGCCGGGGCGTGCGACGGCCCCGCCGGCCCAGCGCGGCGCCGGCCCGGCCCGCGCGAGGGGCGGCAAGTTCGTCCGCGTGGGCCGCACGGAGGTCTCCCTGCTCGGGTCCGAGGCCGAGGCGGCGCGCGGGGAGGCGGAGATGGAGCGCGCGGCGGCGCGGCGGCTCGCGCAGGAGGCCGCGCTCCGCGCGATGGAGCACGGGGGGCCGGACGCCGAGGGCGGGTCGGGGGCGTGGCAGCCGTTCCGGGTCGGGGCAGGGCGACAGGCATCGAGGGGGGCGGCGGAGCGCCGCACCATCCAGGCTCTCGAGGCGACGCACGCGGAGGCGGAGTTTGCGTGGGAGGCGATGTGGCAGGAGCGGGGCCGGGGCGAGTCGGCGGCGAGCTCGGCCGGGGCCGGCGACGGCGCGGGAGCTGGGAGGGGGGCCGACGGCGACGGCGACGCCATGTCTGTGCTGTCGAGTATGGCGGGGGAGGAGGACGCGAGGGGTCCGAGCCGCCGCGGCACGCAGGCGGACCTGATCTCGCCCGGCGCGGCGGCGGCGACGGTCCGGGGCGCCGAGCGCGCGAGCTTCGCGGTGATGCTGCGGGTGGAGTGCGCCGTGCGTGCGGCGCCCCCGCCCGAGGCGCAGGCAGCGCTGGACCGGGGCGGGGCGGACGCCGAGGAGGCGAGGGAGGCCGGCGGCTGGCTCCGGGTCGGGGGCGTGTGGATCCGGGATCAGGAGGTGCGACTGGTGCTTGTGGGGTCGGCGGACCCGCTGGCGGCGGCGAGCGCGGATCCGGGCCACGAGGCGGCGGTGGCGAGCACGTCGGGCGAGGACACGTCGGGCTCGGAGGACGAGGAGGAGGGCGAGGAGGGGGAGGAGCAGGGGAGCGCCAGGAGGAGGCGGGGGTGCTGCGGCCGCAGGGGTGGCGGGGGCGCGGGCAGGGATGCCGCCGCGCGGGGCGGGGACGGCGCCTCGCCGGCCCGCTCCCGCTCTCGGGCCAACTCCACCCGCCGCCGCGGCGGACCGAGGAAGAAGGCGTCATCGCGCCTCGTGCGGGTGGCGGTGGGGCACATGCGTGTGGCGGACCTGCTAGCGTCCCCGGGAGCCTCTCTGCAGGTGCGGGCGACGGCATCGCAGGCCGTGGCGGCGGCGGCGCTCGCGGCGGCCGCCAGCCGGCGCCAGAGCGGCGCGCTGGACCGGGCGGCGTCGTCCTCAGACCTTGGCGGATCGGCGGGCGGGACGACGGCGGGCGCGCCCCGGTACAAGCAGCGCAGCGGCAGCCACGACGGGATGCCGCCCTCGGCCGCGGGCGACGACGGCGACGCCTTTGCGGACATGCAGGGCGGGCCGGACGGGCCGTCGTCGAGGCCGTGGGGTGCCGCGGCCGACGACGCCGCCTCGGTGCTGTCGGTCGAGGGCAGCACGTCGTCGTCCTTCTGGTGGGCGGGCAACCGCGCGGGGGCGGTCTCGGGCGACGGCGGGAGGGCGGCGGGCAGCTTCACCGTCGGCCTCCGCGCCCTCAAGCGCGGCAAGGCGGAGGTCGCGCCGGCCGGCACGGGTGCCAAGTGGTGGAAGCACCACAGGGGCCCCGCGGCCCCGGGCGGCCGCGCCGTGGCCCGCGGCTCGGCGCGCGTCAGCCGGTGGTACCAGTTCGCCCTCGAGGACGATGCCGGGGCGGCGGCCTTCCGGCCGTCAACACGCCGCTGGCTCGCCAAGACTGGGGCCAGGCGGCAGGACTCGGGGGACCTGGTGCGGGGCGCGAGGGGCCGGCGCATGGGATCGCCGCCGGCCCGGTCGGCGGGCCGTCCCGGCGCCGTGCGGGCTATCCCCGACGCGCCGCTGCCGCGGCCGGCGCTGTCCGGCGCCGCCGTCGGCTCGCTCGGCTCCGCGGGGCACTCCCCGGGGCGGGGGCAGTCGTGGGCGGACTCCAAGGGGCGGGAGCCGTGGGGAGCCGCGCCGGCAGAGGCCGCGTCGCAGCGGCAGCGCATCCTCGTGGTGGAGGAAGACCTGCGGGAGTCGCCGCTGACGTGGGCGGCGCCGGCCGCGGCGCTCTCGCTGCTCCTGCCGCTCCGACGGGCGCGCCTCGCCGCGGCGCAGCGGGCTCTGCAGCAGCTGAAGGAGGCAGCGCCGCGGATGCGGTACGAGGCTCTGCCGGAGGACGCGGAGGACGGGTCACGGTCGGACGAGGACACCTCGGGACTGAGCGAGTGGAACGACACGCTGCCCGCCGCGGCCGCCGCCCCCGGTGGCGCGGCCGGCGGCGCGGGCGTCGTGCGCGCGATGGAGGGCGGCCCCCTGCCGGCGTTTGAGGGCGGCGGGGGCGCAGACCACCTTGCGGGCGCGATTCGGCCGTCCCGCTGGCGTACGTTCCGCACGGCCATGTCCTGCCGGCCGTCCGAGGTCCTGGGCGCTGCCTCCCCCTGGTCCTCCTCCTTCTCCATCCTGCAGCGGCGCATCCGTGCGAGCACGGACCGGCAGGAGCTGCAGGCCTGGCTGGAGGAGCACGTGGCCGAGGTGCAGGAAGCGGTGCGGGCTATGGAGGCGGCGGCGGGCGCCGGCCGGGGCGGCGGCGTGGGGCCGGAGGGCATCACGTTTAAGCCGTCTGTGTCCCGCGACCACGCCGAGGTGCAGTTCTTTCCCGTCAACCTGCACGTGCAGGAGATGCGGGTGCGGGTCATCGACGTGCCGGGGCCGCTCACCCCGGCGGCGCAGAGGAGGCTCAGCGTCGCGGCGTCGCTCGCGGAGCGAGGGGTCGGGTCGTCGGGCGGAGGCGGCGGCGGGAGCAGCAGCGACGGCGGCGGCGGCGGCGGCGGCGTGGCCGAGGTGGCCATGGAGCACGCGGTCGTCGCGTGGAGGCCGTGGGCGGAGACCACGGTGGCGGCGGCAGCGGCGGCGGACGGGCCCGCGGCGGACGGCATGGCGCCGTTCGGGAGCCCGGTCATGGAGGCGGGGAGCGGCGCCGCGTCCCCGCGCCCCGACGACGACGAGGCGGCGGCTCGCTCCTTCAGCACCCGCTCCCTCTCCCGCCGCCCCTCCGGCGCCCCCTTCCTCGGCATGGGAGGCGGCAGCAGGGCCCGCGGACCCGCTTCCTCCCGCGGCCCCGCCTCGGCCTCCCTCGCCTCCTCCCTCGGGGCTCACCGCCTCGTGTCGCACCACCCGCCGCAGTCACCCAATCACGCCCGCCCCGGCGGCTTCCACCCCGCTGCGCCGTCCCCGCCGCTGCTGCCCGCCGCCTCCCGAGGCTCCCTCGCCGCTGCCGTGGCGGCCGCCGGCGCCACCGGGTCGGCCACGTCGTCCCGCGGCGGCAGCGCCCGCAGCGCCGGCGCGCCCCTTCGGCACGCCGTCAGCGAGTACCAGGAGGTGATTTACGACACCGTCACAGTCGGGGCTTTCGCGGCGCACACCCTCAAGTTCAAGAAGGGCGGGATGCGCTCCGAGATGGCCCGGCTCCTCGCCGCCAGGCGCCGCCTCGCCCGTACCGCCGAGTCCCTCCCGACCCGCGGCGCGAGCGGCCCCGAGGAGATGGCACGCCTCCGGTCCAGCGTGACCGCGTGGCGAGAGGCCCGCCGCGGGTCCTTCGGCCTCGCATTCCTCCTCCCCACAGGCTCCCAGGACGAGGCGACGCTCAACCACGCGGCCATGGCGGCCGCGGAGGCGCGGTGGCGGTGCGAGCGCCGGTCCGACGTCCTCCTCACGCAGGCCGTCGGCGCCCTGGCCACGGCCTTTGGGCGGAAGCTGCGCCTCCTGCAGCGGCACATGCGGCCGGCGGACGGGCGGAAGCTGCTCCGGCAGTACGCCTCCGCCGGTTTCCTTTTCGCAGTGGAGTCGCTGCTGACGGCATCGGGCAAGGAGCTTTCGATGCTGGAGGACTTCGAGACGGCGGTAGCCATGATGCGAGGCGTGGCGATCAGGCTCCTGCCGCCCACAGTGCCTGAGGGCGCGACCAAGGCGGCGGCCAAGGCGTCGGCGTCGGCGTCGGCGCGCGGCGTCGTGATCGAGGAGGAGGAGGAGGAGGAGGATGACGACGATGATGACGATGCCGAAGCCGACGACCGTGCCCGTGCCGGTGCCGGCGTCGTGGCGGCAGCAGCCCCCAGCTCGGTGTCGTCGGGGCAGGACGGACCGATGCGGCCGGAGCTCGGGTCGGCGCCGCAGGACTGGCAGGCTGGCGGTGGGGGCAGCGTGCGCATGGTATGGGAGGAGGGGGAGGACGGGGCGCGGCAGGGGCGCATGGTGCTCGAGATCCGGATGTGGCCTGCGGGGGACAAGGCGCCTGGAGCGGGGGAGGACCATGAGGAGGAGGAGGAGGACGATGACGACGACGATGACGACGACGAGGAAGAAGACGAGGAGGAGGTGGACAGCGGCGAAGACGCGGCAAGGGAAGGCGGGGAAGCGGCCGCGAGGCGTGCGGCGGCGGACGCGGCGTGGCCGGCGGGGCTTCGTCGCCTCGTCCCAGCGTCGCTGCGCCGCGGCGGCTGCGTGGAGGTGTGCCCGGCGCTCTTCACGCAGGGCGTGAACGAGTTCCAGACGCTCGCGAATCTGCAGGAGAGCGTGACGTTCGGGCTGTCGGGGGAGGCGAGCGGGATGCAGCGCCGCATCAACGGGGCGTCGCTGCAGGTGCTCGCAGGGTACGTCACGCGGTGGCAGGCACGGTATGAGGCGGACACGCGCAGGGTGGAGGCCGAGGCCGAGGCGCTGCGGGAGGCGGCGGCAGCGGACGGGGCAACATTGGCGGATGCGGCCGAGGCCGAGGCGGAGGCTGGGCTGCTCGAGGAGGAGGCGCGGGGCCGCAGGGTCAAGGTCCGGGCCGTCTCCTCCTCCCTCGCACGCGCAAGCCAGCTAATCAAGGCCTCCTCAGCCACCAAGGCCCTCCGCATCCTGACACTGGCCTCGTCTGTGGCGCGCTCTGTGCACGGCGGCCGCGTCACCAGCTGCAAGAGCGCCAAGGACCGCACCTCCATGCTTGTCACCCTCGAGCAGGAGTCTCTCATCACCTCGGTCCATGGCCCGGTGCGCAGGGCCACGCGGCAGCGCGTCCGGGACATGATGCGCCGTTTCGGAGTCCGCATCCGCAACGCGGGCAAAAACACAGGCAAGGCAAAGTTTGCCTTCAACCCCCTGCAGATTGTGTGCCTCCCCGAGCCACTCAGGCCGCCGGCGGGGACGGGGGGGAACAAGGCGACGTGAGCGGCAGTGGAGTGACCGGCGGCCGCTCGGCGCTGGCCGCCGGGGACATCGCGGCCGCGGGACTCGACGTGACGACGCCAGAGGTGATCCCGATGGACTGCCCGCTCCTGAACATAGCCAACGTGCTGGTGCCGCCGCACATCGGCTCGGCCTCTGTCACGACGCGCCTGCTGCGATTGCCGCGGCACAGAGCAAGCGACGCCGCTCGCCGCTGCTGAACTCACACCGGCGCGCCTGAGTATGCTCCGCACCTTCGCGTCCAGGGCACTCTCCGCGTGCGTCCGGGTTACCGCTCCCGCGGTGGGTGCATGCCGCTCCGCCGGCCTGCGCGCGCCGGCGTTCCCCGTCCAGCGTCCCGTGGCGCGGGCGCTGTCAACTGAGGGCGCGACAGATGCCTCCGATGCCATGTCTGCGCTGCTCAAGACGGCCCTGAAGGCGCAGATTGCCATGGTAAAGGACGTGTCAGGTGAGAAGCAAGCGACGTGGCGCCCGCTGCGGCCTCAGACCACGAGCGCTCCGCCCCAAGAGCCCAGGTGACGCGATCGCGTGCGATTCGCAGGCGGCTGCGGGTCCATGTACCAGGTCGTCGTAGTGGCGGACGCGTTCGAGGGCGTCCCCCTCGTCAAGCAGCACCGCATGGTCAAGGACGCCCTCAAGGCGGAGATTGCGGACATGCACGGGCTGACCGTGCAGACCATGACCCCTGCCAAGTATGACAAGCTCGTCGCAGAGCAGCAATGAGCGGCGGTGCACTCGCAACGTTTGGAAGGCTTTTCTTGCCGCGCTCTCCGGCACGCCACGACTGCACACCCGTGCCCACACGCCTGCATTGCGCCGTGCGCATCCCCACACGCCCATGCGGGGCGCTCTTACGCCTCTACGGTCACTCGTCGTCGTCGTCGGCGTCGTCGTCCTCGCCGTCTTCCCGACCGGCAGCCCCGGCCGCCTCGTCGTCCAGGTCGCTGAGGTCCTCATCGTCGTCTAGGAAGACAGCGGCGTCTCCAATGGCCGCCGCGGCGGCCGCCGCGGCGGCCTCGTCCTCTGCGTCCTCCGCCTCACCCGCCCTCAGTGCCGCCGCGGCCGCCGCAACCTCGTCCGCCTCCGCCGCTCGGATGGTGCTCGAGTCCTGGAACAGCTCGCGCCCGGACTTGCCCACCGCCGCCTCCTGCTCGCGCAGCAGCAGCGTCATTCCGATCGCGCCCATGCCCTCGACAGCGATTGCCGGGCCCCCAAGCGGCCCCGCAGCCGCCGCCGCGACCGCAGCCGAGGCCGAGGCCGCCGCCGCGCCACCCTTGCCCGAGGCGGCCTCCAGCGACGCTAGCGCCCGCTCCGAGACCTCGGCGGCAAAGGCCGCCCGCCAGGCCGCAAAGGTCTCCGCCGTCACGGGCGTGCCGTGCGATGCGGCCAGCGCCGACAGGCTCTCGTGGTCCATGTGCCTGTCGATGCCGGCCTTGGCCCTGGACGCCTCAAACTCGGCGTCGATCGCCGCCCGGCGCTCCACCTTGGCCGTCGCCCGACGGGACTCGTCCAGGCGACGCTTCTCGCGGTCCATCATCTGCGCGTACATGGAGCCGTCCGAGGGCGGCTCGTTGTGCTCCTCGAGCCATTCCCGCACGGCCTCGGCGACGGCCATGCCCACCGGCATGCCCTCCATCTCCTCCGCCGACGACCGGCCCACCCTGAGCAGCTCCTCCTGCAGCACGTCGGACAAGCCCTTGACGTCATGGAGCTCGAGGATCGGCCCGGAGTCGGGGTAGCTGGCGGTGTGGACCA
>Ga0136560_1001747_pt1 | contig 11196 bp, 11 predicted proteins | sample AntRauMeHopE1497_FD_104925 | JGI IMG/M metagenome (GOLD analysis project Ga0136560, IMG submission 104925) | Saline lake microbial communities from Rauer Islands, Antarctica - Metagenome Hop E1 #497 | ecosystem: Environmental > Aquatic > Non-marine Saline and Alkaline > Saline | place...
CGCTTCTTCATCTTCATCTTCATCTTCATCTTCGCGGCCACTCGTCCTGCAACCGGGGGCGTGGCAGTGCTTTGCGCTCTCATGGCTGCCTGTGCTGGTCATGATGCGGGGGGCTGGTACACCTGGCTTGGACCTATCAACAACTCGACTGGCACGTGCAGCTCCCCGGCGTAGACTAGCGGGAACGCTGGCAGCTAAAGGGGAGTCCGATCCGATGCGAAGTGCTGCCGCTCGCTCGCTTGCTGTTCGTTCGTCCTCCTCCAGCGACCGAAGGACGGACTGAGCACACTCGTCCTCGCGTATCCCAGCGTGCACCCATGATTCTCCATTCCCTCGAAGCATGGCTTCCTCTTCCATTAGTGCGGTTAATATAGCATCCGCTAGCTCATCGTCCCAGGGTTTCAACCCGACTTCAACATGGTGGCGACTTGAAGCATCGACTCTGGATGAGCTGGGCGCCTAATAACCAGCCAAAATAAGCTCTCGGACCACTAGCGCTCGGAGCGCCGCAGGGGGTACATTTGGCGGGATTCCAAGCTGCGACTAGCCTGGTCGTCTCCGGCTGTAGCGCAACCTTTCTCTGTGTTTGCGGACTGCGTCTCTACAGCGCTGCGTCGTAGCAACGCGCGCCTACTGCTTGGAAATTGTGCGCTTAAATTCCTTCTACCTCTCCCGAAGCATTTTAAAACCATGACCGGCTATCATAGTGTGTCGCCAGGCGCTACAATGGTTTAAGCTGTGGATCTGTTCCGTTTGAACGCAGAGTTGTGAATAGTGTGACAGTAAGACGCTTTGGCGCGGCACCTGATGGAGCAGCAAATTGTTTAAAGAAAATTTAATGTTACCCGGGCAACGACTCTAGCAGGGCCACCGCAGGTTCTGAACTCCGTTCTCAGCACTACTTTCATTTTTTCTAGCTGCGGCACTTTCGTGCCATGCACCCCGCTCGCGACGGGCAACATGGCAACGGGCGCGCCACAAACTAGCGATGGATCAAGCCAGGGGCATCCATGGTACGGATTATGCCCATGGCCGTCATGGGACGAAAGTATGACAGAGACACGAAGCTAGACCCCGCAGGACACAACCGAAGCCGTCGTCGTTCGTACGCTCGATCACAGTCCAAATTCCAGGAGCTTGCGAGCCTAAGATCCCATGCATGGACGATAAGTTGGAACACACACGAAAGCGTAGACGAATGATTCCCCCATCACCCGTCGTATTGATCCAGGCACACATGCTCGCGGTCCTTGGCGTGTCTTGCGTCCGAGCAACTTGTTACAGATGAAACGAACTAGAGTAAGCCAAGACCTACGCAATACCACTTTCCGTTACACGAGGCTTCACATGGCGGCGGTGAAAAGCGATCAGCGCTGCTGCGACATGTGAAGCTCATTTTCGAGCTTCAGAGAGTGGTACCGCGTTCTGGCACTACCCTAGGCTGGTTGTCCATCGCTCACTTGGTCACGTCAACCCAGTCTGAAGGAACTTTGCCAGATACAGCAAAATCTCCTATTGATGAAGCCAGTGCTTCGGGGTCCTCTGGGAACGTCTTCTTGGCCAGTTTGGAGTATGCCAGGTACTTGCTGTTGATCATGACCTCAAAGCTTGAGACACGGCCGGTATCCATCGAGGTGGCTTCTTCGAATGATGCAGCTCCCTCACTCATATCAGCAAGGCGGGATAGTCGCATTGCCAGGTCGCGAGCGCGAGGGGCGTACCCTCAGCGTCCACTGCGAAGCCATGCGAAGCATTCATAGTAGTAGTGGACGTAGCTTTCGTGCCAGTGTTCTGACAACTGTGAACAAGAGAATATATTAGCACGGTACTCACCAGTATTCTATAGATACTGCTACCTTGGGCACTGTTGCTCCTGCACCTGCCATTTTGAGCTAGTACTTATATTTCAGGAATGATTCTTTCTGCCCATCACCGAAATCCGACACAGGGAGTCGCCGCGCAGTCACCAAACATATGCGGATCCACAATAAATCAGGATTGTATGTATTAGTAACGTCATATTTATGAGCTGGCTTTTCACTCCGTTTGTAAGCCCATCGGAGGTATTTCTGGCTTATGTCAGAACGCTAGAAGCCACAAATTGGCACTATGTTTGATCTCGCACGGCTACAGAAACTCTATACACGTGGATCAGCATCGCTGCAAGCCGAAGCGAAATCCTTCGTTGCGGGGAGTTGGTATTGTATGTGGAGTTTTTGCTATGGGGTCGTGTTTCTGCTGCCGTTTCTGCTGGCACATCATGATATAGAGGCAGGACTTACTTGCGGCGACCAAGGATGGGGGCGGCGATTCTATTGGTGAGGTATTGCTTCCATCGGTACTTCTGCATATAGCATGGAGTCTTCGAAATCCATCCGGTCCAGCCAAACTTTGATTTGTCCAAACATTACGTACAGGTGGGCTCTTTTTACGACTTCAATTGGCATCACACAGAGTGGGCTCTAGTCCATTCAGGCATTGATGACCTGGTGCGGATGTGGATACATGGTAGAGGAGACAGTGAAAACGCAAGAAGGCAACAATAAGATCATCACGCATGACATAGATAGCTGTTCTAGCAGCCGACATTCGAACCCCACCCCTGGGCACCCCACGAATCCAGACATTGAGTCAGCAGGCGGACTTGCACCCGAGGGTGCTTTTTGCGGGACACGGAGCAAAGGCACTCGTGCTGGGGCTGGCTAGGCCTAGCAGGAGAACGAGCCTGAAGGCAGAATGAAGGACAAAGGCACAAATGCAAATGCCGGGTTTCACACCAGCAGCGATGGCCGCACTCCTTCATCGGTCCGAAGTCGCTCCAATAGAGTGGCAACCGACAGCCACACGACAACCATCATCGATTCTGCCAGTCACTTCGAGAAGGAACCCACCGCCGAGCGAGCCCCCGCCCAGAAAGGCGACTACCTGGCCAGCGCACCCGAACCATACCACCCAAGCTCGCACTCTCGCCTCAGCCGTTCAGACTCTCGAAGGGGCGGTAGAAGCGGAGGTTCGATGAGCTTCGACTTCGACGACGTCCACGACTCCCCTAGATTAGAATCGGAGCCGAAACGCAGCAGCAGCAGGGGACCCCCGCCACCGCCCAGAGGAAGCCGGGGTTCTAGATCCAGGCCTGCACTTGGACTTCTCCTCGATGCGGCGCCGCAGCCGGAAAGTTCCGCATCTGCGGCGGCGCCCAAAAGCGCTAATGTTAGCAGCACTGGTGGTAGCGTTGGTAGAAGGAGAGGTAGCGAGCAGGTGGTCCGCGATGCCACACCTACGGACGCGGCTGGCAGCTCCGACACCAGCAGCTCCCGGACTGGCTCCGGCTCTGGCTCTGTGTACGGGCAGGCATCAGCTCTGTACTCCGCCGGCACTCTCGAGATGGTGCCGTCGTGCTCCCTGCAGACGGTGCAGTGGCTCTCGTTTGTAACCAGGCTCGTGCTAAATGCCGCGCTACTTGGTGGTATACCATATTTTGTGCAGCACCGTGGCAGGACGTACGATTGCGGCGACAAGGTGCTGGTGATGACTCTGGACATCTTGTTCTGGTTCAATGCAGTTCTGCTTGCGGTGTTTGTGATGGTACTGATTCTAGGGGCAGGGTTCGGGTGCGCGATGGTGTTCTTGCTTCGAGAGCTGGAAGGCCAACAATCGAACGAGTAGCGGGTGCAGAGTGAGAGAGAAGCAATCATCGCACATGAGACCCAGAAGCCGAAGGAGGGGTCTAGGTCTAGGTCTAGGTCTAGGTCTCGTCGGTCTGAGTGGACCGGAGAACACAAATTAGCCACTGCTTAAACCTAACAACGTATACTTTCTCATTAAGTTGCATAGATCCAGTCTATCTGAACAATTGCTATGTTTGTCAGCGAGATATAGTCCAATCAGTGCAATCCTGTGGGATACTAGAATCGGTCACGGGATTATTGGAATCGAGTCAGGGGGGCCGGGGGGTGGGGGGGGATGGGGACTCCCACTGGGGAGTGAGTGAGGGGGGTGGGGTGGAGGGGGCGTCCGGCGGCTTCACGAATGAGAAGGTCGTTTGGAGGTGTGGAGCCATTCATTTGTATCGCAGCGAATCATAAACAATTTTGCTGCAACATTCGAAGGCAGTGACGGGATAGCAGCTTACAGGCCTAAAACGCTCCTTCTAGCCACCGTATCCGGATCGGATCCGGAGCTTTATTCATTGCGAGTCGTCCTCAATTGATCCAGTCTGAATTTCCAGATCAAAGGTCCTGCCCCCCAGTCGGCTCCGAGTTCCACTCGTCATCGTTGTCCCGGTCATCCTCCTCATCATCCCCGTCTCCATCCTCTCCAATGGAGATCCCAACGTCCTTCGATGAGGCGCCCCCACCCGCCTCCGCCGCTGAGGAGGAGTCCCCGGTCGTAGGTTCCGTAAGAGGCGCCGCGTAATCCCCGACACCACTGCTGAGCTCCGCGCCTGATGTTCGCGCGGCATCTGACGGCGCGGCGCCCTGTTCCGCATCCCTGGTCCCGTCGCTCGCCCCGACGAACTCGGCGGCGGCGCCCGACTGCACCACCGCAGGGGACCCCGTGGGGGGCATGCCTGGGTGAGCCCCGTTCGCCGGCTGATTGGAGACTACCGGTTCGTCCAGAGGATGCCCCTCGACGAAGTAATGGAGCGCCACGGCAATCCCAGCGTGCAGCATCCAGTTGATGATGACGAGTGCGAACCCGCCGCCGTAGTTGTGCGTCGAGGGGTCCCTGCTATCACTGATGATGTTGAGTGCCTCTGGCGTGCTGTGCTTGTTCACAACGCCGGCGTAGATGGAAAAAGTGAGCATGAACAGGAAGGATACGATACCGTTGCAGATGATGAGAAAGGTCTTGTCAGAGAGTCCTAGCGCGCAGCGGCAGCAGCAGCCAAAGCCCTGCACGGCCCAGTTGGCGTATCCAAGGTGAAACGACGTTGTGAAGTAAACGAGCAGTATCTCTAGGAACAGCAGCATGATCATGAAGAACCCAGCAGCGGCCCCGGCATCAAAGAAGAACTTCAGGTTCGTTGGGGCTGCCGTAAGCGCATAAGAACGGCACTCGTGAGCTGGCCTGTTCTCGCTTCGCTCGATGTCGTAGCATGTGTGGACTTCAAATAGACTAACGGACCCTGCGGAGCTTTGAATTGCGTGCATCACGGTGAGTCAGTCAATTAGCTGAATTAGGTGAGATGCAATGAAGTTCGACTGCCCAAGAGCCCCTGAGAGCAAAGCATTAAAAGAGCTCTAAGCCGAGGGACTAACCATGAATATCATCTTCTCCGCTATCCTGCGAAATGTTCGGCAATATCGTCAGAAAATGCGCACAAAAATATCGGCAGAAGTCGACAGTTCCTGGATACGCGCGCGGATATCCTCGGGCAACCCACCGTGTTATTCGTGTGCGAAGTCTGATACCAGGAGGCCATAAGAGCTACGATAGTGAAAAACAATCCAAACACTGCCGCCGTCAGAATCCCTGTGTGAGTGGGTCGCTCCCGAAACGACTCGACCGTGTTGGTGTACGTTGCAGTGGCGGTATCTACCACCGTTCGCCCAACCGTGTCGAAGTGATCAGGGCCGCCGGCCATATCAGAGTATGCCGCTCCATCTCCGACTTCTTTGTGCCCATCCACAGTGCTAGGCCTCTACGCATCTTGAAGATCGGTCGTTGCCATGGTGACGAATCAATTAATGAAGCAGGAAAACAGAACGTCGGGCTAAATAGCGTTATATTTACGTATATCAGATCATATCCTGGCCCACCAGGAGGCTTCAACACCCGTGTTTCGGTTGCAAGATCGGCTCGAGTTGTGTGTCAATTGTGTTAAAACGCTGATTCTTCATTCATCACCCACAATCTAACCGTATTTTGTCGACGGCTCTGTTTCCATGCATGATTACTGTTAGGAGTAGCAATCGTGCACTGTCTCAACGCCGACCGGACTTTTTCTTGCGAGGTGATGCCGCCACGAGGGGCATCGACCTCAGGTTGGGGTCTAGGCCATATGCGAGATCAAACCCACCAGTGCGAGCGACCCGGCCAGCCGACCCACGGCCCTGCTTCGAAGAAGTGTTCCGTCTGCGTCTTGCAGCGACCCGCTCATTGCTGTTTCCCTTCATGAGAGGGGTCTTCTGCGGCCCACTGATATCGGCAGCGGAACTGGAACGACTGCGGGTACGTCCAGCACCAGCATGCAATGCACCAGCACTAGCACCACCACCGGCATCTAGATCATTCGGATCGTCAGCCAGATCGGCCGTGCGAGTTCGTCTCAGTCCTGACGCGCCGTCAGCGGCACGTGCCCCTGCACTTCTACGTCCCCGACCGTTGACTGGGCCAGTGCCATCCCTGGCCATATCCGGATCGCGGCGGGATCGAGGTGCCCATTCTGATTCCGATTCCGAACGCATGCCTCTTACCGCTATTCTGCTGCCCAGCTTGTCGATGTCACCAGAATCGACACTAGTTTGATTTTCATCCGCACCGCCATGGTTGCCTTCATCTTCATCTTCACCCCGGCCCCCCACGCCCAGCCTCGTCCCCGCCTCCTCGAACAGCATCCCCGCCTCGAGCATGTCGCGGACCGATCTGGATCCGGAGCCATGTTTGGACTTGGAGCGGTTCCTTATCTTTGCATCGCTGCTGCTGGCACTGGCTTCCCTGTCGCCATGCCCGAGCAAGTGCTTCACCTCTCCCCACAGGCGAGCATCCTTCCTCGTAAGATAAATCCGCACCTTGCCACTCCTACCCCCGCGAGCGGTCCGCCCGATTCGATGCAAGAGGTCGCTCGGATTGGAGGGGAAATCGAACAGTATGACGTCAGAAACCGCAGGCAGGTCAAGCCCGCGAGCGGCGGCGTCCGTGCAGACGAGGAACCGAGTGTCGCCGGAAAGAAAATTGCGGAACTCATCGCGGCGCCTAAACGGCGGAATGCCACCATGAAGGCTACTGCAGGCAACCCCTGCTCCCTCAAGCAAGTGCCCCGCTGCTCTGGCAGACTCAAGGCTGTTGCAGAACACGAGAGCTCGGCCGGACTCGGGATCGCCCCCGAGCGGCACTGCGAGGGCCGAAGCTCCAAGGCGAGTTTCCGGCGGGGGAAGCACTACCGGCTCCGGGTCGTGCATTGCATTGCGGTGCCTACGGCCGTCCTCTTCCTGGCTCCATTTCTGCAGCAGCGCGTCTGCGTCCGACTGCAGGGCTGTTGCCTTATCGAACCTTCGTGAACCTTCGCTGCTGGATCGACCAGACGCCTTCAGAGAGCCAGCGGATACGCTGACTGTCTCTACCGCGAGTCCAGGGGGGGGCCTGTGCGACCCTCCGCAGGTGATGACACGCAGCCCAGGGAACAGCCCCATGATCCGATCTAAGGATGGCTTGGGCATGGTAGCAGCAGCGAACACGAGCTAGCAGGCGCTGCCCAAGATACCCCCTGCGCTCCCGATGTCAATACCCGAGGGATGGTGGTGCGCTGCTGCGAGACCAAGGGGGACGATTATCGGCTCCGAATTCGCAACCTCGCTGGGGCTCTCATCGGCGTCGGCATCGAGGTCGAGATCGAGATCTGTGACCAGGTTCGTGCCAGTTCGTGCGCCCTCTCTGTGTTTCATCTGTTCCCTGTGCCTTGCCTGCAGACCCAGGGCAACCTCCCACCCTGCGTCATCGGCTGCCAGGCCCGTCTGGTTCCCCTGTCCGGAGGCCGACGCAGTATGCGAGAAGCCTACCTCTCCACTTATGCCAGTGCCACCCACCGCGACTGCCGTCCCAGTCAGCTCTGCCGCCCTGGTCCCGGCGAATAGACCACCCTCCCTTGAAAGGCGGGAGAGGATCGGACTCAGGATGCGATCCACTTCCTCAGAGAATGAGCCGGCATCCTATTGCACAGCGCCTCTATTTGCGGATCCAAATCTGTGCGAGGGTCGGCTGGCTCGGGTCCGGCTGGCGGCAACTTGTTCCCTGGATCGCTTGCGAGCCCGCCCCCCCATGTGCTCGCCCACCTCGGTGAGCGTGTCTGCTTCATCGACCACCACTCTCCGAACGTCACTGAGGGAAAGGGCTTGGCGGTGCATGAGGTCGAGCAGTCGGCCTGGGGTTGCAACCAGCACGTCGCACGCAGACTTGAGGCGCCGCGTCTGCCTAGAGCGCGGGGTGCCCCCAGTCACGCATGCTGAACTGAGCTTGAGGGAGTGGCAGAGGTGCTTCGAGACGAGACCAATCTATTGAGCAAGTTCTCGCGTAGGTGCTAAAACCAGCATCCGTGGCCGACCAGGCCTTGAAAGGACAGAGAACTTCGATTCCTCTTCTTTCATTCGCAGCATCAAAGGACTAAGGTATGCGAGCGTTTTCCCGCTTCCCGTCGGTGCCACAAGCAGGGCAGAGTCCCCACTCCACAAAAAAGCCCGTGAGCGTTTCTAAACTTCCGTAGGCGCATATGCGCTCAGGGATCGTAGGGCGATATCCAGCGCTGCCACTGGACTGGTATCCATGTGAATATTATTGCTATTGTTTGCCTTAACTGTTACCCCTAGCTCTACCTGGCTTAAACCATACTAGTGATCTATATTACATCTTTCGCTTTTGTCGCCGGCCTATGTGGTCAGGCGTAATCTCAGCTGGAAGCGATCGCATATTGCGGTTCGCGGTGTTGTTCGGGTGGCAAAATGCACAAACAAGCGCGATATAGATGCCCCTCTCGCTCGGCATCGGCCCATCATTATGGAAGTGATAGTCAATCAGATACTCTCTGATCGCATGCTACTTGCAGGGCAAAGCTAGATGAGTAGCGACTAGAAAGGAATGTATCGTTGGTGAATAGGCTAACTATATCCGGGGGATCCAGGATGGCCAGCCAGCGGGCGAAATGACAGCGAACGTTCCGGGCGTAGAACTGAATAGATAATCTAGTACACATATAGATCAGGCCAAGTTTGCGTACAACCTAGCGACATGAGCCTTTCGAGGAGGAACTGTGGACCCGAAAGGCGAAATAAAGGCATTGGAGAAGGGATGGATGCACTGTATCGGAGGGGAAGGAGCAGAATGGAAAGGGCAGGACTGGATGAGGTAAGCATGGTGAGCACGAGTATCTTGAGGTCGTGCAGCGAAGGAAATAGCAATAAATGTCGTTCGTATCTCATCTACGCAACGCCAGGCAGAAGGCTCATCCGGATCTGATCCCACCTACACTACAGTGCAATGATTCGCTGCCAGTAGCACACCGTGGGCCCACATCCGCATACGCATTGCACCCCTGCTTCTATTTTGGTATCATTTTAAGAGGCGACTTGCGCCTTTGGATGGGGAACGAGCAACTATTGTTGTCGCGAGTGGTGTCTAGGTGGATGGGAGGAGGAGGAGAAGAAGAAGAGGGGCAGCCAAGCAGTGTGCGGGTTGCGCTCAGTTGATGGGATGATCTCGAAGCACTCCTGGGAGCACCCTTCTGCACGCTTGAACCACGCATTAATATATGCAAAGCCAACCCCGCAGTTGCCACGCGGGCGGGAACGCAATAATTGCGCGGCCCGATTTAGCTTTGCGGAACTTCGCCGCATATGGCAAGCGAACCGGTTCACAGTGTGTATGCTACACAGGAATTGCAAACTTCAGCTTAGACATTATCGGCGCATAGCTTATACTTTTGTTACATTTCAGACCAGAGGCGCCACTTGTGATCAACTATTTCCGCTCTACCGCTATTGCTTTGTGCGAGAAAAGTGCAAACGCGCTGTTGAGGGCGAGCGATACGTAAACTGCACTCCAGGGGTTCCCCATCAGGTTGACACGCAACCGTGTGATCTAGTAGTTAGCTTTGACTGGGTCACAGACGCAAATCCATCGTACCTGTGTATGGAAACGCGCCTAGTTTCTGTTCTTCGACCTATTGGATCTACGGGAGATCGAGCTGCTGCTGCAAGCAAAGCGGAGCTGCACCACGCTCTATTAGAAGGAGGGCACAAGCGTCCACTGGGAGCAACCTTTGGTGATACATTGTGTGTGGCTTAGCAGCCATTGAAACGCGCCAAGGTTGAAAAAGATACTTCAAGCATGGACGAAATTGTAGGGCCTCCAAGAGCTGGTCCAACCGAAGCAAAGGGTGCCCCCGACGTAGAGACGGTCACTACGGGGGGAATTGATTGTGAGGTGATTGCCCGGCACCAGATTTAGATGAACGAAGTGGAGCTGAGCATTTTCCGGCTACTTCGCGATGTGCTCCGGGTGCAAGGCCTCGAATCGACCGTTCGTGTGGCTGGCGGCTGGGTGCGGGACAAGCTCCTGGGCAGAGATAACCATGATATTGACATTGCTATTGATGATATGACCGGTATTGATTTCGCGGAACATGTCCAGGCCTGCATGCGGTCGCAGGGCCTCGAAACACGCACCATCGCTAAGATCGAGGCGAACCCGGAACAGAGCAAGCATCTGGAAACGGCGACCGTCAAAATATTTGGCATGCCCATAGACTTTGTGAATCTGCGAGCAGAAGAATATGCATCTGACAGCCGCATTCCCGAGATGAGGTTCGGCACAGCGGGCGAAGACGCCGACCGGAGAGACTTCACGGTGAATTCGCTTTTCTACAATGTCAACGATGAGGCCATCGAGGACCTCACAGGGAAAGGGTACATCGATTTACGGCTCGGAGTTATTAGGACGCCCTTGCCGCCGCGCACGACGCTTCTTGATGATCCGCTGAGGGTCATGCGTGCGGTGCGTTTCGCATCAAGGTACGCGTTTCACATTGTTCCCGAGCTGCGGGTAAGCATGATGGATCCGGTCGTGCGAGCGGCTCTAGGGAACAAGGTAAGCAGAGAGCGTATCGGGAGCGAGCTGGATGGCATGCTGCTCGGACAGCGCCCCATTGGCAGCCTAAGAATGTTGCACGATTTCGGACTTTTAGCCACGGTATTCGAGCCTTGCTGCCCGCTTTTTGTGTTTCCTGAAGAGGTGGAACGGGCACAGGACGCGGTCCGCGATGCAAAACGTGAAGCATCCTAGGCGAAGAACACGAAGAAGACCAAGACCAAGAACCGCTCGGGGGCATCGTCAGAGGAAGCCTCGGGCGGCGGTTCCAAGACACCGCCTAGGAGGGGGGGAGCCCCGGGGGCAGAATCCTCTGGCAAAAGTGAAGATGAGCTAGCCGTTGAGTCGATCCCACCTAGCGCAGTGGACGCTGTGCTTGCTGACCCAGTCATGCAA
>Ga0136560_1001748_pt1 | contig 11189 bp, 9 predicted proteins | sample AntRauMeHopE1497_FD_104925 | JGI IMG/M metagenome (GOLD analysis project Ga0136560, IMG submission 104925) | Saline lake microbial communities from Rauer Islands, Antarctica - Metagenome Hop E1 #497 | ecosystem: Environmental > Aquatic > Non-marine Saline and Alkaline > Saline | place...
TGCCTTGCCGAATCGAGTCCAAATCGCCAGATAAGTCACCTAGAAGCTCGATTCGTGTGATCGATAGAGCCGTTGACTGCAGCCCGGCGCTGCCTGTGCCTTCACTTAGCAACATATCTAGCCCAGTGCCTGCCGCACCCTGGCAGTCAAACACAGCAGTTACCATTGACTGGTCCATGTGACCGTGATGGCCTGATGCTGGTAGACATGGCGGTCCCCGCCTTGCTCCGCCTCCAGACACAGCGACTCGAAGCACCCTGCCAAGATCCGAATACCTGCTGACATTAGCGGTTATGGCGACGTGAAATACGAGACGGGCGCCAGGTGGACCAACATGGTGAGTTGCCCGACGTAGGCCGTTACGATGCTCATGATTTCTACTGGGTAGCGGCACATGTACAGTATCTCCGGTTGGCCAAATCTGCAACCCATCAGAAATCCTGGTATACCCAGACGATGTCAGTATCGGCTGCTCGAATGCCTCCACCTCTGTGAATTGCAACTGCAGATCTGACCTCCCCAGCGGCATGACTATCACGATCCGATCGCCGATGGCACCTCCACAATAGACGGCGATTGCCTTGTGTCTCCATAGACTACGCCCCTGGTCCGTCCAGTCTGATGGGAGTCCGTCGTGTTCCCCCATGATCGAGATCTGATGCGGTCGTTGAGGTGGGACAGCCTCTGTGGCTGTATCTGCTTTGTCCAGTGGCAAAGCGCCGCATTGAGACACCAGCTGGCCTGCTCGACGGACCTCAACCGTGAAATCACTTCGTCCGTCCGTTGGCGTATCGTCGTAGCGCTTGTGAATCCTCACCAGGCCCACTGCTGCAATCCGCGAGGATATCTTGAAGCTCAACTCTTGGTATCGAGCTGAATTGAATAGTCCAGTGTAAGCCCCCACCATGATGTCCTTGGCTCCCGCTGTCAGCATATGAAGGTAGTGCCTGTTCAGGCCTGTGCTTGTCTCCACCGACGCCCAGTGCGAAGTGCTCCCTTCCTCCTCGGTCAAAAATAGACCACTATACTGTTCCTCAGGCCCAGCGATTGCTTCGATGCCATCATGCTGATGGTCTCGAGAAGCCTCGGACTAGGCTGCTACCCTCAGCATTCGTTGATGGCACACGTCAATTTCAAGATCTAGATGCCCACCTCCCCAATGGTTGCTACTTGTCGTGGCCCCTACCAGCAGTCGGAGAACGCATGGGTCGGCAGGATGTTCCCCTGGTACTAGAGCTGATGCGACACTACCCGTGAGACGCATAGAGGGCCGGCCCCATGCACGTCGAATCGCTCTCCCTGCCCTCTCTATCTCTACGTAGAGGGGTAGCTGGAGAGCCCTGACTCGTGTATTTCGGACATCGATTGCGTATGGGAGGGATAGCATTGGATCAGAAGATGAATTCTTACCCCCTGTAGTCATTGGGTTGGTATCGAATTGAGTTGGAATGTTTGCCTGGATCAGGATGACATAGCCGCTGGCTGAATGTTGATGCTCCACTGATTGCACCGCCCCCACGGCAAACACGGCGGATTGATCCCATGATATCGGACGCAGCAATGCCATGCCTCCATCGAGCTGGGAAACTGGGAAGATAGGGGTACCAGCTGGATCATTCGGCTCGATCACAGATGATCCCAGCAAGTCGAAATCTGTCAAATCAGGACCATGTACCCCAGCTAGGTGAAGAACTAGGACACCCTATGTGGTGTGCAACGCCACGAGACAAGACTGCATTCCAAGGGGGCTATCATGTGCTATCGTGCCATTCCACACCCGACAACCAAGCCACGCCAACGACCCAGCTTTCAGTGTTCCTCCGCCAGTCAGATGGAGCGGGATCCCAGTCCATCCGACTGGAAGAACCACAAGCCCCGATGATGCGGTGCCCTCTGTTCTCAACCAAGCGATGCCTACCGTCGTTGCGGGGCCGCCAGGGCTATGTGCAGTCGTAAGTGCACCGTACAATCGCGTGCCAGCCACGTGGGTGATACCGCTTCCAGTGCTAATCAAGAAATGTCCCTGGTGACGTCCATGCAATTGTTCCCTGGCTGTGGCTAGGACGGGATGCAGACCTGCTTCGAGCTCCGTGGCGGTAAGAATAGCCGACACCACGGGGTGCGGAGACCCCTGACCCATGTGATGAAACATGAGTTGTCCCGTGGACCTTCTAGTCTAGGTATAGGCATATCCGATAGAAACCTCTCGAAAGGATTCGCCGGTGGCAGCATCACGAACCACGGGTCCAGCTGCGAGGTCCGAGTGACCACCCTTCGGGAACTAAGAAGGGAGCTGCACAATCGATATTGCATCTTTGCTCAGCATGGTCTATCTAGTTGGCACTGACGCCGAACTGACGTTAGGTGACTTGTGAAAACCAGAATGCTGTGCTTGAGGGATCAGCTGATGATTAACTCCGAGTCCCTACACCGATGTCGACACAGGAGCGAGCGGCACTTCGCACAGGACGGGAATCTAGTCACACGACTGGCTCAGTGTGCCATCAAGAGCGAGAGCAACTGCGCGATGATGTCCATCGCCTGCAGCACCGTGGCACCCAGAGGCGCTGCTATTGAGTGAGTCTAGCAGTGCCTAGCTTTCTCTCACAGCAAGCCACATTTCACTGCCGAGTCCTGCTGACTGTTGCATGCATGGGTTGCACTAGCTGTCCAGGGTGACGAATGTGTTCGGGGCGGTGGTCGCAGATATCGTGCCCCCACAAATCCAATACTTTGATTGCGATTCTGGTTCAGAGGACGAATCAGGAAGAGCAGACCGCCACTTGCCATCAGCTCCTGGCAGAATGAACACACCCGCATCGTTGTTTTGGGACGGGTTCGGGGACTCCCAGTTCGTGTGCGTGACACTGGGCCCAGAGGAGAACGGCTCATACCTGAAGCTGCCACTTGAGTAGTATATCCCAATCCAGCACCTGGAAGTTGTGGTCACATGTTGGCAAGCCAGGCCCATATCCCGGGACTGCATCTCATTTGTTGGGAATGCAAGGCTTGGGGTTCCTGCGGCACTACATCTACTACCAGCTCTTGCATCACTATAGTATTGACTCGACGAGTACGGGCCAGTAGGCTTGATACATTTCGATACGTCCATCGTGGCCGACGCATCGCCAGAGCATAGCTTGCACGGAGATAAATTGGAAAGGACCACTGCTGAGGAGCCGGACGACTCTAGCTGGCTGCGCAAAGCTGCAAGTTGGGATCGGTCCACCCTAGCTAGCCGACCATCTGAGACCGTGCTAGCACAGACAGCCTCGGCCTCACTGGCTGTCGATGCCATACTGGCTCCTGTGATGATGCACGTGATGGTGCTGTGGGAGTCAGAAGAGTCCCTGCTTAGTGTGATGGATCCAAGCGGACAGGCAGCTGCTGCGACTGGCCTAGCCTCCAACGGCTCGCCTACTGCTGCCGACTGAGAAAGGGCAGCGATGGTGGTATTCCGCACCATCTCGGGATCGTTATTTCCACTGAGGAATGGCAGCGAGTAGCACACGGCGCCATCGGCATGGCGGTCACATGGGAGTCGGATCAATGCCCCGGCTGGGGACACAGCAATGCACTCTACATCAGTCGGTACACTGGTTCGATTTGCCGCTCCAGATACCGCTGCTGCATCTCCATTGCTTGATACCATCGATGGAGGTAGGCCAGCATAGTGATCCACCCTCGCTGTCATGTTGAGTTCAAACAGAACACTGGAATGCCATTGCACTCTATAGAGGGTCGAACCGGTCATGCTGCAGGTGTCGACGGCCTCTTGAAACGTCATACGACCTGAAATCACACGAACAGCTAGATGATTGGTCGCACTAGCTGCCGGTGACATCATGTTATCTGGAGAGGGGTGAGATGCTGGGTTTAGATCCCCATTACTATGCATCCACACCGCAGCATAGGAAGCCCCTGTCGTCGCATGTGACCGGCGAATCACGCCCCAGCCTCTGTCCGACGATCGAGGCACTTCTGGATGAACTCCCTAACTGGCTGCCACCATCGCATCGACCGTTCCAATGGCAATGCTTCCGTCGATCTGATGTGAACCCAGTGAGATGTATGGAACAGGCTTTGATAATTCGCGGAGTATAAAGCTCGATATCCGAAGCAGGCCCCGAGCATAAGTGCGTGTGCTGGTGCTTGCTGCACCGTAACCATTTAGGACGTTGGCTACTATAAGTGACGGATCCACCAGTGGATTCTAATTCCTAGATAGCAAGTCCTTGGATTGTAGTGCCAAGGCAGCGCTGGATTCAATTGGGCTCATACGGAACGCTGCATCTGTGCCGCGCACTTGAAATGATGGCAGAGAACGACCTGATACAGTCATCGCGACAAAGCTCGCTGGATTTGCCGACCGAGACAGCAACGCGACCAAGTCGACTTCAGCTGCTAGTGATCTTCTTGAGAAAACGAGCAGGGCATTCCTGTGAACAACCAGCTTTGGGCGCATCGAACCTGCCCAGATCAAGTCCCCATTGATCGAGTCAAATAGATCTGCTCCAGATACGACGGCCAGAAGGGCAGGGTCTTTGAGCTGCCCTGCATCACCGTCCACTGCCAGCTGTCCAACTTGTATGCAGAATACTGACAACCCGACCCCATGGTCAGATATGGACCCGGCTACTGTCGTCCAGTCCAGCGATGCGACAGCCAAGGTGCACCAGTGATGAGATACAACACTACGAGGATCGAATATCTGAGTCTTGCCTCCAAACGTACGCCGAACCGCGTCTCGCTCCGTATCACGGCCCAGAGGGGAGCAGTCGAACGATGGCAGCCCGATACTGCTTGGAGCGATTCGCTGTGCGCTCGATATCACGGGTTTAAACAGCCCATCAACTCTGGCCCGGGGTTGCTGCACCAATCGAAGAACGTATACCGCGCCCTACTAATACGGAGTAGCGTCGTCGATTTCAGCAGGGGCTGAAATCACAAGCATGCGAACATCACTTGCACGCTCGCAGGCCACATCACTTGGTTTTGTGCAGAGTAGCGGTTCAATGTATGAAGCCAGCGCTGCTCCGAAATGGCCTTCCTACTGGAGCAAAGACACCCAGTCGGGAGAAGTCGAAGTTGCGACGGTTTTTGTAGCAAATAGGGGCATGATGGTTCTCAGAGTGATGATTTCGGGCCGCGAGCCCACTCCATCGCCGTAATGAGTAGACGTATAGTCTGTAGTTGCCTGACACTCGGCAACTATACCGCTGACTACGTCGGTTGGATCTGACACCCATCGACTGACGTAGGGCAACGCTGTCAGAAGATAGCACGAACCCAAGCGGTCCGAAGGGGTGTCCCATTCGGAGCCGGACCCCAGCTTGAAAAAAAGAGCTCTGCAAGTACTGACACCGGAACAGGATTGTGTGCATTTCTCGATTGTCACCGAGGCATCAACACGGAAGACATTTTCTCCTGCTAGATCCTCAGGAGCGACCCCTCTCCTGACTTCTTGGCAATGCTGTCCTGCGCTTGCCTGCCGGTTTCGACCGACACGCATCAGAGCGACAGCTCCATGCGTCAATAACCCAGTTTTGTCGGCAGATAGTTGCTCGTTCCATGCGCATGTACGCGTCGCCATTGTTGGCCGGCCAGTAGCGTACAGATACCCTGCGTGTCCGGCGCTGATGGCAGCCAAATGATGGGAGGAACCAGTTCCAACACTAGAGTTGCTACCCAAGGTAGCAATTGCCGGCACTCCCCACGGTAGTTCGTAACGGATTTCTAACTGCATTCGCTGGATTCCACCAAACTTGCGTATTAGTGTGGGTACAGCGTCGTATAGCTTGGAATCCGCTCCGAATCTGCTACTTACAAGTTCCATAGCTGCTGGACTAGTGTTACTCCATCGATTGTCTTCGCCTCCCCCTACCATCTTCATGGGAGCAGCTTGTGAGCTTGCACCGAGCGAGACTCTCTGCATGTAACTTAACTAGCTTCCATCAGCTATCCTGTACGATGAAAGCACGTTTAAGGCAGGTCCGTCCCCTACGCTAGGCGCGTCTCCAAGCACCTCCACCTCGTACTATCCATGCCACGCGGCGGGCAAGAAAGGTGATCTCACTGATTCTGTTGCCGACATGGTCAATGAACGAGACCATTGAATACCTGTGCCTGCAGATATAGCGGCGTCGCTGTCGAGGTTCCGATGACCAGACCAAAGGCAGACGCGATCGGTGAACCCAGTGCCAGAATAGTCACGCATCAAGCTTGCTAGTATGCTAATCCCTCCCTTGTCAGTTATGTGCTCGTAAGCTTTTGTAAACGGAGGGACGGCTGCGAGGGTGGCAGCAGGCATTCCATCGACTGGACTCACCGTGTTGCCAGAAGTCTTGCCTACTGACTTCAAGCACAATGCTTTATGCAGCTCCTGCTGATTGTCACATGCCCGAACGTGCCACGATCCCTTCCGAAGCAAAACGCACTATGCTGGGCCATTGGAACTCAACGGGAACATCCATGGTTCACCGGGTGCAAATCGTTGCAGAGCTGCCGCAATTGGGACTGGAATAGGCTTGGGCGAGGTCAAGGCCCCGCCGGGACTGGACCTGACCCAGAACCAGTCGCGTGCAGTTCCTCCCGGCGCGCGCACGATTGGTAGCCACAGGGCACAGTCAGGCCCAGAATGCGAGCAAAGCAAATCCACCCCGCTCGAGTACTCGAATATTCCAGCACCGCTCCCAAACAAAGCAAATTCTAAGCTGTTCGATTCGCACCGTTCGGCTGCTGCAGCTGCTGTCGAGGCTGCTGATGCAAGTTCATAGCACTCGGAAACTTGTGGACCCGTCAATGAGGTACCCGAGCAGAACGAATGGGCCATGAACGAAACAGGTCGCGACAGCGGAACGCTCGGCCGCGCATGCTCTGGATGTTGCAGCCGATGCGGGGTTGCGACGCAGCCAGGGCATGTCAACTTTGTGGGTGACCGAGCGAGGACCAGATTCGTGTGAGCTCCATTTGCTTCAGAGAACCCCATCGCAGGGGCATCCGCAGGCACCGATCGGTACCAGCTCCAAGGCAGCACAGCATCGACATCAGCAGACCCAGGGCCGACACCATCGATCCTGGGAGGACCAACGCAGGCAATCCACATGGGCACAGCGCGAAGACCGCGAGTCGCCGTCCTGGATTCTTGGAAGGTTCCGCTAGCCGTCGCCGCGCACGCACGACCTCCTACGTGTATCCGTAAGCCAGAAGATGATGACGATATCGATGACAATGACGATGACATGGAAGAGTCAAGTACAGGTCCAGGCCCAGGTCCAACTAATCCAGGTGTGACAGTACTAGAAGCGTTCCAGTCCAAAATCCAACCAGCTTGTCCGTTGAGATGCATCGACGCGACCTCACTGACGTCTAACCGTGCGATTCCAGAGGGGCCCAATAAAGCCGTTGCCTACTGAGCCGATGCCTCAAAGGCATACACAAGAACAGCATCATGCGTGGAGTTGCCCCCGCAGCCGATCACACCATTCGAAGGGTACGGGCACCGCATTTCAGTACCTACAGGGGTCAACAGCATCGATCCACGGCTGGCCATTCTATCTATCAAACTCGCGCGGATATCACGAAGTGCAACGCCAATTGCGGTTCCTGCAGAAGTTCCGCTTTGCTTTGCGGCTGCCACACGTCGCAGCAAATCGACTCGAAGGATGACGCCATTGCCGCCGCCAATTATTCGCAGCAGTTTCTATGACACGGAACTAGGGTCACCGCGCAGGGCCATATGATGCACATGCTCGGAATCTGATGATACAAATGCGAATGATGCTGCTTCAGAGCGGGCAAGATAGCAGGTATTGCCTGTGTTCCCCGGGCTACAATGCATGCCTTGGCTTCCGCGATCCATCATTGCAGCTGCCGAGATCCCAACACCGGGGAGGGGATCTGCAGCAACGACATGCCACGCCCCCGTCTGCGCGACACCTGTCCCTGCTCCTGATAGCAACACACTGGAACGCACAGAGGCAGCGGTCCGTGTATTCCAGCCTGCTGTATCGACAAGGGCGCTCGAGTTTAGCCCAGATGCAGTAGCATCACCACGCCGTGTCCGTGTTCCCAGACGAACCCGCAGTACCAAGGCAGATGACGATATCTGCGTGGTCGTGCTCTGAGTGCTGGATCCAGCCCCCTGCAGGGAATGAACGATGATATCAACATCATTCTGTCCTTGCACATCATGCAGTGCGTGTGAAATGGTCATCGACGACCCGACCCTGGATCCAGGGACGGTGAACATCAGGGGCATTGTGGCGAGATCCAGCCGCTGCCATGCCCTCACATGAATCTCCTGCGGATTGTGGTTGGTTGCATCAAGTTCGAGAATCTGTATAGCGCCTCTACCATCGAAGGCCTCAGGTGCACCAACAGCAAGCATGCAACCATCTGGTCGAAGCATTGCACCATATTTGCTCGTATCGGGGTAAGACAACGATGCCCGAGCATTGCAGTGCAGCCATAGAACGGCCTCGCCCCAGGATGCAGCGCCCCCTGTCGTGCTCACAGGCGGCGTGCCGCGATATCCAGGCCACAGGGATGCCACAGCTGCTCCCATGGGCAGCACCATATCCCTCACACCAGGGCCTGACTGCGATGTTGCAACCGGAATGAAATCATTCTACGCGGTTTGCACCTGCCGATATTTGAGTTGATTCTCTAGACTCGGCATCAGCACGATCCACAGTCTCCCAGATGTCGGTAACGTGGGAGCGGGAGCATCGTTACACAATGACTGAGCTTCGACACGATGATCTGATTCACCCACAGCAACAGCCACTGTCATTGGCTCGACGGCTCCTCGACTCGATGCCACGCTATGCAGCCCAGGAACTCGCAGTAACGTGCTGCTAGTACTAGAGCCCAATAATCGGCTAGCACTGGTCTGCCTCGCTGCAGTATTCCATGCCATCCCGGCGGCAGTATGCAGGAGCTGCAGGTCTGCACGTGCTATCTCAGCGGTTTCCGTCCCCCCACCCATGCTGGGTGGCAGCCTGACGATCGACCTGAATGATATTACCCCGATTGGGCATGTGCCAGGGTTAGAAGGGATTCCACCCATCTCAATCACCTAATGCACCAGCAAATTCGACTGAGCGTGCCTCGGAGCAGCACTCGTCACACCTTCGGCTGTTCCCCTCAGCTCCTGCTACAGGTTGAGCACAATTTGCTAGGTCTGAGTTATCCCTACACCTCGATCGGATTCCGAGAAGCACGTCGCTGCTGGCATCTCGCACACGACGGCCTCGACCATAGCGTTGCATGTAGGCATGTGCACAATCTGACCTCCTCGTGTGCTGTCTCGGGCCCAGCAGCTGGAAGTGCCATCGCCTCCAACGCCTCCGAAATCATCTACCACAGACACAGGAGTCCACTAGGCATCACCTCGACATGCCTTGCACGGCAAGGGCAAGTACTGATCGAATTCATCACTTGATGACATGATCACACCAGGATCGGTCGGATCACCCTCACTCTAGAGATACATGGAGAGGCAGGCCTCTCTGCACACGGCGATAGCATCATCACGCCGAGTAGTCAGAAGGGACGATTGCTGGAACATAGTTTTCCCTGTAATCGATAGAGCGGTGATTGACGAGGACCCCTGCAGATTCGGATCTACTGGATTATTCAGCAACTCCTACAGGAAGAACAGTTCGGCATGTGACTCTGCCTATGCGACCGTTGCTCTCGAATTGTGTGCCTTGCACACAGATTCCGCTTCAGTAAGTCCGGTGGTCCCTCCTGATGGTTTCCGTACGCGGTAGCAAGACCACCGACCCCCAGTCGACTCATGATTCCACGTCCAACGCCTTTGTCCTCCAAGCACCCACCCAGTTGGACATCCTCTAGGCGAAGCATATGCGAGGAACGAATCGGGTACTTCCACAACGGACATACCAGTTCCTACCGAAGAATTTTGCATAGTGGAGAGTGGCTGTAGTCCCGATGCACCACTCACACCACACTGCGATCCAAGAGACACGCTGGCATGCAGTACGACTGCAGAATCCATTGCATTGCTACTCCTGCCAGCTTCAACCAGCTGGATGCCACCATTTGTGGCCCCCCAAGGCCGTGTCACAAGGAATGCATGCACCGGTCCTTGCTGCTGTCCCTCTGTTAGTTCTATCGACGCAACGGGCCAACTAGCGAGGCGGCCAATGCCAGGCTTGAGAGAAGAAGTTGATAGCTGCAGAGCCTGGATCTACTGGGCTGTGATACATGCTGGGCTTGTCAAGCTCACGCTGCATGCACTGCTAGCTTCTTGAGCTAGCGCAAGCTCAGCATCACGATTGATGCTGGCTGTCGATACGCCGACCGTCGCTGATGCAGGTAGCAGGTAATCGACGCACCATGGACATCGAACGTGCTCCCATTGCTCCCTGGGGAATCTTGCCTCGCCGTGTTTCCTGGTATCGTGCCTATGTCGATGTATAATGCGACGGAGAGACACCTGAACATGGGCTAGTATTCTCGACCCACCCCACAGTGCATCGAATCGTGTCATGGTGTGGTCCAGGGCTGACCTTGGTGGTATGTCCATGCACGTTACAATGAGGATTCGTTCTCTCCAGCTGAGCCACCGAGCACTAGCTCTGTCGCAGATTACACCTGCCACTGCAACCATGATAGCGGGCTCAGATGGATGCAATGCATCCTCGAGATCAGCGGTCGATGTATTGACCGATGCATTTGGGTGCTGCAAGCCGAGGGGGGCAAGAAGCCGCATGGGGAGCACGATCGCTACTTGTATCTATGCTGAGGTACCACTTGCCGTTCCATCACTCAAAAAAGTTTGCTGTGACCAGGCACTACCTCCAGTCACCATAGCACGCTGCCCACCAGCGGCGAGCTCAGTCGCTTCCCAGCTGTCCCGAGATGGTGACCATTGGCCCACGTGTATCGTGCGTCCTAGTCCTGCTAGCACTGGTGCTAATAGAATGTCATGCGAGTGCGAACCAGACTCCCACGGCATTGAACCTGCGCCCTTGGTAATTTGCAGCATCGCCTTGGATGTGATAGGTCGAGATCCGTCCACATCCCGGGCCCAGTCAGATGGTCCGATTCCTAGGATCAAGCTGTTTGTGCTTGCATGACTGGTTCGTCCATCGACAGGGACAAATACACCCCCAACACCACCACCCCCGGCACCACCTTCAAGGAACATTGGCATACCA
>Ga0136560_1001750_pt1 | contig 11185 bp, 4 predicted proteins | sample AntRauMeHopE1497_FD_104925 | JGI IMG/M metagenome (GOLD analysis project Ga0136560, IMG submission 104925) | Saline lake microbial communities from Rauer Islands, Antarctica - Metagenome Hop E1 #497 | ecosystem: Environmental > Aquatic > Non-marine Saline and Alkaline > Saline | place...
GGGGCCGGCGGCCGTACATCGCGGCCGGGGCGAGGGAGTGGGCCCCGGGCCCCTCGATGGTAGGGACGACGGCGGCCCACCCGCCGGGGGGCGGGGCGGCCATGGGGAGGTGCTTGGTGGCGGCCGAGACGGCGGCGAGGGAGACGGGGACGAGGGCGGAGAAGTGGGGGACGGGGGGAGGGGGCGGAGGCTGGGGCCAGGAGGAGGGGACGGAGTCGGCGGCCGAGGCGGGGCGCACGGTGGGGCGGCCCGAGGCGTCGACGGGGGCGACGGGGAGGGAGGCGAGGGCGTGCCCGTGGGGGTGCCCGTGGAAGCGCGAGCGCTGGGGCGGCGGCGCGGACGGGTCGGCGTCAAAGTCGGCCGAGTCCGACGCGGTGATGGTCGTCGCGGCGGAGCGGCGGTCCGGCCCGCCGGCGTGCTGGCCGTCCGCCGCGTCGTCGTCGCGGGGCCGCTTGTCGGGGCGTGGGGCGTGGGGGTGGTCGCCGTACCCCGACGGGTCCTGGGTGCCGGGCCCGTGGCCGCCCGCGGGGTGGAACGCCCCCGCCGGGTGCCACGCGGGGTACATGGCCCCGGCGCCGTGCCGGCCGTGGGGCGAGGAGAGGGATGCCGCGATGGAGGGGTGGACGGCCATGTGCCCGGGCTGGGGGCCGTAGGCCCCACCGTGGAGGGACGAGGGGGGAGGGGGGTACATTCCGTGGTCGTGGTGGGGCTGGGGGCCGCGCTGGGCATGGTAGCCGCCGCTGGCGATCATGGACATGTAGCGCTGGCCGTGGGCGTGAGCCGGGCCGCCCGCCGAGGCCGGAGGGAGCGCCCCGGGGTGGCCGAGGTCCTGCCTGGCGGCGGCGTCGGGCGGGGCCGGGGTCCACACGGGGACGAGCCGCTGCTGCGGGTGCTGGTGGTGGAGCGCCATGCCGGCCGACGCCGCGCCCTGCTGCGGGACGTGGCCCGGCCAGTGGTCGTTGCTTCCGGGCCAGGGCATGTGGGCGGGGTTTTCAAAGGCGTAGTTGCCGCTGGTGGGGGTGTGGGGGAGCATCCCGCCACGGCCCGCGCGGTCCCTCGCACTGAGGAGCGCGGCGGCTGCCGCTGCCTCGGCGCGGTAGTCGGCCGCCGACGATGTGACGACGGACATCGACGGAGAGGGGTCGGGCCCGGGCTTGGCCTTGACGAAGGGGGACGAAGCGGCGCAGGAAACAGCGACGTCGCCCGGTGCAGCAACCGTGCCGGCGTTCGCCATCTCGCTCACGCCGGCCTCGAGACCGGGTGCAGGGCTGGCTTCTGGAGCCTGAACGAGGTCGCGAAGGTCCCGTGTGCGCTGCCGGAGTTGGCCAGCGTGGGATGAGGGCCCAGGCCTGCGGAAAGAGGGCAGCAGTGAGGGTCGGGAGCCGGGGCGATGGCCTGGCGCTCTGTGCCTGGCGCATCTCGAGCGAGGGCGAGCGCGCGGCGCCGGAGGGCACGGGCCACGTCAAGGGATTCCGGGGACATGTTTGCACGCACGAGCGCCGGCGGGCGCGCGCCGGCGCCCAGGGATCCCCGGGACAACGAGGTCGCCGCGCAAGAGTCGGACGACGCCCCGCTATCCGCGCGATCAGGGGCGGATCGGGGGAGCCCTTGCCCTCTGGTCCATGACACACGAACATAACATACCAGAGGTGGCAGCAGGCCGCGCAAGGGGGTGCCCCAGGGCGCGGGAAGCGGGTGCAAGGTCCAGGGTGGACACAGGGGGGCTTGGCAGCGTGCCGACACATGCCGCACACCCAGCCCAGGCCGCCGTGCGACCAGAGTAAAACACTCCCAGCCGGGCGTGCATTGCATACGGACCGGACCATGGCGACAAGCACGCAGCGGGACGGACTCCTTGGCCAGGGCGAGGCTCGTTGTCAGACCCGGCGCCGCGGCTCGGCGCCGCCGTGACACCGCCGTCCCGCGGTGCCAGCATCACATCATTCGTAAATCAGGCTGTGGCCGCCGCGAAACCCCGGCCCCGGGCCTCGGGGGCGGTGCTGCGACTGAGCGCGGCCTGGCTGCCGCACCGCGAGGCCGCCCGCCAGCTCTCTGGCTCACTGTTCTCGACTGATGTCCGCAAGCGAAGATGCAAAAAGCAGCAAGTAGCGAGATCCGCCGCACGCGCCCGCCTGCCGTGCCCTGTGGCACAGGAAGTGCCGAGGTTCGGAGCTTGGGTCGCGGGCTTGGCCAAGGCGGCGCTGCCTCATCTATGAACCGTAAATCTGGGCCTCAGTTTGTCTGACGACTGAGGGTCGCTTCACGGACCCTCGGCTCGACGTCCGACGCCGGCGCCAGCCTCGCCTCTCGCTACGGTTCGGCTGGCCGTGCTTTCACGCACGCCTGCGATGCCCGTCTCGGTCCGCCTTGGGCTTGGGAGCGGGGTTGCACCGGGTTTGCTTTGGCCTGGTTCGGTGCTCTGCTCACTGAGGAACGCAAACCTGCCGAAAGCTTCCCCTGCATCCTGCCGCCGCAGGCGCGAGCGCGGCGACCACGCCCCGCCCAGGGACGCAGGGCAGTTCTGCGGTCCGCGTCTTTGGCCGTGCCATTCGTGTCGGTGATTCCCTCGGCGCAGCCAAGCGGCGGATTCTTCTGACGCACTGAGTGGATTTTAGGCCGGCGATTGGGGTCAGCCTGCATGCCAGTCCTCGGGCATCGGCGTGCGCCGTCCACGGGCCTCTCGCCGGCCCCCCCGGCCTGAGGTGCGGGTGCAGCAACTGCGGCTCTCGCCTGCGACCTCGCATGAAACGCTACGACGCCGTCGTTGGTGGTCCGACGCCACATTCACCAACCGGGGGAGCATTTCGGGGCGGTCGCTCGTCCGTTTGCCGGCACTCGTCGCGGCCGGAGCAACCCCGACTGGACCATTGCGGCTTGCAAATTGCCAGCGGAATAGCAAGCAGGGCTTTGCGCAGGGCTTGTGCCCCGGCTTGAGGGCTTGGCGTCGGCGAGATGACGTTTCCCCGCCGCCACCGCTATGTGATTGCATCGCGCGGCCGCCGCCGCCCGCCCTGCACGCCATCTGTGCGGATCCACCACCCTTTCGCACTGAGGGCAATCGCCTCCCGATCTGGTGGCGGTGCCTCGGTCGATGATACGGCCATCCGCGACCACGCGTCGAGGCTGGCGGCCGAAAACGCCACCGACGTGAGTGCCCGCCCGAGCAGGGACGCGCTCCTCGCGCGAGCCGAGGCCGCCGAGCGGCGCCTTCGATCCGCCATGCAGTCGATGCAGCCGAGGGATGGCGACTACGGGACCGTGGCTCGGCTGGCGTCTGCGGTGGTCGGGTCGCTCGCGTCAGACCACAGCGCCTCCCGGCGCACCGCCGCGGGCATGGCGCTCGCCAGCGCGCCCGAGTCGGAGATATGGCAGCGGTCTGTCGTTGACCGCCTCGCAGCCCTGGTTGCCGCGGCCGAGGCAGTCGTGGGGAGCCTCCCCGGCGGCCGCCCCGCGGTGCCGATGCTCGGATCGATGAGCATGACCGAGGCATCGGCGGTTGCGGGTGGCAGCACGTCCGGGTCGACGGGGGCGCCGCTCTCGCGCCCGCTGGCAGGGCTGCCGGGCCGCGGCGGCTGGGGCGGGCTCGGTCTCGGTTTGCTGGACGGCCTGCTCCCGGGCGGCGGCCTGCTCGCGTCGCCCGACGGCGGGGCAGAGTCGGACGGGTCGTGGGACGGCCTCATCGGGGCGGCGTGGGCGCAGGAGCCCCCCGCGGCGCCCACCACGGCTGCGACCGAGCCGCCTGTCGCCCCGCCCCCGAGCGGCCCCGCGGCGCCGTTCCGTGCGATCTCCTCCCCGCGGCCGCGCACAGCGCGGGCGCCGGGCCCCGCGTTCTCGGCCGGCGGGCAGTCGTCCAGCCCATGGCTGCTGCCTCCCGTGTCGCTCCCGTCGCACCTAGGACCGGTGGGCGGCCGGAACCCCGCCGCCCGGCCGCCCGCGCTCTGTCCGGGCGGCGCGGCGAGGCAGCACCCCGCGCTGGCCCGCCACGCCCGCGATCTGGACTCGTCCCTGGAGCCTCCCGCCAGGGCCGCACGCGTCCGCGGCGGCCTCCTTGACGGCGGGCCGGGGCCCGGCGGGGCGCAGGGGCGCACCACCGCGGACGAGCTGCGGTTTCGCGTCCGGCTGGCCCGGGTGCCCGGCGCCCCGGGCGGCACCTCGGCGCTCGACCCGCCCGCAGCGGGCGCCCTGGCCGGCGCCGCCCCCGTGTGGCCGGACGCCCGGGGAGGCGGCGCGGCACCGAGCTCGGGCGGGCGGAGGGGCGGGTCGGACGAGGAGGCGGACGAGGAGGCGGACGACGACGACGGCGACTGGCGGCCGTCGTCACGGGACTCGCGCAGGCCGAGGAGGGAGGCTGCGCTGCGCCCACGCGCCGCAGCGGCCGCGGCGGCATCCTCGGCCTCCTCCTCGTCCGGGGGCGGGGCCTCGGGGCGCGGTGACGTCGTGACCATCGCTCGGCGGCGCGCCCTGCCCATCGCCGCCCGAGACATGCTCAACCAGTGGCTCGTCGACAACTTCGAGAACCCGTACCCCAGCACTGAGCAGCGGAAGGAACTGGCAGAGCGCGTCGGCGCCACGGACGACCGAGTCCAGACCTTTTTCACAAACGCCCGCGCCAGGGTCTGGAAGCCGCACGTGCAGTCCCTGCCCGGCTGGAGCGTCACGGTCGACGCCGTGGGAAGGATGCGCGCGGAGCGAACCGGCATGGAGTAGCAGGTGCGCCGGCCACCGAAGCAGGAGCGCCACTCGCACTGCCTGCGCTCCCTGGCCATGCGACCACACGGCGCACGTGCGGCGCAAGCCCGCCATGGCTGCGGCGAACGGCAGCCCCGAGTGGGTGCGAAGCCTGCTCCGGGCGGCCAGTGGCGCCACGCCCGAGCCGGGGGGGGCGCGGTGGCACGTGACGCCCAAGGCCCTGCGTGAATCGCTCGAAGCGTTTGCCGAGGGGCGCGGTCCGGCGCCCTCGAGCATTGATAACACCAGTATCGTGGTGAGCCGGCCGGTCCCACGATCGGGCGCGGGCTCCGTGCCGCGGGCGCTGTGAACATCGCTGCAGCCCGAGCCCCCCTTGTCCGTCCTGGCGCGTGTCGCAGATCAAGGATGGCCCCGCCAAACTGAAAGTCCGCGAGCACCTGGTCCAGGACGGGCTCTGGCTGGTGCCAGAGCCTCAATGGCTGGCGCTGCACGCCTGGTGAGCTCGGCGGCACGGCTTTCCGCCCTCCCCAGCGCCCCGGCGCTGATTCATCGACCCTCGTGCTGCCCATCCATCGCAGGCTAGGCGGAGGTCCGGATCTGCCGCGCCACGTCGTTCCGGATGGCTTCCTGGGCACGGTGCAGGTGATGCCCGCGGAGCTGCTGGTCCACGACGTGAGGGCCCGGCTACGAGGCGCCCCGCGATCCCCGTGCCCGGAACGGGCCGCAAGCCACCACGCCGCGCACGCTGCCCGCGAGTCGCGCGCATCCCGCCCGTGCCACCCTGCATCCGCGCAGCTTGTGCCGTCGATGCTTCGGGACCCACCCCCACCGGAGAGCGGCGAGGAGGTCTCCAAGCACCCTGCCATCACCGGCACGCCCCTTCCGCCCGGATCGCCGCCCCCGCCGCCCCTCCCGGCCACCCTCCGCGCCGTGGTTCCCCTCCCGCACCGGGCCTCGGCCGCCGGCGTCGAGCGCCTCGTCCTCGCCGCCGCCGCGCCCCCCGACCAGGCCGGGGGCCTGCGGGTCCTCCTCCTCGACATCGCGGGCGACGGCTGGGTCCCGCTCGTGGGGCGCGACCCGCTCAAGGTCGTCGATCTGGAGGATTTAGGCATCGGGTCCAGGGCCTCCGTGGCGATGCTCTGCCCGAAGGACGCGGCAGAGCCCGAGGGCCGGGGCGGCTTCGTTGCTCCGCGCCTGCCCCTGGGCGGCGGCGGCGGCGGCGGGGACGGGGATGACGACGCGTACGGGACGGATGACATGTCGACGCCGAGGTACGGGGGAAGACGGGGCTCGTCGCTGTCCTCCGATGGTGGGGGCAGCGGCGTCGCCCTGCCCGGGTTAGGGCGTGCCGCTGACAACGACAGCCTCGACGGGCTGGCCGGGGCGGACGAGGACTGGCCGGGACGGGCGGGCGGCACCCCGTCCCAGGCTGGCGAGGCGCCCACGGAGGGGGCCGGGGAGGGAGGTGAGGAGGGGGTGGAGTCGGCGCTGGCCGTGCTCGCGGGCTGGAGCCGCCAGGGCGGCGGCGGGGGTGCCATCGGGGGCAGGGAGACGAGGGGCGCGAGCGACGCGGCCCGCTCCGCACGGCTCCGCCGCCGCCTCGCCACCCCCGCCGGCCTCCGCGCCGTCGCCGCCGTCGCCTCCCGCGTCGCTGCCGCCTGGCCCGGCCCCGGCACGCCCCGCGGCCCCTGCCCCGGCCTCGGTGTCCGCGGCCTCGTCAACCTCGGCAACACGTGCTTCTTCAACAGCGCCGTACAGTGCCTCATGGCGGCAGAGCCGCTCACGAGGTACTTCCTCGAGCAGAGCCACCTGCTGGAAGTGAACCCCGGCAACCCCCTTGGCCAGGGCGGGGCCCTCGCCTCGGCCTACGCGGCTCTGCTCGGCGACGTCTGGAGCGACGCGGGGCTACGCGGCGGGGCGGCGCCGGCGGCGGCCGGCCGCGCCCTGGCTCCGTACCGCCTCAAGTCCGTCATCGGGCGGTCCGCCCCCCAGTTCGCCGGGTTCGGGCAGCAGGACAGCCAGGAGCTCGTCTCCTTCCTCCTCGACGGCCTCCACGAGGACTGCAACCGCGTCCTGGCCAAGCCCCCGACCGAGGCGCCCCGCGGCTCCGACCGCGACGACGACGCGTCCCTCGCCCGCCGCTCCTGGGCCGTCCACCAGCGCCGCAACCAGTCCGCCGTCGTCGACCTCTTCCAGGGACAGCTCCGCTCCCGCCTCGAGTGCCCCGCCTGCGCCAACGTCTCCGTCACCTTTGACCCCTACATGTTCCTCGGCGTTCCCCTCCCCGCCAGGCGCAAGCCCAGGGCGCGCATCCTCGTCCTCCCCGGCGGCGCCCTCGCCGCTCCCGCCGCCGGCGCGGGGCCGATCCCCCCCGGCGGCGCCGGCGCTCTCCTCGGCGTCCCCGTCCCGACCCGGGGCATGCCGCAGCGCGCCGACGCGGCCGCCCTCGCCGCCGCTGCGCCCGAGGCCGTCGGCGCCCACGCCTCGGAGACCCTTCTGCTCTACCCGCCCGAGGGAATGGGCCCCGGCCCGCCCCCGCTCGCGAGCGTCACCCAGGGCTACGGCCAGGTCAGCCGCGGCCCCGCCCCATGGGCGCCCCGGCAGAGCCCCTTCGCCGACGTCGTCCTCGTCCCGCACGGCACGCTGCCCCTCTCCGGCCCCGCGACGAGCGGCTTCTTCGCCCCCGGCCACCCGCACCGCCACGAGGACGTGCCGCCGCTCCCGGCGTGGTGCCTCGACGGCCACGGCGGGGCAGGGACCGTCCCGCCGCCGGGCACGGCCCGGGCAGCCGGCGCAGCAAGCAGCTCCAGCTCCAGCGGCAGCGGCAGCGGTGACGGCGCGTGGGCGGGCCTCGCCGTCCACGCCATCGCCGTGCCCGTGCCCCGGTTCCTGGGCTTCCGGCTGTCCAGAGGGCCGTCCCTCGTGCCGGGGGCGGCCAAGGCGGCGCCCCGCCCGGCGTGGGAGCGACGGCCTGTCTTTGCGCTGAGCCGTCGAGGGCCGGGGCTCGGCGCTGCGGCGGGGCGCCGGGCGGGCGACGTCGCGGGCCTCAGCAGCGACGGAGACGAGGACGGCTCGCTCTCGGACCGCTCGGGCGGCGTCACGGACAGCGGCGGGGAGGCCGCCGGGAGGTCAGGGGTTGCCGCCGACGCCGTAGGCACCGCCGCGCCGGCGGCCGCCCTGCCGGCCGACGACATCGTTCGCTTCGGGACGTGGGTGTGGGTGTCCGGCCGCATGGCCGCGGGGCCCCAGGCCCTGTTCGGGGACGACGGCGCGTCGCTCGGCCTCGCCGGGGACGACCTGACCGCCATCGGACCACCGCTGACGATGTTCTGCCCGGCGCGCCCGGCAGAGCCGTCCGCGCCGGCTGAAGGGGAGGCAGAAGCCGACGATGACAACGACGCCCCAGCCCGGGCCAAGCGGCCCAGGGAGGCGGAGGCGAGCCCGAGGCTCGACCAGGAGCGGCGTGACGACGACAACAACGACGACGAGGATGCGGTGAGCGACACCGACGACTGCGCCGGCACCGAGGAGGGTCCCTCAGCGGACGCCGGGCCCGACCTTTCCGACCGGCAGGCAGAGCCGCCGTCCAAGCGGCGCCCCGGCCCCGCGATGGTCCGGCAGGCCCTGCCCGCCCCGTCCTGGCTCCTCGGCCCCGGCCACCGGGCGCCCCCTCCCCCCGCGCTCTCCCCCGACCGGGCCCCGCGCCCGGGCGTCTCCGCGCCGTTCCGCCGCCCGAGGCCCGTCCCGACGCCCGCCTCTGGGTCCGCCGCGGCACCGGCACCGGCCGCCACCACCACGTTCGTCGACCCCCTCCGGCCCACCCCTGGCGCGTCTCTCAGCGCCGCGTCGCTCCACGGCTACGTCCTCGCGTCGCTCGCCCCGCTGCTCGCCCTCGCGAGAGACGACTTCCCCGAGGCCGCCGAGGCCGCCGCCGCCGCCGCGCCCCCGGCCATCCCGCCCACGCGCCGCTATCCCGGGGGCGCCGGCTGCATCGGCCCCGCGCAGCACAACCCGCCCATCGCCGCCATCCCGCCCGCCCCGCCCGGCGCCGCCGGCAGCGGGGCGGCCGCCCTCGCCGCCCTCCCCTTCCGCCTCATCGTCGACGCGCGGCACGACGGCCCGCGCCGCGCCGCCGCCTCCCCCGACCTCCTCCCCCTCCTCCTCGACCCCTCCCTCCCCCTCCGCGCCCCGTCCCCAGCCCTCCAGGCCTTCGACGGCCTCCCGTCCCAGCGGCGCCTCCAGTACCAGCCCCTCAGAGTGTGGGTCATCCTGCACCCGAGGCTCGCCGCCCGCTGCCCGGAGCTCGCACGCCCGCCGCCCGGCACCCCCGCCGCTGCGCCCGGCGAATCCCGCCCGGGCCTGGCCGTCGACCCGGCCCTGGCCGAGGCAGAGCGCAGCGCGGGGGCGGGCGGCGGCGGCGGCCGGACCACACTCGCCGACTGCCTCCGCCTCTTCAACGCCCCGGAGCGGCTGGGGGAGTCTGACGCGTGGTACTGCCCCCGCTGCAAGGACCACGTCCGGGCCACGAAAACCCTAACCCTGTGGGACGCGCCGCCCGTGCTGGTCATCCAGCTGAAGCGGTTCGCCTTCTCGCAGCGCCGCAGGGCCCGCATTGACACCCGCGTTGACTTCCCGGTCAGCGGGCTCGACCTGTCGCCCTTCCTCGCGTCGGAAGCGGCCGCTGCCGGGCCGGGGGGCGGGCCCGCGCCGGTGTACGACCTGTTCGGCGTGTCGGAGCACATGGGCGGCCTGGGCGGCGGGCACTACACCGCCTCTGTCAAGGGCATCGCCGACGGCCGCTGGTACGACTGCAACGACAGCTCGGTGCGGCCGTCGGGGCACGACGGCAGCGGCGCCGTGACGTCAGCGGCATACCTGCTCTTTTACCGGCGGCGGGGGTGCGAGGCGTACGCTGCGCCGACGCCCAGGACTGCCGATGAGGCGGCGGCGGAGGCGGCGGCTGCCGTGGAGCGGCAGAGGCTGCAGAGGGAGGCCGACAAGGCCCGCCGGGAGGCGGCCAAGGCGAGGAAGGACGCAGGGGAGGAGGCGGAGGAACGGGAGAGCGAGGCTGCGCAGCCGCCGGAGGGGCTGCCGCTGCCGCGCGTGGGCAAGACGATGACCAGGGAGGAGTACTCGCGCTGGCTCGCAGAGCGTGCTGCCGCGGCAGGCAGTGACGAGGCTCAAGACCGGTGCGGCAGTGACGTGTGACGTTTGAGACTGGGCAGCGGTGCGGCAGAAAGCATTGGGAGTGCGAAAGTCCGGGCAGGCCGGCAGCGCGCCAAGCTGAATGCACGGCGCGGCGCACAGACACGTGAAGCCGCGGAAGGGCTTTCGCCCGCTGCCAGGCGGCGCCGCACACGCGCACACTGGCTACACGGCCGTGGCTCGCTCACATGGGCGAGAGGCGGAGCAGGGACAGGGACGTCGGCGCGACGTCGCTCACGGCGACAGAGCCGAGGGCGGTGCCCGCGTCCTGCTGCCGCAGGACGTCGCGGACCTTTGCAGAGCCGGCGGTGATGCCGATGTCGCTGAAGGCGGCGGAGATGGAGGCGAGGGGGCTCTCCCCGCGGTTGAGCAGAGCCACGGCGACGTCGCCGTTCTTGAGGGTGCGCGCCCAGACGTCGCCGCTCTGGTCGGAGGAGATCTTGCGGCCCTGCTTGCAGATGGCGTCCTGGTCGATGGCGATGAGCTCCTGGTTCTTGAGCAGGGCCAGGTAGCCGGCGTCGAGCTGGCGGATGTCGATGCTGAGGCCGAGGGGGGCGCCCATGACGGCCCAGAGGGCGACCTGGACCACGGACTGGTTGTACGTCACGCCCGCGGCGCCCACCTCGAGCATGTCCGGGTCGTTGTAGTAGCCGCACTCCTGCTGGTCGGCGGCCACCTTGTCGTTGCCGTCGGCGTTGTTCATGATGCCGTTGAAGTTTGCCTGGATGTCGCCCGTGGTGCGCGCCATGTTGGCCACGTCTGCGATCCAGCGCCCGCACTTCTCCGGGTCCTTGCAGTACTCCACCGAGATGATGGGCATGTGATCGGGCCCGAAGTCCTTCTCGAAGGCGTTGCGGAAGTTGATCCACGACGTGTTCATCTCTGGCCACATGGTGCCCCCGCAGTCGTCGTTCTTCTGGTACGTCACCTTGTTCGCCGCGTAGAAGGCAGCGTCCTGCGCCTCGTGGTCGTACGACCCGGGGCGGTTCTGGCACGTGCGGGAGCCGCGGGCCGTGTAGAGCCCGAAGCCCATGCCCTTGCCGTTGAGGTACTCGGAGACCTCGAGGACGCCGTTGGGGTACCGGGCGGGGTCTGCGCGCATGGAGCCGTTGGGCCAGCGCTGGACCTGCCAGCAGTCGTCGTGGACGACGTGGCCGCCGCCGGAGAAGAAGAGGCCGTTCTTGACCGCGAGGTCGCCCTGGATCATGGCGAGGCGGGCGTCCATGTTGCAGTGTGCGGCGTTCCTGCGGGTGAGGAAGGGGAGGCAGGGGAGTGGGGGTGGACGGGGCAC
>Ga0136560_1001751_pt1 | contig 11185 bp, 12 predicted proteins | sample AntRauMeHopE1497_FD_104925 | JGI IMG/M metagenome (GOLD analysis project Ga0136560, IMG submission 104925) | Saline lake microbial communities from Rauer Islands, Antarctica - Metagenome Hop E1 #497 | ecosystem: Environmental > Aquatic > Non-marine Saline and Alkaline > Saline | place...
GGAACACAGCCAGATGCCTAGTTGGGACTCGTAATCCGATTAAGTACATGAGCGGTAGCAGAAGGGTGAAAAACTAGCATCAATGGCATTATTTTGCCCAGACCGCACGCTTACTACCAAGCGGCCATAGAGAGAGGAGCCTCATCAGCTCTGGGAAAAGGGGCCCCGGGCAGCGGCGCCATTGCTGCGGAACCCAGCGGAGAAGTGGCCGATGCCGATTTACCCTTGCCTGGGGGTACTATCAGCCTTGCGACCAAGTACGGCATGCAGCAGTGCCTCTAGTTCCCTGGGGACATCGTGAGCGTCCCTGCCGGATGGTGGCACGCTGTTCTCAATGTCAGCGGTGGTGCATTGCATGGTGGTACGGTCGGTTCGCGTGTGCCTCGATCCGGATTGGCTGCAGCTTATGGGGGCGAGGCAGGGTCATCGGCTGCATCGCATTGCAGTGCGATCGATCATGCCCGCGCCTGGCGGTAGCACACGGTAGCAGTGACACAGAACTACGCTCGACTGGAAGATCTCGATGACGTCATAGCGGCGGTCGAAGCAGACGAAGGAGCTGGGGGTAAAGAGGCAGCTGATATCGTCCGTCAGGTGTGGAGGCGGCCAACGCCACCGGATCCGGAGTCGTAACTCAAGACGCGCTGACCGGGGTAATCCCTCATTCGATCGCTCGCTTGGGGGGGCGCAGCGTAGGCCGAGAGGGCCCCGGCTCATTTCCCAAGCTCTGGCTCAAAACCACCCATTGAGTACCGTGATGCATCTTAGTAGCGCGAAACGCTTTATTTTAATTAAGGGCAGATGGACTCTTGCTAGAAATGCTTTGATTCTCATCGAACACATGGTGACTGTCAATTCCAAGCCCCTGCGCGGATGCATTGCATTGTACTGCATTGCGGTGCCCTCAAGTCCCCTTGACCCCGAACGGGAGATCTTTGCCTTCGAGTCCCGCCACGAGATTATCGACCGCCATGCGAGCGATCGTCTCTCTGGTTGCAACCGACGCGCTGGCGATGTGTGGGAGCACGACGCAGTTGCTCAGGGTGAGAAGGGGTGAATCCGATGGCAGCGGCTCCGGTGTCGTGACGTCGAGACCAGCGGCAGCGATGGCGCCTGCCCGTAGCCCCTCTACAAGTGCATCCTAATCGATCACCTCGCCCCGAGCGATGTTGACGAGCATGGCCTCTTTCTTCATCTTCGCGAGCTGCGGGGCGCCGATCAGATGCCTCGTCTTGTCGTTCAGTGCGCAGGCAAGCACGACAAAATCACTTTCTTCCAGGAGGGCATCAAGTTCTCTGAATTCCGCGCCACCGGCAGCAGCCTCAGCGTCCGGTTTAGGACCGCTCCCTCCAGTGTAGAGAATCTTGCAGCCGAAGCCGAGCCCGAGTCTCTTGGCGATCTCAGTTCCAATCCGGCCCATCCCGACGATTCCAACCGTGCTTTTGCAGACGTCTGGTCCGGTGAGCCACATCGGCTTCCATGTCGTCCACTCGCCGGCTTTCACGGCGGCCACTCCCTCTGGGATGCGGCGAGCTGTGGCGAGCAAGAGACCCACAGCCAGGTCTGCCGTTGTCTCCGTGAGCGCATCTGGAGTGTTGCCAACCTTGACTTGTTTTGATATGCAGGCGCTGACATCGACGTGATTGTACCCAACAGACATTGTGCTGACAACCTTAAGGGAATCGCCGGACGCCTCGATGACGTCGCTCGAGATCTTATCGGACAAGAGGCAGTAAATCCCATCAACGCCAACAGCAGCCCATTCAACTAGCGTATCATGAGGAAGCGGCTCGTCGCTATCATGGTATAGCACCTCAATGGTCTTTCCACTTGATGCAAGCCGCGCAGTTTCAGTATCGAAGTGAACTTGGCATTTCGGCGGCAATTTTCTAGTGATAATCACTTTAAACGTGCCCGGTCCTGCTGCAGCTGCCATATGCGTGCAACTATTTAGAATAGTTACGCAACTGTAAATATGTTGCGTGTGCTGCAGATCTTGTAAGGACTAGTCACTCGATTTTGCTTCATCCTCACATTGTACGGTGTGCTTTGGCTTATCTGGATTAAGACGTTCGGAATCATATTTAGATTGCAATGATTTAGCAGCTAGCAGATTTTGTGTATTTGCGACTTGTTTCGGCTTGACCGGTTTGCAATGATGGGTACTGTGGGTAGATTTTTAGGGGCTGTTGCGGTTCTATTCTTGGCTGTCGCAATATCGGTCGGCCTCTTCATGTAGGGAGCCGGCTGGATGGATCGAAAGAGGCGAGAAGCGATGAAGATACGATTCAATTTCAGGCTTGTGTCTATGACACTAATGGCGATTGTAAGTATGGTGGGAGGTATTTACGGTTATCTTCTGATAGTTCCGCACAGCATGCTCCAGATGCTTGGGGTGCTAACTGTTGGTTTTATATACGTGTACTTCCTTGGTTTGCTCGGTACGGCACCCAAGAGGAGATAAATTCCGATTCAATTTTGAAATAGCACGGCAGGTTTCACAACAAACCATTATCTTGATCTACTGCATGGCCATAGCAGCCGCTGTAGCTGTCCCAGGACGCTGGCCTCCTAGAGGTGAACTACAGGCGGTTGCTTCTGCATGCCCGCCTTGCTACCCGACGGCAGCAGCTCTGGGCTCGCATCCTCACTCAATTCTGGTGGCGGCAGGGCAAGTCCATATAACCTTACCTCCATTCCAGGCCTCTCCTGTCGATTATTGCCGGATGTTCGCCTCCCTGAGGGAGGCATCGAGAGCCAGGCAGACTTCACGGAGTGAACGCAAGCAGCCAGCGCGGCCACATCTGCATCATCGTTGCTATCACCTCGTGCCAATCCGAGCAGACGAGCTAGACCTTCCGCGTTCTATGCTTTGCCCGCTGCGTCTCCGATCCCGCCCCCCATGGCCTCTCCCACCGACACGCCCACCACCCCCATCACCCGGGCACCAGCCTCAACGTCCGAAGCAGAGACAACCCCAAGGCTGTCAAACGCAGACACGACTCCAGACCCCCGACTTAGCCGACTGCCATCTCCAATCGTCCCCACTAGAGCTTTCAATTTTCGCTCCGAGTCCGAGAAGCTCACTGCTCGCGCTCGGCGACGACGACGATTTTCTGCCTCCTCCTCCTCCTCCTCGGCTGCCTCCTTGCCCAGCCCACCTTGACCCATGGGACTAGGGTGCTCGAGAGACGACGGCGGCGATATAGGTGGACCATGGAGGTGAAGCGGTTCTTCCGTTGAGACTGCCGGAGTCACTAGGACCTTCGCCCATATGGCGTGGGGTTGTTCCCTGGTCACCGTTGGTGACACCGGTACACCTGCTCGGCTTCTAGCGCTCTCTGCGTGCTGAGCTTGAGGCTAGCGGTGGCCCCGTTGTTCCCTGGGTGACTAGGGATATAAAACGTCGCGGTGTTCTGTCGATATTGAACATACCGCTCTGTAGAAAAGGTACTCCGATGTGAGCCGGGCTTGCGTAGAATCTGTGATTCGAATCTGCACACTACTGCTACTACTGCTGCTGCCGACCTATGGGTCTGCCTAACAGAGCGCTCGCATCGGACACCGCAGCCCGTGGAGCCAAGAGGCGGTGGGCTGCGGGATACCGGCACTACTGGTGCGTTTCAAGTCGTCGGACACTTCACCTTCTTTCTCTGCATCAGCCTTGTCTGTTGAGGGCCTCGCGTGCTTCGGCCTAGAATCTGGCGGTTGCTGTCGCACTGTGGCCCCGCTCGCACAATGAGATGGCGTAACGGGCAGCTGCAACGCACACTATCTTACTACGATTCTTGCGGGGCTCTATTTCAATTTTATCCTCCTAGATTTGTTGTCAGCTCTTTCTCTTGTCAACAATGCCGTATCTCCTCGTCCGTTGGAGGGCGAGGTGCCATGTGAGTACAGGAGTGGCTGCGGCATAAGTTGTCGCTTCGCGGAGGGCATGGCATCGTCAGCTTGGTGATCGAACGTAAAACTGTTGCTGGTTAAAGCTGCCGCAATGCCATGCGCTGGGCTAGAGAGCGAGCGTGGCCTCGTCCCGAGCAATTGCTCCTCGCACAGTCCACGTGTTGCAGACGCCCGGCTGTCCCTGCTTCTGCTCTCCTCGGCAGAGGACACAATCTCAGACAACAACAGAGCAGACTGGCATACAATTGCACCAACAGCAATGGTATTTGAACTCCCTTCATTGGACGGTTTCTGACCATGCCTGCTGAAAGCGCGGGCTGCCGCGAATGATGGCACCGACGACGACGACGAGTCCAGGTCCAGGTCTGGGGGGTGCAGAATCTCCAGATCCAAATCTGCAGTGCCCACTTCCATTTTAGCCCCAGAAGTCAATACATGAACACCTAAATCATCACTGCACTTAATCCACGGCTCGCTAGAGCCAGGCGTGTGCGCATGTGTTCCCTGGTGTGTTCCCTGGCCTTCGCCTGAGGACGGTGCTGTTGGTCCGACCACCATCTTGCCTGCAGCCAGCGTGCCGACCAGTGCACTGCATTCGGGTGCGGTAAACTCAAGCATCAGTGAGCGAACGTTCCTTGCTATGGAAGCAAGGGCAGGCAGCGCCATCAGCAGCCGCGCTTCCGGGCTAGATCTAACGCTCAACTCGGAGCCGGTACGCAACATAGAGGCAGTCGAGTCGGCAGCACACCTCGCCCCCGGCAGCAGCACATAGACTCTAAGACTCAGATGCTCGTGCTCCACGTGCACCGGGAAGTGAGGGAGCCCCGATAACACTGCGGAACCTCTAAACGCGGCGCCGCTATTACCATCTTTGGGCAGTGTGTAAGGTCCAACGCTCTAAGGTGGTACGCCTTCGCTATGGTGACCCGTCTTCGCTTGAGGTACTGGGCCGAGTGCCGGCTCCAATAAGGTTGTCATACCAAGCATGGATAGTATTCCCAGTGCTGGGCGGGCCACCAGGATGCTGCTGCGGATACGTTGCAACTGACCGATGGAAGCCGAGGGACGCAACCGTAACTGCAATCCTAGCACACACCACTCATCGAGCGCCTCAATCTCCACCGCAGACGCTTCGCTTGCACGAGAGCTCATTACACGGGAATAGCTTCGATCCATAAATGGGCGCCAGTGTCCTGATTCGGGGTGATTCTTGTATCCTGAGAAACTGGCAACACACCCGGACAGGCGATGGTCGGAGTGACCCACAGTCTGCGAACGCATGTTGATCAGCAGCGGTATCCGTCAATAGTAACCTAGCCTAGGAAACCTGTAAAGGTACTCTATGATAGACTTACACCCGAGATACTTGAACGGAAGTCTAACTGTTGTAGACTGCGAGGGAAAAACGCGCACCTGAATGTGAAAGATAGCCAGAACGGCAATAAAGCAACCGCAAGGACATCATCCAAAACTGCCATACCTTTCCGTTGTTCGCAGTGCGCTTAATCCATATTGGTTTGCAGTTAATCTGCTTGGAAGTATTAGCACTAGAAACGTATGCGTAGTGCAGGAAGTGTGCTAGACCGGTAGTGGCATTCCGAAAAAAGTCCGTCAAAGCTGCAACTGTGGAACTTGTCGAAGTTCGATCAACCTCACGGCATCACGGACCTACAAATAAATTCCGTTAGTATGAAGAGTAATTTCGCGGTGTTGCTTCGTTACTGAGCTTAGGAAGTTAAAGCCGGCAAAATGCAGATTCCGAATCGCTGAACCCACGGATGGATCTTATCCGACATCCATAGTCTACAACAGCGCGTATCATGGCAGGTGCAATTCCTCTATAAATGGAGCGAACCCCAGGCGATGCTTAAGCTTGCAGTGCAATGGGTTAGCAATGCGTGAACCGAATCAACACTTGTGCATAGATCGGTCACATGTGGAAAAAACACGAATCGGATAGATCTAAGGCATTCGCTGGCAGCCGCAAAGCGATCGGGTCGGATCTAGATCAGATCAATCGTCCAACAGGCCGCTCAAATCCTCGTCCCCGAAATCGTCATCCCGAGCACCACCCGGAGAGCGCTGCTGCACCACCGCAGCGCTCTCACCCGGAGCCGAAAATCGTGCGGGAGACGCGGCCGCCCCTGATCCCCGTCCACCCCCTTTCCCCTGCGCCGATCCAACCCCACCACTGCCACCTCTGCTCGTACTCTACTCGTCGTAACTCTCGTCCGCAGCGGGAATATAACCGCCGGCATCTCCCATCCCTTGCACCCGCCCCCCTCCCCCACCCCTCGAAGGGCTGGAGATGCCACCACCGTGGTGCCCGTCATCGTCCATGTCATCGTGGCCGTCGTACGCCCCGCTCTCTTCATCTTCATCATCTCCCATTGCTGCCCGCCGCTGCTGCAGCCGCAGCAGCCTCTCCTCAAACTCACTTGCCTCCCGACCCATGTCCCGGCACAGCATCACCAGGTACTCGAGACATTCGATGTCGTCAGGGAAATCCCGGTGCACCTGCTTGTATGTTTCCAGAGCCTCTGCATTCGCATCCATTCGGCGATAGCAGGAGGCGATCATGAGTCTCCATTTCACGTCCTTGGGGGCGACAGCAGCCGCCTGTCGAAAGTACCGGATCGCTTTCCAATACACTTCCGTGTTGACAAACCATACACCGAGGTTTCGAATCACGTCAAGATCAACCGGGAAGTGCCGGTACGACTCTAAGTGGTAGTGGAAAGCCTGAGCCTCATCGCCTTCTTTGCTGTGGATCTGGCCCAGCCTGGCGAGAGCATTCGGGTCTGTGGGCACCTTCGTTAGCAGCAGGCTGAAATATCTCGCTGCGGATGGGTACTGGCCCAGCATGTCATAAATGTTAGCGATGTGATAAAGCACCTCCGGAGAGGAAGGCACGATCGTGTGCAGCTTGTCGAAGGCCTGAAGCGCCTCCCCAAGAGAGCCGACCTGCTTGTGCACGAGACCCAGGTTGAAGATGGCCTCGGCGCAATCTGCCTCAACTCCGATCGCCTCAAGGAACAGTTCCCTGGCCTTCATGAGCTCGTTTCTTTCGCAAAGGCAGCATCCCATGTTTACCAATGCCTTGGCATTGTATCTCTGATGCTTGACCGCTAGTGAGGCGTATCTGTGCGCAAGCTCGTGCTCGGCTTCGAGGTAGTAGAGAAACGCAAGGTTGGTGGCTGCCTTGGCTCGAAGGGCGGTTTCTCGCTTCTCGAAGGCGCGGAGCAACTCGATGGCCCGGTCAAACTGCCGAGCCCTCAGATGTGCGAGTGCCCGTGCAATTTCCAGCTCAGATGCCACCTGTGGATAATCGTCCTTCAGCTGCAGCGCAACCCACTCGTAACCCTGCACCCACGAGTCCTCGAACAGCCGAGGAGCCAGCAGCATTGAGGCCCTGGAAATGTATCGCACTGCAGTGTCCCTGCGCTTATTCTCATACTCGAAGAGCTCGTCCTTCGGAGTCCGACCCGGGGCCTCGTCCTCGTCGTCCTCGTCCTCGTCGTCCTCATTCTTCGCAGGACCAGGGGGCTGCAGCTCTACGAGTCTTTGAAAAGAGCGTTTCATTAGTTCCCTATCTCCCAGAGCGTAGTAACACACGATGAGGTTGAAAGCGCACTGAAAATCATCGTCGTACTTGTTCACGTCTGCGACCGCGGCGGTAGCTGTGCTCGCCTGCAGCGCCTCGTCGAAGTTTCGGATCGCATCCTGGAACTGACCCATGCGGACGAATGCGCAGCCTATGTTCCGCAAAATACTCGCCCGAAGTTTCTTGTGGTCGTCTTTGACCAGGTCGAGTCCGATCCGAAACTGCTTGATGGCCTGTGTGAACTGCTTGAGTCGGAAATGAAGATTACCCATATTAACCCTCATGCGACCACTCATTCTGTAGTGCTTGTTCCTTGCGACAAGTCCAAAGGACTGCAGCGCCTCGTCGTGCATATCATTCATGGCATATGCCTGCGCTAGACAGAAACACACAGAGAAGGTCAAGTCAAGGTTGACTTGGTCTCTGAGCTTGTGCTGGTCTCTGTACTTAGTGAGCTGGCGTTCTTTTCGCCCAGCTTCTCGGGCACGCTCTAAGGCCATGACCGCCTCCCCCTTGGTCTGGGCGAGCGCTGCAGACTCGATCAGCTCGTGGACTCTCCTCTCCATCGTCTTCGCCTTGGCCGTCGGCGATGCATCCTCCTTCTCTTCAAGCGGTGGAGGGGGGCCACCAGCCGCACCCGCGGCACCCATGGGGTTGAACTTGCCCCCGCCAACTTTGCTGCTGAATCCTGCGCCCTACACGCTCGTCATCGGGCGAGCGTCTCCTCCTCCGCCCGCCGCTGCCCCAGTCGCCATTCGCGCCCCGGTGGGCATTCGCCCGATACCTGATGGGGGAGCTGCGCCCATTCTGCGGAAACGTGAACGTATGTACCATGCCAACCCGCGTGCGCTTTCGTGCGTCGTTTGATTTCAGCTGTGTCGCAGAAGCGTGATGGCATGCAAGATCATAATTCATGATTCCGCTTGACTTACCCGCGAATATTGCCTAAGGGCTATCCGGGAGCACCAAACCCAGCACCTGTGCCTCCAGCTGCATGGTCTCCATCCATAAATCCACCGTATATGTCCTCATCCCCGCCAGCGCGGGCTGCGAGACTGCCGATGCCGCCGACGACAGCAGCTCTCGCCATAGTTTCGCGCCTACTGCGTGCCTTCGGTCAGAAATTCACCAATCAAAGCGCGACTGCACAGGGATATGTTAATTTCGCTAGAACTGTACTCGCTAAAGCCAAGGGATCTGGCTCTATGCGTGATCTCGCGAGTGCACGTCGAACAAGCAACGGCAATATGGGATGAGGTGCGAATAATCCTCAAATCGGGGCATAGCACATGACCACGGGCGCGAGCCTTGCCGCATTACATACATGCGCCCGGTGATATGTTGCATTTGCTATTACGATACTCACGGCCTCGTTAAAGGGATGCAGTCTTGTCTCCCGGCCGTTGTGCGACCAATCGCCGAATCGGTTGCAACCGACAAAATACGAGTGGGTTGCAACCGTTTGAGTCTCGGAATCTCAGCCGGGAAGGCTTTCCACGCTGAACCCCGTAGTGTTCAATCGAGCCAAAAGTCTGATCATATTGCCAGTACTCTAGCTGTAAGTAAGCTCAGGAGGCGCGATGGCCAGCAGTGCCCCTGTGCAGGAGGTTGCAGGTAGATTTGTGAGATCGCGAAGAAGATGCTTGGCTTCGTACGCAAGAGTGAATTCCCTCGAAGAACTTCGAAGTTACACCGCACATGTATGCTTCGCAGAGACTTGGGAAACAAATTGGCAAGGGTGGGTTCGGTACAGTGTTCAAAGCCTTTGATGGACAAACCGGATGGATTGTGGCTATCAAACGAATCTCCCTTGCCAAAGTTACACCGGAGGGATTTAAAGAAATACAGGATGAAGTGAAGCTGTTGCATGGTTTGGAACATGATAATATCGTGCGGTACATCGACGTGGCCACAGAGGGCGGTCACTTTTACATAGTGCTAGAGTTCGTTGAGGGAGGGTCGTTGCTGTCAATGGTTGACAGCTTCGGAGCGCTCTCTGAACCCCTCACCGCAGTATACGTCGCCCAGGTATTGCGAGGCCTGAACTTTTTGCATAGTAAGGGAGTCGTCCACCGAGATATTAAAGCAGGCAATCTCCTCCTGACGAAATCGGCGGTTGTCAAGCTCGCCGACTTCGGCCTCGCCATGTCAATGCGCAGCTAGTCGAGCGGGGTGAGCACCGGAATTGCTGCCAAGGCAAGTGCTTCGGCCGGAGTAGGAGCTTCATCAGCGGGAATGCAAGGCCCTAACGCCCGCAAGCGTGCCGCCAGACGCAGGAGGCGAGCAGAGCGCGGCGCCGCTGCGGAACCTGCCAAGGAAGCTGGCAACGAGCCTGACGTCGCCGGGTCGCCATACTGGCTGCCACCGGAGACCATCGAGCTCAAGATTGGCGCCAGCTCTCCCTCTTGCGACGTCTGGTCCCTCGGCTGCACCGTCATCGAGCTACTTACGGGCAAGCCTCCGTATTTTGAACTCAGCCCGCTCTCTGCAATGTTCCACATCGTGCAGGACACGAAATCGCCAGCAGAGAGGGTCACGAGCATAGAGCTTAGCGCCACTTGCAAGGATTTCCTGTCGAGATGCTTCAAGCGCGAGCCCTCTGAACGAGCGACAACGAGCGAACTCCTCATGCACCCCTGGATCCTGGATCCCCTCAGAGGGGGTCCGAGGCCGGGACCGGGACCGAGATACGCAGATGAGCTGGGCCCGATGACCGCAGTGCTGAGAGCTCCAGCACCAGCGCTAGATAGCGGAACCGATACGCGCGGCGCCGAAAGCACGTCGTCGACCGTGGATGCTCCAACCTCAGTGACCACCGCAGCAGGAGCGCGAGCAGGAGCAGCTCACGGCAGTCCAGACACATCTGCCTCTGGCGGGGGCCGGACCTAGACAACAGCACCCGACCAGGGAACAATGCGCGTGGACCTTACACCGACGCAGAGTCCCGGAACCAGCAGGGCTGCCACCGCCCAGGGAACAGCTGGAAGCGGTCGTCGCAGAACCGGTGCCGCTGCCCTGCTCAAGGGGCGAGGAAGTGCCGCATCCGGCGCCGCGCAGCTCCCAGCGCGCAGGGGAGGGAACAGCGGAGCGAAGGGGGTCAAGGGGGTCAAGGGGGGCAAATCGGATGCCCAGAAGAGGTGGAGCCTTGCTTAGGGCAGGGGGTCGAGCATGCAGATCATCCGAGATCGACGAAGCCGGGGAGAAGAACTAACGGATCTTAGCGCACCGGCAGCCGTGGCACTGCGCAGCGGCCGGCGCGGCTCCACCTCCGGCATCGACGGGTTGCAATCCCCCGCGAGGAGCGTCATCATGGCACTGGGAGGGAAGGCTTCGGGTGCCCAGGGAACAACGCGAGAGCGGGCACTGTCTAACGCGAGCTTGCAGAAACAGGGGGACGCAGAGCGCATGCGCGGCACCGAGTCTATGGTTCCGCTAAGCGGCGCCGTTGGTATTCAGTAGCCGGGCGGGGCCTTGGACCCGGCTCTCTGGGACGACATGGAAATCAGCGACTCGGAATCTGAGCTTGAGTTTGCGCCAGGAACCAATTTGTCTGCATCTGGCGCGCGTCGCACCCTCGCTGCCGGGCAGGGTACCAATCCGGAAGCGAAAGTGCCGTTTGCTGGGGCGGCTGCAAACTTCGATGATGCATTGAAGATGCTGGCGTAGGACGACGATGAC
>Ga0136560_1001752_pt1 | contig 11182 bp, 5 predicted proteins | sample AntRauMeHopE1497_FD_104925 | JGI IMG/M metagenome (GOLD analysis project Ga0136560, IMG submission 104925) | Saline lake microbial communities from Rauer Islands, Antarctica - Metagenome Hop E1 #497 | ecosystem: Environmental > Aquatic > Non-marine Saline and Alkaline > Saline | place...
ACCGGCCCACCCTGAGCAGCTCCTCCTGCAGCACGTCGGACAAGCCCTTGACGTCATGGAGCTCGAGGATCGGCCCGGAGTCGGGGTAGCTGGCGGTGTGGACCATCCGAAGCGTGACGGCCACATGGTTCGCCTCCTCGCCCTCGTCCGGCAGCGGGCACAGCCTGATGTCGATGATGCGAGGGGCATCCGCCTTTGTAATCGTGAGCTTGTCCTCGAAAATCATCTCCAGGGCCTCCACCTCGTCCCGCTGCTGTTCGTCGTGGTCCTCGCTTGCTGCCATCGCGGAAGTCGTGAAGCTAGCTGCGCTGCCTGGCCCCTACCTCGACGACACTCCGCTACGAGAGTCGCTTCTGGGCTGTGCCGGCCACCCGCGGGCGGCTGCCGGAGCGGAAAGGCCGGTTCCTGTCGGCCGCAGCAGAGCCTCGCCCGCCTCGGCCCCGGCCGAGCCCGCACGCCACCGCGCCGGGCAGCCGGGCGGAGCGTGCGCGATGGCGGAATGCCTGGACACGGCGGTGACGGCGCTGCTCAACAGCGAGGTCGCTGAGTTCATCAAGGACCGGAGGTCGGCGCGCAAGGAGGCTCACGCCACCATGAAGCGCGCCCCGAGCGGGCACACGGTGCACACGAAGGAAGCCCGGTGGGTGGAGGCTCGGGTGCGCTCGTACGTGCGTCGATCCCCCGCCGGGGGGTGCTCGGCGGAGCACGCCCGGCGGGCGTTTGCGGTGCTTCGCGGAGACATGGGCGCGGCGGAGGAGGCCGCCGCGGAGCTGCTGGCAGCGACGCCTGCCGACACGGACGGGGCTGCGGCGGTGTGCGAGTGCGCCCGGATCGCGCCGACATGGGAGCTGGACGACAGCCACCAGATGCAGCTGGTGAACCTGCGCTGCTGCAGCGACGTGGAGGTTTTCCTGGCCACAGGCACGCTCGCCGACGGGATGGGGGACCACGGCGTGGACGTTTGCGTGCGGGCGCTGTCCGCGCTGCTCCCGGCGGCGGGAAGCGGGGCGCCGAGCCCCGCGGCGGGGCCCTCCGCTGCCGGCGCGGCACCGCCCGCTGCGGAGATGCCGCCGCCGCCGTCGTCGTCGTCCTCGTCGACGTCGTCGGCGGCCGGCGCCGCGTCAGGGAGGTCAGTGCGGTTCCGCGAGAGCCGGTCGTAACGAGGCGCGGGCGGGGAGCTGTGCGTGGTATCGTTTGGAGCGGAAAGCCCTGCGTCGCCGTGGCCGGCATATCGCGAGCGGCAGTCCCCTACCCCCACTGCGGTTCACGCATCCAGTCTCTCCTGGCCCCACCCGCGCTCCATCGCGCAGCCGGCTGCCAGTCCCCACAATCCAGCCTTTTACCCCCCCCCCGCCTTTCCCTCGTCCTGAATTTTCCGACCCCCCACGGCTCGGGATCGGCGGCGTGCGGTCGCGGTCAGTCGACCTTGGCGACCGCGGCGATGCTGCCGTGGATCGCCTTGTCGAGCAGGGAGGTGACAGCGTAGACGCCGCCGACGACGGCACAGACGCCGGTGAGGAAGCGGACGATGCCGGGGGAGGACGGGGAGAGCGTGACGATGACGGGGCTGAGGTCGAAGCGGACGACGAAGCCGGGGGGCACCATGTACGGCGAGGTGGGGTCGGACGGCGCGGTGTGGATGGTGACGCTGATCTGGTTCGCCTCCGTGGTCAGGCCCGACAGGTGCTGGTAGCGCGTGGGCACCACCTGGGCGAAGTACTGGAACTGCGCGGGCTTGCCGCTGGCCGAGGTGACGCCGTCCATGGGGTTGTGCTGCCCCGGGTAGGCGGGGCCGAAGCGCAGGTGGTGGATGGTGTGCGACGCGTTGTAGTGTAGCAGGTCGTCCATGGGCATCCCCATGTACATGCTCCTGCCCCCGCGGGAGCTGAACGCCCGCGGCACCACGTGCAGGTTCCCCGCAACGCGGTTCACGTCCACGTCCCCGTACACCCGGCAGCCCCGCTTCCCCACCGGCTTGGCCGACCGCGACGAGAAGAACCCGTCGCCGCTCGGCTTGGCCAGGTCCGCCCCGGGGGCGAGGTCCCGCTTCTGCACGTGCAGGCGCTTCGGGTTGTACAGCCTGCCCTTGGAGTCCTGCACCTCGAGCTCCACGTCCTTGCAAGGAAGGTGCCAGAACGAGACGTCCATCGAGATGCTCAGGTGCTCGGTGCCTTCGGTCTGGTCCACCGACAGCGTGCTCTTCGACGACGGAGACAAATAGAGGCTGAGCTCCGAGAGCACCAGGCCCGTGCCCACGATCAGCGCCCCAAGAGTGACTGCGGCACGCGGGCGCACGAGCGGACATATCACGCGCGCCGCTCGGCCCGATCGCGCGGCACGGGGGCGGGGGCTCAGGCGGCATCCGGCACGCGGGGGTGGGCGCGGCTGCGCCCCTCACGGATTGCTCCACAGACCGTGCGCTTCCTCGCCACAGAGTCCGTCTTTGTCTTGACGAACCCATCGAGGGCCTTGAGCCCCCTGGCGAACTGCATCGCCGCCCGAGGCCTGTGCCACGCGGCGGGCGGCGTCGGTGGTCCCGCCGGCGGTGCTCTGCCCCCCTTCGCGCCCGTGGGCGTCTCCCGCACCGGCACCGCGCCTTGGTGGCACCGATCCGCAACCATACGCGCAGCGGAAGCATGGCGGAACTCTTCTCGCTCTGGGGCTACCTGTGGTGGCCAGTGGCGCTCGCGCTGCTCGCCGGGAGCCTGACGGTCGACGCCTACGTGGTGGACAAGCTGGAGGACACGGACCGCCGCATGCAGCGCAAGATCAAGCCGGGGGCAGGGGAGATGGCTTCGCTCGCGCGGACGGTGAACAAGAGCTGGATTTGGAACCCTGCCCCGCTCGCTCCGATGGTGCTGCTCATGATCTGGCTGGCCCCGCTCTGGCTCTCTGTGACGTATGCGGCGCTTTCGGTCGGGTGGGCGGCCTGGGTCATCACCCGGGCGCCGTACTGGCGCCTGAACAGCGCCACCATCCTGCGTGATGACGACCGCACCCGAACGCGCCTGACCGCGACATACTCGGCGGTCGGCAAGATGGTCCTCGCGGGCGTCCTGCTGGTGTGGGGGGTGGTGACCCCCCTCGCGTACGCCTGGCGCGCCGGGGCGAAGGTCGGCATGGGGTTCGCGACGATGCAGGGGCCGATGAGCCGATTCGGGCGGGTCTTCGTGTGACCGTGTGAGCCGATTCGGGCGGGTCTTCGTGCGACCGTGCGTGATGTGGCCGGCGGCCGCGCGGTAAAGGCCCGGCTCGCTGGCGCGCCGACCGCTCGCGCCGGTATGGGCAGTGTTCCGACCGCCGGCACCGATCACTCGTTCACTCGTCGCATGCGCTGCACCGTGCCGCGCAGCCGCTGGAACACGCCGCGGCCGGGCCATGCCCCTGCGGCGTCCCGGGTGGCTGCTGCCTCCTCGGCGGCGGGCTCCTCCGCCTCGTCGCCGGCCAGCGCCGCCAGCCCTGACACGGCCTCAGGCGACACGCCAGCGGCGCGAAGGGTGCGCACGGCAGCCGCAGCGCCCGAGGCCGCGGAGGGGCGGCGGGGGGGGCGGGTGGGCGACCGGGGAGGAGGCGGCGGCGGCGAAACCGGCGAGGAGGCGGAGGCAGCGGCGGCGGCAGCGGCGGCGGGGGAGGTGGGGGCGCTCCCGGCGGCGTCCTCGTCGGTGTCGGCCTCTGCCACGGGCGAGAGGGCGCCCAGCATTGGCGGCCTGGTGCGGCGGGGCGGGGGGGGCGCGGCGGGCGTGGGCCTGCGCGTGAGGCCGGGGGCAGCGAGGGAGGGTACGCCGGCCTCCCCCGCGGCGGCGGTGCCGTCCTCCTCCTCCCCCTCCCCCCCGTCGCTGGCGCCGCGCTCTGCTCCGTCGTCGTCCTCTTCCGCGTCGTCCTCGCTGTCGCTATCGTCGTCCTCGCTGTCGCTGTCGTCCTCGTCGTCGCTGTCGTCCTCGTCGCTACCCTCCTCCACCGCCCCCGCCGCCTCGAACAGCGTTGATCGGCCCGCCACAGCGAGCATGGAGCCACGCCACGACGACTGGCGCCGCCCCGCCGCGCCCCGCATCGGCGGTGACTGCGGCAGGCCGAGCCCAGCCCCCGCCGCCCCGTCCTCCGCCGAGCCCCCCGCGCTCGATGACGCCGCGCTGCCCGTGCGCCGCCGCCCCGCGCCGCCCAGCTCCGCTGCGAACTCAGCCGCCGCGAGAAGTGTCGCGCGGCGCCGGGCCCCCACCCGCACGCGCGGGCGCGGCGCCGGGGACACCACGACGGGCTCCAGCTCGGGTGACGAAGAGTCCCCGACCTCCACCGAAGACGCCTCGCACGGAGCAACGGCGGGCGCGCCGGGGACGCCGCCCTCGCTCCCGCGGCGGCCCCGTGCCGCGGCCCCGCCCTCCTCCGGCGTCCATGCCGACCCGCCGAGGTCAGGCGTCGCCGTGTCGGCGCGCCGTCGCTTGACCGCCGCCGCCTGCTCCGCCGCCCTCCGAGCCGCCGCCTTCCTCGCCCGCCGCGCGTCGGCCTCGGCCTTCTTGGCCACCCTCGCGTCCTCCGCCGCCCTGTCCGCCTCGAAAAGGTCCCACGCCGCGTGGATGTCGCCGTCCCTGCGGCTAAGCGTCATCCGGTGCGCCGCGGACGACGCCTCCCGCTCCCCGACCGCGGTCCCCGTCGCCGCCCCCACCTCGGCCGTGACCTCCACAGCCTCGAGCCTCAGCTCGCCTGCCACCGCGCGGGAGCTCGCCTCGCCGTCGCCGCACCCCACCACGTCCCCGCCCGTCGGGGCGAGAAGGAGCGCCGAGGCGCAGCTCGCGACATCGACGTCTCCCGTGGCCGCCCCCGCGACGCCGTCCCGCTCCGCCCTAGCCCTCATCTCCCGCTGCTCACGCCTCGTGAGGCACCGCCCCGGGCCGAGCTCGGACAGGCGGCACACCCACGCGAATGCCCGGAGCTCCGAGGCCTCGGGCGCCGACCACGGCAGCCGCGACGGCTCCACGCACCCGCCACCCTCGTCGGCCGCGCGCACGGCCGCGCTCCACTCAGGCCCCAGGGAGGCGCGGCGGGCGGAGCGGACCGTGTCGGCGGGGATGGGCCAGCCGCCGGCGCCGCAGCCGAGGACGCCTCGGCCCTCCGGCTCCGGGTCCGTCGTGGCGGTGGGGGGAGCCGCGGAGGACGGCGCCACGACGGGGCGGGGGCCCGTGAGCGCGGCTCCCACCGATGTGCGGCGAGCCGCGGCGGCGGCGACGGCCGTGACCGCAGCCGCGGCGGCCTCGTCCGATGCCACAGCAGCATCCTCCACCAGCGCCATGACGGCCTGGGTCGCGAGGAGGGCTCCTAGGAAGGGCCTCCAGCGAGGGGGCTTGCTGTGGAGGAAGCGGCGGTGCGCGAAGGTGACGAGGAGGACGAGCCAGGGGCCCGAGGCGTCGCCCGATGCCATGGACGGGACAACGGCAGAGGCGGGGAGGGGGACGACCATGCGGGCGGAGGCGGGGGCCGCGCGGGTGTGGTCGCACGGGCCGAAGGTCCGGCTCAGGCCGCCGCAGAAGCGGGGCACGCGCCGGGGGGAGGCGCGGCGCCGGGGTGGGGCGGGCGACGAGGGCGCCGCCTTGGCGTCCGCCTGCTCCGGGGAGCGCACCGCCGAGGGGCGGCCGCCCCAGCCCCACCCGGACTTCATCGCTCGCATCATGCGGGCGCCGACGCCGGCGCCGTCGGTCTGCCCGGGCGGCGCCCCACCGTGCGCCGGGGGGGGCTTGCGGGGCGAAGACCGGTCGTCGGTGGCCGCCGGCCCGGAGCCCGAGGCCGAGGCGCGACTGCGGTGTCCGGCCCGCTCGGGCGTGGCGGGCGCGGACGAGGCCGCGTGGGCGCCGTGGGGTGCGCCGGGGGAGGCAACCGCTGCTGCTGCTGCTGCTGCGGCGGCGGCTCTCCTGGACCGGTTCCGTCTCTCCCGCCGCTGCTTCCGCCTCGCGGCCGCCGCGGCGAGGGCTGCCTCCCTGAGCGGGGGCGGCGCGGCCTCGGGCGCGTCGCTCCACCCGTCGGCGCCCCCGACCACGCTGCCGCACGACCACCACTCCCCGCCCCCGTCCCCGATGGGCGCGTCGCCGCTGTCCCGGAGCAGCGACGCCAGGTCCGCGGCCTCCCGCTCCCCGCGGCACACCCCCGCCACCCGCACCGCGATGGCCCGGTGCATGCCGGCGAGGAGCGCGGCGAGAGCCTCGAGGAAGGCGGTCTGCACGCGGACGGCGGCGGCGCTGTCAGCGCGCACCGACAGGGGCCCCGGCCCGGGGCCAGGCTCCACCAGCCGCGTGCCGTCGGGCCCGAGCGCCGGGCCGAGCGCGAGGCCCGCCATGAAGCCGGCGGGGCCGTCGGCGGCGGGGCCGGGCGCAAGGGGCTCGGGCGGCGGCGCGGCGTCGGTGAGCGCCAGGCGGGCGAGGAGCCGCATGCGGACCTCCTCGGGGAGACGGGGGAGGCCGTCGTCGTCGCCGGACAGCGGGGCGGGGCCGGGGGAGGCGGCCGAGGCGGCGCCGGCGCGGCCGGGCGACATCGGGTGTGGGGATCGGCCGGCGGCGGAGCGCGGGGTGCCGGGGCCCGGCGCGGGGGACGGGGACCCGCCGTCGTCGTCCGACGCCGAGTCCGACTCGCCGTCCGTGTCGCTTCCGTCGTCCGGGCGCGAGAAGACGCCGCGGAGGCGCTCCACGGAAAAGAGCCCGCCGTCGGCCTGTCCGGTGGAGGACGACCTGGAGTGCTGGTCCCCGCCGTCGCGCTGCCTGGGCGAGGGGCAGGACGCCGCCATGGGCGGCACGAGGGCGCAGGTGCCGGCGGGGGCGTCGAGGGATAGGATCCACGCGGAGGGGAGGGCCTGCAGGCCGTGGCGGGTGCCGAGGGCCTCGGATCGCACGCCCATGACGAAGGGGAGCGGGGCGGCGAGGAAGCGGAGGAGGGCGAGGGGGAGGACGGGGACGACGGGGTGCGGCCAGGAGAGCGGGGAGGAGAGGGAGGTCAGGGCCAGGGCGGCGGGGGCGAGGAGCGCGGGGTCGGCGGAGTGGATGAGGATCTTCTGCTCGAGGAGAACGGCGCGCCAGGCGGCCACGGCGGTGTCGACGCCAGTGCGGGCGACGAGGAGGCGGGCGCACGCGGGGTCCAGCGACGGCAGGAGGGGGACGGAGGGCCGCGCGAGCGACGCGCGGACAAAGGTCGGCGCGGGGGAGCCGGGGGGGCCCGCGGCGGAGGAGGGAAGCCGCCAGGTCAGGCGCTGGCCAGGCCTGGGGCGGCCTGGGAGCCGCAGGAGGGCGCGGAGGAGGGAGCCGAGCTCCGGGCCCGTCGCCCCGCCGCGCATCCTCGCGGCAAACACTGCCAGGGCCGCGCGGAACGGCGCAATGTACGGCCACCGGGTCAGAAGGCAGACCGCCCGCCGCCCGACAAGCCCGGGGCTGCCTCCGATGGGCGCCCACGCGGACAGCACGTGCCCGTACGCCCGGGAGCCGTGCTCGTCGGTCAGGGCGAACGAAAAGATGCTGGGCTCGGGCGAGGCCAGGGCCCAGACGTTTCGGGACGCCTCGAACAGCGCCATGTCGGCCTCGGCGGTGGAATCCGGCGCCACCCTCGGCGTGAGCAGCACTTCCGCCCCGCCGGGCAGACAGAACGCCGCGAGGGCCGCGGGGAAGGAGAGGGCGCCAGGAGTTGCCTCCGATGGCGCGTCCTTGTCCGGGTCCGGGCAGCGCTCCAGCACGGCCGCGCACGGCTCAAGGCGCACCACCGCGTCCTCGATCGCCGCTGCCGAGAGGGTTGCCGTCTTTGGGGGCGGGGGCGCGGGCTCCCCTACCCTGGCGGACGCGGCCCAGAGCGCGATTGCTCGTGAATCCTCGTCCTGGGCGGCAACCATCGCCTCAATGGGCCTGCGGACCGCGTACTGGGCGGCCGCGTCGTCGTCACCGAGCTCCATGGCGGCATCGCGCAGCAGTTCCAGCGCCCTGGGTGCGTCGGGGATCCCCACGACCGCGGCGTGCTCGACGAGCGGCGGGCCCGGGCGCCCGCGGAGCGGGGCCGTCGCCATGGCTGAGGTTGGCGGTGTGCGAGCGGCGCAGGACGACCGGCTCGCGCGCTTGCGAGCGCGTGTGCGATTGAGCCGGCGGTCGGAACGAAATTTGTTGGGCAGGGCGCGAGCAATCACAGCAGCGCGATGATGGCGTCGGGCGACCCTGATGCCGCGTACGTCTGCAGGCCCCTGATGACGGCGCGATCGCCCTCGACGGCGCGCCCGGCCAGCTCGCTGGCCTGCTCCCGCGAGACGACGCCTGCCTGCAGAGCCTGCACGAGGCCGCGGAGCAGCGCCGGCTCGGCCGGGGCGGCGCTCCTGCCCTCGGCGTCCTCGTCGTCGTCGTCTTCGCTGTCCTCGTCTACGGCGTACCGCTCCGCGAACCCCGGCCGGGTCCTGGCCAGCTCCCCCACCCGCCGGAGCGTCTCCACGGCGTCGTCGTCGCCCTCGGAGGCCTCCAGCTCGTCCAGCGCCGCGAGCGCGCGCGGATCCCCGCGGGCAATGAGCGCTCCGAGAGCCGCCGCGTCCTCCTCCGACAGCCGCCCGGCCGCCAGCAGCGCCGACACGGCTGCCGCGCCCTCCGCCCCCGCGGCCTCGTCCTCCTCCTCGCCCTCCGTCTCCTCGTCCTCCTCGTCGTCGTCGTCCTCATCCTCCTCTGGGATCGACGCCCTGGCCGCCTGTGCGCGCCTGCTGGCGAGGAGGCACAGGCTGTTCCGCAGGTCCTTGCTGTCCCCAGTGGACAGGAACACGCGCCACACCGCGCGCACCGCCGCGTGCCGGTCCTGCAGGCACTGCCCCAGCCAGGCGGCGTCCAGCGGCCGGAGCAAGCCCTGCGCCACCAGCATCTTGCACACCGTCTCGCTCAGCTCCGACAGCCGGCCCATGAGCGACGCGTCGGGCCAGCCGTCGTCAGCGAGCGCGCCCTGCGGCCCCGGGTCACCGGCCTCGGCCTCCTCCTCCGCCTCCGCCTCCTCCTCCTCCTCGGGCTTCTCCTCCTCCTCGGCCTCCTCCGTCGCACACCGCATCACCAGCTCCACCAGCTGCGCGAACTCGTCGGGGTCGTCGTGGGACGCGAGGTAGCGCCCAGTGGCCGCGAAGAGGCGGCGCCGCACGGGCGAGTCCTCCTCCCGCAGCCGCTCCAGCAGAGCCACGGCGCGGTCGCCCGGCAGCAGCTCCCTCCTCGCGAGCGCCGTCACGATGGCGAGCAGCTGCTCCAGCTGCAGAGCCTCCTCGGCGACTTCCTGACCGGCCTCGTCCCCCTCCTCGTCCTCCTCCTTGGCCTCCTCCGCACCCCCTCCGCCCGCGGCCGCGGCCTCGTCGTTGCCCTCCTCCTCCTCCTCCTCCTGGGCGTCCAGCTCGGGCGACAGTGTGCGCCAGCGCTGCTCCGCCATGGCCAGACCCTTGATGCCCAGCCACAGCCGCCGCCTCGCGACGACCAGCCCGTCGCTGGTGGCCGCACCCGCCTGCCCCAGCGCCAGCGCCAGCGCCCACTCCGCCCCGAACGCCTCGCGGGTCGGCCCGCACGCGTCGTCCGCCCCGGCCGCCGCCACGAAGCGCCGCCACAGGGCAGCCAGCACCACGTCCCGCTCCACCGCCGCCCGCCGCACGGCGTCGTTCGCCCCCTCGTCGATGACGCCCTCCGACTGCAGCCGGTCCGCCACCGCCGCGGCGCGGATGCACGACTCAGCCAGGGCCGCCGAGGCCGCCGCTGCGTCCTCCTCCTGCTCCTGCTCCTCCTGCTCCTCCTGCTCCTGCTCCTCCTGCTCCTCCTGCTCCTGCTCCTCCTGCTCCTCCTGCTCCTGCTCCTCCTGCTCCTGCTCCTCCTGCTCCTCCTCCTCTGCGCCGGCCTCGGGCTCCGCCTCGTCCCGGGACGCTGCCACGATGGTGCCGATGTGTCGGTTGAGCGCCTCCTGATCGCCGTCCACCACGGCCACGAGGAGCGCCTGCCGGAGCAGCCGGCTGCCGCCGCTGATCGCCGCCTGCAGCGCCCTGGCCGCGGAGCTGCCGCCGCCGGGGCCTGAGCCGACCGCCGCCATGGCCGTCGCGAGGTCCGCCCCGCGAGCCCGCGCGGCGAGCACGAGGCCGGGGATGCCCGCCCCCGCGTCCCCGGCGCGGACCGCCGATGCCACGGCAAGGATCAGTCCCAGGCAGGCCTCGCTCACCCGCCCGGCCGAGGCGGTCTCGGGGCTGGACACCGAGACGGCGCACAGCCGCGCCGCGAGGCGCAGCTCGTCCGAGGACGCCAGCGGGCCCGAGCCGCGCAGGCCGGAGAGCACGGCCGCGGCGGCCTCCTCGCTCACCCCATCCGACTCGGAAACGGCGGCCACCATGCTCACAAGCATGCGGTCGACGTCCCCACGGCCGCCGGCGGCGGATGCAGCCGCGGTGGCGGGCGCGGCGGGCGCCGCAGCGGCGGGCGCGGCGGGCGCGGCAGCGGCGGGGGCCGAAGGAGCCGGAGCCGCAGCGGCCCGAGGGGCAGCGGCCGAAGGCGCCGGCGACGCCCCTCGCACCTTCACGGCGAATGGGCCGGGTCCGAACCGGTCAAGCTCCTGGGGCGCGCTGCAGATCACGCTGAAAGGCAGCAGCTTCCGCTGGCCCGACGCCGTTGCGACCTCGAGGCCCAGCAGAGACCGCGGGCGGACCGTGCGGCCCGCACCCGAAGCGATCAGGCCACGAAGGTCTTTCGTCGGCATGCCCTGGGCGACGGAGACGGTCACAACGGCCGAGCCCACGCGGACGCGGACCTTCCTCGCAACAGACTCCATGCTAGGAATTTCGGGGGAAGGATCGCTCAGCTGCACGGCCAAGCGAGGTCGCTGCGCTATCCGTGGGGATGGCGCAGAGTGGTGCCGGTCGCCAGCGGGGCGCGAGGGACGGCGGCCAGGCTCGGCTCTGTGCAAATTCTGGCCTGCCCCAGGTTTGAGCGCTCCGCGCTGTCGCGGCGGCCCCGCCGGGCCACACCACCGCCCGACGAACCATGGCCAGCGTGTTCCAGCAGCTCGGCAGTGCCGACGACGACAGGAAGCGCAAGAGCTCCAAGAAGCGCCGTGCCCGCAAGGCCGGCCAGACTCTCCCTTCGTGGACCGGCCCCTCGAGCTGGGCGCTGGTGGACGAGGAGCGCCCGTGGGAGGAGGACTTTGACTTTGAGCTGACCGAGGCAGAGGCCAAGGTGAG